>OIXA01000029.1_pt1 | contig 159543 bp, 173 predicted proteins | sample 1587721 | NCBI WGS metagenome assembly OIXA01 (sample SAMEA3888900, study PRJEB22519) | human gut metagenome | biome: human gut; feature: human-associated habitat; material: faeces | place: Denmark | collected 2013 | reverse complement strand
TCAAGGATGGCGGGGAAGTTACGGAACTTTTGTGGGACAAAGGGAATACCGTTGAATTGTGCTTCCTGCACACACTTTTCGCCTCTTGCAGAACCAAGCTTCGCAGACGCTGAGCACTTTTATCAGCAATTGCTGAAAGCGAATCAGATTTTTGAGGGGCATTGCAAATCGCTGAAGATCATGGGTGGGGAACCTTTGCTGCATCCTGCATTAGACCGATTATTATACCTTGCCAGAAAGGCTATGCCATCCATAAAGCTGACGCTGCAGACAAATGGTATTCTACTGACAAAGCTTCCGGAAGCTTTTTGGAAAGCCTGCCATGATAATGACATCTTTATTCGGATCACGCGGTATCCGGTAAAGCTGGATATCGAAAAAATAAAGGCTTTGGCAGAAAAATACGATGCCAGGCTGGATTTTCATCCGTCCGATGGCGTCGAAAAATCCTTTAATCTGTATCCGCTTGACGTAGCGGGAACAGGAGATGCGGGCGAAAACTATTCCCAATGCAAGATGCGCCGGCGTTATGTCTTAATAAAAGATGATAAATTGTTTCCCTGCCCAATCGCGGGAAACGCAGAGCATTTTAATGCATACTTTGGGACCAATATGGATTGCAGCAGGCAAAATTATGTTCCATTGAACGAAGTGAATTCTTTCGAGGATTTCCAGGCCTTTGCCGAAGAGGCAATTGCTTTTTGCAGGCACTGCAAGCCGCAGAATTACAGAAGAAATATCGGCTGGTCAGTTTCTCAGAAGAAACGCTCTGAATGGACATGAAATTATCGGATGGATATCCGCGTGCTGAGCAGTTGATACGCAGCAGCGATTACGATATCATAAGTTTTGATCTCTTTGACACCTTGGTTTATCGCCCATTTTTCACGAACAAATGCCTCCTGCGTCTTTTTTCGTCACATGTGTTTTCAGAATATCAGATTGATGTCGAAGAAATGCGCATTTCTGCACAACATGATTTACAGGATCCATTCGCAACCTTGAAAGAAATCTGGGAATATATCGCTTGCAGGTATCATTTGGATCGTGAACTTGCAGCTGTACTGGCGGAACAGGAATTTGAATTTGATCTGCGGTTCCTTTGCCGATCTGCAACGGGGAAAAAGCTGTATGACGCCGCAGTGTCAGCAAATAAAAAAATGATTGTTTTATCTGACACGTACTATACCTCAGCGCAGATCGAAAGCATACTGAAAAAACTCGGATACAATGCCATTGCAAACATTTATGCTTCCTGTGAATGTCAGGCGGGAAAACGATCCGGCGCGCTTTTTCAGTATGCGATGGCCCGTGAGCGCGTGAAGGATCCGAAGAGATTGATTCATATTGGGGATAATCTGAAATCTGATTATGCCGGAGCGGCTGCTTTGCATTTAGCAGCCGTTCATATTCCCAATGACAGACAATGGTTTGAAAACAACTGGAATCTCATTCATAAGCAGATGATGGATTCAAAATATGAGGACGCGATCTGGGGCACCGCGCTGCATTGGTTTGCCAATCGGGATGAGGCAGCCGGAGGGCAGGATGAAGATATCGCATTATTTGCAGCTTTTGTTATTTTCCCAATGCTGCTGCATCTGGCGATCACCTTGCATACGCGTTCAGACGTTCAGAAAAATGATGCGTACCATTCGCTGAATTTTGTATCCAGAGACGGTTTCTTAATGAAAAAAGCGTATGACATGCTGTCTGAACAATTCCCCGATTCCGTTCCTTCTGCGTATCTTTATGCATCCAGGATTTCATGTGACATTCTTTCTAAGGCGCATTTTAAAGACCTACTTTATGCGCCGTGGATCACGGATGATTGCACACTCAGACAGTTTATTAAAACAGCGGTCAGCAGTGATGAATTGCAGCAAATTCTTTATGCAGAGCTTGACAGCAACACACTGAATATGTCTGTCAGAGACAGGGCCGGGGATTGTCAGAAAGCCCTGCAGAAACACGAAAAAGAACTTTCTGATGACTTCATGGTTCAGAAGGAGGCCGCATGGAATTACTACGCCAAATGTGTTGACGGCTCCCATCGGCTCCTGCTAGTCGATTGCGGGTTCCGCGGAACCATCTCCAAATTATTGACCGAAGGGTTTCACAACGAAGTGTTGTTTGATAAGTTCTTCCTCTGGGAAAAGCCCATAAACAGATTCCATGATGCAAGTACGGGCACGAAGACCTATGTGCTTTTTTCAGAGAAACGCGGCCACTGCTGCGCTTCCATGGCAGAAACATTTTTCTCCGAACCAACAGGAAGCTGCGTTGGATTCAGATTCAATCAGGCAATGGAACCAGTTCCGCGTTTTGAAGCTGCGTGGTATCCGCAGGACATGAAGCATGTCGTTGAGCAGACACAGAAAATAGCGCTTGAGTTGGTAGCTGACTTTTCGAGGCGATACGAGGGTATGATCCCCCTACTGGGTACCGCTTCAATGGAACGTTGTTTTTCAACATATTCTGCTTTTTCTGAAAGTGAGGCAGCCCGGATATTTGCACGGATCCGGTTCAAGGAGAGCTTTTCGCCGCAGATGGAAGCAGATTCATTACTCTGTATTCTGAAAAAGAAGCAGACGGCAAGAGGGAAAAATGATTAGAGTTTTGCATTCCGTCAGTTATATGCACCGGGCCGGCGTTGAAACATTTCTGATGAATTATTACAGAAATATCGACCGCTCTCGCACTCAGTTTGATTTTATGTGTAATAAGAAACTGGCGGGCGACTACGACGAAGAAATCAGACGGCTTGGCGGTCGAATCTTTTACAGACCAGAGCATGAAAAAATGGACGAGCCGGCATATGCCGCATTCTGGAAGGCGTTTCTGAAGGAGCATCCTGAAATACAGATTCTGCATGCACATAATGGCGCAAAACAGTTCTTCCCGATTGAGGGGGCAAGACTGGCAGGTCTACCGGTCAGAATCGCACATGCGCATAGTACAGATTTTGTTCATGATGAAAAGTATCGGCACCGGCTGGAACTGATTCATAAAATCCCCACAGCGGCCAATTGTTTTTTTGGATGCAGCAATAAAGCCGGAGAATTCTTCTATGGAAGCGAGCTCTGGAAAAAGCAGGGCGTAATCATTCATAATGCAATCCCATGCCATGATTTTGCCTATGACGTCAATCAACGGAATCAGCTGCGGTCAGAGCTTGGAATGGAGGATGCTTTTGTGATCGGCCATGTCGGCAGATTTATGAAGCAGAAAAATCATATCCGATTGCTTGAAATTTTCAGTAAGGTTTACAAAAGCAATCCAAGCTCGGTTCTGCTGTTAATTGGTTCAGGCGAACTTGAAAATGATATAAGAGAACGTGCGCATGCCCTGGGACTGAGCAATCGTGTCCTGTTCGCAGGAGAACAGGCTGCAATGTCCAGGTGGTATCAGGCCATGGATGTGTTTGTGATGCCGTCGCTCTTCGAGGGGTTAACACTCTCTGGAATTGAGGCGCAGGCAGCGGGATTGCCATGCATCTTTTCAGATCTGGTTTCCACTGAGACGCAGGTCACTGACAATGTCTGTTTTATACCGTTAGATGCAAGTGATGATGTCTGGTGTGACCGGATCGTGCGGTTTTCTGATTTTCCCAGAATAGATACTACGCAGCTGATTTGCGATGCAGGTTATGATATTTCGGTGGAAGCAAAAAAGCTTCAGGAGCAATATGAGCAATTGCTGAGACAGGCGGAGCAACAATAAATGTCTAATTACTCTGACAACTTGTTTATTACATCTCAATTCGATCAATTTTATGCATCACGTGGATATCTTCAGTTGGAGCCTGCCAGAATTACATCCAGAATTGACAGAACGGTTTACTTGACAAATTCTGCAACCAATTTATTTAAATCGCATTTTGGAGAGAAGAAATGTTACTTCGCCCGGCAAAAAAGCATGAGGACCCAGATCTTAACGGATTACTATCGTGAAGAAACAGAAACCGAATATCCAACGTATTTTGTATCATTTGGTGCTTTTGCTCCGATCTCATGTTTCGGAAAACTGATAGAGGACACCATTGATTTTCACATTCATCTTGGTTTTTTGCCTGAGGATATGCGGCTGAGAATATCTTCAGAAGAAACGTTTTTGGCGGATTATGCATATTCGTCAATTTTAAAAGACCATGTTTTTTCAGACCATAAAGACAATAAATTCGATCATGTCTATGGTGAGGGCATATACGGCCGTGCTATAAAATTCGATTATTATCAAGAAAAAATCCAGCGTTACAAAAACCTGGGATACTTTCTGGTAATCAAGAAAGATGAGGAGATTTTGGGCTGTGAGTATGCTTCCTCTGACCAATTGATTCTAATGCGCCTAAAACAAATCAGATACGCAATTGCAGCGTCGAACGCTGCGGACCTTTTTCAAACAGGCACTTTTATGCAGCGCAGATTTGCTGATAGTCTGGTCGGTACCGCACATCTGATTTACGAAGGAATAAGACCACAATCCTCGGACACAAATGGTCGTACCCTGAAAAAGTACATTTCTGCGTTAAAATACTTTAGCCAGTGTCTAAAAATCGCGGAAGCAGATATTCCAAGAATGGTTGATCAATATCTCAATCTGGAATATGGGAAAACGTATGCATTCGCCGAAGAGCGAAGGAGACTTCTGGAGGATTCACTGCTGAGCATTTGAATATCCATGAACGATCATAAAACATCGAATCAGCAGACAGCAAGTTGTCGATGATGGAGGAACTTGAAAACGAACACAGGCTCGGTGAGGGCTGGGTCGCGGAAGAAACACTCGCCATCGCCATCTACTGTGCGCTGCGGCATCCGGATGATTTTTCCGCCGGCATCATTGCCGCCGTAAATCACCGCGGCGACAGCGACTCCACCGGTGCCGTCACGGGCAACATTCTCGGAGCACTGCTCGGCTATGATGCGATCGACGAGAAATGGAAGCAGGATCTGGAACTGCGGGGCGTGATCCTCGAAATGGCGGACGACCTGTACCACGGGTGCCAGATGGAGGAATGCGGTCGTGATTGCGACCCGGACTGGTCACGGAAATATATCCATGCGCACTGGAAGGACACCCCGCCCGAATCCAGATAGACAGTAGCCGAAGAGAAAGAGCAGGAATCCACTATGAACTTCATCCGAAAAAACCGGAAAGGCATCCTCGTGCGCCTCGTCATGGCCGTGCCCTGCCGGCTGCTCGGGCAGCGGTTTCCGATCGCCGGCGGCCCGGCCGACGCAGCGCTGGTCAGGAGTTCGTAAATGAAGCGGTACATTGTACGATTTCTGAAGACGAGATTTCTCGTCATATTCGGCGTTGCTACGCTTTATTATGAGCTATCCTTTTTCATACTCCTATGGTGCAAAACCGCTGTTTATGCTCCTCCCTTCGCGCTCTGGACCTACGTGCCCGCTTTGGTGTGGTACCTTCTGGACATCCTTCTGACTTTCCGCTTCCGGCGGATCATCCGGTATCAGGAGCATCTTTTTCATGTGAAATTCAGCGACACGAATGTCGCTGCATTGTACCCGGGGTCCAACACATTTTTGTCGGATGATTGGCTGATCTTTTCGGGAAAATCCGCGTTTTGCAGGCAGTACATCCGACGTGTTTCCATCGTGACCGTGCGAACAGGCAGAGGCAATGACTATCGTCTGAAACTATATGCAAATGACGGAAAAACATATCTACTGCGTATGATAGATTCGTATGCGAGTGCAAAAACAATACAGCGCTGGTATCACGGATAGCTTGTTACCATCTGCAAACAGCCACCGCAGCGCCCGACCGGGCGCTGCGGTGGCTTTTCGTTGCGTTTGGCGGCTTTGGGCCGCTGTTCTTTATACCGTGTCAGAACCCGAGACGCCAGGTAAGCGGGGGAAAAGCCGATCGACGCACGTGTGATCCGAGAGGCTGTCTAAGAAAAAAGCGGCAGCGTTCTAAAAATGGTATAGTATAGCATCACAGGAACACAAAACCTAAGACAGGCCGACACCCGGCCAATCAAAGAAAAGGAGAATTGTTATGAGCGACTCTATTTTTGAAGGAACCTTCCTTGGCAATGATGACACTGCCGGCACCCCCGCGGATAACGATGCGGAAGAAATCATCGACATGCCTGAAATCGACGATGCGTCTTCCGAAGACGAGACGTCCAGCGGCAACATCCTCGAACTGCTCTCGCGTATGCGGGAAATGATGTCTGACTCGGACGATGAAGACGACGCGGACGAGAGCGACATGGATTCGGATGATTACCACAACAAGGCGGTCGATCGCGCTCGCCGCGGCAAAAACCGCGAGGCAGCGGGAATCTGCATGGAAGGGCTTAAGAAATTCCCCCGCAATGTGGACCTTCTTGCAGACACGATCAAGTACAGCTCCGAAGCCGGAGATATGCGGACCGCTGCTGCTCATTACTCCATTTTGAAGGAAAACGTTCCCTTTCAGCGCTGGAATTGGCGTGCATTCACGTTCTCGTTCGACTATCTTCTCAAAAAAGACCCGATCGCGAACGAGGACGAATGCAGACGCATCATTGCCCATTACAAGAAGTACCTCCCCTATGAGGAAAAGGCAAGCATGGCCGAGAGCGAGCTGGAAGAAGCGCTTGGCAACGCCGAAAGCAGCATGAACGTCCTCAAGGAGGCGATCCGCACGTATGCCAACGCGAGCCAGTGTGCCCTGCGGTTGGCAGACATGCAGATGGATCGCGGCCTTTTTGCGGACGTGTTGGCAACCACCAATTACGGAATCGCCGCATCTGCCGAAGCCCAGCCCGCAATCAACGTCCCTTATCTTTACTACATCCGCGCCCTCGCAAAGGATCACCTGCTTCATAAGAAGGAGTGTTCCGGCGAACCTGTTACCAAGGACGAGCTGGAAGGCCTGAAAGAGGAATACGCCCTCCTTCTCAGTGAATTCCCCGAACTCATGCGCCACGCTCACACGATCAAAATGCGTACGAAGATGCTGAAGTTCGTCAAAGCGGAATAAACCACACCGTATGCAACGATCACCCCGGCGGATTGCAAATGCCGCAATCCGCCGGGAAACACCGCAATCATTTGCAGCTATATGGAGGTGTTCGTATGGCAGAACTCAGTGAAGTGAAAAAGCTGGTTCTGAGCCTCAGCGATCGTGAAATCATGGCGCTGCTTGGCTTGCAAAACAGCAAAAACGGAAAGAATCCGACGACGCACAAAGGGACTCCTTGCCGCTGGATCGATAAGCCGCTTTCCGGCCTTAACAGTGAAGGATTGTCTCACCTGAAGGAGCTGGAGGCGCAGCTGGACGATATCTCCACGGCCCATCATGTTGACAAAAAGCAGGTGCGGTATTTGCGCGCGCTCAAGAAAATGAAGCTCGAGGTGCCCCGGTTTTTCCGCGAATCTGTGGACCCGAAGCAGCTATACAGGCACTTGAAGTCTTTCTGCCTCAGCCACGACATCCCTGATGAGATCATCAGCAGGGTCGTCCCCGCACTCGTCACGTACATCGAAACGGGGCACATGCGGCCGATCATCTTTGTCGGCGAAAAAGGCTGCGGCAAGACGACCGCCGTACGCATGCTGGTGGAAGAGGCGCTTCAGATCCCCACGGAAGTCATCAAGGTTCCCCAGACCGATGGCGGCCACGGAATGACAGGAGACTGCGGAACCTATCAGTCTTCTGACGTCGGGTGTATCGCAAAAGCACGGCTCCGCTCGAACTCTCTGCTTGTCGCCTACATTTTCGACGAGATCGATAAGGTTACCCATGATCGCAATCGTGCCAGTATCGACGACGAACTGCTTTCCATTACGGATGAATCCAACACCGACGTTTTCGATAATTACCTTGAGACGACGCTTGTCGGGTTGGAACACTGCCCCATGTTTTTTACCGCAAACGATCTCCAGAAGATCAACCCCATTCTGGCAGACCGCTGCATGGTCATTTCGTTTCCTGAGGCCAATGCTTCTCGCATCAAATCCATCAGCAAGAAATATGCCGAGGAAATGCTGTCGAGTGACCTGTACAGCATCATTGATTTCAACTACGAGCTGATGTTCAAATCGATCGATCGCCTCGTCGGCCGAAATATCACCTCCTTGCGAAAGCATCAGCAGATGATTGAAGCCGTGCTTGAAAACGCCCTCGATGTCGCGTTGGTTCAAGAGGACAACTCCCCTGTTCCCGTAACGGAAAGTATGTTTGCCGAAGCCGAGCAGGCAATTCTCGGTACAGCGAAGAGGACGGTCGGCTTTGCTTCATAACCTGAACGGCGCATTGTTCACGATCTTCTCCCGCCCGAATGAGAGCCGGATGGCGACCGGCCGAAACTACAGCCGCAATGACGGACGATTGCTGCTGTAGTCGTGGGAAGCCACAATTCTCCGATACAAAAAGTGCAAACCGACCAGCAAATATTAAGGGAGGAAAAACAATGGCGAATTTCAACCCCCGGGAGTATTTCCCGACGCTGCAGGAATGGATTCGTTACGGAGGCGACATCACCTGGGACGATTACAGCATCATGAAGAATCACGGAGACTATGTCCAGCTGATGTTCCCTTCCTCCGCCGCAAAGGGACACGACACCTATGACCTCTACCACGATGACAACGGTCGCATGACGAAGGTTTTCGGCCATCCCGGCAATACCGGATTTGAGGGGTGGAAGTACGATTGATTTCCAGAGGCAGGGCATGAGCAAACGCTGCTCATGCCCTGCCTCAAAACGATCCCGGATGTTTCAGCGCAAGCGAGGTGTTTACATACGCTGCGGTGGCTGTTTGCTGCGGCGGTGGGTGCAGGGTCACGCGCTGCCGGTTTCTTCGGCGCAGGCGCGCAGCTCGCGGAAAATGGTCGTATAATCGGCGCGGAAATTGCTGTTTTTCGGAAACAGGAACATAATGTCGTGCCGCAGCCGAAAGTCGCTCAGCTCGATCACGCCGAGCGCGCCCGCCGCCTCCTCCGGGCGGATGGCCGCGCGGTAGAGAAATGACACGCCGTAGCCGCTTTTGAGCAGCGTCTTGATCGCGCCGATGTTGCCGATCTCGACCGTGCGGGCAAAATCCGCCGCCGCCAGGCCGTGCTCCTTCAGGTAATACTCCAGGATCACGCGCGTGCCCGAGCCCTCCTCGCGCAGCAGCAGCGGCTCGCCCAGCAGGTCCGTCAGCGGGCGGCCGCGGTAGCGCGCGGCCTTCTCCGGGTCTCCGGCGGCGACATATTCCTCTGTGCCGAACACAAAGAAGTCATACTCCGCCTTCGGGAAATCGCCCTCGACGACCGCAAAATCCAGCTCGCCGGAATCGAGCTTGCTCAGCAGCACCTTCGTATCCGCCACCTGCATCTGAATGTGGCTGTCCGGGTGCAGGCGCAGAAACCGGCCGAGCGCCTCGTTGATCATGAACTCCGCGACCGAGAGCGTCGCGCCGAACGAATAGTCGCGCGTGCCGGAGGCGGCCTGCTGCATGCGCTTTTGCAGGTGCTGCTCGTCGTGCTTCATCGTCATCAGCGTACGGCGCAGAATCTCCCCCGCCTCGGTCAGCTGCAGGCGCTTGCCGTTGTGCTGAAACAGCGCCGTACCGTAAGCCTGTTCCAGATAGTGCATATGGTGTGAGACCGCGGGCTGCGTGATGTTGAGCTCACGCGCCGCCTTCGTAAAATTCATGTGCCGGCACACGGCCAGAAACGTCTCGACGCGAAAATCCAGCATGGGCATCCCTCTTTCCTGTAGGTTTTCAGCTAATGATAACACAAAATTATCATTTGATAAATAGAAATCATTTTTCTTTATCGTTCAGGTGTGCTATGATGCTCTCTGCAAACAACGCATGGAGAGAAAGGAATCCTCGACCCACTATGAACTTCATTCAGAAAAACTGGAAAGGCATCCTCGTGTGCCTCGTCATGGCCGTGCCCTGCTGGTTGCTCGGACAGCGGTTTCCGATCGTCGGCGGCCCGGTGTTCGGCATCCTCGCCGGTATGATCGTCACGCTGCTCTGGCACGACAAGAGCGCGGCGCAGCCCGGCATCTCGTTCGTGTCGAAAAAGGTGCTGCAGTACGCCGTCATCCTGCTCGGCTTCGGCATGAACCTGTCCGTCATCTGGCAGACCGGAAAGCAGTCGCTGCCGATCATCGTCGTAACGATCACGACGTCGCTCGTCGTATCGTGGCTGCTGCACAAGCTGATGCACATCCCCGGCAAGATCTCGACGCTCGTGGGCGTCGGCTCGTCAATCTGCGGCGGCTCGGCCGTCGCGGCGACCGCGTCCGTCATCGACGCGGACGATGAGGAAGTCGCGCAGGCGATCTCCGTCATTTTCTTCTTCAACATGCTCGCCGCCATCTTCTTCCCCGCGCTCGGCGCGCTGCTCGGCTTCTCGACCACGAACGGCGAGGCGTTCGGCATCTTCGCCGGTACGGCCATCAACGACACATCATCCGTCACGGCGGCGGCCTCCACGTGGGACTCGCTCTACGGGCTCGGCAGCCAGACGCTCGACAAGGCCGTGACCGTCAAGCTCACGCGCACGCTCGCCATCATCCCGATCACGCTCGTGCTCGCCTTCGTGCGCACGAAGCGCGCCAAGACCGACGGTACGAAGGTGAATTTCAAGAAGATCTTCCCGATGTTCATCCTCTACTTCCTGCTCGCGTCCGTGATCACGACCATCTGCGTGAGCGTCGGCGTGTCGGCAAGCGTGTTCACCCCGCTCAAGACGCTCAGCAAGTTCCTGATCGTGATGGCCATGTGCGCTGTCGGCCTGAACACGAACATCGTCAAGCTCGTCAAAACCGGCGGCAAGCCGCTCATCATGGGCTTTTGCTGCTGGGTCGGCATCGCGGGCATGAGCCTGCTGATGCAGCACGTGCTCGGCATCTGGTAAGGCACGAACAAAAAACGGGCGGCAGCCGGAGCTATCCGGCTGCCGCTTTGAGACTGTCAAAAAGTATTACTTTTTGACAAAGAGGCCGCAGTCTGCTGCGCGCATAATTTGAGCGCCGCCGGCGCACAAATTCCACACTTGCAGCCTGAGCGGTATTTTCTCCGCCGCACATGTCGCCGGAGAAAATGATCGGACCTTCTTTCGCCGCTGCGGCGGCGAAACTCTACGAGGTTTTTGGACAAGCTGTAGGCGGCGACCGGGGATGACCTGGCCGCCGCCTGTGTTTTATGCTTCTTTGCCGTCGCGCGGCAGCGTCACGAGCATGACCGTGCCGTCCGCGCCGCTGCGCTCGATCTGCACCGTGCCGCCGTGCAGCGCGGCAATCTCCCACACAAGCGACAGACCGAGCCCGACGCCGCCGTGTGCCCGGCTGCGCGACTTGTCCACGCGGAAAAACGGCTGGAAAACGCTCTCCCGGTATGCCTCCGGGATGCCGGGACCGTGGTCACGGACGCGGATCTGTACATTCCCGTCCGCCTCGCTGACCGCGATGCGCACCGCCCCGTCCGGCCGGCCGTAACGGATGGCGTTTTCGGTCAGGTTGAACAGCAGCCGGTACAGCAGCGGGTCGCTGCCGGTGAGCACAGCGCCGCCGTCGGCCTCCAGCGCGATGCACTTGCTCTCTGCAAGCGGCGCGAGGTCGGTGAAGATCTCCTCGATCATGGGCGCGAGCTCGACCCGGTCGTCACAGGGCACGGTGCGCAGCTCGCTCATCTCCAGCAGGATCTTCGTCATCTGCGCCATACGCTCCGTCTGCTCCTGCAGCAGGCTCAAAAACGCCGCCGTTTCGGGCGTGACGTCCGCGTGCTCGGCGGAAAACAGCTCAAGCTGCGCCTGCATCAGCGCAAGCGGCGTGCGCAGCTCGTGCGCAGCGTTGCCCGTAAACTGCCGCTGCGCCGTGAAGCCCGCGTCCAGGCGGTCGATCATGCCGTTGAACGAGCGGCTGAAGCGCTGAAACTCCGGCAGCACGTCCTCGCTGACCTTGCACTGCGCCAGATTGCTCGGCTGAATGTTTTCCACCTGCGCTGCAAAACTGCGCAGCGGACGCAGCGCGCGGCCGCTGACAAAATACGCGAGCACGCCGCCGATGAGCGTGACCGCCGCCGTGATGTACCAGTTCGTGACGCCGAAGGCCGCCTGCGCGCCGCTGATGATGATCGTCAGCTCGTCATCCGGCTGTTTGCTCTGCGGGTCGAAGGCGTCGGGCGCACCGGATTCGATCTCGCCGTAAGCCGAGATGCCGCTGCCGATCGCATCCATATACCGCTTGCCGGAATAGCCGATCAGACAGTTCATGAGCACACACGTCACGCCGATCAGCGCCGCCGTCATCAGCGTGATGCGCCACTGCAGAGATAACCGCTTCATGTCTGCGCCTCCATAACATAGCCCTCGCCGATGCGGTTGCGGATGGGGTCATAGCCCAGGGCGGCGCGCAGCTTTTTCCGCAGTGCGGAGATATGCACGCGGATGGAGTTGCCGAAGCCGTCCGCCCCGCTGTCCCACACGTGCTCCAGCAGCTCCTCCTGACTGACCGGCCGCCCCTGATGCAGCAGCAGGTATTCGAGGATGCCCGTCTCCTTGCGCGTGAGCGACAGCGTCTCGCCGCGCACGGACGCCGTGCGCGCCTTGGTGTCAAACGACAGCTCGGCGCAGGTCAGGACCACGTCGCTCTGCGTAAAGCGGCGCAGCGTCAGGCTGCGGATGCGCGCCGCGAGCTCATCGAGGTGAAAGGGCTTGGTGAGATAGTCGTTCGCGCCCGCATCGAGTCCCGCCACCTTGTCGGCGACCTCGCAGCGCGCCGACAGGATCAGCACCTTGGTGTCGCGGTCACGCTCGCGCAGCGTCCGGAGCACCGTCATACCGTCCTCGCCGGGGAGGTTCAGATCCAGCACGACCAGATCAAAGCGCTCGACGGCGAGCATCTCCGCGGCGCTCTGCCCGTCATAGCAGCAGTCCACGCTGTAGGCAAGCCGCCGCAGACTGCGCGCGATCGTGTCGCAGAGCGCCTTTTCATCTTCCACAACCAAAATATGCATACCATTCTCCTCGTGTGTATTTACGAATGTCCGACTTTGTTAACTTTGTTATATGATAACACAAAGGCATAAAATCTCTGTTAAGTTTCCGTTCTTAACGAAGATTTTATCTGCGCCATGGTATCATGGGGCAAACAGAAGGGAGTGATCCGGGTGTTTCGTGCGAAGAAAGCCGTTGTGCAGGTTCTGCTGATCGCTGCAGGCATCGCCATGGTGTGCTTCGGCGCGCTGCGCGGCGAGGCCGGCGCCGTGCTCAACAAGGCGATCCGGCTGTGCTTGGAGTGTGTCGGCATTGGATAAGAAAAAACAGTCTGTTTCCCTGCTCTTGAGCCGGTTTCGCAGCTGGATCCAGGCGGCGGCGACGCTGCTGACCAACATCCACCTGCCGAACTTCTTCAAGGGCGGCATCTATCAGGGCAAGGGCAAGACCGTCTGCGTGCCCGGCCTGAACTGCTATTCCTGCCCGGCGGCATCGGGCGCGTGCCCGATCGGGGCGTTTCAGGCGGTGGTCGGCTCGTCCAAATTCCGCTTTTCGTATTATATCACCGGCATTCTGATCCTGCTCGGCGTGCTGTTCGGGCGGTTCATCTGCGGCTTTTTGTGCCCGTTCGGCTGGCTGCAGGAGCTGCTGCATAAGATTCCGGGCAAAAAGCTGTCGACGAAAAAGCTCAGGCCGCTGACCTATTTGAAATACGTCATCCTGCTGCTGGCCGTGGTACTGCTGCCGGCGCTCATCGTCAACGACGTGGGCATGGGAGACCCGTATTTCTGCAAGTATATCTGCCCGCAGGGTGTGCTGGAGGGCGCGATCCCGCTCGCAGCCGCAAACGAGAGCATCCGCGCGGCGCTGGGCGCGCTGTTTACGCGCAAGCTGATCATTTTGATCGCGGTCGTCGTTTTGAGTGTGCTGTTTTTCCGCCCGTTCTGCAAGTGGATCTGCCCGCTCGGTGCGTTTTACGCGCTGATGAACAAGGTCTCCCTGCTCGGCATCCAGGTCGACACGGGCAAGTGCGTCTCCTGCGGCAAATGTGCGCGCACCTGCCAGATGGACGTGGACATCACCAAATCCCCCAACGACACGGAGTGCATCCGCTGCGGCAAGTGCATCCGCGCCTGCCCCACGGAGGCCATCCGCTTCCGCTATGGCTTTGGCCTGAGCGGAAACACGAATCCGAAACAAGTAAGCAACCATCAAAATCAAACGGAGGAATCATGATGAAGAAAATCACAAAATTTGTGACGCTCCTGCTCGCGCTTGCGCTGGTGTTCAGCCTCGCGGCGTGCTCGTCGGGCAAAGGCAAGGACAAGGCGGACGGCAGCGCCGACATTGCGACCCTGATCGCGACCGAGCCGAGCAGCGCCGACGAAGCGGCCAAGCTCTATCAGCAGCTCATGCAGAAGGAAAACGACATTCTCGCCGCAAACTCCGACCTCTGGAACAAGGTGTTTCTGTCTGCCAACAAAAACAGCACCATGATCGAGGACGGCACGAACTACGGCGACTTCCTGCTCGCCACGATCGAGAGCGCGAAGGACGGCTTCTCGGCCGACGAGCTCAAGACGCTCAAGGCCGGCGCCGAGCAGATCAAGGAGATCGAGGGCAAGCTCACCATCCTCGAGCAGAAGTATCCCGGCTGCGGCACGGCGCCCGGCGCAGGTGACAGCGTGAGCGCGGAGGAGGCCGGCATGACCGCCTCCGGCAGCAACGCGATGAAATTCCCGAGCTTTCAGGGCAAGGATCTCAACGGCAATGACGTCGACAGCAGCAAGCTCTTTGCCGGCAACAGCGTCACGGTCGTGAACTTCTGGTTCACCACCTGCAACCCGTGCGTCGGCGAGCTGGCCGACCTTGAGGCGCTCAACAAGGACCTCGCCGCGAAGGGCGGCGCGGTCGTCGGCATCAACTCCTTCACGCTCGACGGCGACAAGACCGCCATCGCCGAGGCGAAGGACATTCTGGCGAAAAAGGGCGTGACCTACTCCAACCTCTGGTTCGCCTCCGACAGCGAGGCCGGTAAGTTCACCGCCGGTCTGTACTCGTTCCCGACCACATACGTCGTTGACAAAAACGGCAACATCGTCGGCCAGCCGATCGTCGGCGGGATCACCGCACCCGATCAGGCAAAGAAGCTCAACGAGCTCATCGATCAGGCGCTCGCAAGCAGCAAATAACGACCAGAGACAACATCCGCCTCGACGCGCCCTTCTGACGGAAGGTGCGCCGGGGCGGATATTTGCTGTCTGTCAGAGCCTGACGTCCTCGAGCTGGTGTAGCTGCTCGAGCGCGACGCTGCCGCCGCTGACGACAAAGCAGACCTTGTCCCCTTCCCGCACCGGGAGCCGGCCGCACAGCGCCGCACCGATGCCGATGGCGGACGACGGCTCGCACAGCAGCTTGCCCTCCAGAAGCAGCAGCTTCATGCCGCGAAGAATAGCATCATCCGCAACGGCCGCAAAGCCGTCGGTATTTGCCGCCACATACGGGAAGCACACATCCCCCGGCATCTGCGCGACGAGCGCGTCCGCGACTGAGCGCTTCTGCTCCACCCGCACCGGATGCCCGGCGCGCAGGCTCTCCGTATAGCGCGGCAGCGCGGCCGGCTCCGCGCCAAACACGCGCACGCGCGGCGCGAGCGCCTTGACGGCCGTGGACACGCCGCCGATGAGCCCGCCGCCGCTGACCGGGACGACGACCGTGTCGATCTCCGGGCACTGGGCCAGGATCTCCAGCCCGACCGTGCCCTGCCCCGCCATGACCGCCTCGTCATTGAACGGCGGCACCATCGTCGCGCCCCGCTCGGCGCACAGCCGCGCCGCCACGTCGAACCGCTCGGCAGCATCGCACAGCACGAGCTCCGCGCCCAGCGCGCGGATAGCCGCCTGCTTGACGGGCGGGGCCGTGCGCGGCATGACGATGCAGGCGTGCGTGCCGAAGCGCTGCGCGGCATAGGCCACCGCGCGGCCGTGGTTGCCGGAGGACGCCGCGACAAAGCCGCGGGCGCGCTCGGCGTCCGTCAGGGTGAGGATCTTGTTCATCGCGCCGCGCAGCTTGAATGCGCCCGTGCGCTGCATACACTCGGCCTTGACATACACCTCGCAGCCGAGGGCATCGTCGAGCGCCGGCAGGCGCAGCAGCGGCGTCCGGACAATATAGGGGGCGATGCGCGCGTGCGCCGCCCGGATGGTCTCCAATGTCATGTTCATGGGAACGCTCCTTTCTCAGCAGACCTATTGTAACGCAGCCGGCGCGCATTGTAAAACCCGATCTGCGCGGCCGCCGCGCTTGACAAGGCCGGTCAAAAAGGGGCATAATCAGAGGCGAACGACCCGTTCATTCCCACGTAAGGAGGGCAATACCATGTATGATCTTGATCGTTTTCTCACCGCACAGCGCCGGGACTACGCCGCCGCCCTGCGCGAGATCCAAAACGGCCGCAAGCGCAGCCACTGGATCTGGTACATCTTCCCGCAGGTTGCGGGGCTGGGCATGAGCAGCACGTCGCAGTACTATGCCATCTCCGGACTCGACGAGGCGCGAGCCTATCTGCGCGAGCCGACGCTGCGCGCGCACCTGCTGGAGATCAGCAGCGCCCTGCTGGCACTCGACGAGAGCGACCCCACGGCCGTGTTCGGCTTTCCGGACGACCTGAAGCTGCGCTCGAGCATGACGCTCTTCGCGGCCGCCACGCCGGACGAGCCGGTGTTTTCCGCCGTGCTCGATAAATTCTTCGGCGGGCAGCCCGACACGCGCACGCTGCAGATCCTCGGCCTGTAAGGAGGCGCGCCATGGACAACCTGACCGAAACCAAACTCACATCCGAAAAGATCTACAGCGGCTGCATTCTCGACTTTTACCGCGACACCGTGCGCCTGCCCAACGGCGGCACCGCGCCGCGCGAACTATCGCGCCACGTGGGCGCGGTGTGCATCGTGCCGCTGCTCGACGACGGCCGCGTGATCGTCGAGCGGCAGTTTCGCTACCCGGTGAACGAGGTCATCACGGAGATCCCCGCCGGCAAGCGCGACAGCCGCGACGAAGCGCCCGAGGCCGCCGCGCGCCGCGAGCTGCGCGAGGAGACCGGCATCACGGCGCGCGAGCTCATCCCGCTCGGCCCGTTCTACCCCGCCGCCGCATACTCGGACGAGGTCATCTGGATGTACCTCGCCCGCGGCCTGACCTTCGGCGAGCAGCAGCTCGACGACGATGAATTTCTCAACCTGCAGGCCGTGCCGCTCGACGAGCTTGCGCGCGATGTGCTGGCCGGGCGCATCCCGGACGCGAAAACGCAGGCAGCCATCCTGCGCGTGTACTGCATGGAGCACGGCTTTGAGCCGAAATAAAAAGAAGCGGCACGCGGCGGTCAGATGACCGCCGCGTGCCGCTTGTCCTGTTCGGCTATGTTCAGTGCCGGTGGAACAGGCCCTTTTTCTCATACGGGGCGCAGACGTAGCTCGTGAGCTCGTAGCCCGTCTTGGCGATGACCGGGCGCAGCTCCGCCTCCGGGATTGCCATCTCGGAGAGGATGACCGTCTCGCCCCGGCTGTGCGAGGACGAGACCTTCTTGACCGGAAAGGCATTGCGCACCGCATCGTTGATGTGGCTCTCGCACATGCCGCACATCATGCCGTCGATCCCCAGTGTGATCTGATACATGGGATACCTCCTTGAAAAGCCAGTTGGTTAGATGTGTTTAATCTCAACTGCATGATAACACCGCCCCGCCCGGGTGTCAAGCCCTGCGGGGCAGAAAAAAGCGGACTTCCGCAGCCGGAAGTCCGCTCTGTTTTTCCATACCGGGTCACGGGTTCGGGAACACGACACGGATGGTCGTGCCCGTGCCGGGCGTGCTCTCAAGCTCGATGTGGCCGTGGTGATACTGCACGGCGTGCTTGACGATCGACAGGCCGAGGCCCGTGCCGCCGGACGCCTTGGAGTGGCTCTTATCCACGCGGTAGAAGCGCTCGAACACGCGGCCCTGATGCTCCGGCGCGATGCCGATGCCGGTATCGGCGACAGTGATGCTGCTGCCGCCGGCATCGGCCGCGACCGTCACGTCCACGCGCCCGCCGTCACGGTTGTACTTGATGGCGTTGTCGCAGAGATTGTAGACGATCTCATAGAGCAGGCGGCGCACGCCGGGGATCACAGTGGGCCCCCCCTGCACGCTGACCGTCACGTTGCGCGCGGCCGCGGCGTCGTGCAGGTTCTCCGCCGCCTCCTGCGACACGGCGAGCAGGTCGACCGGCTCCGTCGGCATGGCGTCGCCCTCGTCGAGCTGGGACAGGCGGATGATATCGTCGATGAGCGTGACGAGGCGCGCGGCCTCGGCGTGGATGTGGCCGACGAAGCGCGGCAGATCCTCGGGCTTGACCATGCCGTTTTCGATCAGCTCGGCGCTGCCGATGATGCCCTGCAGCGGCGTTTTGAGCTCGTGCGAGACATTCGCCGTGAACTCGCGGCGGTTGCGCTCGGCAAACTCCTGCTCCGTGATGTCAAAGGCCAGAATGACCGTGCCGAGGAATTTCCCGTCGGACGTGATGCGGCTGATATCGAACTGATACACGCGGCCCGCGCGCTCGGCGCGCACCTCACTGTGGCCGTCCGCAGCGGCGGCCTGAATGGCGGCGCTGATCTCGTGGCTGCGCTCGATGGTGAGAAAATCACGGCCCACGCACTGCGCGTCCGCGCCGAAGAGCGCCTGCGCCGCGGCGTTGATGCTCAGGATGCTGCCATGCTCGTCGAGCAGGACGAGCCCCTCGCGCATGCTGCCGGTAATCTGCGTGAACTCGTCGGTCTTTTCGCGCAGCTCGCGCAGCTGCGTCTGGATCTCGACGTGCTGGCGGTGGATGCGCTTGAGCAGCGGAGAGAGCTCCTCGTAGGCATCGTTGTCGAGCGGGTGCTCGAGATCGAGGCTGTTGAGCGGGTCGACGATGCGCCGCGACAGGCGCTTGGCCAGCATGCCCGAGAGGATGAGCGCCACGATGAGCACGATCAGCAGCGGCTGGATCATGCCGACGGCGATCATGCCGACCGTCGCGCGGCTGATGGAAATGCGCAGCACCGTGCCGTCATCCAGACGCTGGGCGTAGTACATGGTCTTTTCCATGAGCGTCGAGGAATAGCGCGTGCTCTCGCCGGTGCCGGTCGCCAGCGCCTGACTGACCTCGGCGCGCGAGGCGTGGTTCTCAAGACTCTCGGCGTTGGTCTTCGTGTCGTACAGGACGCTGCCGTCAGCCGCGATCCATGTCAGGCGGCAGCGGTCGGCCGTCAGCTGGGACAGATAGTCCGTGCCGCCGTCCTCGACGGCCGCTGCGGCGAGACTCAGCTCGTCGCGCAGCTGGTTTTCCTCCACGCCGCCGAAGTAATCGTACAAAAAGCCCATGATAATCAGCAGGCTCGCCAGCAGCACGCACCCGGCCACGAGCAGGATGGATTGAAAGATCTTTTTGGTCATGTCGTTGCCTCCATGCGGTAGCCAACATTGCGCACCGTTTCGATCCGCCGTCCGTAGGGGCCGAGCTTCTGCCGGAGCGTCCGGATGTGCATGTCGACCGTGCGGGTCTCGCCGCAGTAGTCCATGCCCCAGATCTCCTGAAAGAGCTGGTCGCGCGTGAACGCCATGCCCGGATGGGACAGAAACAGGCGCAGGAGTTCAAATTCTTTATACGTAAGCGCGACACGCGCGCCGTCGACCGTGACCGTGTGTGCGTCGAGATCGACGACGAGCCCGCCGCTGCGCAGCTGATGCGCAGCTTTTTCCGGCTGGCAGCGGCGCAGCACCGCCTTGACGCAGGACACGAGCTCCATCACGCCGAAGGGCTTGACGAGGTAATAGTCCGCGCCGAGGTCGAGGCCGCGGATCTTGTCATACTCCGCGCCCTTGGCCGTGGCCATGACGACCGGGATGGTGCGCAGCTCCGCCGACGCCTTCATGCGCTGCAGCAGCTCGATGCCGTCCACGCCGGGCAGCATCACGTCGAGCACCACCAGATCGGGCTTCTCCGTCTGGAGTGCCGACCAGAATGACACGCCGTCTTCAAAGCCGCGGGCGTCAAACCCCGTGGATGAGAGCGTATAGACCTCAATGTCGCGGATACTGGCGTCGTCCTCCACACACCAGATCATGGCTTACCCCTCCTTGTGCACCCCGGTGACCGAGAAGATCACCCACTCGGCGATGTTCGTCGCGTGGTCGCCGATGCGCTCGAAGTATTTGGCGATCATGAGCAGGTCGAGCGCGTACTCCCCGTCGTCGGGGTGGGCGGCGATCTTGTCGATCAGCCGGCGCTTGACCTCGTCGAAGGCGTTGTCCACGACATCGTCCTCGGCAATGACCGTCTCTGCCAGCATTGTATCACGCTTGACGTAGGCGTCAACACTTTCTGTGACCATATGGATGGTCGAGAGCGCCATTTCGCGCAGCAGATCGTCATTTTCCGCCGAACGGCCGGCGAGAAACTGGATGATCTCCGCAATGTCCTCGGCCTGATCGCCGATGCGCTCCATGTCCGTGATCATCTTCAGCGCGGCCGAGATCTGGCGCAGGTCGCGCGCGACGGGCTGCTGCTGGAGCAGGAGCTTGAGGCACAGCGACTCGATGTTGCGCTCCTTCTGGTCGATCTCGGCATCGAGCGGCGCGACGCGCTGCGCCAACTCCGGATCCGCCTCCGTGAGGGCCTTGGATGCGAGCGCGATGACCTCCTCGCACAGTGCGCCCATCTCGATCATCTCCTTGTTCAGGAGCGCGAGCTGTTCATCAAACCGGCTTCTCATTAGCCAAACCTCCCTGTGATGTAATCCTCCGTGCGCTTATCCTGCGGCTGCGAGAACAGCTGCTGCGTGTCGCCGCACTCGACGAGCTCGCCGAGCAGGAAAAACGCCGTGCGGTCGGAGATACGCACCGCCTGCTGCATGTTGTGCGTGACGATGACGATCGTGTACTGTTCCTTGAGCTGCATGGCCAGCTCCTCGATCTTCGACGTGGAGATGGGGTCGAGCGCGCTCGTGGGCTCGTCCATGAGCAGCACCTCCGGCTCGACCGCGAGCGCGCGGGCGATGCACAGGCGCTGCTGCTGGCCGCCGGAGAGGCCGAGGGCGTTTTTCTTCAGGCGGTCTTTCACCTCGTCCCAGATGGCCGCGCCGCGCAGGGACTTTTCGACGATCTCGTCGAGCCTGGCGCGGTTTTTGATGCCGTGCGTGCGCGGGCCATAGGCGATGTTGTCGTAGATGCTCATCGGAAACGGGTTCGGCTTCTGAAAGACCATGCCGATCTCGCGCCGCAGCTCGTTGACGTCCGTGCCGGGGGCGAAAATGTCCTGATCGCGGTAGCGCACATCGCCCGTGATCTTCACGCCCGGGATGAGGTCGTTCATGCGGTTGAGCGTTTTGAGAAACGTGGATTTGCCGCAGCCGGACGGCCCGATGAGCGCCGTGATGCTCTTTTCGGGAATGTTCAAACTGATATCGTGCAGCGCCTGATGATCTCCGTACCAGAGGTCCAGGCCCTGGACTGTCATAATGTCACTCATAAACTTCTTTTCCTCCTGAAGTATCGCTCAACGAGCGTAGCAGCGCCGTTGATGAGCAGCGTAAGGATCATCAAAATGGCGGCGATGGCAAAGGCCACATCAAACCGGCCCTGCTCCTTGGCGTAAACGTAAAGCGCGACGGTGAGCGTGGCGCCCGCGCTGCTCAGTCCCTCGAAAAAGTCGTTGAGCGCGTGGGCAAAGCCCGCCGTGAACAGCAGCGCGGCCGACTCGCCGAGGATGCGGCCGACAGACAGGATGCAGCCGGTGATGACGCCGTCCACGCAGCCGGGCAGCACCACGGTGCGGATGACACGCCACTTGCCCGCACCGAGGCCGAACGCGCCCTCGCGGTAGCTCTGCGGCACGGTTTTGAGGCTCTCCTGCGTGGTGCGCATGATGGTCGGCAGGTTCATGATGACGAGCGTGAGCGCGCCGGCCAGCAGCGATGTTTTCATGTTCAGAAACTGGCAGAAAAACAGCATGCCCACAAGGCCGTAGATGATCGACGGGATGCCGGAGAGCGTCTCGGCCGCGTACTCGATGGCACCGATGAGCCGGCGGTTCGTGGCGTACTCGGTCAGGTAGATGGCCGCGCCCACGCCGAGCGGCAGGACGATGAGCAGCGTCGCAATGACGATATAGAGCGTGTTGAGGATGTCCGGCAGGATGCCGATGCGGTCGGACAGGTAGCTCGGCGCGGTGGACAGCAGCGCCCACGACACGTTCGGCAGGCCTTTGATGAGCACGTAGGCGATCAGAAACAGCACGAGCGCCGCCGTGATCATGGCCGCCGCACCCATGAGGATGCGCATGGTGAGAATATAGGCCCTGCGGCCACCGGAAACGGCTTTCTTTTTCATTTGTCCCCCTCCTGATTGCGCTTGAGGAAGAAGTTGAGCGTGGCGTTGATGAGCATGATGAACAAAAACAGCACCAGCGCGATGGAAAACAGCGCCTGCCGCTGCAGGCCGCTGGAGTAGGACATTTCGCTGGCGACGGCGGTGGTCAGAAAGCGCACGCTCTGAAACAGGCTCGGCATATTCGGCACATTGCCCGACACCATCATGACGGCCATGGCCTCGCCGATGGCGCGGCCGACGCCGAGCACGACAGCGGCGGCAATGCCGCTCTTCGCCGCCGGGACGGAAACCTTGAAATACGTCTCGATGGGCGTCGCGCCGAGCGCGAGCGATGCGTCCTCATACTCGGGCGGCACGGCCTCGAGCGCCGTGACGGACACCTTGATGATCGACGGCAGGATCATGATCGCCAGCACGACGATGGCGGCGAGCAGGCTTGCGCCGTCGGCCAGGTGAAACACCTTGCGGATGCCCGGCACGAGCACGAGCATACCCACAAGGCCGTAGACGACCGACGGGATGCCGGCCAGCAGGCTCACGGCCGATTCGAGCACGGTCTTGAGCCGCGGCGGGGCGACCTTCGCCAGATACACGGCCGTCAGGAAGCCCAGCGGCACGCCGAGCACGATGGCCCCGGCCGTGCCGTATACACTTGTCAGAATGAACGGCAAAATGCCGTACGACGGCTCTGCCGCCGTGGAGGCCCACGTCTTGCCGAACAGAAACGGGACGAGCCCGATCTTCTGGATGGCGGGGATGCCGGAGACGATCAGGTACACGCTGATGAGCAGCACACACCCGATGGTGATAAGGCCAAGGAGCAGAAACACGCCATGCACGACCGTCTCCAGAACTTGAGATCTCGTTTTCATATCAGCACCTCTGTATATGCGAAAGGCGGCTGGTCTCCAGCCGCCTGTACGCTTGTCTGTGGCTCAGGCCACCGGGACTGCGCCCGCCGCGGAGATGATGGACGCGGCATCCGCAGAGGTCGCAAAGTCGAAGAACTTCTGCGCGGTCTCGCTCAGGGCCACGCCTTCCTTCGTCACGAGGACGAACGGACGCTGCACGAGGTAGGTGCCGTCCTTGACGGTCGCTTCCGTCGGGGCAACACCGTTGACGGTCAGGGCCTTGACGCTGTCCTTGATGGCAGCCAGAGAGGCATAGCCGATGGCGTTCGGGTTCTGGGACACGGTGGTGATGACATCGCCCGTGGAGGTCAGCTCCTGACGGTACTGGCAGGCATCCTTCGTGTCGGTGATGGACTCGAAGCCGTCGCGCGTGCCGCTGCCGGCCTCGCGGCCGATGAGGACGATCTCGGCGTCGTTGCCGCCGACATCCTTCCAGTTGGTGATCTCACCGGTGTAGATCTTGGCGATCTGCTCCAGGGTCAGGTCCTTGACGGGGTTCTGGGGGTTGACGATGATGGCGATGCCGTCGAGGGCGAGGGTGGTCTCCTTCAGGCCGGAGGCCTTCTCGTCGTCCTTGAGCGCGCGGCTCGACAGGCCGATGTCGCAGCGGCCCTCGGAGACGGCCTGGATGCCGGAGCCGGAGCCGGTCGGGTTATAGGTGAAGGTCGTGCCCGAGTTTGCTTCCATGAAGGACTCGCCGAGCGCGCCGATGACTTTTTCCATCGAGGTGGAACCGTCGGTCGAGACCGTGCCGCCGGCAGCGGCCGTGTTGTTGTCGTCCGCCTTCTGGCCGCAGCCCGCAAACAGCGAGAGCGCCATGACGGCAATGCACAAAATGGTAATGATCTTTTTCAAGATGAAGTGCTCCTTTCGAACTTCGATTTTGATTTTGGTTTTTTGTTCCCTACGCTTCACAGGATAAGCAGGGGATGTAAAAACGAAAAGAGCGCTTATGTAAAATGCGTGTAAAATTGTAAAATGCCGCGACATGGCGCAAATTTCCCCGTGTTTCTATACCATTTCCTTCATTCATGTTGAAAAACGGGCAAATTCCATTTGGCTGTCAGCGAAAAATTGTGAAAAAAACTGTGCAACTTTTCATCCCCCCAGGGTGCTTACGCTGTGGAGCGCCGTCCGGTATACTGGTGACAGCGCTCCGGAAACGGAGCAAACAACAGAAAATGAGGATGGAACGCATGAAAAAACGCAACATCATCTGCCTGCTGCTGGCAGTCCTGACGCTGCTGGCCTGCACGGCCTGCGGCGGGAAAACAGCAACCTCCGACACTGCCGGAACACGCACGATCACGGACAGCAAAAACCGCACCGTGACCATTCCCGACAAGGTCGAGCGCGTCGTGTGCGTCGGCGTCGGCGCGCTGCGCTACAGCTGCTATGTCGGCGCGGCTGACCGCGTGGTCGGCGTGGAGGACTACGAGACCAAGGCCGGCATGAGCCGCCTGTATAACTACGTGAACTTCGACAAATTCAAGGATCTGCCCGTCACCGGTACGAACGGCGAACCGTACGTGGAGCAGATCATCGACGTCGCGCCGCAGGTCATCGTCATGAGCGCCTACGCCTCGTGCGACGCGGACGAGCTGGCCGGCAAGACCGGCATCCCGGTCGTCGTCGTGCCCGGCAGCGACACCACGCTCGACGATGCGGCCTATGAGACCATCCGCATCCTCGGCGAGCTCTACGGGCTGGAAACGCGCGCGCAGGAGCTGACCAAGTACCTCAAGGGCATCCAGACCGACCTCGACACGCGCACGGCCAAGATTGCAGACGATCAGAAGCCGTCCGTCTATGTCGGCGGCGTGTCCTTCAAGGGGCAGCACGGCTTTGAGGGCACGGAGGCAGGCTACGGCCCGTTTGCGCTCATCCACGCCAAAAACCTCGCCGACACGACCGGCCAGACCGGCGCGTTCAACATCGACACCGAGCAGGTGCTCGCCTGGGACCCGGATGTGATCTTCCTGGACTTCAATGGTATGCCCCTGATCAACGAAGATTATCAGGCAAACCCGGCTTTTTATAACAGTCTCACCGCCGTGCGCAGCGGCAAGGTCTATTCGCAGATCTCGTTCCGCTCCTCGGCCTCCAATCTGGAGACGGCGCTGGCCGATGCCTATTATGCCGCCTGCGTGCTGTATCCGGAGCAGTTTGCCGACATTGACCCCGAGGCCAAGGCCGGCGAGATCTTCACGGAGCTGCTCGGCTCCAACCCCTATCCCGATCTGAAGGAGGCCGGGTATGCATTCCGTGCCATCACACTCGGCGAGTAAGCCGCACGATTCCGACTACAGCCGCAACCGCGCCAGAAGCATCCGCTTTCTGATCCTGCTGGCGGCCATTCTGGCGCTCGCGTTCTTTTTGTCGCTGCGCGCCGGGTCTTACAACACGCCCGCCGCCGAGCTCATCCGGGGCATCTTCGGCCGGGCGTCGGACGCGAAGATCAATCTCGTCATCCGCAACAACCGCCTGCCGCGCATCTGCACCGCCATGGTCGCCGGCGCGGGGCTGGGGCTGGCCGGGTGCATCCTGCAGGCCGTGCTGCGCAATCCGCTCGCCTCGGCCTCTACGCTCGGCGTGTCGCAGGGTGCGACGTTCGGCGCAGCCGTCGCCATCATCGGTCTCGGCCTGAGCCAGGCCGGCAGCTGGGCTATTCCGCTGTGCTCGTTTCTCGGCTCGCTGCTTGTCGCGGCCGTCATTCTCGGTCTGAGCCAGTTCAAGCAGATCTCCTCGGAGGGCATCGTGCTCGCGGGCGTCGCCATCAGCTCCATGCTGACCGGTGCGACCACGCTGCTGCAATACTTTGCCGACGAGGTCGCGCTCTCGTCGCTCGTATTCTGGACGTTCGGCGACCTCGGCAGCACGGACTGGCAGTCCCTGCGCGGCATGGCGCTGGCCGTACTGCTGCTGATCGGCTACTGCTACCTGCACCGCTGGGACTATAACGCCCTGCTCTCCGGCGAGGAGACGGCGCTGAGTCTCGGCATCCATGTGCGGCGGCTGACACTCACGAACGTTGTGCTCACGTGCTTTGTCTGCTCGGTGATCGTGTCGCACGTCGGCCTCATCAACTTCATCGGTCTCGTTGCGCCGCACATCGTGCGCATGGTCGTCGGCAACAACTATATCTATCTCATCCCCGGCTCCGTGCTCGCCGGCGCGGCACTGCTGCTGCTGAGTGATCTGGCCGCGCGCGTGATCATCATGCCGGTCATTCTGCCGATCGGCGCGCTGACGGCGTTTCTCGGCGGCCCGCTGTTTTTGTACCTGCTGTTCAAGGGGAGGGGTCGGACATGATCTGTGTGGACCATCTCTGCTATCACTACAAGGGCGGGCGGCCGATCCTCCGCGATGTGAGCTTTGAACTGGAGGACGGGCGCTTTCTGGCCGTGCTCGGCAACAACGGCGTCGGCAAGAGCACGCTGCTCAAGTGCATGAACCGTATCCTCACGGCTGACAGCGGGCACTGCCGTATCGACGGCGAGGATCTGCTCACGCTCTCCCACCGGGAGATCGCAAAACGCGTAGCCTTCGTGGCACAGCACGTGCCCGACACACAGATGACCGTGCACGACATGGTCATGCTCGGACGGCGGCCCTACATGACCTGGGGCGTGACGGAGCACGACCACCATGTCGTGCACGAGGCCATGCGCTATCTGAATCTGGAGGACATGCGCGGCCGGTTCCTCAACCGGCTCTCCGGCGGCGAGCGGCAGAAGGTCATGCTTGCCCGCGCGCTGGCGCAGGAGCCGACGCTCCTGCTGCTGGACGAACCGACCAGCAATCTCGACATCCGCAATCAATATCAGGTGCTGCAGATCACGCGCGATCTGTGCCGCGAGCAGAACCTCACGGCGATGATCGTCATCCACGACCTGAACCTCGCGCTGCGGTTCTGCGACCGCTTTCTGCTGCTGCGCGAGGGCGAGGTGTACCGTTACGGCGACGCGGAGATCTTCGACGCCGACGCCCTGCGGGACGTCTACGGCGTGACGGGCAGCATCGTGGACGTGCAGGGGCACAGGCTCGTGCTCATTGATGACGAAGAAAAGGAGACAAGATCATGACCAACTGGGAAACCTGCGTACAATTTCACGGCCACGCCTGCGGCGGGCTGACGATCGGATATAAGGCCGCGTGCTACGCCGCCGAGCTGCTGGAGCTGTCCTTCTCCGGCGACGAGCAGGTCGTGTGCATCGCGGAAAACGACGCCTGCGGCGTGGACGCCATTCAGGCGCTGCTCGGGTGCAGCATCGGCAAGGGCAACCTGCTGTTTCATATGCGCGGCAAACAGGCGTTCTCGTTTTATAACCGCGCCACGGGCAAGTCCGTGCGCCTGGTGCTCCGGCCGCGGCCGGAGGGGATGACGCGCGAGGAATCCTTCGCCTACTATCAGGCGCAGAAACCGGCCGACCTGTTCGACGTCAAGCCGGCGACCATCCCGCTGCCAGAGCCGGCCAAACTATTTGACTCCTACCCGTGCGCGTGCTGCGGCGAGGTGACGGGCGCCAACTGGATCCGCCTCGTCGGCGGACAGAAGCTGTGCCTCGACTGCGCCGGAAGCTACGACCGGTTCGACGTCTGAAAACAACAAAAAATCCGGCTTCCGTGTTGGAAGCCGGATTTTTTATCCACTGCACCTCAGCCGCGCAGCAGCGCGAGCTGGTAAAACGCGACGGCGCTCGCCGCGGCCACATTGAGCGAATCGACCCCGTGTGTCATGGGGATGCGCACCGTGTAATCGCACGCGGCGATCGTGCGGGCGGCCAGCCCGTCGCCCTCCGTGCCGAGCACGATGGCGAGGCGCGGCACGGCGCGCAGGCGCTTGTCGTCGATGCGCAGCGAATCGTCCCGCAGCGCCATGGCCGCCGTTTGAAAGCCGAGGGCGTGCAGCGTCTGCTGCCAGTCGCCGTCCTCAGGCAGGTACGTCCACGGCACCTGAAAGACCGTGCCCATGCTCACGCGCACGGCGCGGCGGTAGAGCGGGTCGCTGCCCGCCGACGTGAGCAGCACGGCGTCCACGCTGAGCGCCGCCGCCGAGCGGAAGATCGCGCCGATGTTCGTCGGGTTCATCACGTTTTCCAGCACGGCCACGCGCGCAGCGTTGGCGCACAGGACGGCGACCTCCGGCAGTGCCGGGCGGCGCATGGCGCAGAGCATGCCGCGCGTGAGATGAAAGCCTGTCAGCTGCGTGAGCACGTCGAGCTTGGCGGCATAGACCGGGATGTCCGCGGGGCAGCGCGCCAGGATCTCGCGCGCCTTGCCGTCCACGTGCCGGCGCTCCATCAAAAACGACACCGGCACGCACCCTGCGTCGAGTGCGCGGCCGATCACGAGCGGGCTCTCGGCGATGAAGAGCGCATTTGCCGGGTCAGCGCGGTTGACGAGCTGGTTTTCCGTCAGGCGGGCGTACACGTCCAGCTCCGGCGCGGAAAAGTCCGAAATATCAAAAATCTTTGCCATAGCTGCATCTCTCTTTTCCATAGGGTCAGCCCGATTATAACCGATTTTGCGCGCGGACGCCACCGGTTTTTTTCCGCCGGTGTATGTCCCGCCGCGCCGATGGGCATACTGGCTCTGAGGTGATATTTATGCAGTTGACCCCAAAAGAGGCCAGTTTACTCAAAGATCTCAAAGGGCAGGAGCAGCTGTGCGTGGACAAATATAACCGCCACGCCGCCTGCGCCAACGACCCGCAGCTGAAAAACCTGTTCGAGCAGATCGCGCAGGTCGAGCAGCAGCATCTCGACGCGATCACGCAGATGGAGGGCGGCACCGTCGCCGCCCCGGCGGACTCCGCGACCGTGCCGACGACGTTCACGGCGACCTACAGCAACACCGAGACCCCGCAAAAGCAAAACGACTGCTACCTGTGCACGGACGTGCTCGCAATGGAAAAGCACGCCTCGCACCTGTACGACACGTGCGTGTTCGAATTCAATGATGCCAACGCGCGCAGCGTGCTCAATGACATTCAAAAGCAGGAGCAGCACCACGGCAAGGTCATCTATGACTATATGAACACCAACGCCATGTACGCCTGACACCATCCGCGCAAAAACGGCGTCCCCGAGGGCTCGGGGACGCCGTTTTTTGTTTGCAGAGGTTACTTGGAGAGGCCGTAGCTCTCGGCCAGCTTCCGGAACGCCGGGAGCGAGCGCTCGAGCTGGCTGCGCGCCACGCAGTAGGCCAGGCGCGCATAGCCGGGGCAGCCGAAATCATCGCCCGGCACGAGCAGGATGTCATAGTCCATCGCGCGGCGGCAAAACGCCCGGGCGTCCGGCTCCGGCGACTTGAGGAAGAGATAAAACGCGCCGTCCGGCCGCGCGCACGCATAGCCCATGTCCGTGAGCGCGCCGTAGATCAGCTCGCGGTTGGCGGCATAGGCCGAAATGTCCGCCGTCTGGCCGAGGCACTCGGCCACGGCGAGCTGGAACAGCGACGACACGCACACATACCCCAACGCGCGCCCCGCGCCGAGCACGGCCGCGTGCACGGCGGCGTAATCGTCCATGGCCGGGTGCAGGGCGAGAAAGCCCACGCGCTCGCCGGGCAGGGACAGCGTCTTGCTGTAGGAATAGCAATAGATCGCGTTCGGATAGATCGCGGGCAGGAACGGCACCTCCACCCCGCCGTAGACCAGCTCGCGGTACGGCTCGTCGGCAATGATGTAGATCGGGTGGCCGTACCGGGCCTGTTTTTCGCGCAGGAGTGCTGCCAGCGCCTCGAGCTCCGGGCACGAGACGACGACACCGGAGGGGTTGTTCGGCGAGTTCAGGATGAGCAGCGCGGTCTTTTCCGTCACCGCAGCCGCGAGCGCATCGAGATCGAGCGCGAACGTGTCCGCCCGGCACGGCACAACGCGCACGCTGCCGCCCGCCGCCTCGGCATAGACGGCGTACTCCGGGAAGTACGGTGCGAACACGATGGCCTCATCCCCCGGACCCATGAGCGCGTGCGTGAGGATGGCCAGCGCGCTCGACGCGCCGTCGGTCATGTAAATATCCTGCGCGCGGTACGCCTCGCCGAAGGTGTCCGTCAGGTAGGCCGCGACCTTTTCGCGCACGGACGCCATGCCCGGCGCGGGCGCGTAGGCGTGCAGCTGCGTGGGCGGCACGGTGCGCAGCAGCCGCTCGACCGCCTCCTGCACGCAGTCCGGCGGGTCGATGCTCGGGTTGCCGATGGCGAAGTTATAGACGTTTTCCGGGCCGATCTCGGCCGCGCGGCGCTCGCCGTAGGCCGCGATCTCGCGGATGGAAGAGCCGCTCTCGCCCCAGGCGACCATTTGTTTCGAGATCATGCGTTTGCCTCCTCCAGATACTGTTTCAGGTACAAAATGGCCTGCCGGTAGCCCTCGAAGCCGAGACCCATGTATGTTTTCACGCACGCCATGCCGGCATAGGAGATCTGGCGAAAATCCTCCCGGGCGCTGACGTCCGACAGGTGCACCTCCACCGCCGGGAGCGCCACGGCCTTGAGCGCGTCGAGAATGGCGACGCTCGTGTGCGTATAGGCGGCGGGGTTGATGACGATGCCGTCGGCCGTGCCGTAGGCCGCCTGAATGGCATCGACGATCGCGCCCTCGTGGTTGGACTGGAACAGGTCGACCTCCACGCCCGCCTCGGCGGCGGATGCGCGGATGAAATCCTGCAGCGCGGCAAAGCTCCGGCTGCCGTAAATGGCCGGCTCACGCAGGCCGAGCAGGTTCAGGTTCGGGCCGTTGATGACGAGAAACTTCATGCCAGCACCTCCAGAATTTTGCGTACCGTCTCCTCCGGCGTGCCGTTGTTGTCAATGACCACGTCGGCGAAGCGGGCGTACAGCGGCGCACGCTGCGCGTAGAGCGCGGCGAGGTCGCTGCGCTGGGAGATGGGGCGGCCGTCCTTCGGCAGCAGCGCGAGGTCGCGCTGGAGCCAGAAGATCGTGCCGTTCTGGTGCAGGAGCGGGTAATTTTCCTCGCGGCAGATGCTGCCGCCGCCGGTCGCAAGCACCGCGCCCGAGCGCTTTCCGAGCTCGGCGAGTGCGGCCGTCTCCCGCGCGCGGAAGGCGTCCTCTCCACCGGCGGCAAAAATGTCCGGGATGGACATGCCCGCCGTCTCGACGACCTGCGCGTCGCTGTCGAGCACCGGGCGGTGCAGCCGCTCGGCGAGCAGCGCCGCGATGGTGCTCTTGCCGCTGCCGGGCATGCCGATGAGGACGATGTTTTCCATTTCCTGCCGCAGCAGGCGGTGGATTCGCAGGATCTCCGCATCGTCGATGACCGTATCGGTGAACACCTCGCAGCTGCGCTTGGCCTGCGCCACGAGCATATACAGTCCGCCCGCGCACGGGATGCCGAGGCTTTCCGCCTGCAGCAGCAGCGCCGTGCGCGCGGGGTTATAGACGATATCGAGCACGCCCGCGCACTGCGGAAACTGCCGCAGGTCGACGGCGGCTTTGCCCGTGTTCGGGTACATACCGACCGGCGTGGTGTTGACGATCACGCGCGCGTCGGCGTGGCGGTCGAGATTGTCGTAGTTATCCGGCCCGTGGCGGGAGATGACCGTCACGCGCGCGCCGAGCTGCTCGAGCACAGCCTGAATGGTCGCGGATGCGCCACCGTTGCCAAGCACGAGCGCCTTTTGCCCCGCAACGTCGATGCCGCTGTGACGCACGAGGTACTCGAAGCCGAAGGCATCGGCGTTGTCGCCGTAGAGCGTGCCGTCCGCCCGGCGGACGAGCACGTTCACGCTGCCGAGCTTTTGCGCGATCGGCGAGAGCTCGGTGCAGTACGGGATGACCGCCTTCTTATACGGGATGGTCACGTTGAGCGCGTCGAAATCGCCGCCGGTCAAAAACGCCGGCAGAGCCTCCGGCGCGACCTCATAGAGGCCGTAGGCATAGTCGGCAAGCTGCGCGTGGATGGCCGGCGAGTAGCTGTGGCCGAGCTTTTCGCCCAGAAGTCCGCACCGCATCATCACACCACCTCTCGGTAGCTGCCGAGGTAGGAGAATTCCTCACACAGACCCGGCAGCTCGCCCATGAGCTGCTGGAACTGCGGCGAATAGACCGACGTCTCGAGATCGAAGTAGAACATGAACTCAAAGTCGCGCTCCGGCAGCGGACGGCTCTCGAGCTTGTTGAGGTTGATGCCGAGCGCATAAAAGCGCGAGAGCACCTTGTACAGGGAGCCGGGCTTGTGCGGCAGCACCATCATGAGGCTCGTGCGGTCGGCGCCGGGATAGATCTCAAGGTCCTTGGCGATGCAGATAAAGCGCGTGTAGTTGTTGCCCTGATCCTGCACGGAGGAGGCCAGGCTCTCAAGTCCGTAGAGCCCGACGCACGCGCGCGACGAGAGCGCCGCGATGTCCGTGCGGTCCGACTCGGCCACGCGTTTGGCGGCCACGGCGGTGTTCTCGCAGCGCACGACCGTCACGCCCGGCAGGCTCTGCAGGAAGCGGCCGCACTGGCTGATGGCCTGCTCGTGCGAGTAGATCTCCTTGATGTCCGAGAGCTTCGTGCCGGGCTTGGCCAGCAGGCAGTGGTCGATCTTCAGGCGCACGCTGCGCACGATGCGGAAGTTGTGCTGCATCATCAGATCGTACACGGCGTTGACAGAGCCGGCCGTGCTGTTTTCCAGCGGGATGACGCCGTAGCGGCACAGGCCCCTTTCGATGGCGGCAAACACCGCCTCGAACGTGGCGCAGTAAAACACGTTCGGCATCGTGAACAGGCGGTCGCACGCGAGCTGGGAATACGCGCCCTCCACGCCCTGACACGCGACGGCCGGGTGCTCCGGGAACAGCTGCGGTGTGTGCGCGATGGCCTGCTCGATCTCGGCAGTCAGCGGACTCGTGACGCCGAGCAGCCGGTTCTGGCAGCTGCGGCTGAGCTCAAAGATGAGCGAGTAGAGCGACACGGCGTATTCGCGCAGGTTCTCCGGCGCGGCGTCCGCGATCTGCTGCAGCTTCGCGCGCTCGCGCCCGGCATCGAGCGCCGGGAGATTGTGCGCCTTCTTGTAGCCCGCGATCTGCGCCGCGACCTCCATGCGCTGGTAAAACAGAGCGAGCAGCTGACTGTCGATGCCGTCGATCTGCTGGCGATAGTCACTAAGTTCCATGGTCAAGCTCCTTATTCAAGATCTGTATTTTCCGCCGCGGGAACGGTTTTCAGCGCGGAAAGATCCGTCCAGAAGCGGGGGTAGGATTTGTCGGTACAGGCGCAGTCGCGCACCGTGACGGGCGCGGCGCTGCCGCAGGCGGCGGTGGCCGCCGCCATGGCGATGCGGTGGTCGTGCTGCGGGTCGACCGTGCCGCCGGTGAGCATCTTTCGGCCGGTGATGGTCAGGCCGCTGTCGTGCTCTTTCACCTGCGCGCCGAGCGCGCGCAGCATGGCGGCCGTGCTCTCGAGCCGGTCGGACTCCTTGAGCCGCAGGCGGGCGGCGTTGACGATCTGCGTCTGGCCGTCCGCGAGCGCGGCGACGACGCTCAGCACCGGGATCAGATCCGGGATGGGCGCGGCGTCGATCGTGACGCCGCGCAGCGCGCCGCGCCGAACGGTGACGGCATCCTGCGTCTCGCGCACATCCGCGCCGAAGCGGCGCAGCACATCCAGCACCGCGCGGTCGCCCTGCGACGAGTCGGACGCAAGGCCCGTGACCGTGACGCCGGCGGGCGAGAGCGCGCCCATGCACAGGAAAAACGCGGCGTTCGACCAGTCGCCCTCCACATGGCACCGGGCCGGGAGGCGCGCCGTCTGGCCGCCGGAGATGGTGTACGTCCGCTCCCGCTTTTGCAAGCGGATACCGGACAGGCGCAGCGCGTCCTCCGTCATGGCGATGTAGCCCGCGGACTCGAGCCGGCCCGTCACGGCGAGCGTGCTCTCCCCCGGCAGGCGCGGCAGCGCCATGAGCAGGCCGGAGATGTACTGCGAGGACACGTCGCCCGGCAGCACGTAGGCACCGGGCCGCAGCCGGCCGCCGGCGTGCAGCAGCGCGCCGTCGCGCCGAATGGTCATGCCGTGCGCCGTGAGCACCGCGTCGAGGGGTGACAACGGCCGCTTCGGCAGACGCCCTTCCATGTGGAAGGTCACGTCCGCGCCAAGCGCGCCCACGACCGGCAGCAGAAAGCGCAGCGTCGAGCCGCTCTCGCCGCAGAAAAGGTCTGCGTGCGCGGGCATTTCCCCGGCAATGGGGACGATGCGCAGCGTGCCCGCGCCGTCGTCCGTGATGTCCGCGCCGAGCGCGCACAAACAGCGCGCCGTGGCGGCGATGTCGGCCGAGACACCGTCGCACTGCAGCATCACGGGCTGCGCGCCGAGGGCGGCGCAGATGAGCAGGCGGTGCGCCTGCGATTTGGAAGCCGGGATGCGCACGCTGCCCGTGCGCGGCCCGGGTAAAACGGTCTGATTCATGCAACGCCTCCGTCCGCGAGCCAGGCGCGGATGTCCGCCGCCGGGATCGTCTCGATGCGGCAATGGCCGATGCGCTCCGGCACGATGAGGTGCAGCTTGCCGTCTGCGATCTTCTTATCCGAGCGTGCAGCGTCCGTGAGCGCGTCACAGGTGAAGTCCGTCTCCGTCGGCAGGCCGTACTGCCGCAGGAGCGCGAGGATCTGCGCGCAGGTATCGTCCGTGCAGATGCCGCGTTTGGCGGCCGCGCGCGCGATGATGGCCATGCCGATGGCCACGCCGCAGCCGTGCGGCACGGCGTAGTCGCTGCATTTTTCGACCGCGTGGCCGAACGAGTGGCCGAGGTTCAGCAGCTGGCGGCTGCCGCGGTCAAACTCATCGGCCGCGACGAGGTCACGCTTCATGCCGACACACGTTGCGATGACGTGCTCCACCTGTGCGCTGACCGGCTCTGCGCGCAGCGCGTCAAAAAACGGCTCGCTGCGCAGCACGGCGTATTTGATGACCTCGGCGCAGCCGTTGCGGTATTCCTCCGGCGGGAGGGTGCGCAGCGTGTCCGGGTCGCAGAGCACGAGGCTCGGCTGATAGAAGCAGCCGACCTGATTTTTGCCGCTTGCGAGGTTCACGGCCGTCTTGCCGCCGACGGAGGAGTCTACGGCGGCCAGCAGCGTCGTCGGCACCTGCACAAACGGGATGCCGCGCTGATATGTCGCGGCGGCAAAGCCCGCGAGGTCGCCGGTCACGCCGCCGCCGAGCGCGACGATGAGGTCGCTGCGGCTCAGGCGGTGCGCGGCCAGAAAGTCCAGCAGCGCCGCATAGGTGGCGAGCGTCTTGCAGTGCTCGCCGCCGGGATAGGTGAACGTCACGGCGCGAAAGCCCGCGCGCGTGAGCGACGCCGCCATCCGCTCGGCGTACAGCCCCGCCACGGTCGCACCCGCGACGATGGCCGCCGTGCGGCCCGTGCCGAGCACGCGCGCGATCTGCGCGCCGGCATCGTCGAGCAGGCCCGGCTGCACCAGCACGTCATAGTCGCGCGAGGCAGTCACGTGGATGGTCGTCATCGGCCGTCTACCTCCTCCTTGCGCCGGCGGCCCTCATCGAGCAGGCGCGTGAGCGCGGGCAGGTCGTCGCGCGCCATCGCGTCGCGGTACTCGCCCAGGTGCGTCATGAACATGTCCAGCTCATGGAGCAGATTGTCCTTGTTTTCCAGAAAGAGCTCGGCCCACATCTCGGGGCTCAGCCACGCGACACGGGTCATGTCCTTGTAGCTGCCGGCGGAAAAGCCCTTGTGCTGCGACGCCGTGGGGCTCTTGATATATGCGTTCGAGACCACATGCGCCATCTGCGAGGTGAAGGCGATCATCTCGTCGTGCGCCTCCGCCGTCGTGAAGGAAAAGCGCGCAAAGCCCGCGGGCTGGAGCAGCTGCTTGACGTGGTCGAAGAGCAGCACATCGTCAAAGTCCGGCGGCACGATGACCATCGGCGCGCCGTGGTACATGGTCGCCTTCGCGTTCTTAAAGCCGGAATACTGCGTGCCGGCCATCGGGTGGCCGCCGAGGAACGTGACGCCGTGTTCCTTTGCGATCGGGAAGCACGCGGCACAGATGGTGCGCTTCGTGCCGCCGCAGTCGAGCACGACGGGGTGCGAGCCGATGTGCGGAGCCATGCGGCGAAACCACTCGATGGTCGCCTCCGGGTAGAGCGCGATGAGCACAAGATCGCACGCAGCGATGTTGTCCTCCGTGAGCTCGGCGTCCACTGCGCCGCTCATCATGGCGAAATCGAGCACGCTGCGGCTGCGGTTCCAGGCGAGCACGGTCGCGCCCGCTTCGTGATACGCCTTGGCAAAGGAACCGCCGATCAGGCCCAGGCCAACGATGCCGACCGTCATTTCGCGATCACCTCACGGATGCTGCGCACCTTTTTGGCGAGGTCGTCGTAGACCTCCGGGCGCAGGGACTGCGCGCCGTCGCACAGGGCGTGCATGGGGTCGTTATGCACCTCGATGATGAGGCCGTCCGCGCCGCAGGCCGTCGCGGCGAGCGCCATCGGCTCGACCAGGCGGGCGATGCCGGTCGCGTGGCTCGGGTCGACGATGATGGGCAGGTGCGTCAGCTCCTTGAGCATGGGCACGGCCGCGAGGTCGAGCGTGTTGCGGGTGTAATCATCGAACGTGCGGATGCCGCGCTCGCAGAGGATGACCTGCTCGTTGCCGCCGGCCATGATGTACTCGGCGCTCATGAGCAGCTCCTTGAGCGTGCTGGCCAGGCCGCGCTTGAGCAGGATGGGCTTGCGCAGCTTGCCGAGCTCACGCAGAAGGTCGAAGTTCTGCATGTTGCGCGCGCCGACCTGAATGATATCCACATCCTCGAACAGCGGCAGGTGCTCAACGCCCATGATCTCCGTCACGATCGGCAGGCCGGTGGCCGCGCGCGCCGTTTTGAGCAGCTCGATGCCGGTGGCCTTCAGGCCCTGAAAGTCGTAGGGCGAGGTGCGGGGCTTGAACGCGCCGCCGCGCAGGATGTTCGCGCCGGAGGCCTTGACGGCCTTTGCGACCGCGACGATCTGCTCCTCGGACTCGACGGAGCACGGCCCCGCGATCATGACGAAGTTGCCGCCTCCGATCTTCACGCCGCCGACCTCGACGACGGTGTCCTCCGGGTGGAACTTGCGGTTGCAGCACTTGAAGGGCTCGGTCACGCGCTTGACGCTGTCGACGATGCCGAGGCTGCCGATCAGGTCCATGTCCACGCGGGTCGTGTCGCCGACGAGGCCGAGCACGGTCTGGTATTCTCCCTCGGAAATGTGGATGGTCAGGCCCTGACCCTTGAGCCAGTCGATGAGCTGCTCGCGCTTTGCTGCTTCCACGCCATGTTTGAGTACGACAATCATGATGATTACCTCCGATGTATTTACCTGAATTTTTGTTTTTGTTTTTCAAAAGAAAAATGCGGCACAGGCTCAACCTGTGCCGCATGAAACATTCTCGGGATCCGAGCTATTTTTTGCATCACAAATCAGCCTTACTATATTGTCATAGTAAAGTAATAAGCGTATGCAAAATAGTAGTTACGGTTCATGATATTTGCTCCGATTCTGATGAAAAATCCTGATGGTTCGAGTATAAAAACTTCGCGCGCAAATGTCAACCGCAAATTTTCACAAATTCCGCATTTTTTTGCGCCCCGGCGTGCAGCAGATGCCCAAGCGGCAGGCGCAAAAAGTGCGCGGGGGCGGCATATGCCGCCCCCGCCGGGAAATTGCTGTGCTGTGAGAGAAATATCAAAAAGAGGATCAGGCGTTGACCACGTGCTCGGCGTAGCTTCTGAGGATCATGGCGACCTGCGCGCGGGAAGCGCTGCCCTGCGGGTCGAGGATCGTCTGTCCGCCGTACACCGTGCCGTTGATAAGGCCGGCTGCATTGGCCCACGAGAGCGCATCCTGCGCCCAGCCGGACACGCTGCCGGCATCCGGGAACGCCGAGAGATCGGCGCGCGCGCCCACGTCATAGCCGCAGCTGTGTGCGTAGTTGAAGAGGATCACGGCCGTCTGCTCGCGCGTGACGTCGCTGTTGGGAGCAAAGCGGCCGCCGCCGATGCCGGAGACCACGCCGTTTTCCGCCGCCCAGGTGACGGCGTCCGTGTACCATGTGCCGCCCGGCACATCGGAAAACGCGTTGACGCCCTTCGGCGCGGGCGCGCCCGCGAGCCGCCACAGCACGGTCACGAGCATGGCGCGGGACATGACCGCGTTCGGGGCAAACGTCGTGGGAGACGTGCCGCCGAAGAGGCCGTTGTTGTAGGCATAGGCCGCCGCGCCGTAGTACCAGCTACCGGCGGGCACATCCGTGAACGGGAAGCGCGCAATGGCCGTCACGCCGGAGACGACATCAAAGGTATAGGCCTGCTGCTGCGCATCCCACGCACCGCCGACGGCCGAGATCGCGCCGTCCTCGGCAAGGCTCCACGCGGTGAGCGCATCCGCTGCACGCGCCGGAACGCTGGCGCGCACGCTGCCGACGGGGTAGCTTTCCGCCGCGCCGTCAACGGTGACGGAGGCATTGGCAAGCGTCGCCGTAGCGGCCTGCGTGCCGAGGGCACGCTGCTGCGCAGCGTTGAGCGACGCTCCCGTGAGCGAGACGGCCACGTCCTTGTGCAGGTCAAGCGCCGCGAGCGCGTCGCTATCCAGCGTAACGGTGCCGGCCGCGAGCTGCACCTGCAGGGCCGCAACACCCGCGCTGCGCGCATTGGCGATCGAGTGGCCGGCCAGGATGACCGTGTCGGCCGCAGGATCTGTGGCGTTGACCGTCACGGTCGCGCCGGACTGCGCATTGGTGGCCGTACGGAGCTGGCGGCTGGTGAGGAACACCGTCGCGGTGCTGCCCTGCACATACGCCTGCGTAACGGCGGCGCTGCTGCCGGTGACCGGCAGGAGACGCACCTGCGCACTGCTGCCCTCGAGCAGGATGGTCTTGTCATTGTCGTCGGGGCAGTTGTTATCCACGCTCATGGAGACGACGATGTTCACGAGCAGGTCGTTGAGCTGGCTCTTGAGATATTTGGTGAACAGGCCCTGGAACTTCGTGAACAGCACGCTGCCGCGGCCGAACGCGTCTTTGGCAACGATGTTGAGCACCTGATCGAGCAGTGCGCCGCTCTTGAGCTGGTCGACGCCGGACTGCACCCAAGCGGGATAATTGCCGTCGTCCTCACCGGCGAGGTTGCACTGATAGATCCAGTTGGCAAAGTCGAGCAGGTCCTTGCCGTCCGCGATCGGAACGGCGGCCACATCGTCAATGATCTGGTCGATGTTCGCCACGATCTTCGTGACCGGCCAGGTGTCATCCGGCAGATACTTGCCGAAGAAGGACTTGACGAAGTCGCCCGCGACCGTCTTGAGCATATCGGTCGAGAAGCCGAATTCCCGGGCATACTCGGTCAGGTCATCGATCACATGCGCAGTACCCGTGGTGGGATCTGTATAATGGATGGGGCCGGTATGCGTCTTGGTGCTCACGCTCATGTAGGTGCTCGTCTCACCGCCGACGGTGCTGCGGCGCAGGTCGACAAAGCGGACCGGGCACGGATACGTCAGCGCAGAGCCGGTTTCGATGTCATAGAAGGTGTTGCCGGCCTTCGTGGTCATGGCAGCGATGTCGACCGCGTGCATATGACCGGTGAAGACGACGCTCATGCCGGCATCGGCATACTCCTGCGCGATGCGCTCATAGCCGTTGACGAGGTACATGGGCAGGATGGTGGGCTCGACATCGAAGTGCGGCACCAGACCGTGGTGCTCCAGACCGATGACAAGGTCGCCGCGTGCCTTGGCGGCGGCAGTCTGCTCGATGACCCATTTTTCCAGATCGGCGCTGATGGCGCCGCTCGTCTCATGCTCATCCGTGCCGTTGGAGGTGTTCTCCTTGCTGTAGCGGCAGGTGTCCATGGCGATAATGGTCAGCCCCTCGACCGGTCGCGCAACATAGGACAGGCTACCGGCCTCATTGCCCGCGGCCGGGGTGAAGGTCGCGATGACGGTCGGATCGGAGTAGACAAAGTCGTAGATACGCTTGAAGTCCTCCGGGTGCGTGCGCGTGGCGGGCACGGCCTTACCGTCGGGGGTGTTGAAGTTCTTGGCATTGTAATTACGGATGTCATGGTTGCCGTTGATGACATAGATCTTCAGCCCCGGAATATCCTGCTGCAGCTGCTGCAGCTGCTTTGCCAGCGCCGCGTGGCACTCCTGCTCGCCGTCCTTGGTCAGGTCGCCGGACACGAGAAGGATGTCGGGCTTGTCCGCGCGGACTTGCTCAAACTTTTCGTACAGGATTGCGGAGCTCTCCTTGAGCAGCTTGCGGTCGCTGTTGAGTGCATGCTCAAAGTCCTCCGTGCCTGCGATCATATCCGGCGAGAGATAGTGCAGGTCGGACATGACGGCGATCCTCAGGTTCATGTCCTGCGGCTTGTCCGCCGCAAGCGCCGGAACCGTCAGTGTGAAGACAAGGACTACCGCCAGCAGCAGCGACAGCAGTCTGCTTCCATTGTGCATTCTGGTTTTCATTTCTTCCTCCTGTTTTTTAGATTCCTACAACATTGCACGGCCCCCTGCCGCACAACTGTATTCTTTCAAACCCGTGTAAAATCTGCAAGCCACCCTTGTGTAAAAGCAGTTGTAACACGGCATTTTAACTGTATCATGCCGGAGGCCCGATTGCAACCAAAACACAGCAGCAAATGCGAAAAAGCGCGGGCGGCAGCAGGCGGGACCCGATGCGTTTGGAATGGTTCATCTCTTTCTCCTGTAACATTCAAGATTTTGGCTCTTACAAGCTCACGTTTCTGTTTTACACAGCGCGTGTAAAGTCTAAAACCGCAGCCATGTAAAGTTCCCGTGCCGCAAAGCGGTGAAGATTTTACATTCCTGCCTTGACAAGCCGGCGGTTTCGTCCTATCATGAAGTGAACAAACACGGGGAGCCGCTCGGCTGAGAGTAAGCATCCGCTTAGACCCGCATACCTGATTTGGACAATGCCAACGTAGGGATTCATACTGCCGGACCGCAACAGCAGCACTCTTTACGGGCGCCGCTGTTTTTTCGTGCAGATCTTCCGGGAAAGGAGTCATGATTTATGCAACAAGTGCTCAAGACCATGCTGGAAAACGTGCGCGCGAAAACGCCGCTCGTGCACAACATCACCAACTACGTCACCGTCAACGACGTGGCAAACGTTCTGCTGGCGGCCGGCGGCTCGCCGATCATGTCCGACGATGCCGACGATGTCGAGGACATCACGAGCATCTGCGGCGGGCTGAACATCAACATCGGCACGCTCAACAAAAACACCATCCCGTCGATGTTCCTCGCCGGGAAGAAGGCAAACGAGCTGGGCCACATCGTCCTGCTCGACCCCGTGGGCGCGGGCGCGAGCCGCCTGCGCACCGACACGGCCAACCGTCTCATGCAGGAGGTGCGCTTTGACGCCGTGCGCGGCAACATCTCCGAGATCAAGACGCTCTGCACCGGCAGCGGCAGCACCAAGGGCGTGGACGCCGACGCGGTCGACGCCGTGACGGAGGCAAATCTCGACGACGGCGTGCAGCTCGTCAAGACCTTCGCGCAGCGGGCCGGCTGCATCGTCGCCGTGACCGGCGCGATCGACCTCGTGAGCGACGGCGAGCGCTGCTGGTGCATCCGCAACGGCCGCGCGGAGATGAGCCGCATCACCGGCACGGGCTGCCAGCTCTCGGCGCTGATGACGGCGTTCCTGGTCGCAAATCCCGACCGCAAGCTCGCCGCCGCGGCGGCCGCCGTGTGCATGATGGGGCTCGCAGGCGAGATCGGCTGGGCCAACATGCAGCCCGGCGACGGCAACAGCACCTACCGCAACCGCATCATTGATGCGATCTTCAACATGACCGGCGACGCGCTGGAGGAAGGAGCCAAATATGAACTGCGATAACGCATCTCTGCTGCTCTACGCCGTGACCGACCGCTCGTGGCTGCACGGCCAGACGCTCTATGAACAGGCTGAGCAGGCGCTGCAGGGCGGCGCAACGTTTTTGCAGCTGCGCGAGAAGGAACTCGACGAGGCGCATTTTCAAGAGGAGGCCATCGCGCTCAAGGCGCTGTGTAAACAGTACGGCGTGCCGTTCGTGCTCGATGACAACGTGGCGCTCGCCGTGGCCACGGACGCCGACGGCGTGCACGTCGGCCAGAGCGATATGGCGGCCGGCAAGGTGCGCGCGCTCATCGGCCCGGACAAGATCCTCGGCGTGTCGGCCCAGACGGTGGACGAGGCGCTGCTGGCCGAGCGCGAGGGCGCGGACTATCTCGGCGTGGGCGCCGTGTTCCCGACCGGGACGAAAGCCGACGCCAACGCCGTGAGTTATGATACCCTGCGCGAGATCTGTGCGGCAGTGTCCATCCCGGTCATCGCCATCGGCGGCATCACGAAGGAGAATGTCGCCCGGCTTTCCGGCAGCGGCATTGTCGGCGTCGCCGTCGTGAGTGCGATCTTCGCGCAGCCGGACATTCCCGCCGCCACGCGCGCGCTCAAAGCCGCCGTGCGCACGGCGCTGGACCTGTGACCTCCTGCGCGCGGGCGCAGACAAACATATAAACAGCGGCGGATCGGGGGCACCACTTTCCGTCGCTCAACAAAATTGATGCTGAAAAGGAGACAGAATATGAAAACAGCATTAACGATCGCCGGAAGCGATTCCAGCGGAGGCGCCGGTATTCAGGCCGATCTGAAAGCCATGACCATGAATGGCGTATTTGCCATGAGTGCGATCACGGCGCTGACCGCCCAGAACACGACCGGCGTACAGGGTATTTTTGAAGTAAGCCCGGCATTTCTCGGCCAGCAGATCGACAGCGTCTTTACCGACATCCGGCCTGACGCGGTGAAGATCGGCATGGTCGCGTCCTCCGGCCTCATCGAGGTCATCGCCGAGCGGCTGCAGCACTACGCGGCGCAGAACATCGTCGTCGACCCTGTGATGGTCGCCACGAGCGGCGCGCGGCTCATCTCCGAGGACGCCATCGCCACGCTCGAGGCGCGGCTGCTGCCGCTTGCCACCGTGCTCACGCCCAATATCCCGGAGGCGGAAGTGCTCTCGGGCCTGACCATCGCCTCCCCCGACGACATGATCGCCGCCGGAAAAGCCATCAGCGAGCACTACGGCTGCGCCGTCCTGTGCAAGGGCGGACACCGGCTCAACGACGCCAACGACCTCCTGTACCGCGACGGCGGCTACGAGTGGTTCAACGGCAAGCGCATCGACAACCCCAACACCCACGGCACCGGCTGCACGCTCTCGAGCGCCATCGCGGCCAACCTTGCCAAGGGCTTTGATCTCGACACGGCCGTCCGCCGCGCGAAGGACTATCTCTCCGGCGCGCTGGCCGCAATGCTCGACCTCGGCGCCGGCTCCGGCCCGATGGACCATGCGTTCGACCTGAAGCCGGAATACCGGCAGGAGGCCCAAGCATGAAAAAGACTTCCAGCTTCCAGAACAGCCTCATCTGGTTCGGCGCGGCCGTGTCCATCGCGGAGATCCTCACGGGCACGTACTTTGCACCCCTCGGCTTCACGAAGGGCCTGCTCGCCATCCTCGTCGGCCATGTCATCGGCTGTGCGATGTTCTTCTTCGCGGGCCTCATCGGCGGCCGCACCCGCCGCAGCGCCATGGGCACGGTCGAGCTGAGCTTCGGCCGCATCGGCTGCCTGTTTTTTGCCGCGCTCAACGTGCTGCAGCTCGTCGGCTGGACGGCCATCATGATCTATGACGGCGCGCTGGCGACGAACACCGTGCTCGGCATCGGCAAGTGGGTGTGGTGTCTCGTCATCGGCGGGCTCATCGTGGTGTGGATTGCCGTCGGCATCAAGAACCTCGGCTGGATCAACAAGATCGCCATGGCGGCGCTGTTCATCCTCTCGATCGTGCTGTGCGTGGTGGTGTTCCGCGGCGGCACGCCCGTCACCGCGCCGGACGACAGCCTGAGCTTCGGCGCAGCGGTCGAGCTGGCCGTGGCCATGCCGCTGTCGTGGCTGCCGCTCATCTCCGACTACACGCGCGAGGCCGAAAAGCCCTTCGCCGCCACGCTCTCGAGCACGCTGACCTACGGCGTCGTGAGCTGCTGGATGTACGTCATCGGCATGGGCGCCGCCATCTTCACCGGCGAGGGCGACATCGCGCTCATCATGGTCAAGGCCGGCCTCGGCGTGGCCGCGCTGCTCATCCTCATCCTCTCGACCGTTACGACGACGTTCCTCGATGCGTACAGCGCCGGCATCTCCGCCGAGTCCCTGTCGAAGAAGATCAACGGCAAGTACGCCGCGCTCATCGTGACCGTCATCGGCACGGTCTGCGCCATCTGCTTCCCGATGGACGACATCACGAACTTCCTGTACCTGATCGGCTCGGTGTTCGCGCCGATGATCGCCATCCAGATCACGGACTTCTTCCTGCTCCGACGCGGCGGCGCGAGCGGCAGGCTCGATGTGTGCAACGCCGTCGTCTGGGTGCTGGGCTTCGTGCTCTACCGCGTGCTCATGACCGTGGACATCCCGGTCGGCAACACCCTGCCCGACATGGCCGGCACGATGCTCCTGTGCCTGATCGCGCACAAGATCGTCCCGGATAAGGCCAGGGCTTCCTGAAGCCTTTTGCGAAAATTTCCAAGCCGAAAACGCCCGCACACCGTGCGGGCGTTTTTGCGTGTCAAACAGAGTTTTGACACGCTCAAACGAGACCCACTGCGTTGGGCTCTCGTTTGAAAAGATCGCGGCTCGCTGCAGCGCACGTTTGCGAGCCGAGCGGTATTTTCTCCGCCGCGCATGTCGCCGGAGAAAATGATCAGACTTTCTTTCGCCGCTGCGGCGGCGAAAGGCTACGAGGTCTTTGAAAAGCTGCCGAAAACGCTGCGAGGCTTTTTGCGTCTTGAATTCCCAGCAAAGCCGTGTTATTTTAAGGGCAGAAAACACTTTCAGGGAGGCTGGCATATGAAAGACCTCAAACCGACGTGCCGCATCGCCGTGGTGCAGGCGGCGCCGGTGTTGTTTGACAAGACCGCGTGCACGGACAAGGCCGTGCGCCTGATCGCAGAGTGCGCGCAGCATGGCGCAGAGCTCATCGTGTTCCCGGAGCTGTTCATCCCCGGCTACCCGTACGGCATGACGTTCGGCTTCACGGTCGGCGCGCGCAAGGAAGACGGCCGCAAGGACTGGCAGCTATACTGCGGCAACTCCATCGTCGTACCCGGTCCGGAGACGGAGCGCCTCGCCGCGGCGGCAAAGGCCGCGGGCGCGTATGTGAGCATCGGCGTGTCGGAGCGCGACGGCGTGACAGGCACGCTCTATAACTCCAACCTCATCTTCTGCCCGGACGGCACGCTCGCCCCCGTGCACCGCAAGCTCAAGCCCACCGGGGCAGAGCGCGTGGTCTGGGGCGACGCCGACCGCGGGTATTTCCCGGTCGTGGACACGCCGTGGGGCCCGATGGGCAGCCTCATCTGCTGGGAGAGCTATATGCCGCTGGCGCGCACGGCGCTGTATGAAAAGGGCGTGACGCTCTACATCTCGCCGAACACGAATGACAACCCCGAGTGGCAGGCCACCGTGCAGCACATCGCGCTCGAGGGCCGGTGCTATTTCATCAACTGCGACATGGTCTTTCACCGCGCGGACTACCCCGCCGGGCTGCACTGCCCGGATGAGATCGCGCGCCTGAACGACATCCCCTGCCGCGGCGGCAGCTGCATCGTCGACCCCTACGGGCACTATGTCGTGCAGCCGGTGTGGGACAGCGAGGACATTCTCTACGCCGATCTCGACATGCAGTGCGTGCCCGCGAGCCGCATGGAGCTCGACGTGTGCGGCCACTACGCGCGGCCGGACGTGCTGCGCCTGACCGTGCAGGACGCATGAAAGGAGCGCGCGTATGAAGCTTGCCATGGCGCAGATGTCCATGACCGGGAGCATGGACGAAAACCTGAAAAGATCCCTCGCCTTCTGCGACGCCGCCGCGGGCAGCGACCTGCTGTTTTTCCCCGAGGTGCAGCTCATCGTGCAGGAGCTCGACCTCGCCGAGGCGCGGCTCTGGCGCGAGCAAAAGCGCCCGTACCTCAGGCAGCGGCGGCCGGAGTGCTATCTGTAAAAAGAACGATCCCTGCGTCGGACTTCCGACGCAGGGATCGTTTCTTATTTATATTCCGGGCACTGGTAGCGGGGCTTGCCCTGACTCTTATGCCCGTACTCGATGGCGGACACCGGGCAGCCGCAGATGCAGGCCATGCAGTGCGTGCACGCGCCGTTCCAGTGCGGGCGGCGCTCAACGATGTCGATGCCGTTGACCGGGCAGCTCAGCGCGCACTTGCCGCAGCCGATGCACGCATCCGAGACCGTGAACGGCCCGGACTTGACAAACCACCGATAAAAGATCGTGTTCACCGGCCCGGTCTTGAACCGGTCGAGCAGGCCGACCCTCGGCGCCGGGAACGGCTCGCCGCGCTGCACGCAGGCAATGCCCCCGTCGATGGACGGCTGCGCCGCCGCGATGATCTGCGCCGACTCCTCCGCGCCGGGCACGTAAAACATGGCGACGTAGTTTTCCGGCATGACGACCTGCAGCACGCCCTGGTAATCCAGCCCGATATCCGCGCACAGCGCCGCGATGCGGCTGCCGGCGTTGCCGATCTCGCTGCCGCAAGTCATGACAAAATACGCCTTCCGGCTGCCGGTGAAGCGGCCGCGGCGGAGAAAGTCCGCGAAAATGTGCGGGATCTGCCAGCCGTACGTCGGTGAGACGAACACCCACGGCCGGTCGGCGTGCAGGTCGGCGGGCGTGTCGTTTTTGATGTATTCATTCGCGGTGATGAGATCGTCGCCGAGGGCGGCGGCGAAGCGCTGGGCAACATAGCGGCTGTTGCCCGTGCCGGTGTAATAGACGATCATGGTGCTTCCCCCAAAGTACGATTTTTGCCCAGTATAGCACACCCGCGCCCCGATTTCCAGCCGGACGTTGTGTCCGCACGCCCGGTGTGCTACAATGGGGAAAACAAATGACCCACGGGAGGGATCTCTTTTGTACTGGTATACCATCGGGCAGACGCTCACGCCACAGGAGCGCGCGCCCGCGCCGGAGCAGCCCGCCGTCGTGCTGCTGACATCCGAAGAGCTGTCGCACCAGCCGGAGCTGCCCGGTCTGGAGCGGACGCTGCACCACACGCCCCCGGCGCGCGACGCGCGCGTGTGCAAGGCCGAGGTGCGCTCGGACTGTCTGGCGGGCACGCTCGTGCTGCCGCACCAGGGCAAGGACGGCAGGCCGCTCACCTGCGGCTATCTCGTCACGGGCACGCGCGTCGTGCTCGTGGACGACGAGAGCGCGCTGCAGGGCCTGCTGCGCCACATTGCCCGGGAAAAGCGCTGGACCAACGGCAGCGTCGGCCGGTTTCTCTACGACTTTTTTGAGCAGCTCATCGCCCGCGACCTGCACCGGCTCGAAAAGATCGAGGACCGTATCGAGGCGCTCGAGGATCAGGTGCTGGCGCACGAGCTGGACGATTTCTCCGCGCCGATGACCGCGCTGCGCAAGGAGACCATGGCGTGGTTTCGCTATTACTCCCAGCTCGACGACGTGGCGTGCGAGCTGCGCGAGAACGAAAACGGCTTTTTCACCGACAGCGAGCAGCTGCTGTTTCATATGTTTGAGGACCGCGTCATCCGCCTGCGCGAGGAGTCGCAGCTGCTGCGCGAATCGTGCGCACAGCTGCAGAGCCTGTTTCAGGCCGAGATCGACACGCGGCAAAACCACATCATGCAGATACTGACGATCGTGACGACGATCTTCCTGCCGCTGACGCTGCTCGTCGGGTGGTACGGCATGAACTTTGTCGGCATGCCGGAGCTGACGTGGAAGTACGGCTACCCCGTCGTCGTCATCGTGAGCATCGTGACCGTGGGCATCAGCCTGTGGGTGTGCAAGAAGAAAAAATTCTGGTGACGAAAACGCCGGCTGAGGAAACCCTCAGCCGGTGCTTTTTATTTCCCCGCGCGCTCGGCAAAGTGCTCCGGGTTCTCGATCGACGTCAGCCGCAGCGGGAACGCCTGCTGCCCGAGGTCTGCGTAGGTGATGATCCACTCGCCGGAGTCGATCATCATCGCCATCGACAGCAGGTCGGAACAGTCGACCGTGCCCTGCGCGCCCACCGGGAGCGCGCCGACGTTCACACCGTCGGCGTCGCCGAAATCGAGCACTTTCACTTCCAGCGTTTTCGCGTCCTTGTCGCGCGAGAGCACCTCCACGCGCAGGTAGGCATAGCCCCCGTCGAGCGGGAGGTCGCTCATGTCCGGGGCGGGCGTGGCCTCCGCCGCGCCGCCGGCGGCGCAGCCCGTGCACAGCAGCACGAGCGCGAGCAAAAGAGGCAGGATACGGATAGACTTCATGCGTTTTCTCCTTTCAAACCGTCGCGGTAGAGCTTGGCCGAGCGCAGATACAGCGGGATGGCCGCCAGCTGCGCCGCCACCGACACCGCCACCATGGCCGGGATGCTCACATCGTACAGCACACCGAGCAGCCAGCTGCCGAGAAACCAGAACACGCCGAACGCGCACTCAAACACGCCGTAGCCGGTGGCGCGGCTGGCCTTGGGCACCATCTGCGTGACGGCGGCCTTCAAAATCGACTCCTGCGCGCCCATGCCGACGCCCCAGAGCGCGATGCCCACGAGCAGCGCGCCGACACTGTGGCACGCGAACACGAACACCGCAAACGGCGCCGAGAGCACCGTCGACCACACGAGCGCCTGCACGCCCTTTTTGTCATACAGCAAGCCGAACACCAGCGCCGCCACGGCGTCGACCAGCATAGCCCCGGCATACAGCAGCGGCAGTGACCCGCTGCTGACGAGCGCGGACGTCTGCGCAAGGCCGGAGGCGAGGTGCGTATACGTGCGCGAGACGTGCATGAGCACGAGCGAATAGTCGATAAAGCTGAACGCGAACAGGCTGATGCCCGCGATGTAGAGCACGAACTCCTTTTTCATTTTGAACGGCACGTATTCCTTCGGCTCGGGCTCAAAGTGCTCGGGGTTCGGGAACTTCCGCTTCGTCACGAGCAGCAGCACAAGCGTGATCGTGCCCGGAATGGCCAGCACTGCAAAGCACGTGGAATAGACCTGAAACGTCGTGCCGTCCGTTTTGAAGAGCATCACCAGATACAGCAGCACCGGGCCGAGGAACGCGCCGATCTGGTCGAGCACCTCCTGGATGCCGAAGCTCTTGCCGACGCCCTCCTGCGAGGCGGCAAAGGACAGGATCGTGTCCTTCGCGGGCTTTTTGATGGCCTTGCCCATGCGCTGGATGACGAGCAGCGCGCACGCCCAGACCCAGCCGTGCTCGCCGACGAGCGCGAGCGCCGGCACGGCCAGCACATCGAGCACGTAGCCGACGATCGTCATCGTCCAGTAGTGCCTGGTCTTATCCGTGAGCTTACCGAACACGTAGCGCATCGAGTAGCCCACGAGCTCGCCGAGGCCGGAGACGAAGCCAATCGTCCCGGCTGATGCGCCCAGCAGCGTCAGATACGCGCCGCGAATGCTCGACGCGCCCTCGTGCGTCATGTCGGAAAACAGGCTCACGATGCCGAACAGCAGCACGAACGCCATGGCCTGCGAGTATTTCCTCTTCTGCTTATTCGCCATCGGACGTCCCCTCCTTCAGCGCGGCCGCCACGTTGGGAAAGCCCGCCTTGCTCTCTGCCTTGCAGCGCTGATAGAGCACGTCGAGCACGCGCGCGAACTCCGCGCGCTCCGGCTCTGTGAGCGGGGCGAGCAGCCAGTCGTAAAACTGCGTCTCGACGGCGGCCTTGGAGCTTTTCAGCCGCTCGGCCTGCGCGGTGCGTAGAGGCAGCGGCTGCGGCCGTCGGCAGGGTTGGCCTCCCGCCGCAGGTAGCCCTTGGCCTCGAGGCTCGCCGTCTGGCGCGCGACCGCGCCCTTGTCAAAGCCCGTGATGCGGCACACGCCCGCTTGCGTGATGCCGGGGTTTTGGCGGATCGCGTGCAGCACGTCAAACTCGCCCGGGCCGACGCCCTCGGCGCGCAGCGTGCGCACGGTGAACTTGCTCACCTCGCGCGCGATCTTCGTGATCTTGCGTTTCGTAATGTCCATGGACGCCTCCGGCGCGAAAAAGATGTAGCGTCATCGAAAATAGATGATACTGCATCTTTCTCATTTGTCAAGCCCTATTTCAGCTCGGCCGTGAACACGATCGTGCGCCCATCCGGGCTCTCGGCGCGGATGGTGCCGCGGTGTCCATCGGCGATGCTGCGCGCGATGGACAGGCCGATACCGAAGCCGCCGGTCTCGGCGCTGCGGGCAGGGTCGGCGCGGTAAAAGCGGTCAAAGAGGCGGCCAGAGCACCGACGTCACGCTCGAGCGCCTCATCTACGGCGGCGGCAGCAAGGGCACACCGCCTGATGGAAACGGCGGCGGCAGTATGGGTACGCCCCCGGACAGCAGCAAAGGCGGCCGCCCCGGGTAATAAATCAGCATTGTTTCTCCCTCCAAAATAGAGAAAGGCACGCCCCTGCACGAAATGCGCAGGGGCGTGCTGACAACTGCCCTGTTTATGGGACAGTCCATCTGCTATTCTACAGATAATGAAACAAATTTGGGAGGGATCGCAGATGAAGCATCCGATTGGTTTTTGTGTGCAAGGATCCGCGCCGGAGGCGGTGCCCGCGCCGGCAGCACCGGCGGAAACGGCGGCCGTTCCGTCCGTCGTGCGCGTGTTTTTCCCCGAGCGCGGCCAAGCTTACAGCTATTATAACGACCGCTTTGACCTGCACGACGGCGATCTGGTCTACGTCAGCGGCAAGCTTGCCCGCCAACGCGGACAGGTGGTCGCAGTGGACTACAATTTCCGCATTCGGCTCGCGGACTACGAGCGCGTGATCGGCGCGGCAGACACGGCCGTGCACGGCACGTTTTACGCGCTGGGCGCGCACCTCGTCACGCTGGAGCCGAACGTGCTGCCGTTCCGACAGGTACGCGGCTGGTTTCTGCCGCCGGAGGCAGACGGGGAATATGCCGTCGGGCACGGCCCCGGGCCGGTGTATGCGCTCGAGCATCTGTCCATCCCGGCCGGTGTCGCCGAAAAAGGCCACGCATACTACATGGAAAACCGGGTGGTCTACCTGTCTGTGGACGGCACGGCCGGCCACGCCATCGTGAGCGGCACCGTGCCGTATGAGATCACATTCACCTATGCCGACGGCTCCGTCAGCGCGCTCACCTGCGGCTGCTACGAAACGGGCCTGTGCAAGCACGGCGTCGCCGTGCTGCTACAGCTACGTGAAACGCTGGAGAAGATCCACGAGCACTGGCCGGATGCCCTTGCCGAGGACGGATATTTCGCCGCTGTGAGTAAGAGCGCGTTCTCTTTCTTCACGACAAGCAGCAGCAAACCCGCGAGCATCACGCTCACATAACGCAGGCCCGGGGCCGCACAATGTGCGGCCCCGGGCGCGTTGTTTGTTATTTGCCTGTAGCGGCGGGCGTTTTGCCGTACACGCGCGTGTGCACGAGCGTCTCGATCGCGCGCAGCTCGGCGGGCGTGCGCGCGCCGCCGGTCGTGAGCAGGTGCAGCGGGATCGGGCTGCCGCCCGGCGTGAGTGCCGGCTGGAAGTAAGGGTAATCCGCGTTGACCGTAAAGCCATGCCGCTCGTAAAACCCGATGCGCCGCGCGGCCAGCTCCGTCTCCGGCAGCTCCGCCTCCAGACAGGCGGGCTTATCAAAGCGCGCGAGCAGCGCGTCGAGCATCTGTCCGCCGATGCCGCCATTGCGGCAGTCGGGGTCTACGGCAAAGTGCTCGAAAAAGACAAAGCCGCCAAAGTCCCACGACGCCATCAGCGCCTGCACGCCGCCGGACGGCGCGCGCAGAATGTCGATCTGATAGGCGCTGTCCGCAAGCAGCGCGCGCTGCCCCGCCTTATCCCGCCGCTCCCCGGCCGGGAAGCTCCGGGCCAGCAAACGGAAAACCGCGTCAAAGTCCTCCGGGCGCATACGCTCGATGGGCATCATTCTGCGTCCTCCTTTGCCAGCTCAGCCATCTCGCCGCGCTCGCGGTAGCAGTCGGCGAACGTGTGCTCCACGCCGCCGGATTTGTAGCCGACCATGGTGTCAAGGCAGACGGAGTGAATGCTGTGGAAAATGCTCTTTTCAATGTCGGGATTCGTGCGCCGCAGCTCGCGCAGCAGCAGCTTGACCTCCTGCCGCTTGGAGCTGCTGCCGTCGCTGCCGTGCGCAGCCGCGCGCTCGGTAAAGCGGCAGGCGCACTGGATGAACTCCAGACCGTTATAACGCTGCCAGGCGATGATGTCGTCCTCGTGGATGCAGTACATGGGGCGGATGAGCTCCATGCCCGGGAAATTGCGGCTGCGCAGCTTCGGCGGCATGGCCTGCAGCTGCGAGCCGTAGAACATGCCCATGACGGTCGTCTCGACCACGTCGCTGAAGTGGTGGCCAAGGGCAATCTTGTTGCAGCCGAGCTCGCGCGCCTTGCTGTAGAGATAGCCGCGGCGCATACGCGCGCAGAGGTAGCACGGCGACTGCTCGATGCCGCTCGTGACATCGAAAATATTCGTCTCAAAGATCGTGACCGGGATGTGCAGCAGCGCCGCGTTGCTCTCGATCTTCTGCCGGTTGACGGCGTTGTAGCCCGGGTCCATGACGAGATCAACGACCTCGAACGGCACGTCGCTGTGCCGCTGCAGCAGCTGCAGGAGCTTGGCCATGAGCATGGAGTCCTTGCCGCCGGAGATGCACACCGCGATCCGGTCGCCGGGGGCGATGAGTTCGTACTGCTTGATGGCGGTGATGAACGGCGTCCAGAGCACCTTGTGGAATTTTTTCTGGATGCTGCGCTCGATCAGCTGATAGGGTTCGAGTTGTCTGCTCATGTTGTTCGCTCCCGCTTGTAAAGAGTGCCCCTCCCTTTTGGGGCTACCCGGTAGGATACCACGTTGGGGCGCGGATGGCAAGCCGCGCTTGCCAAATCCGGCGCAAGGCGCTATCATGGGAGCATCTCAACCATCAGGAGGCAGCGCCATGCCCAAACAGGCACTCATCATGATCGACATGCAGCGGGGCTTTCTCGACAGCGCGTCCCCGCTGTGCATCCCGGCGGCGGAGGGGACCGTGCCCGCGTGCGCGGCGCTCATCGGCCGCTGCCACGAAGCGGGCGTTCCCGTTATCTACGCCGTGCGCCACTACCGGGCCGACGGCACGGACGTGGAAAAGCCGCGCGCGGCCGCGTGGGCTTCAGGCGGCAAGCCGCTCTCGGAGGACTGCGCCGCACACCTGTCGGATGCGTTTCCGGACGCATTCGCCGTCCTGCCGCAGGACTATGTGCTCGTAAAGCCCCGGTTCTCAGCGTTTTTCCACACAGGGCTCGACCTCATCTTGCGCCGGCTCGGCGTGCAGACCGTCCTGCTCGCGGGCACGACCACGCCCAACTGCATCCGCACAACGTGCTATGACGCCATTTCGCTCGACTATGACGCCGTCGTGCTCTCGGACTGCACATCGTCCGTCACCGATGCCGTGCAGGCGGCGAATCTCGCCGATATGCAGCGCGTGGGCGCCGTCGTCTGTGCAAGCACGGAGCTCCCGCTCGCGGAAAGCAGCAACCGGTAAAGCCGGGCGAAAAACAAGATCCCCCTTTGTGCAGGATAATGGCTGCACAAAGGGGGATCTGTTCTGTATCCGGGGCTGCGCTCCCGATCGGTCAGGGCGCAGTCGAGATGCGTGTGATGTTCAGGCCGCACTCGCCGACCTGCACACTGCCGTCCTTGAGCGAGATGAAGGGCGAAAACGACACCTTCTCCCCGTCGGAGGCCGTGATCTCGACCGTCACGTCCGGAAAAATATCGCTGACGTTGCAGCCGATCACGAACGGGCTGCCGTCCGGTTGCTCATAAAAGATCGAGCTGGTCTGCGTGAGCATATCGTTTTGATACAGGCGCACGGTCGCGTTCGGGTCGCGCGGGATGATGAGGTAAAAGTCCCCGTCCGAGATGTGGTGCACCGGCAGCTCCCGGCCGCCGAAATACGTCTGCCGGAAGAAGTCCAGATCCGTCGGCGCCTGATAGCCGAGGTAGGCCGCGGCATAGAGCTGGCCGTCCGTATACGGCAGGGTGCTCAGCGGGTCTGGCGTCGGCGTCGGCGTGGCCGCCGCCTCAGGTGCGGGGGTGGGCGTCGCGTCCGGAGTCTGCGCCGCCGTGCCGCAGCCCGCCAGCAGCAGCGCGCAGAACAGAAGGGTCGAGAGGATCGTTCGCTGTTTCATGGGTCGCCATCCTTTCTGAATCAAAATGGTATGATTACGTTTCGTGCGCGTGGTCATAAATCGGCTGGATATCCGGCGGCAGATGGTCCGGCAGCATGGCGTGCACGCGGTCCTCATTGCCGTCGCGCATGGCCTGCTCATAGTACCAGCATTTGAAGCGGATCATGTCGAGCGATTTTTGCAGGCGCGCGATCTCCGCCTCCACCCGCTCGGCCTGCTGCACAAAGAGCGCGTGCCGCTGCGGGTACGTCTCGCTCCCCTGCGCACACCACTCCATAAACTGCTTGATCTCCTTAATTTCCAGCCCCGAGCGCTTGAGACACTCGATCACGCGCAGCGCCTCGAGCTCCTGCTCGCCGAAGCGGCGGATGCCCGACGTGCGCGTGAGCGCCGGGAACAGCCCCTCCTTATCATAATACCGCAGCGTGGAGACCGGCAGATCAAACTGCTCCGACACCTGTCCGATCGTATACATGGGATCACCTCGAAAAAAATTCGCAAAAAAGTGCTTGACCTGAAGTCAGCTTTAGGTTGTATGCTTAGGATATCAGATCACAGCGGCCGTGTCAACGCCCTTTTCCCGTCGGACTACGCATTCCGCGACATTTACCTGCTCGTCTCAGCGACCGAGGACGAGCCGGATACGGACGAGCGCGCCATCCACGGGCTCGAGGGCTGGATCGCATGCTACGAAAAGTGCCGCCTCGCCGGGACGGTGTTCGCCGGCGGCGTGACCGAGCCGGGCGCGATCGCCGGCCACCCCGCACTTGAGACCGCCCGCGCCATGGGCGCGGCCATCGCATAAAACCGATACAGGAGGTATGTAACCATGAACAGCACCCTGACCCTCACCCAGGAATGGGATAAGACGTTCCCGCAAAACGCCGCCGTTGACCACTGCAAGGTCACGTTTCACAACCGCTTCGGCATCGAACTCGCGGCCGATCTTTACAAGCCGAAAAACGCCGCCGGAAAGCGCGCCGCCGTGGCCGTGAGCGGCCCGTTCGGCGCGGTGAAGGAGCAGAGCTCCGGCCTGTACGCGCAGGAGCTCGCCGCGCGCGGATTTCTGACCGTCGCCTTTGACCCGTCGTACACCGGCGAGAGCGGCGGCACGCCGCGCTATGTCGCCTCGCCCGACATCAACACCGAGGACTTTTCCGCCGCGGTCGACTTCCTGTCCGTGCGCGATGATGTCGACCCGGAGCGCATCGGCATCCTCGGCATCTGCGGCTGGGGCGGCATGGCGCTCAACGCCGCCGCCATCGACACGCGCATCAAGGCCACCGTCACGTCCACGATGTACGACATGACCCGTGTGACCGCCAACGGCTACTTTGACGCCGACGACAATCCGGACGCCCGTTATGCCCTGCGTCAGGCACTCAACGCGCAGCGCACTGCCGACTACAAGGCCGGCACGTATCAGCGCGCGGGCGGCGTGGTCGACCCCGTGCCGGACGACGCGCCGTTTTTCGTCAAGGACTACCACGACTACTACAAGACCCCGCGCGGCTACCACCCGCGCTCGCTCAACTCCACCGACGGCTGGAACGTCACGTCCCCGCTGTCGCTGCTCAACGCGAAGCTGCTCGCCTACGCCGATGAGATCCGCAGCGCCGTGCTCGTCATCCACGGCGACAAGGCGCACTCGTGCTACTTCAGCCGCGACGCCTTTGCCCGGCTGCAGGGCGGCAACAAGGAGCTGCTGCTCATCCCCGGCGCTGTGCACACCGATCTCTATGACCGAATGGACATCATCCCGTTCGACCGCATCGAAGCATTTTACCGTCAGTATCTGAAATAAGGAGGTATCATCATGGTCAAACAGACTGCGGGCAGAGACGCCCTGCATGATTTTGCACCCAAATTTGCCGAGCTCAATGACGACGTGCTCTTCGGCGAGGTCTGGTCGCGCGAGGGACAGCTGCCGCTCAAGCTGCGCTCGATCGTCACGATCACGGCGCTCATCAGCAAGGGCATCACGGACAGCTCCCTCACCTACCACCTCACGACCGCAAAGCAAAACGGCGTGACGAAGGCCGAAATGGCCGAGATCCTCACGCACCTCGCCTTCTACGCCGGCTGGCCGAACGCCTGGGCCGCCTTCCGGCAGGCGAAGGAGGTCTACGCCGACGGCAGCGCGGACGCAAACGGCGGTCTCTTCGGCCTCGGTAAGCCGAACACGGCCTACGCGCAGTACTTCACCGGCGAGAGCTTCCTTAACCCGCTGACAGACCCGACGAAGACCGTTTTCCTCGCAAATGTCACCTTCTCCCCCGCCTGCCGCAACAACTGGCACATCCACCACGCGAAGTCCGGCGGCGGCCAGTTGTTGCTGTGCACGGACGGTCTGGGCTGGTATCAGGAGGCGGGCAAGAGCGCACAGGCCCTGCACCCCGGCGACGTCGTGACCATCCCGGCCGGGGTCAAGCACTGGCACGGCGCGCAGAAGGACTGCTGGTTCAGCCACATCGCCGTCGAGTGCCCCGGCGAGGAGACGAGCAACGAATGGTGCGAGCCCGTCACGGACGCGGAATACGCCGCACTGGACGCATCCGAAGCAAAAATCTGACCGTTTTCTAGAATTCTCTTTCCACCTGCCCCTCGGTTATGGTATCATTTGATGGAAACCATAACAGAGGAGAGCGAAGAGTATGGACGATCGGCAAAACAGCGACTTCCAGCGGGACGATTCCCCCATACCGGACAACATCCCACGGCCGGACGGCGGCCAGCGAAGCGATTCGCCGCAGCGCGACGATTCCCCGCGGGCGGGCCGTGGCCAGCCGTCCGCACCCGGGCCGCAGCACGGTGACGCTCCGTACTCCGAGTCGGCTTGCTCGGCAGGCAACGGCGCAGCAGCACCGCAGACCGCAAAGCACGGCGGCGGCTGCCTGAAGTGGATCTTGATCATCCTCGGTGCGTTGGCTCTGATCTCGATCTTCCGCGGCTGTGTGCGCGATGCACATCAAAAGCCGATCCGCAGCACCGTCACGGCCGCCCCGACAGCCGAGCCGACGACGACGCCCGCTGCGTATGTGCAGAGCACATACCTGACGGAGCTCGACGCGCTTCGATGCGACAACGTCGATATCGAGAACCGCTACGACATTGAGGCCAACACCGGCGACGCCTATGGGCATGCGCTCTCGGGCGAATCGCCCTATTCCGAGGTCATCTATAACCTGAGCGGCAATTACGATCAGCTCGACGGCGTGTGGTTCATTTGCAGCAATTACAAAAACACGGACAACGATCAGGGGCTCGAGATCTACGCGGACAACGTGTGCGTCTACACCGCGCCGGCGATCACACGCGGCAGCCTGCCGGTCAATGTGAGCGTGGACATCACCGGCTGCAACCTGCTCACGATCCGCTTCACGAAAGGCAGCTATGCCGGTGTGCTGGGCGATGTCGTGCTGTCCAACAAGACTGACCGAACGCCGAATCCGGAGCCTTATCAGCCATCGGTCCTCCCGGTCTGGCTGACAAGCCTCGACAGTCTCACGGAGGATCAGGTACGGGCAAGCGGCGGGACGGCATATGCCAACACCGGCGAAGTGTTCGCGCACTGCATCACCATTTCATCCATCCCGTTTGGTGAAAAGGTCGGCAGTATGGAATATTATCTCGCGGGAAAGTACGCAGCGCTGTCCGGCGTCTTGTGTGTCAGTGAGGACTGCAAAAATATTGACACAACCAGCTATTTTGAGATCTACGCAGACGGCGAGCTGGTCTACACGTCACCCGAAATGACACAGGGCAGCCTGCCGGAAAGTTTCCAAGTTGACATACAGCACTGCCAGAAGCTGAAGATCGTCCTGTACGGATATAATTCGTTCCTGGGAAATTTGCGGCTCGATCCCTGAAAAGGCTCTTGCCGCTGGGCAAAAAATGTAGTATGATATAGCATCCGCAAAACCCGGAGCGCTTTGCGCTCCGGGTTTTGCTTTTTGAAAGGGTGATAACATCATGATCCACGGTTTTCTCAAAGCCTGCACGGTCTCGCCCGCGCTGCGCGTGGCCGACTGCGCGTTCAACACACAGCAGACCATCGCCGCCATGCAGCGCGCGGCGTTGGACGGCGCGCAGCTGGCGGTGTTCCCCGAACTGGGGCTGACCGGCTACACATGCGGCGACCTGTTTTTCCAGCAGCCGCTCCAGCGCGCCGCGGCCAAAGGGCTCGCCGCCGTGCTGGAGGCGAGCGCGGGGCTCGACCTTGTCGCGCTCGTGGGCCTGCCCGTCGCGGTGGACGGCAAGCTCTATAACTGCGCCGCCGTCGTCTGCCACGGGAAGCTGCTGGGTCTGGTGCCGAAAACGCACCTGCCAAACTACGGCGAGTTTTACGAAAAGCGGCAGTTCAACCCCGCACCCGCCGGCGTGCGCACGCTGCGCTTTGCCGGGCAGGAAGTGCCGTTCGGCACGCAGCTGCTGTTTCGCTGCGCGGAGATGCCGGAGTTTTGCCTTGCGGCCGAGGTGTGTGAGGATCTGTGGGCCCCGCTGCCGCCGAGCACGCACCACGCGCTCGCGGGCGCGACCGTGATCGCAAACCTCTCGGCCAGCGACGAGACGATCGGCAAGGCCGACTACCGCCGCGCGCTCGTGTGCCAGCAGTCGGCGCGGCTGCTGTGCACGTATCTCTACGCCGACGCCGGCCACGGAGAATCCACGACCGACATGGTCTTTGCCGCGCACGACCTCATCTGCGAAAACGGCGCGCTGCTAGCGGAAGCGAAGCCCTTCGGCCCGGGCTGCGCCTGCACGGAGCTCGACCTCGGCCGCATGGTCAGCGAGCGCTGCCGCAGCACGACGTTCCAGCCCGAGAGCGCGGGATACGAGGCGGTCGTGTTCCACCTGCCGCTGCGGGAGGTGCCGCTCACGCGGCCCGTCTCGCCGACACCGTTCGTCCCGGCCGACGATGCCGCCCGCGCCGAGCGCTGCGAGCTCATCCTCGCCATGCAGGCCGACGGGCTGGCCAAACGCATTGCCCACGCGCACGCCAAGACCGCCGTCATCGGCATCTCCGGCGGGCTGGACAGCAGCCTTGCGCTGCTCGTGGCCGTGCGCGCGATGCAGCGGCTCGGCCGCCCGGCACAGGACGTGCTGGCCGTGACGATGCCGTGCTTCGGCACGACGCACCGCACGCGCTCGAACGCTGAGATCCTCTGCGAGGAGCTGGGCGTGACATTTCAGGAGATCCCGATCGCGCGTACCGTCCACAGCCACTTTGCCGACATCGGGCAGGACGAAGCCGCGCTCGACGTGACGTATGAAAACTGTCAGGCGCGCGTGCGCACGCTCGAACTCATGGACCTCGCCAACCGCACGGGCGGGCTCGTCGTCGGCACGGGCGATCTGAGCGAGCTGGCCCTCGGCTGGGCGACCTACAACGGCGACCACATGAGCATGTACGGCGTGAACGCCGACGTGCCGAAAACGCTCGTGCGCCACATCGTGCGCTATGCCGCCGACGCGGCGGAAAACGAAGCCCTGCGTGCCGTGCTGCTCGACATTCTCGACACGCCGGTCAGTCCCGAGCTGCTGCCGGCGAACGAAAACGGCGAGATCGCCCAGCAGACGGAGTCGCTCGTCGGCCCGTATGAGCTGCACGATTTTTACCTCTACTACGTGCTGCGCTTCGGCTTCGGCCCGGCGAAGATCTACCGGCTGGCGCGCCATGCGCTCGGCGACCGGTACCCGGACGATGTGCTGCTGCACTGGCTGAAAAATTTCTACCGCCGCTTCTTCGCGCAGCAGTTCAAGCGCAGCTGCCTGCCCGACGGGCCGAAGATCGGATCGGTCACGCTCAGCCCCCGCGGCGACTGGCGTATGCCCAGCGACGCCTGCGCCGCCGTGTGGCAGGCAGAGCTCGACCAGCTGGGATAACATCCATAAGAAAACCGGCCGTTCCCGTGCAGGAACGGCCGGTTCTTTTTTACGCACCGCAGGCGGCGTTCAGGGACGCGGCGTCATACGCCTCGACCAGCGTGAGCCCGTCGGCATCCGCGCAATACACGCGCTGCCCCGCCCCAAGCGGGACGGCGACGGTGTGGACGCTCGCATCCGCAGCCAGCGCCGGCAGATACCGGTCGAGCGACGAAACGTCCAGGTAGGTATTGCCCAGCATGTCCATGCCCCCGACGAACGCCACGCTGCCGTCGAGTGCTTTCTCTCGCAGGTAGGAGAGCAGCGCAGCGTAACAGGCAATGCCTAAGGTGTTGTGCTTGAGCAAATGCATCTCGACCGGGAGGCGAATGACGACATCCAGGTGCGAAAAGTCCACCTCCGGGTGCTGGGCGCGCAGATACAGGAACGCCTCGCGGCAGTACGTATCCGTGAGTACGTTCCCGTTGAGCACTTCAAATCCGCCGCTCCCCTGCAGGAACATCGCTTCAACGTGGCACAGATGTACGCAGCCGTCACACTCGCTGACGCATTTGGCGAGGCCCGGCTTCAGGGCGGTCACGCGCTCGCACAGACTGCCCTCGCCCAGCAGCCGGCGGATCGCCATCTCATCGTAGACGATGGGGTCCGCTGCGCCCTGCTCAAGCCTCAGCGCGCAGTTGTGCGCAATGCGCGCAGCGATCTGTTCGATCCCCCGCGCCTCGCCCATGGCGGTGTATTCCTCCACGATCAGCGCCTGTGCCGCGTCCGTGACCGTGATGCTGCCGTCCGAAATCTTCATCTCTGCCAGCGCAGCCGGGAGCGCGCGGGCAAGGATCTGCCGCTTGTCATCCGCGCCATACCCCTTGACTTCGATCTGGCAGAATCGGGACAGCAGCGTCTGCGGGATCTTCGAGATATCATTTGCGGTCGCGATGATGAAGGTTTGGTCTGTCGGGATCGGATCGACCAAAAAGTTATCATAGAAACCCGTTCTGTCCAGCACCGACAGCAGCGCCTCGGACGCATTCTGTCCTCCGTCCTTCGCTGTCTGCGCCTTATCGAGCTCGTTGATCAACAGCACCATGCCGGCGCTGTGGGCCCGGCGGATGCACTCGGAAATTTCCCCCATTTTTGCATTGCCATAGATCCGGGAGGTACCGCAAAGCGTCTCACGATCGCCCGAGCTGTTGAAGTCCAGCCTTTCCAGCGGGAAGCCGATCAGTTCGGCGAACGCCGAGGCGACCATGGTTTTGCCGCCGCCGGCAGGCCCCCAGAGGAGCACCCCCTGCTTCGGGATCGTGCCGGAGCGGCGGATGGCCGCCGCGATCTCGAGCAGGCGCTCGATCACGTCGTCCATGCCGCTAAAGCGTGCGCGGAGCTTCTCGCGCAGCACTGCGCACGGAGGGATGCCCGCGGTATCGGCCTGCCGCCAGTCCACCTCCCAGACGAACGAAGCGGCCTGACCCGCATGCTTCTGCTCATCGCCGCGGAGCCGCCCGTAATCGAGAAGCGAACGCTGCGCAAGCGTCCGCACCATAGGCGGGAGCGTGTCCTTATAAAATTCATACAGCAGTTCCAGCTCGGCACGGGTCGAATAGCGCGCGTGCGCATCATAACAGGCCCCGGGCGCGTCACTGCCCGCTAAGAGCTTAAGGATGATCGACCGCGTGAGCGCGCGCGGGATGTGCGTTCCCGCAGCCAATCCGAGCTGGGGTCCCTCCCCCTCAAGGGCGAGATCACAGGCCGTGAAGTGAAGGCTTTTATCCCCCTTGGCGCTCCTGTCAAGCGGGCCGAGCCGCCCCAGCAGGGAGACTTCGATCTCGTGCTCACAGACGTAGCGCAGCAGGGGCGAGAGCTTGTCCGGCGCCCACATCTGCCAGACGCGCGTATCCTTTAGCTGGTTGGACATCGCGCGAAATCTCAGCTGCTGCCTGAACGCGAAGCCGCCGTTGTCGGCAATGACAAGCGTGCCGCGAAACACGACCAGCGGGCGGGCGGTGATGCGCGCCATTTCTTTCTGAAGGCCGCCCGCGGCCGCAAGGTGGATCCGCAGGCCCCCGCATTCTGCAAACGTTTCCTCCGCGTCCCGGCCGGAAAGCCGCGGCCACTGCGCCGCTTTCTCCGCTGCGGCATCGATCCAGGGCAGGTAGGCAGCACTGGTCTTGTTGATCACGGCGGGATCGTCCAGATCCAACACGGTGTCCTTTTCCGGCTTGTTCGAGCAACTCATATCGTTTTCTCCTTTCACCTGATAACTTCCACTTAACTATACTCCACCATGCGGCGCCCACCCGCGAACTTTTTAGAAAAAGAAACGGCACAGCACCCGCCGCCGGTTCGCGGTGCGGGTGCCGTGCCGTTTTCAGAGCGGGCGATGCGCGCCTCAGGACTGCATGCCGTGGACATACGAGAGCACGTTCTTCGTGATCGGAAGGGCAAGGCTGGAAGCGCTGTGCGTATGGCTGATGCTGACGAGCACAACATAGTCGCCGGTCGCAGCCAGACAATAGATGTGGTTGCTCCCTCGGCTGTCGTCGGCCGTGCCGGTCTTGGCATAAACCGTCCCGCAGGACGCTTCATCAAAGCCGTAACCGATCGCATTGGCGTTCAGGTACGAGCGCAGCGTGCGGGCATTGGCCCTGGAGATGCAGTCTTTGCTGAGCGTTTCCGGCTTGTGCTGATGCTTCGTTTTGCCCCTGATCGTCGTGTTCTCTACCAGATACGGCTTGACGATCGTGCCGTCATGCATGACGCCGGCCATCGACAGGGCAATGTGCAGCGGGCTCGTCCGGAGCGTGCTCTGACCGTACCCCGCCATTGCGAGCGACGCCTGCGTGGTCAGGCTGACCGAGGACGTCAGCGTCTGCTCGGTGAAATCCAGATCCGCAATGGGTACGTTGTACAAAAACTGCTCCTGTGTTTCCATGAACGCGCGCTGGCCGAGCCTGAGCGAGAGCGCTGCGAAGTATGTGTTGACAGAGTTTTGAAGCGCGCTTTGCAGGTTCGTGCGGCCGTAGACGCCATTGCTGAAGTTGTGGATGCTCGCGCCGCCGACAGCGAGCTCGCCGGTATCGTCGAGTTCGAAGTCCTCCTGGCCGTTTTCGAGTGCACACGCCGCAGTCAGGATCTTTTGCGTGCTGCCCGGGGGATCCTCCACGAGCCAGCAGCGGTCATACCAGAAATCGCCCTGATCGTACAGCTCCCAGTTCTCGTCGATCTCGTTGGCGTTGAAGGTGATGTTCGGGTCGCTGCTGCTGGCAGCGGCAAGCAGCGCGCCTGTACGCCAATTCATCACGATGATCGCGCCCTCATGACCGCTCAGCTGGCTTTGACAGTCGTTTTGCAGGTCGATATCGAGCGTGAGGTTCAGGCTGCCCCCTTTGCCGTTTTCGTCGGTATCCAGCAGTACGTCCCTGTACATGCTGCGCAGCCCCGACTGGCCATAGCGAAGCGAGTTATATCCGAGCAGGAAGCTCGTGCTCTCCGGGTAGGTCAGTGTTCCCGGCATGCCGCGGTCGGCCGCGCTGCAAAGCACGGTTCCGTTCCGGTCATAGATCGTGCCCTCAATGCTGGAATTGACCTTATCCCAATAGGCGGTCGTGGCCTGATCGCTGTCCACGCGCGAGCTGATGCCGGGCATCATACCGCTGTCCACCATGACCACAAGGAACATGAAGAACGCAAGCAGCGCCGCACCCGCGTTCACGGCAGCGCCGCGGCGGCCGGGTGTCCGCAGAAAGCGCTGTTTCTTTTGGCCTTTCACGTCTTTCATCTCGAGACCTCCTTTTGCGGCCTTCTGCCGGCGTAAAGGATGAAAAGAACAAGCAAGTAGGAGATAACGGAATTGGCGTTGCCGCGCGAGAGAAACGCCATCGGCAGGCCAACCGTCGGGAGCAGGCCGATGTTGGCGGCGATGCAGATGAGCATCTGCCCGACCAGCGCGTATAAAAACGCATAGCCGACCGCCATTTCCGCGCGGCCTGCGACGGCGCCGAGGCGCCTGTTGCCGCAGACGAGCAGGGCGAGCGTCATGAGCAAAACCGCGATGCCGCCGACGCCCCCGAGCGCACGCAGAACGAAGGCAAAAACGAAATCACTCTCGGCCACGACCATCGTGTACCTGTCCATTTCGTAGCTGCTGCCGAACCATCCGCCCGAAGCGGCCGCCATATTGTTTCTGCGGAGCTGATAATTATCGACCCCGAGCGCAAGCATCTGCTCGTCGGTGAGTCCTTCCGGCTTTTTCATGGCAAGCACCCTGCGGCAGACCTTCCAAACTTCATTGCCGACGCGGTTGATCAAAGGCGCGCACGTCTTGGCCGCCTCTTTATCCTGCGCACAGGCGGCGGCGATCTTCTCGTCGATGGTGCGCGTGTCCCCGTCGGCAGCGGGAGCGGCAGTGCGCACCTCCCGGATCACCGCAACCTTGGCCCCGTTGCTCGCACGCAGGCAAACTGCCGAGAACACAGCGACGCACACTAGGATCACCGCCACAGCGCCAAGCATCTTCAGCAGCGTCGCGCGCCTGAGCTCTGTCCGGTCCGGGCAGAAAACAAACAGCAGGCAAGCATAGACAAGGGCGAGCACGAGCAGGGTGCCGAGTTCGCCGAGCGCCGCGAGGAAAACGCCGTTGGCGGCAAGGATCGCAAAGGAGCGGAGCAGACGCGCTTTCCCACTGCGGTCCGTATCACTGATGACCAGCGCCATTGCCGCTGCGGCCAACACCTTGGCGATCTCCGTGAGCTGGAGAGAGAGCGGGCCGATGCACAGCCAGGCCCTGGCATTTGTGCCGGCGGGCGCGGAGCCGAATACGAACAGGATGAGATAGCACGCCGCGGTCAGCAGCGAGAGGAAGACCGCCGCATGGACGGCGCGCATCCGCAGCACGCACCGGAAAAAGAGCAGCGCCAAAAGGCCGGTGATGAGCGAAACGCAGTGGATGACGAGAAAGCGCCGCGGCGAGGTGGCGCCTGCATAGGCGGCGTAAGCCGTGAGCATGAGCTGGAGCACGATGCCGAGCACGATGAGCGTACTGACGATGAGCCCGAACGTGACATCGCCGCCGCAGCTCTGTACAAACAGGGCGAACGCGATCAGCACGAAGATGGCCGCCGGCATCATGATCGAAAAATACAGGTCAGCCGCAGCGGGCAGGCGAAGGAGCAGGTACAGGCCGAAGGCGGCCATGAGCAGCAGCTCTGCGAACACAGTCTCCAGCGCCTGCTTCGCGCGAAGCGGATGCAGCGACCCGCGCACTTCGGCGAGCGCCTCCGGTACGCAGCGGACGGCGTGCACCATATCGGCGATGAACAGGCGTACCGCCTCCCGGCTCGTGCGGAGAACGTGCCGATCCTTTTTGCCCTCAGCGGCAGCGAGTACTGTCGGCCTGCTCATGATTCTCCCTCCTTTTTGTCCGTCGGCTTTGCAGCCGTGCGGTGAACATGATCGCGCGTGCGCGGCGACGCTTGCGCCGCCGCTTCGGGTACGCCGCGCGGCTTTTCTTCCGGCAGCGAGAGAAAAAACACGCCAAGTGCGAACGCAAGGCTGATCACGACGATGATCGCCCCGGCGATCTGCGTTACAAAGCTGCTCATATGCGCACCTCCTCAGCTGCGATGGACATGATCGCGCGTGCGACGGCGCTCCCCCATGTCAACGCGCGTCGCGGCATGGGCGTCAAGGGGCGCTTTTCCCATCGCACGGGCATCCGTTTCGTCAAAGGAGGGAAGCCCTCCCTGCGAGATGTGAAACCGGATCGGCTGCCGCCCCAGGTACACCACCAGGCCGTCCGTGATGGGGAACGTTTCCTTCGGCCGGAGCTTCGTCATCTTGCCGTCCGCGACTGCCCAGGTGCCGTTCGACGAATCGTTATCGTAGAGGAAATAGCCCTCCGCGTCGCTGCAGATCCCCAGATGGAGATCCGACACCGTGGCCGAATAGTCGCTTTTGGCAAGGATCACGTCCCCCTTTTCACGCTGCGTGCGGGTGGCCATCGAGCCGCTGACGTAGGCAAAACGGTCGTTTTCGCCGGCGTCGGCCTCCGGAAAGCAGATCGGAAATGTGGCCGTCTTATGCCGGTTGAGCAGCTGCTCGATGGAGAGCTCCTCCATCGAGTAGAGCACCGTGCCGCCGCGCGGAGAGCGCCCGCCTGCCGGCGCATCCGCAGCCTGTGTGTCCTCATACGGCTGAACGAGGGAATGAAACCGCTTGCCGATCCCCCTCCCCTTCTTCGAAAATGCCAAAAAGGCGACCACACCCGCAAGGGAAAGCCACAAAACAACGCTCGCAACCGTGCTCATAGTAAAACCTCCTCATTTTTCTGCCATCCGTGCAAACTTCCGGCCCTGTGAGCACAGTCTATCACACACCGCGATCACCCCGGCGAAACCCTTTAGACACTGCCCCGGACAGCAAAGCGGCACAGGCTCATCGCCTGTGCCGCTTTCATTTTCAGAGATTTTTCTTCAGAGGAAGTGGATCAGAGAAGCGGTGCGCCGCTCGTCATAGTCGCTCAGCTCCGCCGCCATCAGCGAGCGCGCCGCCTCCCCGATCTGAACGTCGGGGTCATGCTCGGCGATGCGCTTCAAGATCCGCATGGCGTCCAGATAGCCGGCCTCGCAGGCCTTGCGGATGTAAATGAGGCCCTGCCTGCGATCACACGCCTCCACGTCCGGGTAGCGGTTCTCGTAAAGGATCCGGCCATAGTGGTACATGGCAAGCACATATCCATGCTTTGCCGCCGCGCGCAGGTAGGTGCAGACCGCTTTGCGGTCGCACTCCCGGCCGCCTTTCGCGTCCCCCTGATCCCGGCACGTCTTGCCCCGCTGGAAATAGATCTGGGCGAACAGGAACAGCGCGAGCGGCGCACCGGCCTGCGCCGCAGGGCTCAGCTTCCGGATCACATCTCTGCCGACCTGCGGCCGGTCCGCCGCCGATGCGCGCGCATAGAGGAGATAGCCGGCCAGCGACAGGCAGTCCATCCCGTCCGGGCCGCCGCTGTTGCGGCAGGCAATATCCAGCGCCTCATCCGTCTTGCCCTCCAGCAGCTTCTGCTTGGCCGCCTTAAAGGCGCCGCCGCCGATCTGCGCGTCACTGCGCTCCACGGCCAGCAGCGCCCGGCGCAGCTCATCGGCCGAGGCATACCGCTTCTCCGGCCGATACTGGATGGCCTGACGAATGACGGCGGCAAGCTGGGGGGACGTATGCTCCAGCGGCAGCGGCTGCTCCGGCACCGTGGTCGTCTCTGTAAATCTTGTATACGGGAATTTGCCCGCGATGAGGTAATACATGGTGACGCCGAGCGAATACACATCCGCGGAATAGGTCACTGCTCTGCCATAATACACCTCCGGCGACTGGTACCAGGCCGAACCGACGCGCGTTATCCCGCTTTCACACGGCGACTGCATCCGGCGCGCAGCGCCGAAATCGCCCAGGACAAAGACATCCTTTCCGTTTTCCGTGCGCACGAAGATGTTATCGGGCTTCAGATCCCGATGCATGATATGGACCTCCCGGCACGCGGACAGGGCAGCGCAAATATCCGCCGCCATCCGAATGAGCAGCCCCTCGCTGACCGGCTTCTTCTGGATATAATCCAGCAGCGGCACCAGCTTCGGCATGAAGATCAGGAACGCCCTCTGATACGCGCACGCCTCAGCCGGCAGGTCGCCAAAAAACGGGTCGGCATACTCAAACGCATCGCACAGCGGCATCACATTGGGCTTGCCCGCGAGCATTTGCATGGACGCGATCTCCAGCCGCGTCACCTTATACAGCCAGTGCTGGCGCGCGATGGTTTCCGGGTGCACTGCGATCGTGCCGCGCCGGATGGGCCCGCCGCCCGTCCTGTCCGAAAGCGTATTCTTTCTGGTATCGACGACCTTCATGACCTGCGGCGTATCGGTGCCAATGACGTTATAGACCTCGCCAAAGCCGCCCGAGGCAATGCGTTTTCCAAGCCTCAGGTGCTTTCCGCACCGGCGATTATAAGCCTCCAGCATCTCCGCGACATCCGACGTTTCCAGGACAAACCTTCTGGAATCACTGTATCTTGCCATATTCTCTCCCCTTTTCCGGAGGGCGCAGCGCCGGCCGCTCCTCCATCGCTATGCTGCCATTCTACACGCGGAAATGATGCCGCCGCAAAAAGCATTAGACACGGGGGCCGGCCGGACGCTCAATCACCAAGCTCCTGCGCAAACAGGAACAGCCGGAGCTCTTCGACGGTGAGCCGCCGCGCGGGATCCTTACAGCCGGCACGGCGCACTGCCTGCCAGAATGTCCGCGGCAGGCCGCTTGCACGCGGGATCGGCGGGAAGCGCTCCGCCTCCGCAAACGCCTTCCCCTCGCCGGCGGCCTGATAGAGCAGCGCGCTGAGTGCATAAGCATCCCATGCGCGCTCCCCCGCCCGTGCGGTTTTTTTCCTTCGCTCGCTGCCCAGGCGGAACGCATAGCCGCACGCGCCGTCCGCGCTTGCGCGCCGGACCGTCACGCGGACGCGCTCCGGCCGCACATCCACACAGTCGCTACCGCGCAGATGCTCCTGCTCGATCTGCCGGCTTAGCTCCAGCGCCATGGTCTCGATGTCCGCATCCGCCAGGCCGCCGTACGCCTTGTCATAAGCGGCCCATGTCATTTCCCGGGCATGGCAGTCCCGGACACGGTACCTGTACGGTTTTTTCGCTGCGGACGGGTATTTGGCCTCTTCCTCGCGCAGCATGGACACCGGCTCCACCGGCTCCTGCGGCGGCACGTGCTGCTGCATATCCACCAGCAGCACGCTCCAGTCGTCCATGCGCTGGATCGGCGCCAGCGCGATCTGGCTGAGGACCGACCGCAGCCCGGCAGCATCGGCCACCTCGCCCTTTTTCACCAGCTCGATCATCTCGAGCACGGTCGGCTCCGCGCTGCCGTAGTACTCCTTCAGCGCATGATAAGCGCCGTCACTTGTGAGCAGAATATTGCGGACCGGCGTCTGCGTGCGATCCAGCGTATGCAGCCGGAGATGGCGGTCCGCATCCGGGCTGACGGTGAAGTACGTGCGGTTGGACACGCCGTTGCGGTTATCCGGAGCGGAAGCATACACCATCTTGCCATCGTCAACGCAGAAAATGCCCCCGTCGCCCAGATGACCGATCAGGATGTGCCGCTCATCCATGACGACAAACAGCAGCGTCGCCGCCAGATCCGCCCGGTTCGCCCGCTCCGGCAGCTCCAGCCCCGCCAGAAATTCCAGCAGTGTGCAGCAGCAGGCATCCACGATCGCCCGCTTCTGTGCGGGCTCGTCCAGCGCCAGGAAGTCCTCCAGCGAATGTTCCTCAAAATAGGCGCACAGCCCGCGGCAGTTTTCCACCGCCGCCTGCTGCGCATAGGCTGCGGAACTGGCTCCGTCCGAGAGCGCGAGGATCTGATTCCCGTTTTCCGCCCGCCGGTCGAGGATCACATCCTGGCAGGGCATGGCGTTCTGCTCGTGATGGATGCCGCGCCCCAAGTATCGCATAATATTCATAGATTCGCGTTTTCCTTTCCTCCGGCCCGCCCGGCCGTGCGGCCGTGAGCGCCGGTCACAGCTGCGGCACGGCGTCAAAAAATGCAGCATTGAGATCGTCGTTTTGGGTCCCCCGGAGCGTATTGTCCGTCGCCGTGTAGACCATCTGATAAAACGCTGCCAGGCCGGCAACATCAACGTCTCCGTCCTCCGCGTCCGTGACGGCGATCACGTGGCTCTCGTCGCTCGTGAGCTCTTTGAGGCGCGCGATGTTCGCGCTGCAGCCGTTTTTCCGCTGGATGCCGGCCGCGGCAAACGTGATCTTTGCTTTGCCATACGCATCTTTTTTCTCCCGCTGCTTGATCTGCGCGGCCGCCTCGCAGTATTCGCGCTCGACCGCTTTTTTCTCCTCGTCCGTAGCGCCCTGGCCCGCATCGGGATAGCCGTCCGTCAGCAGGAACATCAGCGGCTGGTAAACGTTGTCGGCCCTGCCCCACTTGATCTTCTGCGTATCTGCCGCCTGGAGCGCGACCTTGATCGCCTTGCCCGGGTTCGTGCAGCCGTAGCTTCTTTTGATGTCCAGCTCCTCCGAATCGTCCCTGAGTGCGCCGCGCGCTTCCAGAGAGTCGAGCAGCTCAAAGTTTACGACTTCCTGGCACCGTCCGTTAAAATGCAAAATATACAGATAGACGCAGTTTTTAAAACTCACCTTTTCCGCCATTGCCCGAAGCATTTTCTTCTGGCATTTGTTGATCAGTTCGCGGATATCCTCCGTAGAGCTGCTGATGTCGATCAGCAGCACCAGCGGCAGATGCCCTGTGTATACATGCGGTGTCATTCCCATAATGATTACCCTGCCTTTCAGAATATCAGATCTTGTGTGCCGGATCTCTCTGTGACCGCCCGATGCTTTACGGGCAGAAAAGCTCCAGAATACGGAGCCACGCTCCAAAGCTCAGGTTCTTCTGGAATGTGAACTCGCTGAGCATTCCTTCCCGATAGCGGAATGCGCCCGGCGCGTTCCAGCTTGCAAGCGTATCCGCGGAATAGTTGCGGTTTGGGTCGAACGGGATATCCCCCCAGGACGGGTCCGAACAGTCCTCCGTCCGCCCGAGCGGATTATCCAGGCCCATATAGCACTGCTGCAGCAGCACGGCATAGGCAAAATATTCGTGGATAGGCTCGCGCAATCTGGCATAGGGATTGCCCTGGATGCCGGGATGGCGGTAATAGCGCGTCATCATGCCGCCGGGATATGTGCCCAACTGAAAGCTGTCGCAGTCCACGAGGTACACCTGATCGTCCGCGCCCACGATCACGTTGTTGTACGACAGGTCGTTGACGATGAAGCCGGAGCAGTGCAGCTCGATCAGCAGGAGCGTAAGGCGGAAAAAGATCGTGTCCACATTGTGGTCGACGACCCTGCCGTCCGCTCTGTACTCCCGCCAGCCGCTGTGCATCAGTTCGCGGAGCGTAATGCCGTATGCCCTGCGCATGGCGTAGCCGATGACCGTGCCGTTCGCGGTCGTGAGCAGCGCGATCGGAAACAGGATGGGCATGCTTTCCCACACTTCACCGTACTTTTTCAGGCAGCGGAGCTTCTCCTGAAAGACGTCATCCAGCGGACCGCGCCTGTAGATCTTCAGCAGCAGATCCGTGCGGCCGGGAACGAGATATATGTGAGAATAATTGCCGACCATATCGCCGCACAGCCTCAGGTCAGAGACCCGGATGTTTTCCACGCGGTCTTTCCATCGCAAATACACAGTGTCCATATCCAGCCGGAACTCCTGTTCGGCGGCCGTGATCGCCTTCGTCTGGCAAAGAACGGTGTTCTTGACATCGGCGATCCTCTGGACGGACGCATCCCGGTCCATGCGCCAGTTTGCCTTGGTAAAGACAATGTAGCAGTCCCCCTGCCACGCCGGAATGCGGCGCAGAAACTCCTCCTCCTTCAGGGGGTTGCCGAACGCGAAGATCATGCCGCCCCGGCAGATGTCGCCAGGCATTCTCTGCGGTCTGCTCCTGCCGCTGCTCGCCGCCGGCTGATACAGATCCTCCAGATCCCAGCAAACCGCGGCGCCGCTGCGCTGCGCCTTATCCAGGATCAGCTTCGCGTTGTTCCGAAAGCGCGAGAACCGGGAATACTTGCACAGCAGCAGCAGTTCCCAGCGGACATTATCCGGCACGACCCAGTCAAAGTTCCGCAGCGCTGCCGCCGCCTGCAGATCCTCCTCCAGATAGTAAACGCAGCTCGTGTGGAAAACCAGCGTCCATCTTCTTCCTCGCGCACCGTCCTGGCTCTGGTACGCGCTGAAATTGTCCAATGCCTCCTTAAGCATCGTCTCTTCCCCCCTTCTCTCCGCTGACCTTTGCGGTGCGGCTCACGGCGCCCGCTCAAAGATATTCCAGAAACCGCTCGACTTCTTTTCCGCCGTCCGCCGGAAGGCCGTCCTCGTCCAGCCGCCGGCGGATATAGCCGCTCAGCGACTCGGAATCATCGTCCAGCCCCTGCATGAACAGCTGCGCCGCCGCGCTTTCATAGCGGACGGTCTGCGCTGCGGCCGTCTGCCGGTCGTCACCGAAAAGCCAGTCCTCATCCCTCTGCACATCCGGGTGGAACACGCTCGGATAGCGGCGGTATGCCGCCTCCAAACTGAAGATCACGGCACACTCCAGCTTGTCCCGCGGGTTGAGCTCGCCCATGTTGGCCAGCTCCAGCAGATCATTGATGCCCTTCACATCCAGATCCAGACGGATGCCAAGCGCGATCAGAAAGCTCCGCTTCGGCAGCACACCGTCCTCGAGGAAGCGCTCCATATATCTGCGATAGGTGCTCAAAAACCGCTTGCTCTCCCAGAGCACCTCGTTCACCGGGGCATAAAACAGCGCATCCAGCCGCGCGAACAGCCGCTCGTATGCGCCCGCCATCAGCGGCAGCACCTGATTTACGATGTCCGCGAACACGGCGTCGTCCGCGGCCCCCTCCGGCGACAGCGCATGATCCGCCTGCGGCGCATCCAGGATATTCTCGGCCACGATCGTTTTCACGCAGCACTTATCCAGCGCCGCGAAGCCCGCCTCCGCCGCGCCGTCCTCCGGCCGGTGAGGCGCTTGCGGCCGGCTCTGATAAGCCTGGAACAGCTGCTGGTATACGGCATGATAGGCATGGAACAGCGCGTCCGGCTGCGCGTTTGCGCCGTGTCTGATCAGATAATACCAGATCATGTCATCCGCATTGCGCACATACAGCCCGGAAAAGCCGGCCCATTCCCGGAGCATCCGGTTCGTCTGGTCGATCGTGCGGCCGGTCAGAATGGCGATGCACAGCACATTTTCCCGCTTGGCCGGCGCTCTGTAGGTGAGGTTATAAGCCGTCGCGCGCTTGACGCCGCACCCGGCCGCAATACGCTCCCTGGTCAGGCCGGTCTCCGTGATCAGCGCCGTGATCTCCTCCTTCCAGAGCTCATCCTGACTCAGCGCCTGCTGCATGATCGCTTCATACTCTTCCAAGTTGCGCACATTGGCCAGCTTGGATTCCAGCATATAGGTATCCATCTGCGAAATACGCACGTCCTTTTTGGCCTCGCTCATAGCTCCCCCATCCTTCCTGTGTGCTGTTATCTTCCGTCCGCAGCCGTCCGTGTGCGGCGCGAGGCGCTTTCGTGCATCATGTCCCCCGGAAAAATCTCCGGCCGCTCACGAGGCACATATTCTGCGCACGACGACGGCCGTGCAGTTGTCCGCATAGGGATCATCCCCCGCGAGCTGTACCAGCTCCGACGCGCCCGCGTCAAAGAAGAGATAATCGCGCATGACTCCGGCGGCCAGACGTCCGGTCACGCCGTCGGAGCAGAGCACGAGCGCCTCCCCGCAATGCAGCTCACCGGCGCAGGTATGCGCCAGCTTCTCTGCCGAGCCGTCCTGCATGCCAAGAAAGCGCAGCAGATAGCGCGCATCGCCCGCCCGCACCGGCTCGCCGGTACGCTTTTTATACCCCGCAAGGTTGTGCTCCTCCGTCAGCACGCGCGGTTCTCCTTCGGCCGGGAACAGCAGCGCCGGACTGTCGCCGATGTTCAGGACGAAAAAGTCCTTGCCGCGCAGCAGCGCAAGCACCAGCGTCGATGCACTGCTGCCCGTCAGCGATCTGTTGAGATCCTCAACGGCCGCATAGGCAGCGTCCGCAAGCAAAAACGCGAGCGCATCCAGCGGCGGACCTTCGATGTCCTCCATGGTCTCCCAGCAGCGCTGCACTGCCTGCGCCGCAAGCCGGGATGCATCCGCACCGGCCGCGCCGCCGCCGACACCGTCCGCAACAAGGAAATAATTTGTCCGATCCGCGGGGAGCGTTCCGAAAACGGATTCCGGATCCTGCGGCGTCCAGAACGGCACCACCCCGCCGACTGCAAAGTTATCCTGATTTTCCGATCTGCCGCCGCGGCTTGTCGCCGCCGAGTAGAACATTGCTTCCTGTTGATTCATTCTGCGCTTCCCTTCTGCTCTATGCATCGAAATTTCCGGCATACCATGCCCAATATGGATGCCACCATTATAGCCGGTAAAATACCTTGCCGCGCAAATCTTTTAGAACGCGCCGCCTTCTAAAGAAAATGCGCATTCGCCGCGCCGAAGCAGTAACATAAGCACAGCGGGGAAAACGGCGGCAGGAAAGTGCAGTTTCCTTCCTGCCCGGCCAAAAATCAACATATTTCGCGTGTAAAGTATAGCATCCGGCCCCGGCTTGCGCAACAAAAATCCATGCGCATCCGAACGCGCCGTTTCGGGCCCGCGCGCCCCGTCATTGCAGACAGGAAAGGAAAAACAGCATGAATGACCACGTTGCCAACATCCCGCTGGAGCACTCCAGCTATCCCATCCGTATCTCTACGATCCAACGCTTCATTCTCGGCGAGATCAGGCGTCTGTCCGGCGTGACCGGCTATCCCGGCGATCGATTACCGGTCCATTTTCTGCCCGCCCAAAAAAAGGAGGGCGGAAAAACCATCGCGGAATTTGTCGCCGAAAAGCGCGGCGGGGTCTATGTGCCTGCCGGCTTCAACTTCTATCTCGATGAGATCACGAAGTGCTCCGCAAACCAGATCATCGACACGACGCGGCACGAATTCGCCCACTACGTCCGCCTGATGAAATACGGCCACTGCACCGAAAACAACGGCCACGACGCGCTGTGGAAGGACATTTGCAGGCATCTTTCATGCAAGCCGGAGCGGTATTTCCGGCCGCATGTGACGCAGTGCTTTTTCGGAACATACGCACAGGGGGCGGAAAACGAGGGCAGATAAAGCCGGCGCCGGAGCAGGATGCTGTAAAATGCGCGCGTCATGCCCGGTAAGGTTCAAAAAATATTTACATTTCGCCCCTTGACCTAAAGTCAGCTTCATGGAGTAAGATGCTATCATGAACAGCAAATGGAGGCAAGCGATATGAAATCTCTCATTCTTTATTATTCTTACCGCGGCAACACGCAGCGCATCGCCGAGCGCATCCACAGCGCCATCGGCGGCGACATCGCCCGCATCGACACCGTCGTACCCTACACCGGCTCATATGACGATGTGGTCGCGCAGGGTGAGCGGGAGGTCAAGCAGGGCTTCCTGCCGGAGCTCAAGGCGATGGACATCGACCTCAGCCGCTACGACACGATCGTGCTCGGCACGCCCGTCTGGTGGTACACCTGCGCCCCGGCCACGCGCGCGTTCCTGACCGCGCACGACCTCAGCGGCAAGACCGTCTATCCCTTCGCCACGAACGGCGGCTGGCTCGGTCGCTCGATTCGGGATATGCGGGCACTGTGCCCGGGCGCGGACGTGAAGCCGGGCCTCGACGTGCACTTTGACGACACGACCCTGCGCACGCCGGACAAGACCATTGACCGCTGGATCGCGGCCATCCACGACTGAGGAGGCATCGCCATGAAAAAGCTCGTCCTCGTGCTGACCGGCGCGATCATGCTGCTGAGCCTCGCCGCCTGCGGCAGCAGGACCGCAGCGCCCGAGGCCACCACGGCCCCCGCCGCTGCCGGCGGCAAGACGCTCGTCGTCTATTTCTCCGCAACCGGCAGCACGAAGACCGCGGCCGAGGCCATCGCCGCCGCGACGGGCGGCGATCTGCTGGAGCTCGAACCGGCCGAGCCGTACACGAGCGCCGACCTGGACTACAACAACGCCGACAGCCGCGTCTCGCGCGAGCATAACGACGAGGCCCTGCGCGACGTGGCGCTCAAGACCACGACCGCAGATAGCTGGGCCGACTATGACACCGTCTACATCGGCTACCCGATCTGGTGGGGCATCGCCGCGTGGCCTGTGGACACGTTCGTCAAGGCCAATGACTTCACCGGCAAGACGGTCATCCCCTTCTGCACCTCCGGCAGCAGCGGCATCGGCGAGAGCGGCACGCAGCTCGCGGCGCTCGCCGGCACCGGCGACTGGCAGGAGGGCCAGCGCTTCCCCTCCGCCGTCACGCAGCAGGAAGTCACCGACTGGGTCAAGTCCCTCGGCAAATGACCGCGGCGGCACAAAATCGCATCCCCGGCCGACGGAAAAATCGTCGGCCGGGGATTTTTGCAAATCTTTATCTCATCTATACAAGATTTTTTGTTATTTCCTTGCATTTTCGCCTGAAATATGCTATCTTTTCTCCTAGCGGCAGTGCCGGATCGCGGGACATTTCCTGCCGGCGCTGTACCGCCGCGGATCATGCGGCCGGGAAACTTTCAGAATCAGAAAGGATGACCCGATATGCAGCCCGAAATACGCGACGTCCTGTACCGGCTCATTGGCGAGCACGGCTGGAACTGGGGTATGGCGCGCAATCTCATCAATCGCCAATTTGGCACCAACTACACGATCAAAGAACTGCAGCGGTTCTATCTCCGCCGTCCGCGGCCAAAACCTGACACGGTTTTTAAATAAATGTATAGTAAGAAATCCCCGGCGTCGGTATTCACCGCACGCCGGGGATTTCTTATTTCATTGTTTCGCCGGGGCGAAGTCTGCCGAGGCGCTCCAAACGCCGAACGATTGCGCCATTTGTGCGCTGAAACCGCGCCTGCATCTCCTCCATGGAACAGCCTACGTCAAACATCTGCATCAGGGCGGCTTCATCCGCCTCCGTCCACGGCTTGCCCGCATTGGGCAGTGCGGACCGCTTCGGCCGGTCCGACACATACCGCAGCACGCAATGCAGCGCGCGGATGATCTCCGGCCGGTTGCAGACACTGTCGGCCGGCAGGCACTCGCCCGTCAGCGGGTCGACGCCGTCGGCCAGCTCCGTCAGCAGCGCTTTTGCTTGCCTCAATTCCATCGTCATGCTCTAACGCCCCCACCATTCGTAGTCTGCAGGCAGCTGCCCATTGCACTTACGCTCCGCCATCCATCTGCATTGATCGCAATAATACTCCGCTGCAGCAAATTCCAGATAGCTCTCACGAACCAGCCCAACAATAATATATATGAGCGATATATGAGCGCAAAAAACCACATATCATTTCTCCTTTCCCAAAGCCGGTTTTCCTCTGTGCTTTCATACTATCAGAGCGCCAGTCCCATAAACAGGACTGTGCAGAGCGTGTGCAACGGAGTATGAAATAGAACAAATTTTTCGATTTATTTCACACCCTGTTGCATAGCGCCCACGAAAAATTTAAAACGAAAAAATCCTGTAATCTCAAAGATTACAGGATTTTCATGGTGGAGATAAGCGGGATCGAACCGCTGACCTCTTGAATGCCATTCAAGCGCTCTCCCAGCTGAGCTATACCCCCACAGGCAAGGTGTATCATATCAGAAAACGACACGAATGTCAAGAACGTTTTTGCATTTCCGCGAAAAAATCTGCGCGGCGATTCGGCCGCCGCGCAGAGGGTTTCTTTCGCATTGTCTGTGCACCCGCGCGCTCACGCCTCGCAGTCGCGGCGGACGATGTCCGCGATGGCGGCGGCCAGCTTCTTGTGCCCGTCGGGGTCGAGATGCTCGCCGTCGAGCGCGCTCATCTGCGTGACCGTGCCGGCGTCCAGAAACCGCAGGCCATACGCCTCGGCGATCATCTGATACTGCGCCGCCACGCCCTGCGAGACGGCGAGCGACTGCGCGTCATACTCCGGGTCGCGCTGCGGCGCAGCCGGGCCGAGCGGCGGCGGGGCCACGAGCAGGATCTTCGTCCACGCGGGCAGCATGCCGATGACGAGCCGCACGAGCTTGTCCATGCCGGCGCCCACGTCCTCGGCGGAACGGGTCTTGTCGATCTTGCAGTCGTTCGTACCGAGCATGAGGATGATATACTGCACCGGGCCGTGGCTCTCGATGCTCAGCGGCAGCGTCTCGAGCGCGGAGCGCCCGTCGCGGTTGCTGTCCGGAAAGGCCGCTGTGCGGCCGATCAGGCCGTCCTCCGCAACGTAATACCCGTCGCCGAGCAGGGCCTGCAGCACGCCGGGGTAGCGAATGTCGCGCCCGTAGCGGTGCTTCCAGTCGGGCGTGAAGCCATAGGTGTTGCTGTCGCCGAAGCAGAGGATCTCGATCACGCCGCGCACCTCACTTCAGGAAGCCGCTGATGATCTGCTCCTCGGCTTCCTTTTCGGTCAGGCCGAGGGTCATGAGCTTGTTGAGCTGCTCTCCGGCGATCTTGCCGATAGCGGCCTCGTGGATGAGGCTGGCCTCGACGGAGTTGGCCGTGATCTCCGGACGTGCACCGACGGTGCCGCTGTCCATGATGATGGCGTCGCACTCCGAGTGACCGGCGCACTTGTTGTTGCCGCGGATGTTGGAGTTGAACATCTGGCTGGAGTGATCCTTGGCGACGGAGCGGGAGATGACGTTCGTGCTGGAATCATAGCCGTCGAGGTCAACGGAGAAGTTCGTCTCCGCGTGCTGATGGCCGTGCGTCATGATCTTTTCCTTGATGATGAGCGTGGCGCCGTCCGCCAGGTGGGCCTGCGTGTCGCGGTATGTGGAGTCGATGCCCTTGATCTGGGTCGTCTCCATCTCCATGTAGGCGTTCTCGCCGAGGTCGACGATCGTCGTCGGGTTCATGACGTTCTCGCCGTTGCCGTCGCCCTCGCCGTAGTGCTTTTCGATGTAGCGCACCCTGGCGTTCTTGCCGACGAAGAAGCTGTGGATGCCGTCGTGGCGGGACTCCTGCGTGCCGCAGTTGTGGATGCCGCAGCCGGCGACGATGGTCACATCGCAGTCCTCGCCGATGTAAAAGTCATTGTAGACCATGTCCTTGAGGCCGGTCTGGGAAATGATGACCGGGATGTGCACGCTCTCGTTTTTCGTGCCGGGGGCGATGTAAATGTCGATGCCGGGCTTGTCTTCCTTCGTGACGATGTTGATGTGCGCGGTCGTGTTGCGGCCGGCGAGCTTGCCGTCGGCGCGGATGTTATAGGCACCCTCGGGGATGCCGTGGAGGTCGGCGACCTCTTCGAGCAGCTTTTTCTCAATTGCATCCATGGTGATTCCCTCCCTCAGACCTTGTCAGCCAGACGGCTGCACACGCTCGACGCCTGCATGAGCACGGGCATGATCTCATCCTTGCTGCCGATAGCGCGGATCTCACCGTCGACGAGCACGACGATCTTGTCGGCCGTCTCGAGAATGCGCTCCTGGTGCGAAATGATGAGGATGCTGCCGTGGATCGCCTCGTGCATCTTCTCGAACACGCTGATGAGGTTCTGGAAGCTCCAGAGATCGATGCCGGCCTCGGGCTCGTCGAAGATGGACATCTTCGTGCCGCGGGCGAGCATGGTCGCGATCTCGATGCGCTTGAGCTCGCCGCCGGAGAGGCTGGCGTTCACTTCGCGGTTTACATAATCCCGTGCGCACAGGCCGACCTCGGACAGGTAGGTGCAGGCCTCGTTCGTCGAGAGCTTCTTGCCGGAGGCGATGCTAATGAGGTCAAAGACCGTGATGCCCTTGAAGCGCACCGGCTGCTGGAAAGCGAAGCTGATGCCGCGGCGGGCGCGCTCGGTGATGGACATGTGGGTGATGTCCTCCCCGTCGAGCAGGATCTGGCCGGAGGTCGGCTGCTCGATGCCGGCGATGAGTTTGGCCATGGTGGACTTGCCGCTGCCGTTCGGGCCGGTGATGACGACCATGCGTTCATCGACCGTGAGGCTCACGTCCTTGAGGATCTGACGGACACCGGCGTCCGTTTCGGCCTCAAAGCAAAGGTGTTTGAGTTCAAGCATAGGTTTCATTCCCTCTTCTCTTTGTTTCAAAAATCTTCGTCGTCAAATTTATCTGACAGGTCTTTCTTAAAAGACAGTTTGGACTCTTTGTGCCGGATGAGGCGGCCGATGTTGCTGCGGTGCTTGACCACGAGCAGAATGACGCAAAACAGGCTCAGCAGTGCCGGCAGCTTGCCGCAGGCGGCGAGCACGCCGATGGGCGCGATGAGCGCGCCGCAGATGCTGCCGAGCGACACATAGCGCGTGGCCCAGACGATGCCGACAAAAATCAGCAGCGAGACAAGGCCGGTCGGAAAGCTCACGATCAGCAGCATCGTCTCGGCGCAGAGCACGCCCTTGCCGCCGCGAAAGCCGTAAAACACCGGGTAGATGTGGCCGAGCATGACGCAAAAGCCCGCGAACACCTGCCCCGTGGACGCCGCGCCCTGCGTGCCCATGATGAGCCCGCCGGCCACGACGGCGATGACGGTCTTGAGCACGTCCGTGCCGATGACGATGGCGAGGCCGGGCGCGCCGAACGTGCGGAAGAAATTCGTCAGGCCGGCGTTGCCGCTGCCGTAATCGCGCACGTCACGGTGAAAGACGTATTTCGATGCGATGATCGCCCCGTTGAGCCCGCCGAGCAGGTAGGAGAAAACGGCGATGGCCGCGAGCAGGCCGGGGATCATTCCTGCTCCCCCTTCTGACGGATGACCATGCGGATGGGCGTGCCCTCCAGCCCGAACACGGCGCGGATCTGGTTTTCCAGATAGCGCTGGTAGGAAAAATGGAACAGCTCCCGACTGTTGCAGAACACAACGAAGCACGGCGGCTTGACGCCCGTCTGCGTCATGTAATAGATCTTCAGGCGGCGGCCCTTGTCCGTCGGCGGCTGGACGCGCGCCTGCGCGTCGGCGAGGACGTTGTTGAGCATGCCGGTGGTGATGCGCATGGCGCTCTGGTCGTTGACAAAGTTGATGAGCTCGAACAGCCGCTCGGTGCGCTGGCCGGTCAGGGCCGAGATGAACAGCACCGGCGCGTAGGACATGAAGCTCAGGTCGCGCAGGACGTCCTTGCGCATTTTTTCCATGGTGCCGGTCTCTTTGTCGACCAGGTCCCACTTGTTCACGACGATGATGGACGCCTTGCCCGCCTCGTGCGCGAGGCCGGCGATCTTCGTGTCCTGCTCCGTGACGCCGTCGCGCGCGTCGATCATGATCAGGCACACATCCGCGCGCTCGATGGCGAGCTTGGCGCGCATGACGGAGAATTTCTCAATGCGGTCGTCCACGCGGGACTTGCGCCGGATGCCGGCGGTATCGACAAAGATATACTTGCCGTATTTGTTCTCAAAGCGGGTGTCGACGCTGTCGCGCGTCGTGCCGGCGGCGTTGCTGACGATGACGCGCTTTTCGCCGAGGATGAGGTTCACGAGCGAGGACTTGCCGACGTTCGGCTTGCCGATGACGGCGACGCGGGTGTAGTCCGCGTCCGCATCGTCCGCATCCGCGGGCGGGAAATGCTCCAGGCAGGCATCGAGCAGGTCGCCCGTGCCGTGGCCGTGCACGGCGGACACGGCGATCGGGTCGCCGAGGCCGAGGGAGTAAAACTCATAGATGCCGGGGTCGACCGCGCCGGTGGAGTCCATCTTGTTGACGGCCAGCACGACGGGCTTTTTCGAGCGCAGGAGCATATTGGCCACTTCCTGATCGGCGGCGGTGACGCCGGTGCCGATCTCGGTGACGAGCACGACGACGTCGGCCGCGTCGATGGCGAGCTGCGCCTGCTCGCGCATGAACAGCAGGATCTCATTGTCGGTGCTCGGCTCGATGCCGCCGGTATCGACGATATCGAACGTGCGGCCGCACCACTCGCACTCGGCATAGAGCCGGTCGCGCGTGACGCCGGGCGTGTCCTCCACGATGGACAGGCGGCGGCCGCAGAGCTTATTGAAGAGCATGGACTTGCCGACGTTCGGCCGGCCCACGATCGCAACCAGGGGTCTGGACATGATTATCCCTCCTTATGGGGATTGTATTTGTAGTATTCCGCGCCGTCGGTGCTGCCATTGCCCCGGTCGGGCAGGTGCACCTCCGGCAAGATGCCGAACATGGCGTCGCAGAGGGCGAAGCCGTCGGCGTCCACGGGGTAAATGGGCACGCCGAGCGCGGCGCTGGCCTGCTCGAGGGTGATGTCGTCGAGAAAGTCCAGCTCGTCGTGGCGCACCATGTTGTTCGAGATCAGCAGCCGCTCGCCGAGATCCTTCCCGCGCAGCTGCGCGATGAGGTCCTGCCCGGTGATGAGACCGGAGACATTGATGCTGCGGCCGAAGAAGTCATTTTCGATCGCGTAGACGTGTCCTTTTATTGTAGCATACTTTTCCTGCGCCGTACACAAAAGTTTTTCCAGAAACGGCGCTGCCGAAACACCCGCCGCCATGGAAAACGGCACGCCGTCCGGCGGATCGGAGAGGCTCAGCGCCGAGCGAAACTCCGTCTGCTGCAACCGCAGCATGCCGACGCCGTTTTCCAGCTGGGTGAATTCCTCGTAAAATTCCTCCGGCGGCAGCTCACGCCCCGCTTTCAGATACAGCTCGTCGGCGCAGAAGAAGACGCGCGCGCCGAATTTTTTGACGCATTCGTCGCCGAAGGCGTTGACGAGGTCGAGCGTCTCGGCCGCGTGCTCGGGCGTGAACGGCGTGAGCGGGTAGAGCCCCTCGCGGAACTTCGTCAGCCCGACCGGCACGATCGACACGCTGTGCACCTGTGGATAGAGCGCCGCGAGGTCGTGCATCGTGCGCTGCAGCTGCGCGCCGTCGTTCAGGCCGGGGCAGCAGACGATCTGGCAGTTCATGGTGATGCCGCCGTCAGAAAAGCGCCGCATGATCTCGAGCGTTTTGCCCGCGCGGGGATTGCCGAGCAGGAACGAGCGCAGCTCCGGGTCCGTCGCGTGCACGGAGACATTGATGGGGCTGATGTGCAGGTGGATGATGCGCTGCACCTCGCGCTCGGACAGGTTCGTGAGCGTCATATAATTGCCCATGAGGAAGCTCAGGCGCGCGTCGTCGTCCTTGAAATACAGCGTCGGGCGCATACCCGGCGGCATCTGGTCGATGAAGCAGAACACGCAGTGGTTGGCGCACGAGTGGGCGTTGTCCATGAGGTAGGTCTCAAAGTCCAGCCCCAGCTCGCCGCCGAGGGGCTTCGACACGTGCACAGTGTGCTCCGTCCCGTCCGGGCGGCGCAGGCACACCGCCAGCTCCGGGTCATAGGCGTAATATTTATAGTCCAGCACATCGGTGATCGGGTTGCCGTTGATGGACACCAGCCGGTCGCCGGGATGGGCCGCGTGGCGCAGCGGGCTGTCGGGGTCGATGTGGCTGATCGTGCAGCGATGCATACGCCGCGCCTCCTTTGCTCGGAATTCCTTTGCTATGCGCCGGGAAACTCCGGCACATAGCAAAAGAAGAGGGGCAAGCGCTCCTCTTCTCAGCTTCTTTTAGTCGTCAACCTTGATGACGTCGCGTCCGTTGTACTTGCCGCAGGTCTTGCAGGCGTGATGGGGCATGACGAATGCGCCGCAGTTCGGGCACTTCACAATCGCGGGAGCGGTGAGCTTCCAGTGGGACGAACGACGCTTGTCACGTCTCTGTCGAGACACTTTTCCTTTCGGGACTGCCATGATGACACCTCCTCGTCAGTCGCTGTTATGAGCAGCTTCCTCTTCTTCGTCAGTTTTATTATCCAAAAGCTGCTCTAATACAGCCATTCTTGGATCGCGGGGTTTTTGACACCGGCACGGCCCGAGGTTCAGGTTCGCGCCGCAGCGGTCGCACAGTCCGGCACAGTCGGGCTTGCACAGGCACTTGGTATCCATGCTGAGGATGAAGCTGGTGGAGAGCACCTCGTCCACATCGAGCCAGTCTCCGTCGAGCGTAAACACCTCAGGATCGTCGTCCTGCGCATCCGCCGTGATGTCGGCGTGCAGGTCGAGGTCGACCGTGCGCGGAAACTCCGCGCCGCAGCGGTCGCACACACACAGCATCTGCGCGTGCAGTTTGCCCTGCAGCGTGAGGATGCCGGCCGTATTGACCACCTTGCCCTCGGCCGTGATCGGCGCGGTGTAGGCCCGGACGGAGGGAAAGTCGAGCAGGGCCGTGTCCAGCTCCTGCGCAAACGGAACACTGCCGCCGGGAATTTCTATGATTTCTCTCAGATTCAGCTTCATAGCGCACCTCGCACAATCGCTTTAGTATTATAGATGATATCCACCCCAATTGTCAACAGGAATTTGTGTTGACAATACGCTGAAAATCCGCGATAATCGTTGCGTGGAGATGGTGTGTGACATGAAAGAGATCCAGATACGCAAAAATGACGCCGGCCAGCGGCTCGACCGCTTCGTCGGCAAGGCCGTTCCCCTGCTGCCGGAATCGCTGCTGCAGAAATATATCCGCCTCAAGCGCATCAAGCGCAACGGCAAGGCCGCCAAGCGCGACGTGCGCCTCGTCGAGGGGGACGTGCTGCAATTATACATCAACGACGAGTTTTTTGAAAAGCCCACGGAGCACAACGCCTGGCTAAAGATCGCAACGCCGCGGCTCGACATCGTCTACGAGGACGAAAACATCCTGCTGGCGGACAAAAAGCCCGGCGTGCTGTGCCACAGTGCGGGCGAGTGGAGCTGGGACACGCTCATCTCGAACATCCAGGCCTACCTGCGCCAGACCGGCGAGTGGGACCCGAAGGCGGAAAACGCCTTCACCCCGGCGCTCTGCAACCGCATCGACCGCAACACCGGCGGCATCGTCATCGCGGCGAAAAATGCCGAGGCGCTGCGCATTTTGAACGACAAGATCCGCGGCCGCGAGATCGAAAAATCCTACCTCTGCGTCGTCTGCGGCCGGCCGAAGCCCGCCGAGGGCCGGTTGGAGGGGTATCTGTTCAAGGACGCGGTGAAAAACCAGGTCTACGTGACGAAAAAGCCGCAGCCCGGTGCCAAGACCGCCGTGACGGAATACCGCACGCTGTGCTCGGCCAGGGGGCTCTCGCTCGTCGAGTGCCGGCTGCTGACCGGCCGCACGCACCAGATCCGCGCGCAGATGGCCGCCGCCGGCTGCCCCCTGCTCGGCGACGGAAAGTACGGCCGCGAGCGCATCAACCGCACCTACGGCGAGACGGGGCAGATGCTCTACTCCTACAAGCTCACGTTCACGCTGCCGACGGACGCGGGCAGGCTCGAATACCTGCGCGGGCGGACGTTTCAGGTGCAGCGCGTGCCCTTCGCAGAAAAGTATTTCCCGGATTTCAAACTTTCATAAACGCACAGCGCCGGACGGGCTTCCGTCCTGCGCTGTCCAGCGTGTCAAAAAAGCCTCGCAGAGTTTGCCGCCCGCAGGCGGCAAAGCATTGCGATCATTTTCTCTCGCGACATGCGCGTGAGAGAAAATACTTCTCAGGCTGCAAGTGTGGAATTTGTGCGCCGCAGGCACACAAATTATGCGCGCAGCAGACTGCAAGTCCTTTGTCGGAAAACCCTCCGGGTTTTCCGACAGTCTCCACAGCGCCGGACGGGCTTCCGTCCGGCGCTGTTTGTTTTTGTATCGCTCAAAGCCGATCCATGCGGAACGCCGCATAGGCATCCCGGCGGGTGAAGCTGTCCGTGGGAACGAACCACGCCTCCGGCAGCGCGGTCACGTGGTCCGCCGGGTGCGCCGCCTCGGAGACGAGGCCGTTTTCCCGGCACCAGGCCATCGCGCCGTCGTAAGCGCCGGCGCGGCCGGTCCGGCGCAGCTGCGCGACGCGGCGCGTGATGGTCTCCGCCTTCGGCGCAAGCAGCATCGCCAGCTCGCCCACCGTCATGGGATCGTCGAGCCGCAGGCGGTTATCGGAAAAGACGATCGCCCGCTGCTGTGCGAGCGCCGTCAGGCGGTCAAACAGCGGCTCGTCGCGGCCGACGTCCGCAAAGGGACTCTCCGCCAGCAGCTCGCCAACCGGCACGACCTGATAGCCGTATTCCTGCAGCAGCGCCAGCTGCTCGCCGAGGGCGAAGGCCACCGGCGTGCGCTTGGCCATGTTGTAGCCGTCCTTCTGGAAAATGATCTGGCCGCAGAAAAAGTCCGGGTCTTTTTCCAGCGCCTTGCGCATCGGCTCGACCATGGCGCGGATCTCCGCCTGCAGCGCCGCCTCCGGGTCCGATTCCGTGGACGGGAGCCAGCCCGCGCCGTCAAACGACGCCGCCATGTACTGATAGCCCATGTGGTCATAGACATCGTAGCTCGTGAATCCACCGGTCATCTTGTCCACATAGTGCGGCGGGCGCGCGAGCGTCATCGTGTAGCCGTAGCGCGTCTGCATGAGCGTGTGCAGGCGGGTGAGATCCTCCACCGCGGCGTCAAAGCCGGGGAGATATTCGCGCGCGCCGTACACGAACGGCTTCTTGCCGAAAATGATGTGCCGGTAGCCGTGGTTCGTGATCTGGTGGCCCTCGGCGAGCATGCGGCGGATGAGGCGGTCGTTGTGCTCCGCGCCGCCCTGCTCGTCGCAGTGAATGTCCGGGTAATGGTCAAAGCGCACGCCGCCCCACGCGGCGCTGCCGAGTTTGCCGGCCTCGTCGGGGTAGTTGGCGCTCGTGTCGCCGATGACGTCGAAGCTGCCGCGCGCGCCGTACTGCGCCAGCGTGTCGAGCAGCACGTCCGTGAGCGTCCGGCCGTCGAACCGGTCCGGCGACGCGGGCAGGCCCATCGGCCCGTCGTCAAACGTCATGGCGCAGATGCGCCGCGTCGTGTGCACGCGCTCGATGCGCCGGGTATAGCCGACATAGTGTTTTTCTGCGGGCGTGATGAGCTTCTTGACGATCTTTTTGCCCTGCTTTCCTACTTTAACGATCCAGGACATGATAGGTCTCCCCTTTCCAAGTGATATCCTGCAGGCAGCACTTCGCGGCAAAGAGCGCCCACTTGACATAGGCTGCCGCGCCGGCATGGGTGCGCCGGCGCTTGGTCAGCTGGCTCTCGGCGACATAGCGCGCCTTTCCGCGCCGCCCGTCCACGGCCGTCGCCCCGCGCAGCAGCGCCGCACGGACGGCCGGCAACGTCAGCGCGTCGGCCTCCAGCGTCACGACGCCGTTGCCGATCTCCTCCGGCAGGTGCGCGTCGCTGCCGGCCGTGACCGGCTTTGCCGCGCGCTGCGCAAGCGCGCACGCCATGGCGTTGGCCTGCGGGTTTTTGCGGTCGGCCCGGCCGTTCCAGACCTCGATGCCGTCGAGCCGGTCGAGGTAGGCGTCGAGCCGCTGTGCATCGCTGCTGCGCTCGAACGGGTGCGCCATCACGGCGAGGCCGCCGCAGGCGTGCACGGCGTCGATCGCGGCGTCCAGCTCCCGTGCCTCGATCTGCTCGGTGACGAACAGGCCCAGCAGATGCCCCCGATCCGTCGAGAGCTCAATGCCGGGGATGAGCAGAAAATCCGGCGCGTCCCACGTCTCGGTCAGGGCGCGGTCATGATCGCACACGGCGACGCCCTGCAAGCCCCGTGCACGCGCGCACGCGACGATCTCGTCAAGGGCCATGCGCCCGTCCGGCGAGTGCTCGGAATGAATGTGCAGGTCGAGTTTGACCTCCATGGGCAGAAGCTCCTCTCTGCGCGGAAATCACCCGCGCGCAAACAGGCTGTTTTTCAGATAGACCCAGAACACGCGGTTGTCGCCCCGGCAGCGCAGGGCCTCCTTCGCCGTGAACAGGTCGGCAATGCTGCGCAGGAACACGCCGATGCGCCCGGCGCGCAGATAGTGCAGCGCGGCGAGCGTGTCATTGAGCAGAAAGCGCATACGCACGCCGGTCCGGTAATCCTGCGCGGCATAGGCCACCCGCTCCCCCGCCGCGGCGTGGGCATAGTGCGCCACAAGCGGGCTCTGGGCCGCCTCCGTCATCGGGAAGCTGCCCCAGACGCGGGGGTTGACCTCCAGCAGGCAGTCGCCCTTGAACTCCACCATGGCCATGCCCGTGAAGCCGAACGAATGCAGCAGCCGGTACGCGCAGTCGATGAGCGCGGCGTCATAAAAGCTCTCGCAGCAGGTCGACGGGCCGCCGGTGATCGGGTACTCCCGAATGCGGCGGTGGCACAGCGCGCTGATCATACGGCCGTCCCGGTCCAGCAGCAGGCTCACGCCGATGCCCGGGCCGGCGATCTTGTCCTGCACGATGGGTGACGGATCGTAGCGCTGCATGCGCGCGAGGATCTGCGCATACGCCTCCGGCGTGTCGGCGACGGCGTAGCGGTCGGCGGCCTTGAGGCCAAATTTTTCGCCGCAGTGCGGCTTGATGACAACGGGGTAGCGCTCCGGCGGCACGCCATCATACTGCCGCGGCACGGGAATGCCGAGGGTCTGCGCGCGCGCGTGCACCGTTTCCTTATCATTGAGCGCGTCGAGCACGGGCCGGGGCGCGATGAGAAAATCCGCGATCCGGGCAAACCGCTCCCGCTGCGCGGCGACCGTGTTGAGCGTGACCGCGCCGACGCAAAACAGCACCGGGTGGTCATACGTCTCCAGCATCGCCGCGAGCCGGTCCGCGTAGCCGTCGTCGGCCGCAGCGCCGTCGATCCACCGGAAGGCGGCGCAGCAGCGCGAGGATGCGACCGCCGGCACGGCGTGCACGTCGGCGCGCGTCTGCGTCACGATCACCTGATAGCCCGCGCGGTGCAGCGCGCGCACCGCCGCGATGGACGACCGGTATTTTCCGTCGGTCACGATGGCTGTTTTCATGTCCGCTCCCTCCCGCTCCTGGCGCGGAGCTGTCGATTTCATGCCCCTTATGATACCAAACCTGCGCAGAAAATACAAGACGGCGCAGCGGGCGCTCTGCTTTTTCGGCAGAGCGCCCGCTGCGCCCGGGAAATGGATCCGATCAGGAATGGTGGTACGCAAGTTTGTTCGTGTCCAGCGACTTGCGGTAGACCACGAAGCGCTGGTAGAGAAACTCCGTCACGAAATTCAGCACCATGTTCAAAAATGTCACGAGGTAGCCGTTCCACCCCTGCACGTCCGCGAGCCGGTGCTCGAGCAGCGTGGACAGCGGCGTGAACGCGCAGTAGTACAAAAACACGAGCGTCATGGCCCGCGCCACCTTCTCCGTCGAGCAGAAGGTGTAGCGCCGGTTGCACGTGAAGTTCCACAGCACCGACAGCACAAGCGCCGTCAGGTACGCGCCCCAGTACGGCCAGTGAAACACCTCGTTGAAGAGCGCAAAGCTGCCGAGCTCGATCAGCCCGGCCGAGCACGAGAAGAGCAGGAATTTCCCCGTGCGCCGAAGCTCCGTATGCTGCATAATGATCGCCTCTCACTTCAAAAGTTCAATAATTTGAAGCAATCATAGCGCGGTTTTCGGAATCTGTCAAGTGCTGACGGGGTAGACGGCCACCTGCTTGTTGGCATCGGCCACGGCGAGGAACACCTCGCGCGCGCTGTGGTAGCCCTGCTGGCGCAGCTGCCTGAGCAGCCACGTCTCATCCACGCCCATGCGGTGCAGGTTCTCGCCGAGGACGCGGCCGTCCATGATGAGCTCGGTGAAGATCTGCTCCTTTTCCGGGGCAATGCCAATATCCTCCGGCGTGGCCGGGCGGCGGGCCGCCACGGGCAGGATGGTCAGGCGGCCGTCGGGCTCATAGACCGCCGTCTGGATGGCGCCGAGGTCGAAGAAGCCCTGCTGGCGGCACTGGATGAGAAATTCGCTCAGGTCGAGGCGGGCCTTTTTCATGTTGCGGCGGTAGAGCTTGCCGTTGTCAAAGATGATCGACGGCGCGCCGCTGATATATTTGCGCAGGCGCGGACACTTGCTCGTCAGCGCCTCGAGCAGCCACACCAGCAGCGCCCAGACCACCATGGCCACGAGCGGACGCAGCGGTTTTTCCAGCTCCGTGGCCATCTCGGCGGCGATCGAGCCGATAGTGATGCCGTTGACGTAGTCAAAGACGCTCAGCTCCGAGATCTGGCGGTGGCCCATGAGCTTGGAGAGCAGAAACAGCGCCACAAACGCACCCACGGACGTAACCGCCACTTGCAGCAGGTCCATCCGAACCACTCCTTTCAATATGGGCTAGTGTGCCCGGGGAGCGGAAAATCATGTGCCGGCGCTTGACTTTTCGGCCGGGATCTGCTAAAAAAGAAGCTGGCTCGTGTAGCACTGACACAACAGGAACGCAAAGCGTGCAGCATCCGGACACCGGATGCTGTGCGCTTTTTTGTTTGCCCGGCGCAAAGCAGCCGCACATCAAAAAAGGAGGTCTGCAATATGCCGCAGACAAAAACACAGGGTGCGGTCTTCGGACTGCTGATGTCGTATTTCATGGCGCTGGGGATGGAGGTCACCAACGTCGCGCACAAGCTCGGCGCGATGTCCAACGCGGTCTTTCTGCCCACGCTGAAGGAGACCGCGTTCATGGGCGCGATCGTCTTTGTCGTCTCCATGCTCTATGGCAGCCGCGCAGGGCAGCACATCGCGCACAAATTCGTCCGGCCGGGGCGCGACAACCCGCTGCTCGTGACGCTGGCCGTGTCCGGCTGCACGGTCATGGTCATGTGCCCGTCGATGAGCCTGATCGCAACGGCGCTGTTCACGGGCATTGACGCGGAGTTTTTCGCGCGCTTTCTCGCCACGCTCTACCGCAACCTGCCGTGGGCGCTGCTGTGGCAGATCTTTGCCGCAGGGCCGGCTACGCGCGGGGCGTTCCGCGCGATCTTTCGCAGGAAGCTCGTGGAAAACGACCGCAAAGCCTTTTCTTCCGACACGGAATGTGGTAAGATGGACGCCTGAGAAATCGAGGTGTTTTTCATGTATGACGAACTGACGGAAGTCGACATTCAGAAGATGAAAGACGAGATCGACTACCGCACACGGGAGCTGCGGCCGAAGCTGATCGAGGAGGTCAAGGTGGCGCGCGGCTTCGGCGACCTGAGCGAGAACTTTGAATACAAGGCCGCCAAGCGCGAGAAAAACCGCAACGACAGCCGCATCCGCTACCTGCAGCGGATGGTGGACACGGCGAAGGTCATCTCCGACCACTCGTCCGGCGACGTGGTGGGTCTGTTCGACAAGGTCGTCATCTATATCCCGGACGACGACGAGGAGCAGACGATCCGCCTCGTGACGACGCTGCGGCAAAACGCGCTCGAGGGCCTCATCAGCAAGGAGTCCCCCGTCGGCAAGGCCGTCATGGGCCACCGCGCGGGCGAGACCGTGCACGTGCAGGTCAACGAGAATGTCGGCTACGACATCGTCATCCGCTCCGTGGAAAAGGGGCAGGACGACGACTCGCTGCCCATCAGCGCGTACTGAGCGCGACCATATGCGAAAAACCGGCTGCGGAAAGTCCGCAGCCGGTTTTTTCTGCCCGCTCACAGCAGGTATTCATAGAGACCGCAGTCCGTGCAGCCGGTGTCGGCGTAAAACATCCGCACCGTGCTGCGGCGCTCGAACCACTGCCCGGCGTAGAGCCGCTCGGCCGGGACGTTGCCGCCGAGCACGTCGAGCCGCAGCGCCGCCGTCAACCGCGCGCTGGCAGAGGCGGCCGGAGAGCGGATGCAGGCGCGCTACACCCCGCAGGAGATGCTGGCGCTGCTCGCATCCTGCGGCTTTGCCGTCCGGGAGGTGTGGGACGCGGAGGCGATGACGCGGCGGTTTTTCACCGCGCACAACCGCAGAAATCCGGACCTCCCCATGGCCGCGCCGGCAGGCGTGCAGTACCTGCTCGCCGTGCGGGAGTGAACCCCCTCAATCCAGATAGCCAAACAGGCCGCGCACGGACACGTCGCCGCCGGTGACGGTCTCGCGCGTGCCGTCCGGCCAGCGGACGACAAGCGCGAAGTCGTCGTCCACCGCCTCGGCAAAACCGGTGCGGACATCCTCGCCGCGCACGACGCGCACCGGCCGCCCGACCGTGACACAGCGCGCGCGGTAATCGTCGAGATACGCGCGCGGGTCGCGCTGCCAGTCGAGGTACATTTGGTCGAGCGCGCGCACCATTTCCGCTGCCAACCGCGCGCGGGAGATCTCCAGCCCCGTCTCGGACCGGACCGAGCCCGCGATGGCGCGCAGCTCCGGCGGGAAATCCTCCGGCCGCTGGCGGACGTTCACGCCGATGCCGGCCACGATGGAATCGACCGTGCCGGTCTCGGCCTCGACGGTCAGCTCCGTGAGGATGCCACAGAGCTTTTTCGTGCCGAGGACGAGATCGTTCGTCCACTTGATGCCCGGCTGCACGCCGCACGCCTCGAGCGCGCGGCAGACGGCCACCGCGACGTGCGCCGTCATGGTCATTGCCGCCGTGGGCGCGCAATTCGGCCGCAGGAGCATGGACAGGTAGACCCCCTGCCCCGCGTCCGAGCGAAACGGCCGCCCGGCCCGGCCGCGCCCGGCCGTCTGCCGGTCGGCAATGGCGCACAGGCCGTCCGGCGCGCCGCGCATGGCCTCGGCCTTGAGATAACTGTTCGTGGAGTCGATCTGCGCAAAGCACCGCACCGTCGCCCGCCGCGCCTCCGGCAGGTAGGACAGCACGTCCCCGGCCGTGAGCGTGTCCGGCCGCGCGCGCAAGCAGTAGCCCCGGTTCGTGACCGCGTCGATATCATAGCCGTCTGCGCGCAGCGCGCGCACCGCCTGGCTGACCGCCGCGCGCGACACGCCCAGCTTTTCGCGCATTTCCTCGCCGGAGAGATACCCCTCCGCCTCCGTGAGCAGGAGCAAAACATCGTCCCGCAGCATGAGATCACACTCCTTTGGATCTTTTTCTGGTGTCAGTTTAGCCGATGGCAGCGAAATTGTAAAGCATTTTTCAAAACCGGTTGACAATTCGGCGTGCGTGTGCTATCGTCCGATTGTCAAGTCGTTTTTTGTTTTACTTTACAATCGGAGGAGATCTTATGAAATTTTCGACCAGAGACCTGTGCTTCTGCGCGATCGGCGCGGCGCTCATCGCCGTGTGCGCATGGATCAGCATCCCGGCGGATGTGCCGTTCACGCTGCAGACGTTTGCGATCTTCGCCGTGTGCGGCCTGCTCGGCGGCAAGCGCGGCACGGTGAGCGTGCTGGTGTATCTGCTGCTGGGCGCGGTGGGCGCGCCGGTGTTCGCGGGCTTTCGCGGCGGGTTCGCGTCCCTGCTCGGCACGACGGGCGGCTACCTCGTCGGCTTTGTGCTGCTGACGCTCATCATCACCTTCGCGCAGGCGCACTGGGGGCAGGGCCAGTGGGTGTTCGTGCTCTCGGCGGCCGTGGGGTTGCTCGTGTGCTATGCGTTCGGAACGGCGTGGTTTCTCATCGTCTACACCCGCACGGGCGCCATCACGCTCGGCGTGGTGCTGGCCAAGTGCGTGCTGCCGTTTCTGCTGCCGGACGCGGTCAAGCTCGCACTGGCGACGCTGCTGCGTGCGCGGCTGTACCGGCGCATCCCCGCGTGACAAAGCGCCTGTACGGCGAAAAACACCGGCCGAAACGGCCGGTGTTTTTCTGTTCTGTTTTCGGAAGGCTCAGTTCCAGTAGTCCGTACCGGTGATGCCGATGTCGGCGGCGTGGAACTCGGGGTTCTTGCCCTCCTTGCGCTGGCGCATGTAGTCCTTGAGCACGGCCAGGCCCTTGTTGCTGAGGATGAGGATGACCGGGATGTTGATGATGACCATCGTGCCCTGGAGCATGTCGGCCGTATCCCACGCGAGGCCGGCGCTGACGATGGCGCCAACGAACACGAGCGCCGTCGCAGCCAGACGGAACACCGTCATGCCCGCCTTGCTCGGGTCGCGCCGAAGGATATACTTCAGGCAGCCCTCGCAGTAATAGTAGTTGCCGATGAGCGTCGTGAACGCAAACAGGCTCATGGACACGGCGATGAAGATCGGGCCGAAATTGCCCAGCGCCTGCTGCATGGACGCCTGCACATAGGCCGCGCCGGCCGCTTCCTTGGTCGGCACGACGCCGGAGCACAGGCACATGAACGCCGTGGCCGAGCAGATGAGCAGCGTGTCGATGAACACGGACAGCATCTGCACGAGGCCCTGCTTGGCCGGGTGCGAGACGTCGGCCGTGGCGGCCGCGTTCGGCGCCGAGCCCATGCCGGCCTCATTGGAGTACAGGCCGCGCTTGATGCCCCACATGATGCACGAACCGGCAAAGCCGCTGAACGCCGCCTTGAAATTGAACGCATCGCGGAAGATGTTGGCGATGACGCTCGGGAAGATCTTGATGTTCATGAAAATGACGACGAGCGACACGAGGATGTACAGCACACCCATGACCGGCACGAGCACGCCCGTGATATTGGTCAGGCGCTTGCCGCCGCCGAGCACGCACACGGCGAACAGCACCGCCAGGATCGCGCCGATGATGTACGGCGTGCGGCCCTTGGCGTAGAAGCCAAAGCCGGCGAAGGCGTCCTGCAGATTGTAGGACGCGAGCATGTTGTAGCCGACCACATAGGTCAGGATGAGCACGACGGCGAAAATGACGCCGAGCCAGCGCTGATGCAGCGCCTGCTCCATGTAATACGACGGGCCGCCGACGCAGCCGCCCTTGCCGTCCTTTTTCTTATAGACCTGCGCGAGCGCGGACTCGATAAAGGCGCTCGCCCCGCCGAGCAGCGCCACGACCCACATCCAGAACACGGCGCCGAAGCCGCCGAGGCAGATGGCCGTGGACACGCCGACGATATTACCGGTGCCGACGCGCGACGCCGTGGACACCATGAGCGCGCCGAACGAGGAAATGCTGCCCTTCTCCTTCGGCTTTTCCGCGACGACGTGGATGGACTCGCCAAACAGGCGGAACTGGATCAGACCGGTGCGGATCGTGAAATACAGGCCCGCGACGATCAGAAACAGCGGCACGATGTACGGCTGATATAAAAAGCCGCCGATCGCATTGACCACACTGTCAATTTTGTCAATCATGATTTGTCTCCTCTGCAATTTTTCATTTTCCCCGCGGCAAAGCAGCCGCGCGATAGATAGTATACAAAAGATTTGTCAAAAATGCAACCATAATTCAGCAATGTGACAAAAACCCTGAAAAATACAGGGTTTTCTCCACGGTGCAGCCTCTTGCGCGGGCGGATATTTCGGCGTAAGATAGGGATACTTTCCACGCGGAGACAAGGAGCGAAACACACATGTTCACAGGCTTTTCCGACGCAACGATCGACTTTCTCTGGGAGCTGCGCTTTCACAACGAGCGCCCGTGGTTTCTGGAGCACAAGCAGGTATTTCTCGACACGCTCGACCGGCCCATGAAGGCGCTGGCCGCGGACGTGACGGCGGCGCTCGAGCAGGCGTACCCCGACCGGAAGTGGTACCTGCACGTGGCGCGCATCTACCGCGACGCGCGGCGGCTGCACGGCAATGGGCCGTATAAGGAGAACCTCTGGTTCACACTGCGGTGCGACAGCAGCCGCGGGCCGGAGATCCCAGCGTTTTATTTCGAGATCACGCCGCACAACTACAGCTACGGCATGGGCTTTTACTGGGCGAAGGCGAACACGATGGCGTGCTTCCGCCGCGCGATCGACGCCGATCCCCTGCCGCTGACGGCGCTGGCCGAGCGCCTGAACGCGCAGGATACCTTCGTGCTCACCGGGCAGGACTACGCCCGCGCGAAGGGCGACCCCGGCGCGCTGCTGCGCCCGTGGTACAATAAGCGCGTGCTCGACCTCTCGTGCGTGCGCGAACACGACGACCTGCTCTTCTCCCCCGCGCTGACGGAGGAACTTGCGCGCGGGTTCGGCTTCCTGCTGCCGTACTACGACTATCTCGAGGCCGTGACGCGGCGGGAGGATGCGTGATGCGCTGCTTTGACGGCCACTGCGACACGCTCGCGCGCTGCATGACCACCGGCGAGGGTCTGCGGCAAAACGGCGGCCACGTCGATCTTGCGCGCTGCGCAGCCCTCGGCCAGCACGCGCAGATCTTCGCCGTGTTTGCCGACAGCAGCAAAACAAGCGCCCCGCTCTACACCGTCGCGCAGCAGCAGCACGCGCTGCTGGAGCGGGAATGCGCGCGCAATGCCGATCTCGTGCGCCGCTGCCGCACGGCGCGGGACGTGCGCGCCGCCTGGGCCGCCGGGAAAACGGCCGCGCTGCTCGGCATCGAGGGCGCGGAGCTGCTGGAGTGCGACCCGCGGCGGCTGGACGACGCAGCGGCGTGGGAGTGCGTATACGTGACGCTGACATGGAACCACGCAAACGCCCTCGCAGGCTCGCACTGCGACGCGCAGGCGCAGGGGCTCACGGCGCAGGGGCGCGCCTTTGTGCGCGCGCTGTATGCGCACCGGATGCTGCCGGACGTGTCGCACCTGTCGGAGGCGGCGGCGTGGGACGTGGTGCGCCTCGGGCTCGGCCCAGTGATCGCCTCGCACGCAAACAGCCGCGCCGTGTGCGCGCACACGCGCAACCTCTCGGACGACCTCTTTCGCGCCATCCGCGACAGCGGCGGCGTGGTCGGGCTGAACCTCTACACGGACTTTCTCGGCGGCGGCGGCATGGACGCCGTCGTGCGCCACGTCGAGCATCTGCTCGACCTCGGCGGCGACAGGACGCTCGCGCTCGGCGGCGACCTCGACGGGTGCGACACGCTCGGCGGCGGCATCACCGGCGTGCAGGACTACCCAAAGCTCTATGCGGCCATCAAAGCCTGCGGCTATGACGCCGCGCTGCTGCAGGATCTCTTCGCCGGCAACTGGCTGCGCGTGCTGCCGAAATAATGAAAACGTACAATGCCCCGCCGCAGAAACCTGCGGCGGGGCATTTTCTCTATCAGGATATCTTACGCGAGTGGTTTGAAATCGGACTTCGGGTGGTGGCACAGCGGGCAGACGAAGTCGTCCGGCATGTCCGCACCCTCGTACACGTAGCCGCAAACGGTGCAGACGAAGCCGACGCGCTTTTCCGCGGGCTTGGCCTCGTGCTTGACGAAGTCGGACGCCGGGTGCTTGCACAGCGGGCAGATGAAATCGGCCGGGAGCGTCTCGCCCTCGTACACGTAGCCGCACACGGAGCAGACCCAGGTCGCCTTTTCGGCGGGGGCGAGCTTCGGCGGCGCGGGCTTGATGTGGCTGCGGTAGTAGTCATAGGTCACGGTCTCGTCGTTGCTGAAGAGCTTGGACTCCGTGATCTCGGCGATGAAGAGCCGGTGGCTGCCCTGGTCGTAGCTCTCGACGACGCGGCAGGAGAACATGGCGTTCGTATAGCGGTTGATGTAATACAGACCGTTGTCGCTGCGGGCGCAGTCTGTCCAATCCGCGAACTTGTCCACATCCGCGCCGGACTGGAAGCCGAAGTGCTGGAAGAAGGCAAACGGCACTTCCTTCGTCAGCAGCGAGAGGTTGAACACGCCGGTGCGCTCGATCATGCCGCAGGTGTAGTTGGCCTTGATGACCGAGATGGAGATGCGCTCGGGCTTGTTGGCCATCTGGATGGCGGTGTTGATGACGCAGGCGTTGTCCTTGTCCCCTTCGCGGGCGGAGAGCGCGAACAGGCCGTACTGGAACTTGAAGAGCGCGGCGGGGTTCTGCTTGCCCTCGTTGACGATCGGGCGCGGCTTCGGCATGGAGGCCACGAGCGCGTCCGCGATCTCGGCGAGCGCGCCGAGCTGGTCGTCCTTGAGCGAGGATTTGATGGTGAGCGTCTCGTTGAGGATGGTCACGTTCTTGAGCTTGGAGAGGATGCCGCGCATGAGCTTGCCGGCCGTCGGCGCCCAGGAGCCGTTTTCGATCAGGGCAATGGTGCGGTTCTGGAGGTTGTGCGCCGCGATGTCGAGCAGCGCCGTCTCCATGTTGCAGAAGATGCCGGCGTTGTACGTCGTGGACGCGAACACGAGGTGGCTGCAGCGGAAGGCCTCGGCCACGACATAGCTCGGGTGCGTGACGGAGACGTCGTACATGGCGATGTTGCGCACGCCGCGCTCAGCGAGCATGGTGGCGAGTACCTGCGCCGCGTTTTCCGTGTGGCCGTAGACGGAGGAGTAGGCAATGAGCACGCTGCCCTCCTGCTCGGGCGTGTAGGAGCTCCACTTGCTGTACTTGTCGACGAACCAGCCGATGTTCTTGCGCCAGACCGGGCCGTGCAGCGGGCAGATCATGCGGATGTCGAGCGTGGCGGCCTTCTTGAGCAGGGCCTGCACCTGCGTGCCGTACTTGCCGACGATGTTCGTGTAGTAGCGGCGGGCATCGGGCAGCCAGTCGTGCTCGAAGTCGTACTCATCGGCGTAGAGATTGCCATTGAGCGCGCCGAACGTGCCGAAGGCATCGGCGGAGAAGAGCGTGCCGGTCGTGGTGTCGAAGCTGACCATGACCTCCGGCCAGTGGACCATCGGCGCCATGACATAGGCAAACGTGTGCTTGCCGAAGCAGTAGGTATCGCCCTCGGCCACGAGGATGGCGCGGGCGTCAATGTCAAAGGTGAAGTAGTTGCGGATCATGTCGCGGATCTTCGCGTTGCAGATGATCTTCGCCTCGGGGTAGCGGCGCACGGTCTCCTCGAGCGTCTTGGCGTGGTCGGGCTCCATGTGGTGCACGACGATGTAGTCCAGCGGGCGGCCGCCAAGGACATGGGCGAGGTTTTCAAAGAATTGACCGGCGACGGACTGGTCCACCGTGTCGAGCAGGACGGTCTTTTCGTCGAGCAAGACGTAGGCGTTGTACGACACGCCGCGCGGAATGGGGTACACGCTCTCAAACAGGGCCAGACGGCGGTCGGACGCGCCGACCCAATACAGATCCTCGGTCATTTTCACAGTGCAATGCATATTGGTCTCCTCCTTCTCGTTCCCCGGCTCAGCCGAGGAGTTTCAACAGCTCTTCCTTCGGCGTCACGCCGATCTTCACGGCCGCGGCCTGGCCGCCGCGGAACACCATCAGCGTCGGGATGCTCATGATGCGGAACTGGCCCGCGAGCTCCGGCTGCTCGTCCACGTTGACCTTGCCGAACTTGTATTCCGGGTGCTCGGCGTCGAGCTCCTCGACCACGGGGGCCATCATGCGGCAGGGGCCGCACCATGTCGCCCAGAAATCCACGAGCACGGGCTTGTCGGACTGCAGGACCTCCTGCGCAAAGTTTTCTTTCGTCAGTGTAATCATGATGATCTTCCTTTCTGGAATTGTCGTCTGTATTCGTATGTGCTGATTTTAACAGATTTTCCACCCGCGTTCTGTGGCAAAGTCACATTCCGGCGAGGCGGCGCAGTTTTTCGGCGTCCGCGACCGTGACCGTGCCGCGGCCGAGCGAGACGATGCCGTCGTCGGCGAAGTGGCGCAGCATGCGCGTGACGGTCTCGCGCACGGCGCCGGTGTCGCGCGCAATCTGCTCGTGCGTGGCGCGCACGGGCGCGCGGGCGTGGTCGGATTCATCCCAGAGATACTGCGCGAGGCGCTTGTCAAAGCTCGTGAACAGCAGCTGCTGCATCGCCCACATGACATCGGAAAAGCGCTCGGTCGCAAGGCGGTACATGCAGCACTCGACATGGATGTTCTCCGCCGCAAGCTGCTGGAACACGTGCGCGCCGAGGATGAGCAGCTCCGTCGGCGCATCGGCCACGAGCTGCACCTCGAACGTGATCTGCCGGATGACGCACGCCGCCGCCAGCACGCAGGCATCCCCGTCCGTGAGGCGGTAGAGCGTGATCTCGCGCCCGTCGTCCGAGAGCATGCATGCGCGCAGGCGGCCGGTCTGCACCCGGATCATGCCGAGGCACTGCCCGTCGCACCCGTGCACGAGCGCGCCGCGGTCATACTGCGCCAGGCGCGCGCCGCGCCGCGCAAACTCGCGCTGCGGCTCGGTCAGGTTCGGCCAGAAGGGCAGCTGCTCGAGCGCCGCGGCCAATCGTTCGTTCATATCCGTTCCCCCATCGCCGCCGGACACACGGCGGCGCTCTTTTTTGACCAGCATAGCACAAAACCGCCGCCGATGGAATCCCCACGGCGGCAATTTTTGGCGAGATTTTTTCCGCATCCCGCCCGACAGCACGTTGACAAACCAGCCGCCGAACGGTACGATAGCAGCAGAAAACACGCAGCAAGGGAGGGACGCACGATGCGGGTGCTGTGTTACGCGCAGACAAACATCGGCTCCGGCCGGGACAACAATGAGGATAACTACTACTGCAACGGCACGTTCAAGCGCGACCCCGCCATCCCCGTAGCCGAGGCGGCCGCCGAGCAGGAGAGCCGGCGGCTGATCTACGGCGTGTTCGACGGCATGGGCGGCGAGGCCAACGGCGAGCAGGCGGCGCTGCTGTGCGCGCAGACGCTGCACCAGTGCAGCAGCGACGAGCCGTTTGACGCGCTCGACTTCTTCCGCCGGGCAAATGTCGCCGTGTGCGACATGATCGCGGCCAGCGGCCAGATCGGCGGCTCGACCGCCGCGACCGTACACCTGACCGGCAACCGCGCCTACTGCTGCAATGTCGGCGACAGCCGCATCTACCTGCAGCGCGGCGGCGCGCTGCAGCGCATCTCGCGCGACCACACCAAGTATCAGGAGCAGCTCGACGCCGGCGCTGCCGCCGCCGACGCGGCCGACAACCCGGACAGGCACGTGCTCACGCAGTATCTGGGCATGCTGGGCGCGCGCCAGCGGCTCATGCCGTATTTCGCGGCCAGCGTGCCGCTCGCCGTGGGCGACCGGCTGCTGCTGTGCACCGACGGGCTGACCGGCAAGCTCAGCGACACGCAGCTGCAGGCAGCGCTCGGCGCCGACCTGCCGCTGCCGGAGCTGGGGCAGGCGCTCATGGCGCAGGCGCTCGCGGCCGGGCCGGGCGACAACATCACGCTCGTGCTCATCGAGATCACGGCGCTCGACGCGGAGACGGCCGTGCCCCTGCCCCAGCCGCCGGCCGAGGAACTGTCGCAGACACGGCGGTTTGAAGTGCCGGCCGCACGGATCGCCGAGCAGGAGACCCAGCGCAAAAAGCACGCGCACGCGCGCCGGCGCGAGATCATCCTGACCGTGGCCGTCGTGCTGGCCGTGCTCGCCGCCGTGATCGCGGCGCTGTGGCTCGCGGTCGGCAGCATCCCGCGCAAGCACCCTGCACCGGCGTCCACGCCGGTGCAGACCGTGGCCCCCACGCCGACGCCCGCGAGCGTGAACCCGCCGCAGATCATTCTGCCCCCGCCGCCGACGCCGGAGGACGAACCGTCCCCGGAGATCACGCCGGAGCCGTCGCCCGACACGACGCACGTGCCCGAGACCGCCGCACCGGAAAACTTACCCGGTTGACGCGCAGCGCCCGGATGCGTATAATAGCATTGTGAAAGATTCGACACCTTTCGAGGTGCATGAGGAGGAACATCGGATGCGCACACACCACGCCCTGCAGCCCCGCACGCCGGAGCAGGCATCCTACAGCATCGGCCGCCGCGACGGCAAGCAGTTTCTGAAGCTCTACCGCAGCTACCTGCACGGCACGCTCGCCGGAACGCGCGAGCCGGTGTATGAGGGCACGGTCGTGGAGAGCGCAGACGACTGGCGGCTGACCGCCGTGCTCGCGCTCGCGCCGATGACGCTCGCGTTCGCGTACCTGATCGTGATGCTGTTTTTCGTGTTCCTGTGATATTTCATATTGCAACAGCCCCACCGCCGGAAACGGCGGTGGGGCTGTTTTTTTATTCACTTTTCCACCTGCGCGCCCATCAGGTACTGCGCGCCGAGCGGGCCGGACAGCAGGCCCTGCACGTGCGTGTTGCACAGGTAGGTGTCCGTGTACCAGTAGAGCGGGCAGACAGCGCCCGTCTGCATGAGCAGCGTCTCGGCCTGGTGCATGAGCGAATAGCGCTCGGCCGTGTCGCCGCTGCTCTGGATGCGGTAGAGCAGCGCGTCATACGACTCGGCCCAGGTGCAGTTGTCGCGCGTGCGGCCGTCGAGCGTAATGCTGTAGCCCGCATAGTCCGCGTGCGCGCCGCGGCCGAGGGCGACGCAGTTGCTGCCCGCGCCGCTCGCCCAGAGGGAGAGAAACGGCATGGGATCGTCCACATCGGCGCTGAAGCTGCAGCGCGTGATCGAATAGCCTCCGGCGGCGCGGCTGGCGAGGAAGGTGTCCATGTCCTGCGCCGTGACCGCGAGCGAAATGCCGTAGCGGCCGTAGAGCTCCGTGAGATAGTCCGCGATGGCGACGTGGCCTGCCGCGTCGGACGTCAGGTACGTCAGCTCCGGGAAGCCGGCGCAAACGCCCTGCGCGCTGACCGTGAACCGGCCGGACGACTCCGCCGCCTGCCGCAGGAGCGCGACGGCCTGCTTGCAGTTGGCATCATAGTCGCTGCCGTAATAACCGCCGCCCTTGCCGTCCGCGCCGTTGTGCGCGGTGAAGGCGCTGCCGTCGGCGTCCGAGACGCCGGGCGGGATGGGCGCGTTCGCGCTCTGCTGCGCGCCGGGCGTGATCTCGCTGCACAGATAGCTGCGGTCGATGAGCAGGGCGAGCGCAGTGCGGATCTGCGCGCGCTCCGTCTGCGAGAAGGCGCTCAGCGCCGGGTCGCTCATGGAAAAGCAGAGGCTGTACGTGCCGAGCTGGCTGACGGTGCGCAGCTCGGGCGCGTGATTTGCATGCAGGTCGTCGAGCGCGTCATCCGGTACGGGCCAGCTGAGCGCGTATTCGCGCGCGAGGAAGGCGGACGCCGCAGCGTTGGCGTCGCTCTGAAAGACGAAGCGCACCGTCTCGGCCGCGACGTTGTCCGCGTCCCAATAGGCGGGATTTTTCGTGTAGGTGAGGCCCTCGGTCGTCCACGCGGCGACCGTGTACGACCCGCTGGTGACAAAGGCCGCGCCGTCTGCCGTCCAGCTCGTGGTGTCCGCCGCGCCGGAGGGCACGGGTGCATACGCCGGCTGGGCGCACAGCTGCAAAAACGTGGGCATGGCCTCCGCGAGCACAACGGTGAGCGTGCGCCCGTCGGCCGACGCCGTGACGTTCAGCCGCCCGGTGCCGTAGCCGTCGATGCAGGCGAAGAGATACGGCGCCGCCGCGTCACTGAGCGTGCTCGCCCGGTTCCACGCATAGACGAAGTCCGCCGCCGTGAGCGGCGTGCCGTCCGACCACGTGAGCCCGTCGCGCAGGGTGAACACATACTGCACGCGCCCGTCGGGCAGGGACTCCGGCTCGGGCAGGGCCGCGCACAGCTCGGGCGTGAGCTCGGCCTTACCGTCGCCGCCGGCGCGGTAGCCGGTCAGGCCGGCAAAGAGATTGACGACATACGTCGCGCCGACGCCGTTTTCCGTGCGCGCGGGGTCGAGCGCTGCCGGCCCGGCGCCGAGGCACAGCGTCAGCGGTGCGCCGGCATCCGGCGCGCGCACGGTGCTCTCCGATGCGCGCGTGCAGGCGCTGAGCAGCAGCGCCGCCGCGATCAGGGTGCACAAAAGGGCTCGCTTCATGCCGGTCACCTCCTGTCGGGTGCAAGTAAGCGGTAAGATTTTCCGTGCAGGCGTATCTTACCACACGCGCCGCGAAAATGCAACGGTTTCCTGCTCAAATTCCCCACTTTCAAAGAAAAATGGTGCGCTCCAGAATCGGAGCGCACCACATTTCGCGGTATTTCGACGAAAAAATGGGATTTCGGTCAAAAAGCCCATGTCCCGTCCCGGAACACGGGGACGGTGCGGCCGTCGCGGCAGTGCGCCGTAATGGCCAGATCCGGCGTGCCGATCATGAAATCCTCGTGGATCATGGAGTCGTTCACGCCGAGCGCGCGCATCTCCTCGAGCGTGCGGTTCGGGTAGTCGCGGATGGTATCGATGAAGCCCATGCCGAGCGCGAGGTGGCAGCAGGCGTTTTCATCAAACAGCGTGTTGTAAAACAGGATGCCCGTCTGGTTGATGGGGCTGTCATACGGCACGAGCGCACACTCGCCAAGGTAGGCAGAGCCTTCGTCCATGGCGATGAGCTTTTGCAGCAGGGCCTCGTTCGTGCGCGCGTGCGCCTCGACGGCGCGGCCGTGCTCGAAGCGGATGGAGAAATCCTCGATGAGCTGGCCCTGGTACGACAGCGGCTTCGACGAGTAGACGATGCCCTCGGCCTCGCCGCGCTTCGGCGAAATGAAGCATTCCTCCGTGGGCAGGTTGGGGTTAAAATAGCTGCCGCCGATCGTGTACTCCCCGCCGCCGCAAAACTGCGCCTCGGGGATCATGCCGACGGTGAGGTTCGTGCCGTTGGATGCATGGTACTCCAGCGACGCGATGCCGAGGCTGTTGAGGTGGTCGCAGCGCGCTTGCAGGTCGGCATTGTGCACATTCCACGCGGCGATAGGGTCGTCGTCCACGCGGCAGGTGTGCAAAATTGCCTCCCAGAGCTTTTCGACGGCGCGGGCCTTCGTCTCGTTGGGGAACACCTTTTTCGCCCACGCCACGCCGGGCACGGCCGCGATGCACCACTGGTAGCGGCCCTCCATCTGGTCGCGGTAGGGCTTGATGACGCCATAGCGCCCCTGCCGGGCGCGGGCCATCTTCGCGGGGCTGACACCGCGCAGGCCGTCCGGATCTTCGCTGAGCAGGTAGATGCGGCACGGGAGCGTGTCGACATAGTGCTGGAGCTTCGCGCGCTCCCAAGCCTCGACGGTCTGGAGCGTTTTGACGCTCTCGCGCCGGATGGCGAGCTTTTCGAGCGCCTGGTGCTTCCACGTGACCGTGACCTTGCGCGCCCCGGCGTGATAGCACGCATCGGCGACCATGGTCACGAACTCCGGCTGGTCGAGCTCGGCCTCGATGACGACGTCCTGCCCTTTCTGCACACGCGCGCCGACCTCCGCGATCAGGCGGGCATAGGCACGCAAAACGGTTTTTTTCATATCAGCTTTCCTCTTTTCCGTGGTGTTCGGGCAGCGTGACCGTGAACGTCGTGCCGTGGCCCGGCGCGCTCGTGACGGCGACCGTGCCGCCGTGGAGCGTGACGATCTGCTGCACCATCGACAGGCCCAGACCCAGACCGGCGTTTTCCTGCCGGCTGGGGTCGGCCTGATAAAACCTCTGCCATATTTTATCCAGATTTTCCTGTGAGATACCGATGCCGTTGTCCTGCACGGTCAGCTCGGCCCCGGCAGCCGTGCGCCGGAGCGCGACATGGATCCAGCCGCCGTCCACGCCGAACTTGAAGGCGTTGTCAAGCAGATTCTGCACGACGCGCGAGATGAGAAAAACGTCCATGTCGATGAAGATGCCCGGCTCGGCCGCGCAGCTGATGCGGATGCCGCGGCGCGCGACCATGGCCTGCTCGTCGCAGATGACGGTGACGAGATCGGAGAGGTCGGCATACTCCCGGTTGACCTTCTGCGTGCCCTGATCGAGCCGCGTGATCTCGAGCATGCTGCGGATGAGCGCCGACATCTTGTGCGCCTGCCGGTCGATGACATCGAGCGCCGCCTGATAATCCGCGGGCGTCTGCGCGTTTTTGCGTGCGTCCTCGCAGGCGGCGAGAATGACGGTCGTCGGCGTGCGCAGCTCGTGCGAGGCATCGGACGTGAAGCGCTGCTCGGCCTCGAACGAGCGCTCAAGCCGGTCGAACATGTTGTCAAACGACGCCGAGAGCTGATAGATCTCGTCGCTGCCGCTCGTGTGCGGCAGACCGATGCGCGCCTTGAGGTCCTGCCCGTCGGAGATGGCGTTGGCCGTAGCCGTGAGCTGGCGCACGGGGCGCAAGGCGCGGCTGGCAATGAAATAGCCGCCGATGACCGACAGCACGAGCAGCACCGGCAGCAGCGACCACGCCAGCGGCAGAATGACGCGCATGACGCCGCCGTTGGCGTCCGCGTTGATGACGCCGCGCAGCCAGACGCTGCCGACCATCATGTCCACGCGCACATCGTAGACGTAATATGCATTGTCCCCGCAGTCGACCAGGCGCACGCTCTCCCCGTCGAGCGGCAGCGGCTGCGCGGGCGTGAACTCCGCCGGGAACGTGCCCTGCAGGACGTTGCCGTCCGCGTCATAGAGCACGGTGTAGACACCGCTGCGGTTATAATGGATGCGGCTGAAGCGGAACTGGCGGTTATTGTACTTGACGCGGTTGGCGTTGTGCTCGACCATGCGCACGAGGCGCGCCTCCGGGTCGTTCGTGGCGACCGTGCCGTTGACGGCGAGCAGGAACGCAAGCACCAGCGCCTCGATGACAAACATCATGAGCGCGAACCAGCCGGTGATGCGCAGCTTTAGTGACGGACGTTTCATGTTTCCTCCCGCAGGACCCAGCCGACGCCCCAGACGGTGTGGATGAGCTTGGTGGGATAGTCCGCGTCGATCTTCCGGCGCAGGTAGCTCATGTACACGTCCACAACGTTCGAGCCGCCGCTGTAGTCATAGTTCCAGAGATGGTTTTCGATCCGTTCGCGCGAGAGCACGACGCCGCGGTTGCGGATCATATATTCGAGCAGGGCAAACTCCTTGGCCGAGAGCGCGATCGTGCGGCCGCCGCGCGTGACATGGTGCGAGGCGGTGTCGACCGTGAGGTCGGCGACGGTAAAGACATTCGTGGCGCTGCCGCCGCGCTTGCGCATGACGACGCGCAGCCTGGCCAGCAGCTCATCGAACGAAAACGGCTTGACAAGATAGTCATCCGCCCCGGCGTCGAGCCCGCGCACGCGGTCGGGCACGCTGTCTTTCGCCGTGAGGAAAATGACCGGCGTCTCGTTGCCGCTCTCGCGCATCTGCGCCAGGAGCGAAAAGCCGTCCATGCGCGGCATCATCACATCGAGCACGATGGCATCGTACTCCGCGCCCTCCAGATAGTCCAGCGCCTCCACGCCGTCAAAGCAGGCGTCGACGCTGTAGCCCTCGGCAGTGAGTGTTTTGGCGAGAATGCGGTTGAGGTCCTGTTCATCTTCCACGACCAGAATGCGCATACACGTCCCTCCTTGTTGTCTGTCTGAAAGATGATTATACCACAGACAGTACCGGTCTGTAAAATACGAAAACGCACCGGCTGCAAACTCTACGAGGCCTTTTGCAGCCGAAAAAAATGCACCGGCCGCAAAGCGGTCGGTGCATGATAATTGGTGTTCGGAAGCTCCTTACACGAGCTCGATGACAGCCATCTCGGCCGCATCGCCGCGGCGGGTGCCGATGCGGGTGATGCGGGTGTAGCCGCCGTTGCGGTCGGCATACTTCGGGGCAACTTCATCGAACACCTTCTTGGCAACATCCTCGCGGGTGATGAAGGCCAGCGCCTGACGGTAGGCGGTCATGTCCTTCTTCTTGCCAAGGGTGATCATTTTCTCGGCGAGCGGCGCGATCTCTTTTGCGCGGAAGACGGTCGTCTCCATGCGGCCCATGTCGAGCAGATCCGTGACCTGCTGACGGAGCATCGCCTTGCGCTGATCGGTGGTCTTACCGAGTTTCCTTGTTCCGGGCATATCGGTTTTCCTCCTTGATAAGAGTAACTGGTTATTACTGGTTGTCGTCGCTCGCCAGGCTCAGGCCCATCATAGCGAGCTTGTGCTCGACCTCTTCCAGGGATTTGCGGCCAAGGTTGCGCACCTTGATCATCTCTTCCTCAGTCTTGTTCGTGAGGTCTTCGACGGTGTTGATATTCGCGCGCTTCAGGCAGTTGAAGCTGCGCACGGAGAGATCCAGTTCCTCGATCGTCATCTTCATGACGGTGTCGGGGCGCTCCGGCTCTTTCTCCACCACCGTGCAGCTGTTGCCGATCGTGTCAGACAGATCGGTGAAGAGCGTGAAGTGATCGCACAGGATCTTGGCGCCGAGGCTCAGCGCGTCGCGCGCCGAGATGGTCTTGTCGGTCCAGACCTCGATGGTCAGCTTGTCGAAGTCCGTCTGGTTGCCCACACGGGTGTTCTCGACAGCGTAGTTGACCTTCAGGACCGGCGCATAGATGCTGTCCACCGGGATGGTGCCGATGACCTGCTGCGCACTCTTGTTCTTGTCCGCCGGGACGTAGCCTCTGCCGTGGGCGAGCGTGATCTCCATGGAGAGCGCGCCGTCCGGGCCGAGGCTGGCAATGTGCAGCTCGGGGTTGAGGATCTCGACCTCGCCGTCTGCCTTGATGTCGCCGGCCGTGACTTCACACTCGCCTGCCGCTTCGATATAGACGGTCTTCGGGCCGTCGCAGTGCAGGCGCGCGATGATCCCCTTCACATTCAGCACGATCTCCGTGACGTCTTCCTTGACGCCGGGGATCGTCGAAAACTCGTGCTGCACGCCGGCGATCCGGATGGACGTCGGGGCAGTGCCGGGCAGTGAAGAGAGCAGCACTCTGCGCAGAGAGTTACCCAGGGTCGTGCCGTAGCCACGCTCCAAAGGCTCAACGACGAACTTGCCATACGAGATATCGTCCGGGGATTCCTGGCATTCGATGCGCGGCTTTTCAATTTCAATCATTTAGACTTAACCCTCCTTACTGTATTGTTGCGCCGCTGGGGCGCTGCGGATGTCAGCTTACCAATTTGAGGGTCTCTTTATTACTTGGAATACAGCTCGACGATGAGGTGTTCCTCGACAGGCAGGTCAATGTCGTCACGCGCGGGCATGGCCACGACCTTGCCGACCATGTTGTTGGCGTCGTAGTCCAGCCATTTCGGCGCGGGACGGGAAGCGTTCGCTTCGACGTTGGCCTTGATCTTGTCGAGACTCTTGCTGGAGTCCTTGAGTGTAATAACCATGCCCGGCTTGACCAGGAAGCTGGGGATGTTGACTTTGCGGCCATCCACAGTGAAGTGGCCGTGGGTCACGAGCTGGCGCGCCTCCGCACGGCTCATAGCAAAGCCGAGACGGTAGACGACGTTGTCCAGACGGGTTTCCAGGATGGCGAGCAGGTTCTCGCCCGTGATGCCCTGGCGCTTCTCCGCCATGGCGAAGTAGCTGCGGAACTGCTTTTCGAGCACGCCGTAGTAGCGGCGGACTTTCTGCTTCTCGCGCAGCTGGGAGCCGTACTCAGAGGTCTTGCTGCGGCCCTGGCCGTGCTGGCCGGGGGCATAGCCTCTGCAGTCGATCGCGCACTTCTGGGTGTAGCATCTGTCGCCCTTGAGGAAGAGCTTCTGGCCCTCTCTGCGGCACTGGCGGCAGACAGCTTCGGTATATCTAGCCATAATTCATTTCCCTCCTTCAATCAGACGCGGCGGCGTTTCGGAGGACGGCAGCCATTGTGCGGAATGGGGGTGACGTCCTTGATCATAGTGACCTCGAGTCCTGCCGTCTGCAGGGCGCGGATCGCAGCCTCACGTCCGGAGCCGGGGCCCTTGACGAAGACTTCGACGGTCTTCAGGCCGTGCTCCATAGCCGCCTTGGCAGCCGTCTCAGCGGCGGTCTGTGCGGCGAAGGGGGTGGATTTCTTGCTTCCGCGGAAGCCCATGCCGCCTGCGGAGGCCCAGGAGAGCGCATTGCCCTGGGTGTCCGTGATGGTGACCATGGTGTTGTTGAACGAAGAGCTGATATGCACGGCTCCCTTTTCAATGTTCTTACGCTCTTTGCGGCGCGTGCGAACTTTCTTGCCTTTTGCTGCGTTTGCCATTACATATCCCTCCCTTACTTCTTCTTATTGGCGATCGTGCGTTTCGGGCCCTTGCGGGTGCGCGCATTGGTCTTGCTGCGCTGGCCGCGCACGGGCAGGCCGCGTCTGTGACGCTGGCCGCGGTAGCAGCCGATCTCGGTCAGGCGCTTGATGTCGAGCGCCACGCTGCGGCGCAGGTCGCCTTCCACGATGAAGTGGTGGTCGATGCACTCACGGATCTTTGCTTCTTCCTCATCGGTGAGGTCTTTCACGCGGGTGTCCGGATTGATGCCGGTCATGTCAAGAATCTTTTTTGCGCTGGTTCTGCCGATACCATAAACGTAGGTCAGGCCAATTTCAATTCGCTTGTCCTTGGGCAGGTCAACGCCGGCGATACGTGCCATCTTATTCGATCATTCCTTTCGAAATTTTTGTTCCGCGCGCAAAAAGGGAGGCGACTTACTCCCGCCGGAGGGAGCCGACCTTCTGGCGCGGATGTGTTAGGACTTACAGGGTCAGATCAGCCCTGTCTCTGTTTGTGCTTCGGGTTTTCGCAGATAACCATGACTTTGCCCTTGCGCTTGATGACCTTGCACTTTTCGCACATGGGCTTGACACTCGGTCTGACTTTCATTGTAGTTAACCTCCTACTTGCTTCTCCAGGTGATGCGGCCGCGCGTCAGATCGTACGGAGACATCTGAACCGTGACCTTGTCACCGGGGAGGATTCTGATAAAGTTCATCCGGAGCTTTCCGGAGATGTGCGCCAGGATGATGTGGCCGTTGCCGATATCAACCCGGAACGTCGTGTTGGGCAGGGATTCGACGACCGTGCCCTCCAGTTCGATTACATCGTCTTTTGCCAAGGTGTTTGAACCTCCTAAGGTTTTTCGGGACGCACCCGTCAAATGTCGTCTGCAAACGTCAGGATCTCCGGCTCGCCGTCGGTGACGAGCAGAGAGTTTTCGTAGTGCGCCGACAGGCTGCCGTCCGCCGTGACCACGGTCCAGCCGTTGTCCAGGGTACGGACCTCGTACCCGCCGACGTTGACCATCGGCTCCACGGCGATCGTCATGTTCTTCTGCAGACGCGGGCCGTGGCCTGGCTTGCCGTAGTTCGGGATCTCGGGCGCCTCGTGCAGGCTGGCGCCGACGCCATGGCCGACATACTCGCGCACGAGCGAATAGCCATAGCTCTCGGCATACTCCTGAACGGCGTGGCCGATGTCGGAGATGCGATAGCCGACGCGGGCAAACTGGATGCCCTCGAAAAAGCTCTGGCGCGTGATGCGGATCAGGCGCAGGGCCTCATCCGAGCACTTGCCGCACGGGAACGTGCCCGCGCAGTCGCCGTTGAAGCCGCGGTAGCGGGCGCCGACGTCGACGCTGACGATATCGCCCTCATGCAGGACGCGGTCGCCGGGGATGCCGTGGATGATCTCGTCATTGACGGAGATGCATGCCGCCGTCGGGAAGCCGCCGTCGGTCATGAAGCACGGCGACGCGCCGGACTTCGTGATGAACTTGTGCACTTCGCGGTTGATCTGGCGGGTGGTCACACCCGGCTCCACCATCTGACGCGCGATGGTACGCGCGCCAGCGGTGATCCGGCCGGCCTGCCGCATGAGATCCACTTCAGGATCGGATTTGATGATAATCATTCCAGACCCAGAGCTTTCTCGATCGCAGCGGTCGTGGCCTCGATGGTCGGCTGGTTATCGACCTTGACGAGCTTGCCGCGCTGGGCATAGAAGTCCTTGAGTGGCTCGGTCTCGGCATGGTAGACGTCCAGGCGCGCCTTCACGGTCTCGGGAGCGTCGTCCTTGCGGATGGTCAGCTCACCGCCGCAGAAGTCGCACTTGCCTTCCACCTTGGGAGGATTGGAGACGATGTGGAACGTGGCGCTGCAGTCCTTGCAGGTCCGGCGGCCGGACATACGCTCGATGATGGTCTCGTCCGCGATCTCGATCGAGAGGGCGGTGTCGACGTCGATGCCGTGCTGCTCCAGCGCTTCCGCCTGGGGGATCGTGCGCGGCATACCGTCGAGGATATAACCATTGGCGCAGTCGGGCTCAGCCAGACGCTCGCAGACGATGCCGATGATGACGTCGTCCGGAACGAGCTTGCCGCTTTCCACGTAGGATTTTGCTTTCAGGCCCACGGGCGTGCCGTTTTTCATGGCCGCGCGCAGGATGTTGCCGGTGGAAATGGTGGGGATATTCAGCTTGCGGCTGAGGATCTCAGCCTGCGTACCCTTGCCCGCACCGGGGGCACCTAACAAAACAAGTTTCATTGTGTGCATCCTCCTATCAGCTCAGGAAGCCCTTGTAGTTGCGCATGAGCATCTGCGCCTCGAGTGCGCGGACGGTCTCAAGTGCAACACCGACAACGATGATGATGGACGTGCCGCCCAGGGAGATACCGGTGAGCTGCTCCGCCTGCGAGCATGCGCTGATGATCAGCGGCGTGATCGCGATGACGCTCAGGTAGATCGCGCCGAAGAGCGTGATCTTGTTGAGCACCTTCTGGATGAATTCGCTCGTCGGCTTGCCTGCACGGAAGCCCGGGATGAACCCACCGTTCTTCTTCAGGTTGTTCGCGACCTCGATCGGGTTGAACTGGATCGTGGAGTAGAAGTAGCTGAAGAAGATGATGAGCAGGAAGTAGATGACGATATACGGCCAGGTGGTCGTATCAAAGATGTGCTTCATGACCCAACCGTTCTGCCACTTCGGAACGAAGGCGCAGATGGTGGCCGGCAGCGACGCGATCGACTGGGCGAAGATGATCGGCAGGACGCCGCTCATGTTCACCTTCATCGGCAGGTGCGTGCTCTGGCCGCCGTACATCTTGCGGCCGACCACGCGCTTGGAATACTGCACCGGCAGACGGCGCTCGGCGTCGTTGACGAGCACGATGAGCACGATGAGCAGCAGGGCGCCGAGGTACATCAGCACCAGGACCCACCAGGCGAGGTCGCCGTTGACGACGTTGTTGACCTGGCGGATGATGGAGTTCGGGAAGCGGGCGACGATGCTCACGAACAGGATGATCGAGATACCGTTGCCGATGCCGAACTCGGTGATCTGCTCACCAAGCCACATGATGAGGGCGGAGCCGGACGTAAAGGTCAGGATGATGACGATGGCTGCCCAGACATTGCTGGCAAAGTCCGCGTTGATGAGGCTGTAGTTGCGCATCATCATATAATACGCAAAGCCCTGCAGCAGGCCGATGGCGACCGTGCTGTAGCGGGTGATGCTGGCGATCTTCTTCTTGCCTTCCTCGCCGCCTTCCTTCTGCAGACGCTCCAGAGCGGGGATCGCAATGCACAGGAGCTGAATGATGATGGAAGCGTTGATGTACGGCTGGATGGACAGTGCGAAGATCGTCGCCTGAGAGAACGCGCCGCCGGACATGACGTTGAACAGGCCCAGGATCGTGTTCTGCAGGCCACTAGCCTGGAAGTAGTCGGCCAGTGCTTTGGTGTCGACGAAAGGTACGGGTACGGCATTGCCGAGACGGTAAAGCAGGACAATCAGAAGCGTAAAGAGAATTTTCTTGCGCAGTTCCTCAATGCGCCATGCGTTACGAAATGTCTGGAGCACCTTACACCACCTCAGCCTTTCCTCCTGCTGCCTCGATCTTCGCTTTCGCGGATTCGGAGAACGCAGAAGCCTTCACAGTCAGCTTCTTGGTGATTTCGCCGTTGCCAAGGATCTTCACACCGTAGGTGCACTTGCTAAGGATGCCAGCATCGAGCAGGGCCTTTGCGTCGACGACAGCGCCGTCTTCAAACTTCTCCAGAGCGGAGATGTTCACGCTCTCGAGCGGTTTGGCAAAGATGTTGTGGAAGCCGCGCTTCGGGATGCGGCGGGCCAGAGGCATCTGGCCGCCTTCGAAGCCGATGCGGACGCCGCCGCCGCTGCGGGCCTTCTGGCCCTTATGACCGCGGCCTGCGGTCTTGCCGTTGCCGGTCGCGTGGCCGCGGCCCTTGCGCTTGCCGACATGGGTGGAGCCCACAACGGGAGAAAGTTCGTTGATATTCATTTTGGGGGCCCTCCTTATTCTTCTTCAGTGACGGCGACGAGATAGCCGATCTTGGCGATCTTGCCGCGGGTCTGCGGGTTATCGGGCTGCACGGTCTCGTTGCCGATCTTGTGCAGGCCGAGGGAGTTGGCGGTGGCAATGTGCTTGGCATTGCGGCCGCTGAGGCTCTTGACGAGCTTAATCTTCAGATTTGCCATGTCTCAGCCCCTCCTTAACCCAGAATCTCTTCGGCGGTCTTGCCTCTGTAAACAGCGACCTGCTGGGCGTTGCGCAGAGACTTCAGACCTTCCATCGTCGCGGCGACAACGTTCGCCGGGTTGTTCGAGCGCAGGCACTTGGTACGGATGTCCTTGATGCCGGCAGCCTCGACCACGGCACGCACGGCGCCGCCGGCGATCACGCCGGTGCCGGGTGCGGCGGGCTTGAGCAGCACGCGGCCGGCGCCGAACTCGCCGATGACCTCGTGCGGGATCGTCGTGCCCTGCAGGGTCACGGTGGTCAGGTTCTTCTTTGCGTCCTCCAGGCCCTTGCGGATCGCTTCGGATACTTCGGCAGCTTTGCCGAGGCCGAAGCCCACGCGGCCCTTGCCGTCGCCGACGACGACCAGTGCGGAGAACTTTGCGACGCGGCCGCCCTTAACGGTCTTGGAAACGCGGTTGAGGGCAACGACTTTTTCGCTGAATTCCTGGGGCTCATCGCTGCGGTTGCGGCGGTTGTCCCGTCTGTCATTGTTATATGCCATTTCGTTTCCTCCTCCCGTTAGAACTTCAGGCCGCCCTCGCGGGCGCCTTCTGCCAGAGCCTTGACGCGGCCATGGTACACGTTGCCGCCGCGGTCGAACACGACCTCGGTGATGCCGGCCGCCACGGCGCGCTCGCCGATGAGCTTGCCGATCTTGGCTGCCGCTTCGCAGTTGCCGCCATTGCCTTCAAAGCCCTTTTCCACGGTGGAGGCGCTGCAGAGCGTCTTACCAGCGACATCGTCGATGATCTGGGCATAAATGTTGTTTTCGCTGCGGAACACGCTCAGACGCGGTCTCTCGGCCGTGCCGGAGATCTTGCCGCGCACTCTCTGGTGACGGCGAACGCGCTGCGCTTTCGTATTCGGTCTCTTAATCATTCAGGCACACCTCCAATTACTTCGCGCCGGTCTTGCCTTCTTTGCGGCGGATATGCTCGTAATCGTACTTGATGCCCTTGCCCTTGTACGGCTCGGGCGGACGCTTCGCGCGCACTTCTGCAGCAAACTGGCCGACCTTTTCCTTGTCGATACCCTTGATAATGACCTGGTTCGGGTTCGGGACATCGATCTGGATGTCCGCGTTCTCGGACACGGTGACCGTGTGCGAGAAGCCCAGGTGCATGACCAGGTTCTGACCTTCCTTCACGGCTCTGTAGCCGACGCCGTTGATCTCGAGCGTCTTGCTGAAGCCCTCGGTCACGCCGATGACCATGTTGTGGATCAGCGTGCGGGTCAGGCCGTGCAGGGAGCGGTGCAATTTGTCATCGCTCGGGCGGGTGACATGGATGGTGTTGCCTTCGACCGTGACGGTCATGTCCGGGTGCACGTTGTGCGACAGGGTGCCCTTCGGGCCCTTGACGGTGACAACGTTGCCATTGCAGGTGACTTCAACGCCTGCGGGGATCTCAATGGGAGCTCTACCAATTCTAGACATTGTTCTGTACCTCCCTTACCACACGAACGCGAGGACTTCGCCGCCGACGTGCTGCGCACGCGCTTTCTTGTCGGTCATGATGCCCTTCGAGGTGGAGATGATCGCGATGCCGAGGCCACGCAGGACCTGCGGCAGCTCGTCAGCGCCGGCGTAGACACGCAGGCCGGGCTTGGAGACTCTGCGGAGGCCCTGGATGGCCTTCTCTTTGCCGGGGAGATACTTCAGGGTGATGCGGATGACGCCCTGGGTGCCGTCATCAATGAGCTGGAAGCTCTTGATGTAGCCTTCCTCGAGAAGAATTTCGGCGATGGCCTTCTTCATCTTGGAATTCGGGACGTCCACGGTTTCGTGCCGAGCGCTGCCAGCGTTGCGGATGCGGGTCAGCATATCGGCGATGGGATCGGTGATCTGCATTTGTGTTTCCTCCTTAGTTAGAAGTTACCGATGATACGGTTTGGGCGGCGAGGTTCCGCATGAATGCTTGATTCCCTGCGGCCTTTCGTCATCCCTGCCCTTTCTGCGAAGGGGCAAAAGCTTGCTTTCGTGACGCGCGGTCCATTTTCATGTCGCCGCCGGAGGCGGCGGCACGGCCGCGGTGCCGGGCGGCACAAAAGCGGTGAGCCATGCATGCGCGCCGGGTCAAACGCACAGGCATGGGCGGGGCGCGGCACCGGAACTCAGATCATAAGGACCGGCACCGTATTTCAGTGCGCACCGGCAGCCGCAGATCCAGCTGCGGCTGCGCGGGGCGAACTTACGGAAGTTGGGGCTGAACGCGAGGGTTCAGCGCTGGGCGGAAATTTTTCGTCAGGCGATGTGCGCCGCGCAGCCGTTATCCCGCCCCGGGCGAAATTCTGTTGGTTGGCGAAGGGCGCTGTGCGCAGCTGTATCTGGTATACAGCAAGCACAGCTCACAATGCCAAACGGCAGAATTTTACCAGCTGGCTTTGCGGACGCCGGGGATCTGGCCCTTATACGCCAGCTCACGGAAGCAGATACGGCAGATGCCGTAGTTGCGCAGGTAAGCGTGGGGACGGCCGCAGATCTTGCAGCGGTTGTACTGACGGGTGGAGTACTTCGCGGGCGCCTGCTGCTTGAGGATCATAGATTTCTTAGCCATTGTGTCGCTCCTCCCTTATGCTTTGGTGACGAACGGGGCGCCCATGAGCTTGAGCAGCTCGCGTGCTTCCTCATCGGTCTTGGCGGTGGTGATGATGGCGATGTTCATACCGCGGAGCTTCTCGATCTTATCGTACTCGATCTCGGGGAAGATGATCTGCTCCTTGAGGCCGAGGCTGTAGTTGCCGCGGCCGTCGAACGCATCGGCCGAGATGCCGCGGAAGTCGCGGACACGGGGCAGCGCGATGTTGAACAGGCGGTCCAGGAACTCCCACATACGGTCCTGACGCAGCGTGACCTTCACGCCGACGTGCATACCCTCACGCAGCTTGAAGTTTGCGACGCTCTTCTTGGCGACGGTCGCAACCGCATGCTGGCCGGTGATCGCAGTGATGTCCTTGATGACGGCGTCGAGCGCCTTGGCGTTATCCTTGCAGTCGCCGCAGCCGACGCTGACGACGATCTTCTCGATCTTCGGGATCTGCATAACGCTCTCGTACTGGAACTTCGTCATCAGAGCGGGAGCGACTTCCTCCACATACTTCTTCTTCATAGAAGGCATATTTGCCATAGTTCGTTGCTCCCTCCTTTACAGTTCGGCGCCGCACTTCTTGCAGACGCGGACTTTCTTGCCGTCGGTGATCTTGTGCGCAATGCGGGTCGGCTTGCCGCACTTCGGGCAGACGACCATGACCTTGCAGGCATAGATCGGGGTTTCGGTCTTGATGATGCCGCCCTGATCCTGCTGATTTTTCGGCTTCTGGTGCTTCGTGGCGACGTTCACGCCCTCCACGATGAGCTTGCCGCCCTTCGGGTCAGCAGACAGGACTTTGCCTTCCTTGTCCTTGTCCTTGCCGGACAGGACAACGACTTTATCGTCTTTTTTGATGTTCATGTTCTGCGCCCTCCTCAAATAACTTCGGGAGCCAGAGACAGGATCTTCGTGAAGTCACTGTCGCGGAGCTCACGGGCGACGGGCCCAAAGATACGGGTGCCGCGGGGGTTCTTATCCTCGCCGTTGATCAGGACGGCGGCGTTCTCATCGAAACGCACATAGGTGCCGTCCGCGCGGCGGACCGGCTTCACTGTGCGGACAACAACAGCCTTGACGACGTCGCCCTTCTTGACCGAGCCGCCGGGGGCCGCCTTGCGCACGGAAGCAACGATCACGTCGCCGATGCTGGCGTATTTACGCTTGGATCCGCCGAGAACGCGGATGCACTTGATTTCCTTGGCGCCGGTATTGTCGGCAACCTTCAGATAACTTTCCTGCTGAATCATGTTGTTGCCTCCTTACTTCGCCTTTTCCACGATCTCGACCACGCGCCATCTCTTGTCCTTGGACAGGGGGCGGGTCTCCATCACGCGGACGATATCGCCAACATGGCACTCGTTGTTCTCGTCGTGTGCCTTCAGGCGGTAGGTCTTGCCGATGATCTTTTTATAGACTTTGTGCGCCACGTGGTCTTCCACGATGACAACGATCGTCTTGTCCATCTTGTCGGACACCACTTTGCCGACGCGGGTCTTGCGGGAAGTCGTTCTCATTTCGTTCATTCTCACTTACCTCCTCACTGCTCGAGCTGCTTTTCGCGGAGCACGGTTTTGACTCGGGCAATGTCGCGACGCACAGCGGAAATCTTAACGGGGTTGTCAAGATGATTGGTAGCGTGCTGCATACGGAGCATGAACAGGTCCTTCTTCAGTTCGACCAGCTTGCTTTCCAGCTCAGCGGCGGACATGGAGCGAATTTCACTAGCTTTCATCTTATTCACCACCAATCTCAGTGTCTTCCTTCTTGACGATCTTCGTCTTGCAGGGAAGCTTGTGGCTGGCCAGACGCAGCGCCTCACGGGCAGCCTCTTCCGGCACGCCAGCGATCTCAAACAGAACTCTGCCGGGCTTCACGACGGCGACCCAGTACTCAGGAGAACCTTTACCGGAACCCATGCGGGTCTCGGCCGGCTTCTGCGTGACCGGCTTGTCGGGGAAGATCTTGATCCAGACCTGACCGCCACGCTTGGTGTAACGGGTCATGGCGACACGGGCCGCCTCGATCTGGTTGGAGGTGATCCAGGCCGGCTCCTGCGCCTGCAGGCCGAACTCACCATAGGTCACCTTATTGCCGCGCAGGGCCTTGCCGGTCATACGACCGCGCTGCACTCTGCGGTACTTCACTCTTTTCGGCATCAGCATTAGTTGTTGCCTCCTTCCTTCGGAGCAGCGGGAGCTGCCGGACGCGGGCCGCGGTTGTAGCCGCCCTGGGGACGATTGCCGCCCTGGTAGCCCGGACGTCCGCCGCCCTGGTAGCCCGGACGTCCGCCCTGGCGGTTGCCGTCACGACGGTCGCGGTTGTAGCCGCCGCGGCCTCTGCGATCGCCGTCACGGCGGTCACGGCGACGGTCGTCGCGCTTATTCAGATCCATGGTGCGCGGGGTGGTGCGCAGGCTCTGAGAGAGGATCTCGCCTTTGTAGATCCAGACCTTGACGCCGACACGGCCGTAGGTCGTGGCAGCCTCAGCGAAGCCGTACTCGATGTCCGCGCGGATGGTCTGCAGCGGAATGGTGCCCTCGTGGTAGCACTCGGTGCGGGCGATCTCGGCGCCGCCCAGACGGCCGGAGCACATGATCTTGATGCCGCGGGCGCCCATTCTCATGGCGCGGCCCATGGCGTTTTTCATCGCGCGGCGGAAGCCGATGCGCTTCTCGAGCTGCGCGGCGATGTTCTCGGCGACGAGCTGTGCGTTCGTATCCGGCGTGCGGACCTCGACGATGGAGAGGGCGACCGGCTTGCCGATCATCTTCTCGACGGAGAGGCGGATGCGCTCGATCTCCGCGCCGCCCTTGCCGATGACAACGCCCGGACGAGAGCAGTGGATATAGATGCGGACCTTCGCGCTGTCGCGCTCGATCTCGATGTTCGGGATGCCTGCGGAATACAGGGTCTTCTTCAGGTACTCACGGATCTTGTAGTCCTCAACGATCAGGTCACCGACCTTCTCGTCACGGGCATACCAGCGGGAATCCCAATCTTTGATGACGCCGACACGCATGCCGTGCGGATTAACTTTCTGTCCCATATCTTCTGCCTCCTCCCTTATGCCTTCTCAGCCACGACGATGGTGATGTGGCTGGTGCGCTTGTTGATGCGGTACATACGGCCCTGAGCTCTCGGGCGGCCACGCTTGAGGATCGGGCCGGCCGTGGCATAGGCCTCGGCAACGTAGAGGTTGTCCGGATCCATCTCGAAGTTGTTCTCCGCGTTGGCGCAGGCACTCTTGAGGAGCTTGAGCATGAGCTCGCAGCCGGCCTTCGGCGTGTTGGCCATATAGGCCTCGGCGACCTTGGTGTCCTTGCCGCGGATCATGTCGCAGACGATCTGGACCTTACGGGGAGCGATACGGGCGTGCACCAGCTGGGCACGTGCAGTTTTCAGTTCTTCCATGTTCTCTCCCCCTTACTTTCCAACAGTCTTGCTGCCGGCGTGGCCGCGGAACGTGCGCGTGGGCGCGAACTCGCCCAGCTTATGTCCGACCATGTCCTCGGTCACATAGACCGGAACGTGACGGCGGCCGTCATGGACAGCGATGGTGTGGCCGACAAAGGACGGGAAGATCGTGGAGGAACGGCTCCAGGTCTTGATGACCTTCTTCTCGCCGGCCTTGTTCATTTCATCGACCCGCTTCAGCAGCTCGGGAGCGGCAAACGGGCCTTTCTTAACACTTCTGCTCATTACCTATTCCCTCCTTACTTCGCGTTGCGGCGCTTGACAATGAACTTGTCGGTCGCATTCTTCTTCTTGCGGGTCTTGTAACCCATCGCCGGCTTGCCCCACGGGGTGACCGGGCCGGGACGGCCGACAGGCGCTTTGCCTTCGCCGCCGCCGTGCGGGTGGTCGCACGGGTTCATGACAGAACCGCGGACGGTCGGGCGGATGCCCATGTGGCGTTTGCGGCCGGCCTTGCCGACGGCGATGTTGGCGTGGTCAACATTGCCGACCTGGCCGATGCAGGCGATGCAGTTGAGGCGGACCTTGCGGTACTCGCCGGAGGGGAGACGGACGGTAGCCATGCCGTTTTCCTTCGCCATGAGCTGCGCGGCGACGCCCGCGGAGCGGACCAGCTGCGCGCCCTTGCCGGGGTAGAGCTCGATGTTGTGGATGACGGTGCCGACCGGGATGTTGGCCAGCGGCAGGGCGTTGCCCGGCTTGATGTCCGCCGCGGCGGAGGACAGGACGGTGTCGCCCACGTTCAGGCCGACAGGGGCCAGAATGTAGCGGCGCTCGCCATCGGTGTACTCGACCAGGGCGATATAAGCGCTGCGGTTCGGATCGTACTCCAGGCGCAGGACGGTAGCAGGCACGTCCATCTTGTCGCGCTTGAAGTCGATGACGCGGTACTTTTTGCGGTTGCCGCCGCCCTGATGGCGGACGGTGATGCGGCCGTAGCTGTTGCGGCCGGAGTGCTTCTTGAGGACCTCCACGAGTTCCTTCTGCGGCTTGGCGTGCTTATCGACACCGTCGAAGCCGGAAACGGACATATGTCTGCGGGAAGGCGTGGTGGGTTTATAGGTTTTAATCGACATTGTTCAATTCCTCCCTTACACCATGCCCTCGAAGATCTCGATGTTCTTCGAATCAGCGGACAGTTTCACAACGGCCTTCTTGCCGGTGGCGGTCATGCCGGAGGGATTGGCGCCGACGCGCTTCTCCTTGGCACGGATCGTCGCGGTGGTGACCTTGATGACCTTCACGTCAAAGATCTCCTCGATGGCCTTTTTGATCTCGATCTTGCCGGCGTCCTTGGCGACTTCGAACGTGTACTTTTTGATGTCGAGGTCTTCCATGGACTGCTCGGTGATGATGGGACGGATAATGACATCGTAAGCGGTTCTCATTATGCGTACACCTCCTCGATTTTCTGGAGCGCAGCCTTGTCAACGACCAGGACGCGGTGCGTCAGGATCATATAGGGGCTGAGGATGGTGGCGATGGTGCTGCTCACGCCGGGGATGTTGCGGGAGCTCTTGACGAGCTTCTCGTCGACCTGTTCGGTCACGAGCAGAGCCTTGCCGTCGGCGCCGATCTTGGTCAGGAACGCCTTGACGGGAGCGGTCTTGATCTCCTCGACGGCCATGCCGTCCACGACGAGGATCTCGCCGGCAGCGGCCTTGGCGCTCAGCGCGCTCTTGAGGGCCAGTCTCTTGACCTTCTTGTTGAGCGTGTAGCTGTAGTCGCGCGGCTTCGGCGCAAACGCGACACCGCCGTGGGTCCACACCGGGCTGCCCTTGTAGCCGGCGCGTGCGCGGCCGGTGCCCTTCTGGCGCCAGGGCTTGGCGGTGGAGTAGGAAACCTCGCCCTTGGTCAGCGCGCTCTGCGTGCCCTGACGGCAGTTGGCCAGGTGGTTCTTCACGGAGTCGTGCAGGACGGACTCGTTGGGCTCAACACCGAAAACGGCTTCGGAGAGCGCCACTTCGCCGACCTGATCGCCGGCCATATTAAACAACTTAGCAGTAGGCATATTCGCTCTCTCCTTTCCTTACTTTCTTGCAGAAGCCTTCTGCGGGTTACGACCGGAGGCCTTCTGCGGGTTGGTGCTGATGCCAGCGTCGCCCTTCTTGACGACGGTCTTCTTGACGGTGCTCTTGATATAGACAATGCCGCCCTTCGGGCCGGGGATCGCGCCGCGCACAACGATCATGTTGAGCTCGGGATCGACCTTGACCACGTCGAGGTTCTGGACGGTGACCTGATCCACGCCCATGTGGCCGGCCTGCTTCTTACCCGGGAAGATACGGGAAGGATCGGTGCTCGAACCCATGGAGCCGGCGTGACGGTGCACAGGGCCGCCGCCGTGGCTGGTCGGGGTACGGCCCTGGCCGAAGCGCTTGATGACGCCGGCGTAGCCGTGGCCCTTGCTGATGCCGGTGATGTCGACCTTGTCGCCTTCCTTGAAGGTGTCGGCCTTGACGACATCGCCCACATTGACAGAGGCGCAGTCCTCGAGACGGAACTCTTTGAGATGCTTCTTGTAGCCGACGCCCGCCTTGTCCAGGTGGCCCTTCTCGGGCTTGGTCAGCTTCTTCTCGGCGACGTCCTCGTAGCCGAGCTGGACGGCTTCATAGCCTTCCTTTTCCTTGGTCATCTTGCCGGTGACCGTGCAGGGGCCTGCCTCGATCACGGTGACGGGGACGACCTTGCCTGCTTCATCGAAGATCTGCGTCATGCCGACCTTTTTACCGATGATGGCTGTTTTCATACATGTTCCTCCTTCAGGTTATTGGTCAGCTCGCTTAGCTCATGGCCAGAGGCTGCTGACTTGACCCGTCCGCACACGCAAGCTGCGGACTGCGGGTTTGTAAATATGCGCTCGCGCGCAGGGTTAACGGGGTGTGCTTACAGCTTGATGTCGATCTCGACACCGGCCGGCAGCTCCAGATTCATCAGAGCCTCGACCGTCTTCTGGGTCGGGTTCATGATGTCGATCAGGCGCTTGTGGGTGCGGCGCTCAAACTGCTCGCGGCTGTCCTTATACTTATGAACAGCGCGCAGGATGGTGACGATCTCGGTCTTCGTCGGCAGCGGAATGGGGCCGGAGACCTTCGCGTCGGTACGCTTTGCGGTTTCGACGATCTTCTCCGCCGCCTTGTCGATCAGCTGGTGATCGTAGGCCTTGAGGCGGATACGGATCATTTTCTTGTTGCTCGTGGTTGCCATGTTGTTTCCTCCGTTACGAATTTTTTTGGCGGCATTGGCTCCGCCTGGTTCGCACGGATGAGATCGCCATACACCGTTCCGTGCGTATCAAACCCTGCCCGAAAAACAAACCGGCTCTCGCCGGTATGCAGCCGCGCAGGTGATATACGCAAGTGCTGGCTGACTCAACCGCCCGATCATCTGCCGTGCAAGGGCGCGGCAGCGGACATACTCCACGGAAGTTACCGGAGACGGACTCCGCAATCTCCCGCTTCATCGCAGAATGCACCTGTTTCCGCACAGGCGCTTTATAAGAATAGCAAAAACCCTCCCGAATGTCAAGAGGGTTTTTCGCTCAAACGTAGAAATTTTGCAAAAAAGTTTGTGCAGTCCGCCGAAATTACGCCTCCGGCGGTTCGGGCGGCTCCGGGGGCGCCTCCGGCGGTTCGGGCGGCTCCGGGGCCGCCTCCGCCGCGGTGTGCACGGCGGCCGCGAGCGCATCGGCCTGCCGGAGCAGGTCCTCCGCCCCGGTCAGGAGCGTCTGCCCGGCGGGCGTGAGCGCGACGGTGTGCCGGTCGCGCACGAGCAGCGGCACGCCGAGCTCCCGCTCGAGGGCGGACACGGCGCGGCTGGTCGTCGAGTGGCTGACGAAGAGCTGACCGGCCGCGCGGGTAAAACTGCGGCAGGCGGCAACGGTGCAGAAAATGCGCAGCTGTTCCAGTTCCATGGCGGATCCCTTAATAATTAAAGGTATAGGGCATGAGCTCGCTCAGGCGGTTGCTGACATAGCGGCCGCCGCCCATGGCGGACAGCACCTCCATATCGGGCGCGAACTCGGCCAGAAACTGCCGGCACGCGCCGCAGGGGTAGCAATAGTGCTCGCCGTCGCCGTAGACGGCGATGCGCACAAAGTCGCGGCGGCCCTCGCTGACGGCCTTGCAGGCGGCGGTGCGCTCGGCGCAGATGGTGCTGCCGAGCGCAGCGTTTTCAATGTTGCAGCCGGTAAAGACCGTGCCGTCGCGGCACTCGAGCGCCGCGCCGACGGCGAAATGGGAATACGGCACATAGGCATTGCGGGAGGCCTGCTCGGCCAGATTAATCAGTTGACGATCTGTCATGATCCTGCTCTCCTTCCGTTTGTTTGGGGACTGCGAACACAATATATTTATAGCCGAAGTAGTTGAACAGCGCGACCTCGAGCGTGACGCCGACCTTGGCGATGTACGGGTTGAGGCCGAAGTGCGTCAGCAGGCCGATCATCACCTCGCTCACGCCGAGGGACACCACGTTCCACATCACAAAGCGCAGGCACTGCCGCCAGCGGGCGATGTGCCCGTCGCGGAAGGTGATGCGGCCGTTGAGAAAATAGCTGCAGACCGTGCCGACAAAGTAGCCGATGGCCTGGCAGATCACGGGCGTGAAGTGCAGCAGCGCATGTGCGGTTGTGAACGCCACCCAGTCCATGCCCGTATCGAAGCAGCCGACGAGCGCATAGGTGGCAAAGCGCTTGGCGCGCGCGATCCACTCTTGTTTCATGCGTTATTGATCTTCCAATCCGTGATGCTGTGGAAAATGTTGTACTTCGTAGGAGAAAAACCGCCGACGGCGCCGCGGTGCACGTACAGGCAGTGCTTTTCAAAGCAGACGGGCACGATGGGCGCGGTGTCCGAAATGGTCTGGAGCATGGTGCTGCAGGCCGCTGCGCGGTCGGAATCCGCGGCGGCGAGGTAGGCGTTGATGACATCGGCATACGTGCCGGTCGTGATGCCACCGTAATTGAGCGAGCCACCGGCCTTGAGCAGCGCCGAGAGATCGAAGTCCGCCGGGAGGGCGACCTCGCCGTAGTACATATCAAACTTGCCGCCCTGTAGCGCGGCCTGATAGTTGTCCCAGCTGAGCTCGCGCACCTTCACGGGGATGCCGATGCTCGTGAGGTCGGCCGCGATCTTGTTGGCCATGCTGACCTTGGCCGTGCTGTCGGCATAGACGATCAGCGAGAGGCTGATGTCGAGCGGGGACTGCCCGTCGGGCATGTACTCGCGCTCGCCGTCGCCGTCGTAGTCGACGATCTTCAGCTCGTCGAACAGCTTCTTTGCCTTATCCAGGTCATAAGACAGCGACTCGTTGAGGGCATTGTCATAGAGCGTGCTCGCCGGATGGACGGGCAGCGCGGTGGCGACGGCGCAGTCGTGCAGCAGCGCGACGGCGAACGCGCGGTCGATGACGTAATTGAACGGCTTGCGGTAGCGCGCCGTCATGAAAAAGCTGCTGTTGGTGTTGAAGCCAACATACTGCAGGTTCGTCGTGGCGTACTGGCGCTGGTCGTTCAGGCTCGAAAAGCTCAGGTCCGTGCCGGAGCTGGGGTCACTGAGCGCGAGATCGAGCTGGCCGTTGTCAAACGCGGAGACGATCTCCTCGACCGACTTGCACTCCATGAGATAGACCGTGTCGACGGGCGCTTTGTCCGCGTCCGGGTGGCCGGAATAGACCGTGAGGCTCTGGTGATCGGACGCAAACTGATACAGCCCCGTGCCGCTGGGGTAGGTGCTGTCGGCCGCGTTGTTTTCGATGACCGGGATGTTCAGCAGCGCGGGAAACTGCGTGTTCGCGCGCGCGAGCGTGACCGTGACGGTGCCGTCGTCGCTGTCCTTGACGTCCTTGACGGCGCTCAGACGGCCGGAATACAGATCCGACGCCATGGCGGTCTGAATGGAATAGGCCGCGTCCTGCGCCGTGAGCGCGTGGCCGTCGTGGAAGGTGCGGCCAGCCGCAACGGTGAAGGTCCAGGTCTCCCCGTCGTCGCTGCTCCACTCGGTGAACAGGCCGGGCTCGGCCTCGAAGGCATCGGTGAGCTCCGTGAGCGTCTCGTACACGAGGCCGCAGACGGCGAGGTTATCGGAATTTTGCGTCTTGTAGGGGTTCATGCCGGCGGACGCGCTGTAGTTGAGCGTGAACTTGCCGTCGAGCTCGACGGTGGTCTGCGTGTCCTTCTGGCCGACGGTGTCGCCGGTGTCGTCCGTGGTCTTCTTGCCGCAGGCCGTGCAGCCGAGCAACAGCACAAGTGCGAGCGCGAACGCGAGCACGCGGGTCAGGTGCAAATGTTTCATGGTGTTCCCCCTTGGGTCACAGGGTGATGACGGCGGCCTGCACGCCGCGGCGGCCGTCCGTCGCGCGGTGCGACCAGAACACGTCCGGCCGGCACATGGTGCAGGCGTCCGACACGGCGATCTGCCCCGCCGGGACGCCGAGCTGCACAAGTCTCCGGGCGTTGACGCCCTTGAGATCGAGCAGGGCCTTGCCGTCTGCGCGCGGGCGCACGAGCGCGCCGAGCGGCGCATGCAGCAGCGCCTCGGCTGCGGCCGCGACCTCGGGCCCGACCTCGAAGCAGCACGCGCCGATGCCGGGGCCGATGGCGGCGCGGATGTCCGCCGGGTGCGCGCCGAGGGCGCACATCTGCGCGACGGCAGCGCCGAGGATATCGGCCACCGAGCCGCGCCAGCCGCAGTGCACCGCGCCGATGACCCCGGCAGCGGGGTCGTGCAGCAGCACAGGCAGGCAGTCGGCCATAAAGACCGCGAGCGGGACGCCCGGTTCGTTCGTAACAAAGCCGTCGCAGGCAAAGCGCGGCTCGCGCTCCGGCGGCTGCGCGTCGGCGGCGTGCGCGATGCGCACGTCCGCGCTGTGGATCTGCCGCGCATACACCGCGCATGTGAGATCCAGCCCGGCGGCCGCGCCGAGCCGCCGCCAGTTTTCGCGCACGTTTTCGGGCGTGTCGCCGCGGCGGACGCTGAGGTTCAGGCTCTCGAGCACGCCGGTGCTCACGCCGCCGAGGCGGGTGGAAAAGGCGTGGCGCGCCGCGATGTTCGGCGCGGTCAGGTACGCTGCGCCGCGCTCAGCGTGCAGCGGGAACGCGACTTCGTTATGCATTCTTGCCGCAGCAGTCCTTATACTTCATGGGCAGGCCGTTCGGGCGCAGCTTGCCGCACGGGCACGGGTCGTTGCGGCCGGGCTTCTTGACGCGGCGGACGGGGCGCTTCTTCTCGCTGTCGTCCCCGCCGGCGTTGGTCGCGGCGCCGCGGGCGACGGTCTTGCGCTCGAGCTTCTGCTCGCGGCGCACGCGCACCGTGAACAGGCGGCGCACCGTCTCGCTCTGGATGCCGTTGACCATTTCGTCGAACATGTCAAAGCCGGCGCGCTTGTATTCATCAACGGGCTTGACGTTGCCGTAGGCGCGCAGGCCGATGCCCTGACGCAGGTCATCCATGGCCTCGAGGTGATCCATCCAGTATTCGTCGACCACGCGCAGCATGACCACGCGCTCGAGCTCGCGCATGAGCGGCGTGCCGTCCGGCTGCAGGCAGAAGGCTTCCTCGCGCGCGGCATAGGCCTTCATGGCGCAGTCATACACCGCGTCGGAGAGCGTGTCGGGCGTGAGCTTGTGCAGTTCCTCGGCCGTATAGCTCAGGTCGCACGGGAAGAGCTTTTCGAGCGGGGCGAGGATCTCGTGCAGATCCTTGTCGTTTTCGGGGTGGTGCTCGGCCATGCCGGCGGCAATGTCGCCGGTGATGACGGTGCGGATCATGTGCTGGACGTGCTCCTGCAGGTCCTCGCCGTCGAGCACCTTGCGGCGCTCTTCATAGATAACGTTGCGCTGCACGTTCATGACATCGTCGTATTCGAGCACGTTCTTACGGGCCTGGAAGTTGCGGCTCTCGACCGTGCGCTGGGCCTGCTCGATGGCGTTGGAGAGCATCTTGTGGTCGAGCGGCGTGTCCTCGTCGACGCGCAGCGTCTCCATCATGCTCTGCATACGCTCGGAGCCGAACAGACGCATGACGTCGTCCGTGAGCGCGATGTAAAAGCGGCTCTCGCCGGGGTCGCCCTGACGGCCGGAGCGGCCGCGCAGCTGGTTGTCGATGCGGCGGGACTCGTGCCGCTCGGTGCCGATGATATACAGGCCGCCGGCCGCGCGCACGCGGTCCGCTTCGGCGTCGATGCTCTTTTTGTGCTCGGCCATGCGCTCGGCAAACAGGGCGCGGGCCTTGAGGATCTCTTCGTCCTCGGTCTCGGCATAGCCGGTGGCCTCGGCGATGACCTCCTCCGAGAAGCCGGCCTTGCGCAGGTCGGCCTTGGCCAGATACTCCGCGTTGCCGCCGAGCATGATGTCCGTGCCGCGGCCGGCCATGTTCGTCGCGATCGTGACAGCGCCGAACTTACCGGCCTGCGCGACGATCTCGGCCTCTTTCTCGTGGTGCTTGGCGTTGAGGACGTTGTGCGGGACGCCCGCCTTGCGCAGGAGCTTGGACAGGTGCTCGCTCTTTTCGATCGACACCGTGCCGACCAGCACCGGCTGGCCCTTTTCATGGCAGACGCGGATCTGCTCGATGATGGCGCGCAGCTTGCCGGCCTCGTTTTTATACACAACGTCGGGGTTGTCGATGCGGATGACGGGCTTGTTCGTCGGGATCTCGATGATGTCGAGGTTATAGATGGCCGCAAACTCCTCTTCCTCGGTCATGGCCGTGCCGGTCATGCCGGAGAGCTTGCCGTAGAGACGGAAGTAGTTCTGGAACGTGATGGTCGCCAGCGTCTTGTTCTCGCTCTGCACGCGCACGTGCTCCTTGGCCTCGATGGCCTGGTGCAGGCCGTCGCTGTAGCGGCGGCCGAGCATGAGACGGCCGGTGAACTCGTCGACGATGATGACCTCGCCGTCCTTGACGACGTAGTCAATGTCGCGCTTCATGATGCCGTGCGCGCGGATGGCCTGGTCGATGTGGTGCACGAGTGTGGCGTTTTCGATGTCCGCGAGATTTTCCAGGCCGAAGGCCGTCTCGGCCTTGGCGATGCCGCGGGCGGTGAGCGTCGCGGTGCGGGCCTTTTCGTCGACGACGTAGTCGGCGTCGAGATCCTCGTCCTCCTCTTCCTTGTCGTCGATGGAGGCGTAGGACTTGCACGTCAGGCGAGCAGCAAAGTCCTCCGCCTGACGGTAGAGGTCGGTGCTCTCGTCGCCCTGACCGGAGATGATGAGCGGGGTGCGTGCCTCATCAATGAGGATGGAGTCCACCTCGTCGACGATGGCGAAGGCGTGGCCGCGCTGCACCATCTGGGATTTGTAGATGGCCATGTTGTCACGCAGGTAGTCAAAGCCCATCTCGTTGTTCGTGCCGTAGGTGATGTCGGCCGCGTAGGCCTGCTGGCGCTCGGCGCTCGACATGTCGTGCACGATCAGGCCGACGCTCAGGCCAAGGAAGCGGTAGACCTTGCCCATCCACTCGCTGTCACGGCGGGCGAGGTAATCATTGACGGTGACGATGTGCACGCCCTCGCCGGTGAGCGCGTTGAGATACGCCGGCAGGACGGCGACGAGGGTCTTGCCCTCGCCGGTCTTCATCTCGGCGATGCGGCCCTGATGCAGCACGATGCCGCCGATGAGCTGCACGCGGAACGGCTTCATGCCCAGCACGCGCCACGCGGCCTCGCGCGCCGTGGCAAACGCCTCCGGCAGCAGGTCGTCGAGCGACTCGCCGTCGGCATAGCGCTGCTTGAACTCGTCGGTCTTGGCGCGCAGCTGCTCGTCCGTGAGCGCGGCGTACTCGTCCGACATGGCTTCGATTTTATCAGCGATCGGGTAGAGCCGCTTGAGCTCATGGTCGCTGTGAGTACCAAATATTTTTTTGAGAAAACCCATTTGTTGACACTCCTTGTCCAGTGTAATTTAGGATTATACCATACATTTATGAATAAAAAAAGAGTGAATCGGCTCCGCGATAAATTTTTACCGGATCGGGCATTTTCCCATTGCCGGAATGCGTCGAATGCTGTAGAATATGTGTTTGTTTGATAGCTTGAAACAGAGGAGAGAAACATCTATGCAGGCGATCGGCTTTGACAATGACAAATACCTCCGGATGCAGTCGGAAAAGATCCGCGAGCGCATCGGCCAGTTCGGCGGCAAGCTGTATCTGGAGTTCGGCGGCAAACTCTTTGACGACTACCACGCATCGCGCGTGCTGCCGGGCTTCGCCCCCGACAGCAAGGTGCGCATGCTCATGGAGATGCGCGACGAGGCGGAGATCATCATCGCCATCTCGGCGGATGATATCGAGCGCAACAAGCGCCGCGGCGACCTCGGCATCACCTACGACGACGACACCCTGCGCCTGATCGACGCGTTTCAGGGCTGCGGGCTGTACGTCGGCAGCGTCGTCATCACGCACCACCGCGGCCAGCCCGCGGCGGAAAAGTTCCAGCGCCGGCTCGAGACGCTCGGCATCCGCGTGTACCGGCACTACATCATCCCGGACTACCCGTCCGACGTCGCGCGCATCGTCAGCGACGACGGCTTCGGCCGCAACGACTATATCGAGACGACGCGCAGCCTCATCGTCGTGACCGCGCCCGGCCCCGGCAGCGGCAAGATGGCCACGTGCCTGAGCCAGCTCTATCACGAGCACAAGCGCGGCGTGTGCGCGGGCTACGCCAAGTTTGAGACGTTCCCGATCTGGAACCTGCCGCTGCGCCACCCCGTGAACCTCGCCTACGAGGCCGCGACCGTCGACCTCGACGACGTGAACATGATCGACCCCTTCCACCTCGAGGCCTACGGCGTGACGACCGTCAACTACAACCGCGACGTGGAGATCTTCCCCGTGCTCAACGCCATGTTCCAGTGCATCTACGGCAGCTCGCCGTACAAGAGCCCCACGGATATGGGCGTGAACATGGCGGGCTACTGCATCAGCGACGACGCCGTGTGCTGCGCCGCCGCCAGGCAGGAGATCCTCCGCCGCTACTACGCCACCGCCTGCGCGCAGCTGCGCGGCCTGTGCGCCCCGGTCGAGACGCAGCGGCAGGAGCTGCTGCTCAACCAGCTCGGCCTGACGGCGGCCGACCGCCCGGTCGTGGGCGCGGCGCTCCGGCGCGCCGAGGAGACCGGCGCCCCCGCCGTCGCCATCGAGATGCCCGACGGCACGATCATCACCGGCAAGACCTCTTCCCTGCTCGGCGCGAGCTCGGCCTGCCTGCTCAACGCGCTCAAATACCTCGGCGGCATCCCGAAGGACGTCACGCTCATCTCGCCCGAGATCATCGAGCCGATCCAGCACCTGAAGGTCGAGCATCTGGGCAACCACAACCCGCGCCTGCACACCGACGAGGTGCTCGTGGCGCTGAGCATCTGCGCCGTGAGTGACCCGACCGCCGAGATCGCCATGCAGCAGCTCGAAAAGCTCGCGCACTGCGAGGCGCACTCGTCCGTCATTCTCTCGCACGTGGACGAAAACGTGTTCAAAAAGCTCGAGGTGAACATCACGTTCGAGCCGCGCTTCCAGACCAAGAAGCTCTTTCACCGCTGAAATATCCGCGGGGACGGCCTGCGCCGTCCCCCGGTTTGCGATTTTTTCGCATTTTGAACAGGTTTTGCTTGACAAACACCGCGCAGGGATGGTATATTCGTAAAGCTGAATGTGGGACGACCTCTGCGGGTGTAGTTCAATGGTAGAACACCAGCCTTCCAAGCTGGATACGTGGGTTCGATTCCCATCACCCGCTCCATACCTTCTGGGCGGGCAGCAAAATATTGTATGCGCGCCAATAGCTCAGTTGGATAGAGCAACTGCCTTCTAAGCAGTAGGCCGGGGGTTCGAATCCCTCTTGGCGTACCATTTCAGATCTATGGTGGGTATAGCTCAGCTGGGAGAGCACCGGATTGTGGTTCCGGGTGTCGAGGGTTCGAACCCCTTTACCCACCCCACGAAATCGGGGATTGGGAGTGATCCCGATCCCCGTTGTTTTTGCCCCGATATTGGGATGTAGTGTAATGGTAACACACCAGACTTTGACTCTGATATCGTGGGTTCGAATCCCGCCATCCCAGCCACGTCAGATGTTTTCTGCCGGTTTCGGCTTCCCGCAGGCGGAAAGCCTTCGCCTCTGAAAACATCTTCCTTCCTCAGCCGCGAATCGCTGCGCTGGATTCGCGTCTGATATTTTGGATAGCAGATAACTTTTCACACCGATATGCCCCAGTAGCTCAGTAGGCAGAGCACCTGCCTTTTAAGCAGGGTGTCCGGGGTTCGAATCCCCGCTGGAGCACCAAAAAAATTCTCTCGCCTTTCGGCGGGAGAATTTTTTTCTGGCTGCTCCCGGGGAGTCGAAGTTTATCCCCGGCAAAGCACCCGCCCCCCCGTTTCATACGGTGCCGCCCGGAAATGCTGCCGCAGCCATTGACTTTGTCCTGCGAATCATGTAATCTTTTAGAGGCCTCTTTCATTTTATGACAGAAAGGCCCAGATCCACGCAAAACCGCGCAAGCGCAGTGCCATCACGCACAGGCAGTCCGAAAGGAGAAAATATATGCTCTCGATTATCCTGCCGGCTTACAATGAAGAACAAATGATCCCGATCACCGTCCGGACGCTCGCCGAGACGATGGGTACGGAGATTCCCTACGAGCTGGTATTCGTCGACGACGGCTCGCGGGACAAGACCTGGGATGTCATCTGCGCGCAGGCGCAGGAAGATCCGCACATCCTCGGCATCCATTTCAGCCGGAACTTCGGCAAAGAGGCCGCCATGTTCGCCGGGCTGGCCAAGGCCACCGGCGACTGCTGCGTGGTCATGGACTGTGACCTGCAGCACCCGCCGGAAAAGGTTGTGGAGATGTATCACCTCTGGCAGCAGGGGTACGAGGTCGTCGAGGGCATCAAGGAGGATCGCGGCAGAGAAAGCGCCGCCCACCGCTTTGCCGCCAAGAGCTTTTATAAACTCATCAGCGACGCCGCCGGGATGGATATGTCCCACTCCTCTGACTTCAAGCTGCTCGACCGCAAGGTCGTGGACACGCTCAACGCGCTGCCGGAACGGAATGTGTTTTTCCGTGCCCTGTCCTACTGGGTCGGCTATCGAAAAACGACCGTCTCCTACTGTGTGCAGGAGCGGACGGTCGGCGAATCCAAGTGGTCGACGCGGCGGCTGATCCGCTACGCGCTGACCAACATCGCCGCTTTTTCCACCGCGCCCATGCAGATCGTCACCTTCCTCGGCGTGCTGACGCTGCTGGTCTCCATTGTCTTCGGCTGCATTTCCCTGTATCAGAAAATCGCCGGCATCGCGCTCAGCGGCTTTACGACCGTCATTCTCCTGCTGCTGTTTTTCAGCAGTATTCTGATGATCAGCCTCGGCATCATCGGGTTTTACATCTCCCGGATCTATGTGGAGTGCCAGGGGCGTCCGCGCTACATCATCTCGCAGACCTGCGGCACAAAGCAGGAGCACGCGCCGACGCCGTGAGCGGCTTTCCGATCCGATAGAAGCGTTCCGCGCCCGAAGGGGCAGCCCCATGGGCGCACGCAAAACTCCCCCGCCTGTAGGCGGGGGAGTTTTTTCTGGCCGGAGCAGAGTTTCCTGCGCGCAAGCGGCCTTTCGCATCACGTCTGCTTCGTCATCTGCTTCACGCTCTGGTGCACGCCCGTCGCGGCCCAGCCGGACACGGTGCCGACCGCCATCCCGATCAGGTACGTGACAGCCGTGATCGCCGCCACGGATGCAATGCCGAGTTCCATGCCCTCACCTCCTGTCCCGCTATTCCCTATGCGGCGGCGTGGCACAGTCCCTTTTATCGTACAGAGAAGAAAGAATAGACATTCCGACCATAAAATGATAAAATTGTCGTAATCCGCCGGAAACGGCGAGAAAAACGAGAGGAAGAGTGTCTATGAAAAAGTGCAAATTTTGCATGACAGAAATTGACGACAAAGCGAAAGTCTGCCCGCAGTGCGGCAGGAAGCAGCCCAGCAAGGCTAAGAAGATTGTTGGGATTGTCCTGCTTGCCCTGTGTGCAGTCATCGTGATTGCCGCGATTGCCGGCGGCAGCGGGGACAAAGACAAACCGACCAGCGCTGCCGGAACCGTCGAAACGCAAGCCCCGGAAAACACTGACCCGGTTGCCAAGCTCAGCTATAACAAGCTGGAGACCGTCACAGAAGCCGCGGAAGGCCGCACGAATTACGGCAGTCAGTGCATCAACGGCGCGATTAAAAATACGTCCGGTAAGCAGCTGTCCTATGTGGGTGTCACCTTCGCGCTGTACGATCAGGACGGCAACCAGATCGGTACTGCCATCGACAATATCAATGACCTGACACCAGATTCTACGTGGAAATACACGGCCATAACGCTTGATACGCAACAGTTCGCTTCGTTTGAGCTGACGAGCGTTGACGCCTGGTAACACATAGGCAACATCAATCGCCCTGACGTTTTCACGTCAGGGCGAAGCTAAATAGATTGCGTTCTTTTTTTGAGGGGGATACGCATGCGGGCAGAAATCCATAGGGTCATGTACCGTATGGTCCACAAATACAGCTGGAATTGGGGCATCACGCGCGGCCTCATCAATCACCGGTTCGGCACGAACTATACCGCCGATGAATTGAAAGAGCTGTACAATGAACGATAAAATCAAAAACGCGCTCGGTGGCTCTGGCGGCAGCGTTTCCGTCTCTGAAAAGCCCGCTGCAGAACCGGTAGGTGCAGAAAAGGATGCGGATATTCCTGACAGCAATGAATCAAAAATCGTGACGACGGAAGAGGAACTGGAAGCCTATTTCATCATCAAAAACCTGCTGAAAGACGTCGTTGACCTGCAAGACATTACATATAAGGACACCGAATCCTATATCAATATTCTCTACAAGAAAAATACCCGCAAATGGATAAACTCACCGACACAGTGAAAACACTGATCGTGCCGGACGAGGAGAAAAAGGGCCAAAAATTCAACTTGACAAGTGTATATGATCTGGAACAATACAGTGACCTGCTGCACAAAACATTGGCTCGTTATATGTGATTCCAGCATGAAAAAGAGGGATGCAAAGTTGCATCCCTCTTTTCAGCGGTGCTTGCCATCCCGCCAAAATGCAAGTATAATCGGGGCATCGAGACAAGATAAGGAGGAATCCGCATGGAAAACACACTCAAACAGAAACTTGCCGCCGGCGCGCAGCCGATCGGCACCTTTTTTGACACCGCCAGCGTGAGCCTCATGGAGTGCCTCGGCCGCACGGGGCTCGACTTTGCCATCATCGACAACGAGCACTCCCCCATCGAGGCTGAGACCACCGCCGCGCTCGTGCGCGCCGCCGAGCTGAGCGGCATCTGCCCGCTCGCGCGCGTGCGCGAGATCAGCCGCCCCGCCGTGCTCAAGCTGCTCGACGTCGGCGTACAGGGCCTGATCGTGCCGAACGTCAAGACGCTCGAACAGGTGCAGGAGCTCGTGAACTACGCGAAATATTACCCCATCGGCCAGCGGGGCTTCTGCCCGTCGCGCAAGGACGGCTGGGGCTTTGACGGGCTCGGCTCCGTGCCGGAGACCATGCGCCACTTCAACGGCGAGACCCTGCTCTTCCCGCAGTGCGAGACCGCCGAGGCGCTCGATAGCATCGAGGACATCTGCGCCGTGGACGGCGTGGACGGCATCTTCGTCGGCCCATTCGACCTGTCGATCTCGATGGGCATGCCGGGGCAGTTCGACGCGCCGGAATTTCAGGCGGCCATCACGCGCATCGTCGCCGCCTGCCGCGCGGCCAGAAAGTACTGCATGTTCTTCACCGGCACGGCCGACGGCGTGGTCGACGGCTTCCGTAAGGGCTTCGACGCCATGGCCTACAGCCTCGACGCCGCGCTGTTCATTCAGGGCGTGAAGCGCGATGTGGAGGACATCCGCAGCCGGCTGTAAAGAAGATATGAATATGGCAAAGGCGCGCACCGACCGGTGCGCGCCTTTTTTGCATACCTCAATGCTTATCCCCGCAGAAGGCAGCCTCGTCGTTCGACCAGCCGCGGTCGAGCAGCCAGTAGGTCGTCTCGTCATCCGCCGCCATCTCGTCGTCCGTCAGCTCGCGATCCTGGTGCTGGCGCCCCCACTTGAGCAGCTCATAATTGCGCAGCTCCTTGAGCGTGAACGGCAGGCCCAGCTCCTCCGCCACCGGCAGGAGCACGTGCTCGGTCATCACGTCCCGGATCTCGAGACTGCCGGGATAGCTGTCCATCGCCTGCTGCACGCGCGCCTGCAGGGCAGAGTCGGCGTCATAGAGTTCAAAAAACTTATCCACATTCGTTTTCGGTTTGTCTGCCATGTCGGTCACTCCTGATACAGGTATTTTCCTGCATTATACTACACCCAACGCCCGCGCGCAAGGCGCGTTCACGCCTCCGGCGATTCGGCCAGCTGCGCGAGCGCGCTGCGCACCGCCGCGATCACGAACGCGGAAAACGTGCAGTCCTTGCCCGCAATGGCCGCCTCCACGTCCGCGATGACATCATCCGGAAAGCGGATGGTCTTGTTCGTCGTGTGCGGTGTGCGCGGTATCTGAAATGCTGCCATGATGCCGCTCCTTTCTTCGTTTTTTCATGATTGTACGGCGTTTTGCACCCGTTTTATGCATTGCATTCGCATTGCGTTTTGCGTTATAATCAAGGAAAAACGGAAGGAGCGGAACATTATGGATATGAACAAACTATATAAAAAGGCATATATTGTTTTGTTCAACTCGATCACAGATGCACTAGCCGCGCCCGAAATAGCCGAACACATCCTCAAAAACGCGCAGCAGCTGGCTGAAGAGATCATCCTCACAGGCGCAGACTGACCGCCCGCACCCGCGCGCACCCTGCCGAATACCATGGGTACGGGAGGCAATCGCCTCCGGAGGAAGGGGAAGCAACCATGACACAGATCCAAACGCTCAGCGAGCTGCAGCCCGGCCAGAGCGCGACCGTGCGCAGCGTGTGCGCGCCCGACGGGATGCAGCGGCGGCTGCGCGACCTCGGCCTGATTGAAAACACGCGCGTCGTCTGCCTCGGCCGCAGCCCCATGGGCGACCCGAGCGCCTATCTCATCCGCGGCACGGTGATCGCGCTGCGGCGGTGCGACTGCTGCGGCATCCGCGTGGCCGTGCCGTAAAGGGGGTGCGTGCATGGGACTGACGCACCGCTCTGTCGGCGCGCACGCGGCCGCGTTCGGCGGCACACGCCGGGCGGGCGAGCGCGTCGTGGCGCTGGCAGGCAACCCGAACGTCGGCAAGAGCACCGTCTTCAACGCCCTGACCGGGATGCACCAGCACACCGGCAACTGGGCGGGCAAGACCGTCGGCTGCACGTGCGGCCGCTGCAGCTCGGCGCGGGAGAACTATTTTTTCGTGGACATTCCGGGCACGTACTCCCTGTGCCCGCACTCGGCAGAGGAGGCCGTCGCGTGCGACTTTGTGCGCGGCGGCGAGGCCGACGCCGTGGTCGTCGTGTGCGACGCGACGTGCCTGGAGCGCACGCTCGTGCTCGCGCTGCAGGTGCGCAGCGTGACGCCGAACCTGATCGTGTGCGTGAACCTGCTCGACGAGGCGCGGCGCAAGCGCATCACGATCGACCTGCCGGAGCTGCAGGCGCAGCTCGGCGTGCCGGTCGTGGGCGTGACGGCACGAAAGAAGAAAACGCTCACCGCCCTGCTCGACGCGCTCGACACCGTCGCGGCGGCGCCGCAGCCGCAGCCGGACGCGGCGCCGCCGTCCGACCCTGCGGACGACGTGCGCCGGGCCGAGGCCATCTGCCGCGCGTGCGTGACTTACGGCACGACCGAATACGCCGCGCGCGACCGGCGGCTCGACCGCCTGCTCACGAGCCGGGCGACGGGCTACCCCGTCATGCTGCTGGGGCTGGCGGGCGTGCTGTGGCTGACGATCGCGGGCGCGAACGCCCCGTCGGAATGGCTGGCGCGCGCGCTCGGCTGGGTGCAGGCACAGTTTTCGGCCCTGCTCACGGCGCTGTACGCACCGCTCTGGCTGCAGGGGCTGCTGGTGGACGGCATGTTCCGGACGCTGGCGTGGGTCGTGGCCGTGATGCTGCCGCCGATGGCCATCTTTTTCCCGCTGTTTACGCTGCTCGAGGACGCGGGGTATCTGCCGCGCGTGGCATATAACCTCGACCGGCCGTTTCACGCCTGCCATGCGTGCGGCAAGCAGGCGCTGACGATGTGCATGGGTCTCGGCTGCAACGCGGCGGGCGTGGTCGGCTGCCGCATCATCGACTCCGAGCGCGAGCGGCTGCTCGCCGTGCTGACCAACAGCCTCATGCCGTGCAACGGGCGGTTTCCGGCGCTCATCGCGCTCATGACCATGTTCTTTGCCGCGGCCGGCGGCAGCTCGCTCGTCAGTGCGCTGCTGCTCACGGCGGCGCTCGTGCTGAGCGTGGGGCTGACGTTCGGCGCGACGTGGCTGCTGAGCATGACCGTGCTGCGCGGCAGACCGTCGGCCTTCGCGCTGGAGCTGCCGCCGTACCGCGCACCGCAGGTCGGGCAGGTCATCGTGCGCTCCGTGTTCGACCGGACGCTGTTCGTGCTCGGGCGCGCGGCCGCCGTGGCCGCGCCGGCCGGGATGATTCTTTGGACGCTGGCAAACGTGCACGTCGGCGGCGCGAGCCTGCTGGCGTGGTGCGCAGGTGCGCTCGACCCGCTCGGGCGGGTGATGGGCATGGACGGCGTGCTGCTGCTGGCATTCGTGCTCGGATTTCCGGCCAACGAGATCGTGCTGCCGATCGCCGTGATGGGGTATCTGGCGCAGGGCAGTCTGGGCGATTCGCTCGGGCTGGCGCAGATGCACGCGCTGCTGACCGCCAACGGCTGGACGTGGACGACCGCCGTGAGTGCCGTGCTGTTTTTCCTGCTGCACTGGCCGTGCTCGACGACGCTCTGGACCATCCGGCGCGAGACCGGCAGCACAAAATGGACACTGCTGGCGGCGCTGCTGCCGACGGCGATGGGCATGGCGCTGTGCGCGGCGTTCACAGCGCTGGCGCGCGCACTCGGCTGGTGAGCGGATTAGGCCGCAGCCGCCGGGACATACTAGCCGCAAGACGCAGGAAAGGAAGAAGCAAGTGACCCGACCGACCACGGAGGAGCTGGCACGCCGCGCGCTCGAGTCCGTCGCCCGGGCGCACGGTGTGTCTGTTGCCGATGTGCACGCCGCCGTGCGCGGGGCGGCGGAGCACACGAAAGCCCTCGGCGCGCTCGCGCCGGAGGAGCTGGTGGCATATCTCGCGCACAAGAGCAGGAACCGGGAGCCGTAACGGCTCCCGGTTTTTTTGCCTGTCGGAAAACCCCAATGGGGTTTTTCCGGCAAAAGGCTTACAGTCTGCTGCGCGCAGAATTTGTGCGCCGATGGCACACAAATTCCACACTTGCAGCCTGAGCGGTATTTTCTCTGCCGCACATGTCGCCAGAGAAAATGATTTCACTTTTTTGCCGCCTGCGGGCGGCAAACTCTGCGAGGCTTCTTCTGTGCGGGACCGGTGCTTTCATATGCTCCCGGTTTTGTCATGCCGCGGCGAAAATCGCCGTTGTGCCGGGGCGCGGTTCGGATTATAATGGAAGCACCACACCGCGGCCCGGCCGCGGGAAGGAGCGGACCGACATGAAATTTCTTCACCTCGCCGACCTGCACCTCGGCAAGCGGGTCAACGGCTTTTCGATGCTGGAGGATCAGGCATATATCCTGCGGCAAATTCTCGCCATTCTGGACGACGAGCGGCCGGACGGCGTGCTGATCGCGGGCGACGTATACGACAAGCCCGTGCCGCCGACCGAGGCCGTCGAGCTGCTCGACGGATTTTTGACCGAGCTGTGCACGCGCGGCGTGCCCGTTTTGCTCATCAGCGGCAACCACGACTCGCCGGAGCGGCTCGCCTTCGGCGGGCGGGTCATGGGCAGCTGCGGCATCCACATCGCGCCGGTTTATGGCGGCGCGGTCGCACCGATCGTGCTGCGCGACGAATTCGGCCCCGTATCCGTATGGCTGCTGCCGTTTTTGAAGCCCGCGCACGTGCGCCGCTGGTTCCCGGACGCGCAGATCGAGAGCTACACCGACGCCGTAGCCGCCGCCATCGCGCACATGGACATTGATCCTGCTGCGCGCAACGTGCTCGTGACGCACCAGTTCGTGACCGGTGGCGCGCGCAGCGGCTCGGAGGAGCTGTCCGTCGGCGGGACGGACAATGTGGACAGCAGCGTGTTCGCGCCGTTTGACTACGTGGCGCTCGGCCACCTGCACGGCGCGCAGCAGATCGGCCGCCCGACGATCCGCTACGCCGGGTCGCCGCTCAAGTACTCGTTTTCCGAGGCGAGCCAGCGCAAATCCGTCACCGTCGTGACGCTGGGCGAAAAGAGCGCGGTCGACGTGCGCACCGTGCCGCTGATGCCGCTGCGCGACCTGCGCGAGATCCGCGGCAGCTACGACGAGCTGACCGCGCGGAGCTTTTACGAGCACACGACCTACCGCAGCGACTACCTGCACCTGATCCTCACGGACGAGCAGGACGTGTACGACGCCGTGGGCCGGCTGCGGGCGATCTATCCGTACCTGATGACGCTCGACTACGACAACGCCCGCACGCGCGCCGCCGGGGCGGTGGCAGCGCCGGCAGCCATGGAGCAGCGCACGCCGCTGGAGCTGTTCGAGGCGCTGTACCTGCAGCAAAACAACCAGCCCATGAGCGACGAGCAGCGCGCGTTCGCGGCGCAGCTCATGGAGGAGATTCAGGAGGCGCAGCCATGAGACCGCTGAACCTGACCATGTCCGCCTTCGGCCCGTACGCCGGGCAGACGACCGTGGACTTTTCCGTGCTCGGCACGTCCGGGCTCTACCTCATCACCGGCGACACGGGCGCCGGCAAGACGACGATCTTTGACGCGATCACCTACGCGCTCTACGGCGAGGCGAGCGGCGAGAGCCGCGAGAGCTCCATGCTGCGCAGCAAATACGCAGCGCCCGAAACGCCGACGTTCGTGGAACTCACCTTCTTAAACGGCGGCAAGACCTACACCGTGCGCCGCAATCCCGAATACACGCGCCCGAAAACGCGCGGCACGGGCACGACCGTGCAGAAGGCAGACGCCGAGCTGACGCTGCCGGACGGCCGCATCATCACCAAGGCGCGCGACGTGACCGCCGCCGTGACGGACATCGTCGGCGTCGACCGGGAGCAGTTTGCCCGCATCGCCATGATCGCGCAGGGGGAATTCCGCAAGCTGCTGCTCGCCCAGACGGACGAGCGCAAGGCCATCTTCCGCCAGATCTTCCACACGGGGCAGTATCAGGCGCTGCAAAACCAGCTCAAGGAGGAGGCCGCCGCGCTCGACCGGCAGTGCGGCGAACTGGAGGCCGGGCTGCGTCAGGCGGCCGGGAGCATCCGCTGCGACGCGCCGGAGACACTGCCGGACGCGCTGGACACCGACGCGCTGCTCGCGGCGCTGGACACGCTGCTGCACGCGGACGAAGCCGCGCTGACACAGGCGCAGGCAGAGCACGCGGAGACGGAGACACAGCGCGAGCAGGTGCTCTCCGACCTCGGCAAGGCGGAGGCGCTTGAGGCCGCGCGCGGGAAACTCGCCGAAGCGGAGAGCGCGTGGACGGAGGCACAGGCGGAAATGAAGGCGGCACAGGCGGCGCTGGACACCGCTACGGCCTCGCAGCCGGAGATCCAGAGCCGGCGGCAGGGCATCACGCGGCTGGAGGACGCGCTGCGGCGGTATGAACAGCTCGACACACTGCGCGCGCAGGCGGAGGCGGAGCGCAAACGGCTGGCGCAAAAGCGAAGCGACCTTGACGCGGCGCGCGCCCGGACGGACGCGGCCGCGAAGGCGCTGGAGACCGCGCGCGGGAAACTGAGCGGGCAGCCGAAGCTGGCCGTGGCCGCCGCGCAGGCCGGGCACGCGCAGGACGCGGCCGCGCAGCGCTGCGTGCAGCTGGCGGCGCTGGAGACGCAGCGGCAGCAGTGCGCCGAGCTGGAAACGGCGCTCACCGCCGCGCAGGCGGAATATCAAAAAGCGGCCGAGGCCGCGCAGGCGGCGCTGGCGCACTACGGCGCGCAAAACCGCGCCTATCTCGACGCGCAGGCGGGCATCCTCGCGCGCACGCTCGTGCCCGGGCAGCCCTGCCCGGTCTGCGGCGCGACGGAGCACCCCTGCCCCGCCGCCGCGCCGGAGCAGACGCCGGACGCCGCCGCGCTCAAGCGCGCGCTCTCGGACAGCGACCGGGCACAGAAAACGGCCGCAGAGCGCAGCGCGCAGGCGGCCGGTCTGCGCGGGCAGCTCGACGCCGTGCGCGGCACGCTCGCGCAATCGTGCCGGGCGCTGACGCCGCCGCTCGACCCGGACACGCTGGCGGAGACCCTCCCCGCTCTGCGCGCAGCGGCTGCGCGCGACGCCGAAGCGCTCGCAGCGCAGCACACGGCGCAGCAGCAGGCACTCTCGGCGCTGCAGGCGCTGGAGGCTGGCCTGCCGGCGCAGGAGGAAGCACTCCGGCGGCAGCAGGCAGACATACAGGAACGCGCGCAGGAGCTGTCCGCACGTGCGGCGCGATGCGCGGAGCTGGACGCGGAGACCGAACGCCGCGCACAGGAGCTGCCGCACGAAAACCGCGCGGCAGCGCAGCGCGCGCTCGTCGAGACACGCACGCAGTGCGAGGCGCTGCAGCAGGCGCTGGACACGGCGCGCGAGCGCAGCAGCGCGGCACAGTCCGTGCTCGCCGCGCTGACCGGAAAGCGCGACGCGCTGCGCGCACAGATCCAGGCCGCGCCGCCGGCGGACATCGCCGCCCTGCGCACGCGGCGGGATGCGCTGACCGTGCGCGCCGAGCAGCTGCAAAGGCAGATCAGCACCTGTGATGCGCGCCTGGAGCAAAACCGCGCGGCCCGCACCGCCATCGACACGCGGCGGCAGCAGCACGCCGCCGTGCGCGCGCGCTGGCAATGGGTGCACGCGCTGGCCACGACGGCCAACGGCGCCGTGCCCGGCAAGGAAAAGATCATGCTTGAGACCTACATCCAGACCGCGTACTTCGACCGCATCCTTGGCCGCGCGAACACGCGCCTGCTCATCATGTCCGGCGGGCAGTATGAGCTGCGCCGCTGCGCCCGCGCGGGTGACAACCGCAGCCAGACCGGGCTGGAGCTGGAGGTCATCGACCACTACAACGGCACGGCGCGCAGCGTCAAGACGCTCTCCGGCGGCGAGACGTTCGCCGCCTCCCTGTCGCTGGCGCTCGGCCTGTCCGACGAGGTGCAGGCGACCGCCGGCGGCGTGCAGCTCGAGGCCATGTTCGTCGACGAGGGCTTCGGCTCGCTCGACAGCGAGGCGCTGCAGCAGGCGCTCGCCGCGCTCGTGGGCGTGTCGGGCGGCAGCCGCATCGTGGGCATCATCTCCCACGTGGCGGAGCTCAAGGACCGCATCGACCGGCAGATCATCGTGACGAAAGACCGCAGCGGCGGCAGCCGCGTGCAGGTGCAGGCATAAAGCAAAAAATCCCCGGCAGCCGAAGCTGCCGGGGATATTCTCTGAAGCAGTATCACTCCACGACGAACAGCAGATACCACTGCCCGTCGACCTGGACGAACTCGAAATAAAAGTCATTATCCTGCCCGTTTTGATACGTCACGTCGCAGGCGACGATGACATTGTCGTCGATGCGCACACCGAGCTCGCGCTGGATCTCGCGCACGTCGCTGGCGTCGAGACTGTCATCGTCATAGACGTAACAGTCGTCGATGGCCTTGCCGTAGTCGTAATACCAGTCGTCGAGCTGGATGAGGGCGGCCTCGCGGCCGGCGGCGGTATCGTCGTCCTGCATGTACGTGATCACTTCGGGCAGGAAGAGGTCGAGCATGGCGTCGACATCGTCGTTTTCAAAATTCGTGAAGTAGCGCTCGAGGAGCCGGTCCACCTCCTCGCCGCCGGCCGTGCTGGGCTCGCCCGCCTGACGGGCAGCGAAAATGCCGGCCAAGACCGCCACGATCACGACCAGTGCAGCAAAGCCGCACAGCAGACCGATGAGCAGCTTCTTCGGCTTGTGCTTCGGGCCGATCTCCGGCGAGGAGACCCCGCCGCCGGGTGCAGGCGCATACCAGTTGCCCTGGCCCTGGGGCGCTTCGGGCGCGGGCATGCCACAGACGGTGCAAAACCGCGCGCCGGGCGCGAGCCGGCTGCCGCAGCGCGGGCAGATGCCCGGGCCGAACGGAGCTGCCGCGCCGGTGTAGGACGCGTTCGCCGTGTCCTGCTGCGGCGGTGCGGACTGTGCCGGGCCGGCGGAAGCGGGCTGCTCCGGCGCGGGCGCGCCGCAGTTGGTGCAAAAACGCACGCCGTCATCGAGCGGCGCGCCGCATTTCGTGCAGGTGCGCGGGGCGGCGGGCTGCGCGGACGCAGTGGGTTCGGCCGGCTGGGATGCCGGCGGGTACGGTGCTTTCGGGGCGACGGGCTGCTCGGGCAGCATGGCGCCGCAGGCGCGGCAGATCACGGCGCTGTCAGACAGCTGCGCGCCGCATTTCGGGCAGAGCATGGCAAGACCTCGTTTCTGTTTCAGATTTTTTCTCATTGTAACATCCGGCTTTCGATTTTACAATCCATTCTTTGCGTGTTATACTCACGTTATCTTCTATTCTGATTTTTTCCGGAGGCAACAGATCCATGAACATCACTGCCATCATCTATGACGCCGACGCGCGCCGCACGGCCTACATCCTCGGCACGGTCATCGGCAACTGCAAACTCTTCCCCGCCGAGCGCGCCCCGCGCGACTGGAGCGGGTACGCAAACGTCATCACCGTCACCGCGGGCGAGGACGGCCCGGTCGTGACCGCCGGGCTGCAAAAGCGCGTGACCTTCCGTCCGAAGGGCGAGGACGAGACTGTCGCCGCGGCCGAACTGATCGGCAAAGCCTTCTGCCCGCCGGAAGCCCCGATGCCGACGGATGCGCTCAAGGCGCGCATCGACGCCTTTCTGGAGGCGCACAACACGCTCGCGCTCGCGACCGGCTGCGGCAAATGGGTGCGGTGCACGCCGCTGGAATACCTGCGCGTGGACGGCAGGCTCTACATCCTCACCGAGGGCGGGCTGAAGTTCAAGGGCATCTGGTGGAACGGAGCGATCTCCGCCGCCGTGTTTGACAGCTACACGGGCATGGCGTCGCTCGCCGGGCTGCAGATGACGGGCACGGCCGTGTACATCGACCCGCTGAGTGACGAATACCGCAGCGTGATCGAGGCGCGCGGCGTGCAGCTGCAGCAGCTGCAGCAAATGCCCGCGATGCTGCACGCGGTGCGGCTGGACATCACGCGCTATGAGCTGCTCGACGGCGCGCTGCGCGCCGATGGCTACGCCGCGCGGCAGGTGCTCGATCTGGGCTGATGTATTCTATTTTTCCATCTGTGCCATACTATGGTTAGGGAGCACCCGCTCCGAAACCGGACACAGAGGAAGGTGAAACCTTTGCACAAAGCAGGCACGCAGCCGGCCATCCCGGTCGGGCTGGGTATGGCGCTGGTGCACAACCAGCAGGCGCTGGCAAAGTTTTCGGCGCTCACGGACGAGGAAAAGCGCGCATTCATCGCGGGCGTGCACGGCATCGACTCGCGGCAGGAGATGCGCGCGTATGTCGACCGGTTCGCAGAAAGCTGAAGATACCCCCGCTGCATTTTTGCAGCGGGGGTATCTTCATGTCTCGAAGCGGATGAGCGTGCAGAGCGTATCGCCGCTGTAGACGCACACGAAGGGGTTTCCGTCCGACAGGCGATATTTGAGCGTGACGGCATCTACGTCCTTGACCGCCTTCGGATAGATCATGCGAAAGCCCGTGAACGCATCGCGCGGCACGGTGTCCGGCAGGGCCTCGAGCGCAAAGTCGAGATACTTCGTGTTATGTACATGGCCGTTGAAGTCAATGTCGCTGCGGCGCAGGGGCAGCGTTTTCTCCCCATCGAAGGCGGCGGGGGCACGCAGGCGCGGCGCGGCGGACGCGAACACGCCGCGCGTCTCCGGCAGATAGGACCGGAAGCGCTGCTGGTCGATGCGGATGATCTTCTGCGCGCGCAGGTCGAACAAAATGAGCCGCGACTCGGCGCACACGAGTTCCGTGCCGCTCTCGTCCGCGAGCGTATAGTCGCGGAAGATGCGCCCGGTGGGCACGCTGTCGCGCACCCAGGTCGTGACGCGCAGGGGCGCCTTGCTGTCCGGCCGGCGCACGATCCGGACGCGCCAGTCGGTCAGCACCCAGGTGATGCCGTTGCGGCTTTCCTCAATGATGTCGTCGCCCGAGCTGTCGGAGTGGCGGCTGGCCGTGTTTTCCAAAATGCGCAGGATCGCTTCATAACCGAACTTGCCGCTGGGGTCAAAATCGGCGACGCCCGGCTGATATATCTCCGAAAAAAACATAATAATCGCTCCGTAATCGTAAAATTGTGTGCCTTCAGACGTCCGGCAGGCAGCCGTTTGCGAACATCCAGCTATAGGCCAGCGCCCAGGAACCGAAGAGGTCCGTCTCGTGCAGGGCGCGCACCTGCGCGCGCGTATACCACGCCGACTCGATCTCCTCCATGGGGTCGGCGCTCGGGCGGAACGTCCCCTCCGCCGTGCCGAAAACGCAGACCGTGCGCTCGTCACCGATGCCGACCGTGCACGCCGCCGGCGGCAGCACGTGCGTGATGGCCGTCAGGCGCAGGCCGGTCTCCTCGCGCAGCTCGCGGCGGGCCGCCTGTTCGGGCGTCTCCCCCGGCTCGATGAGGCCGCCGGGCAGGCCGTAGATGCGCTGGCCGAGCTCCATGCGAAACTCGTGGATGAGCGCGATGTGCTCGCGCGCAGCGTCCGTGAGCACCATGACGACCGCGTCCGTGCGGTGGTGCTGCAGGTGCTCGAGCGAGTCGATATTCCGGTCGCGGCTGACCATCTCATACGTGCGCGGGCAGCCGGTGCGGTCGATATAGTGCAGGTCGTAGCGGTGCAGGAACGCGCCGCCGTCCTTCTTTTCAATGTCAACGAATTGCAATGCGGGTCGCCTCTCTGGTCATGATAGCTTAGGATACCACGTTTTGCGCCGGGGTACAACCGGAAATGATAATAGATCAGCCGCTGTCCTTTGATAGCGGCTGATCTGTTGGGGGGAAGAAAGAAAGGGAGGATGCCGGGCGGGCCGGACGGCCGCGCCCAGTGTGACGATACCACACCTTTCTTAAAATACCGTGAGAATCAATCGCTTTCCGGCAGCGGCACGATGCCGTGCGCGAGCTTGAGCTGCAGCACGCGCAGCACGCTCGCATCGAGCGCATCGGCCGTGAGCGTGCCGTCTGCGAGCGCCTGCTCCACGGCCGCGACCGCGCCGGGCACGTCGCTGATCTCGAGCAGCATGTCGTTGCCGGCGGCGAGGGCGCGCACGGCCTTCTCCCCGTCGGTATACTGCGCGAGGGCCTGCATCTGCAGCCCGTCCGTGACGATGACGCCGCGGAAACCGAGGTCATAGCGCAGCAGATTCGTGACGAGCTTGTGCGAGAGGGACGCGGGCACATCGTCCATCGTCGGCACGGTCAGGTGGCCGACCATGACCATGTCCACCCCGGCGGCGATGCCGGAGACGAAGGGCTTGAGGTCCTCCTGCCGCAGCTGCGGGAGCGTCTTGTCGACCGTGGCGGCGCCGTTGTGCGAGTCCGTGGCCGTGCTGCCGTGGCCGGGGAAATGCTTCAGGCAGCAGATGACCCCGGCGTCACGAAAGCCGTGCACGGCGGCGGAGACGAGCGTGGCCGCCTCGTCATAATCATCGCTGTAGGCGCGGTCGCCGATGGCGTTGCTGCGCTTGTTCGTCCAGACATCGGCCACGGGCGCAAAGTCGGTGTTGAAGCCGTAGGCCGCGATGTCGTGCGCGAGGGTCTGGGCATTGTCATACGCGCCCTGCGTGCCGAGACTGCGGTAGCTGTACATGCTGTTTAATTTCGTCGTGCCGACGGTGTTCATCAGGCGCGCGACGCGGCCGCCCTCCTCGTCGACGGTGACGAGCGGGGCCGTGGCGCAGGCAGATGAGAGCGCGGACGTGAGCGCCCGGAGCTGCTCGCCGGAGGTCATGTTGCCCGCCGAGAGCAGAAAGCCGCCGACCGGATAGTCGCGCAGCGCGGCGGCGAGGTCATCCGTCATGGCCGTGACGGCGCCGCCGTCCGTGAGCGCCTCGGGGTGCACGATGAGCAGCTGGCAGATCTTCTCGCGTGTGCTCATGCCGTCGAGCAGCGTCTGCGCCGCATCCTTCTGGACGGCAGCGGATGTGCGGGGCGTGGGTTCGGGCTGCGCGGCGGTCTGCCCGCGGCGGACACACACGACCACAAGCAGCACCGCCAGCGCCGCAAGCACGAACAGGTAAATGGCCGCGCGCCAGTTTCGCCTTAAAATTTTCCAAAATGCATTCCATCTCATGGCTCCAGTTTACCGCACCGGCGGCAAAAACGCAATGCCATCCCATCGACGCGGCGGACTTGTTTCGTTCACAATTTCGTGCTATAATAATGGACAAAATTTCGGGGGCACGTGCTCCCAGACAGGAAGTGCTTTCTTTTATGACAAAAATTGATATTTTCTCCGGTTTTCTTGGCGCCGGCAAGACCACGCTCATCAAAAAACTGATCGCCGAGGCCTACACGGGCGAAAAGATCGTACTGATCGAAAATGAGTTCGGCGAGATCGCCATCGATGGCGGCTTCCTCAAGGACTCCGGCGTGCAGATCAATGAGATGAACTCCGGCTGCATCTGCTGCAGCCTCGTGGGCGACTTTGCCGACGCGCTGCAGAAGGTGCTCACCCAGTTTCACCCCGACCGCATCCTCATCGAGCCCTCGGGCGTCGGCAAGCTGAGCGACGTCATCCGCGCCGTGCAGGGCGTGCAGTCCGACGAGCTGGTGCTCAACGGCTTCACGACCGTGGTCGACGCGAACAAGTGCAGGATGTACATGAAGAACTTCGGCGAGTTTTTCAACAACCAGGTCGAGAACGCAAGCGCCATCATCCTCTCGCGTACCGAGGGTATCCGCCCCGAGAAGCTCGACGCCGCCGTGGCGCTGCTGCGTGAAAAGAACCCGACCGCCACGATCGTGACCACGCCGTGGACGGAGCTGGACGGCAAGCAGATCCTCGAAACGATGGAGCGGCGCGACACGCTGTCCGCCGAGCTCGAGCACCTCAAGGCCGAGGCCGCTGAGGACGATGACGAGGATGAGCACGAGCACCATCACCACCATCACGATGATGACGAGCACGAATGCTGCTGCGGCCATCACCATCACCATGACGACGATGATGACGATGAACACGAGCACGAGCATCATCATGACCACGACGAGCATGACCACGAGCATGGCGAGCATGACCATGACCACGATGACCACGAGCATGACGAGCATGACCATGACCACTGCTGCGGCCATCACCACCATCACCACCACGCGGACGAGGTGTTCACGAGCTGGGGCACCGAGACGCCGCGCAAATACACCGACGACGAGATCCGCACCGCGCTCGACGCGCTCATCAACGAGCACCGCTACGGCGTCGTGCTGCGCGCCAAGGGCATCGTGCCCGCGACCGACGGCGGCTGGATCCACTTTGACTACGTGCCCGGCGAATCCGACGTCCGCCGCGGCAGCGCACAGGTCACCGGCCGCGTGTGCGTGATCGGGTCGCACCTGGCCGAGGATGCACTGAAGGAGCTGTTCCACATTGGCTGACACGAAACAGCAGGCGCCGGATCTGCCGGTATACCTGTTCACCGGCTTTCTGGAGGCCGGCAAGACGAAATTCATCCAGGAGACGCTCGAGGACGAGCGCTTTCACAAGGGCGAGCGCACGCTGCTGCTGCTGTGTGAAGAGGGCGAGGAAGTCTACGAGCCGGACAAGTTCTGCGCCGGCAACGTCTTTGTGCGCAACATCGACGAGGAGTCCGACCTCACGGTCGAGCACCTGAAGGCGCTGCAGGACGAGATCCGCCCCGAGCGCGTGCTCGTGGAATTCAACGGCATGTGGATGCTCGACTCACTCTACGGCAACCTGCCGGAGGGCTGGGCGGTCGCGCAGGAATTCCTGTTTTGCGACGCGACGTCGTTTTTGAGCTACAACGCGAATATGCGCCAGCTCACGGTGGACAAGCTCAAGAGTGCCGAGCTCGTCGTGCTCAACCGCTACAACGACAGCATGGACCGCATGGAGATGCACCGCGTCATCCGCGCCATCTCCCGCCGGTGCGACATCGCGTATGAATACACCGACGGCAAGGTCGTGTACGACGACATTGAAGATCCGCTGCCGTTCGACCTTGACGCCCCGGTCGTCGAGATCGAGGACCGCGACTTCGCCATCTGGTACCGCGACATGTCCGAAGAGCCGAAGAAGTACGACGGCAAGACCATTGAGGTCAAGTGCCGCTGCCTCGTGCGCAAGAACGTGCCGAAGGGCTGCTTCATCGCCGGGCGGCACATCATGACCTGCTGCGTGCAGGACATTCAGTTCGCGGGCATCATCTGTGTGTGGGACCGCGCCGACGAGATCCGCAACGACGAGTGGGCCATCATCACGGCCCGGCTGGACTACAAGTTCCACCGCGCCTATGGCCGCAAGGGCCCCGTGTTCACGGTGCAGTCCGTGCAGGAGGTCGAAAAGCCGGAGGAACCGGTGGCCACGTTCTATTAAACCGCGAAGAAGCCTCGCAGCGTTTGCCGCCCGCAGGCGGCAAAGAAAATGCAATCATTTTTTCCGGCGGCATGTACGGTGGAAAAAATACTTTTCAGGCTGCAAGTGTGGAATTTGCGCGCCATCGGCGCGCAAATTATGCGCACAGCAGACTGTAAACCTTTTGGCGGAAACCCCGAATGGGGTTTTCGACAAGTGAAAAAAATCAGCCGCCCGGTGGGCGGCTGATTTTTCTATGCCGAAATTCAGTTTGCCTTGTCCTCGGCCGTGGACAGCAGGACGCGGTCGTTATCGAAGACCTCGCCCGCCTTGGCGGCGAAGGCGTCGAGCAGGCCCTGCACGGTCATGTCCGCGCGCTCCGGGCCGGAGACATCGAGCACGATGCGGCCGGCGTCCATCATGAGCGTGCGCGTGCCGAGCTCGAGCGCCTGGTGCATATTGTGCGTGATCATGAGGCAGGAGATGCTGCGCTCCGACACAACGCTGCGCGTGAGCGCGAGCACCTTATCGGCCGTGACGGGGTCGAGCGCGGCGGTGTGCTCGTCGAGCAGCAGCAGCTCGGGCGTGACCATGGTGGCCATGAGCAGCGTCAGCGCCTGGCGCTGGCCGCCGGAGAGCAGGCCGACGGGCGTGTTCATGCGGTCCTCCAGCCCCATGTCGAGCTGGGCGAGCGCGTCACGGAAAAAGTCGCGGTCGCGGCGTGTCACGCGGCGGAAGGGCTTGTGCTTTTCCGGCGAGCGGAGGTAGGCCACGGCGAGGTTTTCCTCGATGGTCATGTGCGGCGCAGTGCCCTTGAGCGGATCCTGGAACAGGTGGCCGATGCGGCGGCTGCGCTTGTGCGACGGCAGGAACGTGATGTCCCGCCCGTCGAGCGTGATCGTGCCGGCGTCGACGTAAAACACACCGGCGATGGCATTGAAGAGCGTGCTCTTGCCGGCGCCGTTCGAGCCGACGATGGTGGCAAACTCCCCGTCGGCCAGCCGGAGCGAGAGGTCGGACAGGGCGCGCTTCTCGTTGACGGTGCCGGCGTTGAACGTCTTGGAAATATGGGAAACTTCAAGCATCGGTCTCGTCCCCCTTTCCGGACAGGGCGCGCAGTTTGCGGGCGTTGGACTTGATCTTCGCCAGATGGACGTAGTCCTTCATGTTCGGCGCGGCGATGGCGACGGCCACGATGACGGCGGACACGAGCTTGAAATACTCGGCCGAGATGTTCAGCCGCAGCGCCAGCGCGATGATGAAGCGGTAGACGATGCTGCCGAGCACGACGCAGACGACGCGCTTGCCCACGCTGCCGCGGCGGCCGGCAAAGACCTCGCCGATGATGAGGCTCGCCAGCGCGATCGTGACCATGCCGGTGCCGAGGTTGATGTCGCAAAACTTGTTGTATTCCCCGATCAGGCAGCCGGACAGCGCCGTGAGGGCGTTGGCCAGGCACAGACCGATCGTGATGGTGGCTTTCGGATTGATGGAGGAAGCGCTGACCATATCCAGACTGTCGCCCGTGGCGCGGATGGACAGGCCGAGAGACGTGCCGAAAAAGCGGATGAGCACGAGCACGATCACGGCCGCGATGAGCGCGAGCAGGATCAGCCGGCTCCACTGCCCGCCGACAAGGCCCTTGAAGAGCGAAAACACCGTGTCGACCCCGGTGATGGACACGTTGGACGAAAAGCCCATGACCGCGAGGTTGATCGTGTAGAGGCCGGTGTTCGAGATGATGCCGGCGAGGATGCTCTCAACGCCGAGGCGCGTCTGCAAAAAGGCCGTGATGTAGCCCGAGAGCATACCCGCCGCCATGGCCGCGAACAGCGCGAGGATCGGGTGGCCGGCGATGGTGAGCATGGCGCCCACGGCGCAGCCGAGCGTGAAGCACCCGTCCGTGGACAGGTCGGCGATATTCAGGATGGAAAAGCTGATGAACAGCGCCAGCGCGACGAGGCCGTAAATGAGGCCGACCTCGAGCGCCGTCTGCAAAACGGTCAGCATGGAACTCCCTCCTTCGGGATGTCAGATATCAATCAAAATTCTGCTGCGTGGTCGTCTCGAGCACGGAGCTGCACTTGCCGTCAAACGCCTGCTTGACAGCCGCGAGGTCGTAGCCGAGGGCGGCGCAGCTTTCGGTGTTGATCATGGCGATGCCGTTATCGAACGTGGTCACGGGCAGCGTGGCGGGGTCTTTGCCGTCAACGAGCACCTGCACGACCATGTCGGCCGTGATCGTGCCGAGCTTGGTGTAATCCACACCGTAGCCGACGAACGCGCCGTTGAGCGCGAAGGAGTCCGCGCCGCAGTACTGCGGGATCTTGGCATTGAGGAACTTCTCGTAAATGGCGAGCTCGGCGGTCATGATGGTGTTGTCGGTCGGGGTGAAGACGGCGTCGACCTTCTCGGCGATGAGCGCGTCGACGGCGGAGGTGACTTCATCGGTGGTGGTGCCGGTCTTTTCCACGCAGCGGATGCCCTTGCCCTCGAGGTAGGCCTTCGCGTCCTCGATCGGCTGCTTGGAGGAATCCTCGCTCTTGGAGTAGAGCAGGCCAACGGTCTTGGTGTCCGGGTTCTGGGCGAGCATCAGATCGAGCAGGCCCTTGGTGTTGAGCGCGTCGCTCGTGCCGGTGATGCGGCCGCCGGGCGCGTCGAGCGAATCAACAATGCCGGCACCGACGGGGTCAGACACGGCGGAGAAAACGATGGGGATCTCGGTGTCCTCGGTAGCGGACTGCATGATCTTCACAGCCGGCGTTGCGATCGGGACGATGAGGTCCACGCCCTTGCTGACGAGCTCGGCGCCGATCTGGTTAAGCGTCGTGCCGTCGGCCTGGCCGTTGTAGAGCGTGTAGTCGAACTTCACGCCCAGCTCCGTGGCCTTCGCGTCGAGCTCGGCCTCGATGGCCGCCTCGATCTGGTTGAGGGACGCATCGTCCACAAACTGCACGATGCCGACCTTATAGGTCTTGCCATCGGCCTTGGTGTCCTCGGTCTTGCTGCCGCAGGCGGACAGGCCCATGAGCGCGGTGACGGCGAGCACGCCGCCGACGATCTTCTGGAAAGTCTGATTCATAGTATATTCTCCTTCTATATTGAAAGCGGTTGGTTTTGAACTGTTCGGATACGATCTGACGCGGCAAAAATTCTCCGGCCGCCACGCCATCGTCTGGTTTTGCGGGTCATCTGCATCCCTCCTGCGGTGATTTGAGCAATAAAAAAAGCCTCGTCCACGAAACGGTTCCATCCGTTTCATGGGACAAGACTGTAACTCCCGCGGTGCCACCCATGTTGGCGCTCATGCGCCCACTTTGCACGTACGATCATACGCTCCGCCGGATAACGGCCGCGGCCACCGTCGCCCCTCATGCTGCTGCAATCGGTTTGCCCTCACGAGTCCATTCGCCACCCGTCCGCTGCAGCGCTTCCACCGTCCGCTGCTCTCTGAAAGCTTCGTGAATGGGTACTTCTCTCGGTCATCGGTTTCTCGATGGTGTTACTCTACCACTTCCCGCGCCGGATTGCAAGCCCCATTTTCACGAATCTGCACCCGTTTTTCGGGAAATCTTTTGCGCATTGCGCACAAACGTCCCTGACCGGCGGTCAGGGACGCTTGCGTGTGTCAAACTCTGCGAGGCTGTTGGGGCTGTCCGGTCGGTCGCCGCAGCGTTAATTTCCGGTGTAGACGAAAGCGTTCGGCAGCGTGCGCCCGGCGGTGAGCGCGGGGTTGGAGCTGCGCATGATGTACTTACCCTTGTACCAGATCATGGCGCTGGTGCCGCCGTCGAGGTTCATGGCCTGCATGCAGTCGTGCTTGGCCATGATGGCCGCGCAGTCCGGCACGCTGATGCCAACCGACGTCGTGAGCCGGCCCTCGACGAGCAGGGCGATGATCTCGCCGTACTTCGACTGGCCGAGGCAGGCGCGCGGCTGCAGGTCGGAGAAGCCGCTGCGGGCGCTGACGACCGTCTCCCCGTCGATGATCATGGCGGGCGAGAACTCGACCGCGTCCGTCGTGTCGGGCGAGACCGAGGAATCGCTGTCGCGGATGTAGATGCGGTTGTCCTTATGCAGCTCGAGACGCTTGTAGCCATAGCCCATATGGCTGCCGTAGGACTTGCCGTTGCACATGGCGTAGCCCGCGAGGGTACCGCCGTTGCCGGTGCCGCCCGGGTCGATGAAGCCCGAGCCGGTCATGCCGATGACGCCGCCGTGGGCCTCGGCGATCTTGCCGCAGACCTGGCCGACGCTGCCGAGCGTGGACGCGGCCTGCAGACTCAGGCGCGACGGGTCTTTCATAATAACGAGCACGCCGCGGTAAGTGCTGCCTTTCACGCGCGCGATGAGGATCTTGTTGTGCGCGTCGATCGCAAGCACCTGCTCGCCCTGGATGGTGCGGATGCTGGTGCCGTCAGCCGTGAGGGCGGACTTGTCGATGTTGATGCGGCTCCAGCCGGCGGCGAGGGCGTCGGGATGCTCCTTGACATACGCCTGCATGCTCGGCACATTGACCTCCCAGAAGAGGTTGTAAAACGCGATCTCTTCCTTGCTCATGCCCTCGGTGTTCGTGAGCGTCGGGTTGCGGGACTCGGACTCGCCTTCGTCCCACTCGCTGTTGATGCCGATCTGCGCCTCCCTGGCGGCCTCCATTTCGGCGAGGACCTTGTCAATGACGCTGCGTGGGATGAACGCCGTGGCCAGCCACTGGTGGCTGAGCGTGTTCATGGCCGTCTGGATATAGGCCGTGCGCCACTTGGCGATGAACGGAATGTCGGAATAGACCGCCGTCAGATACAATCCGGCCAGGATGGCCAGCACGAGGAACAAAATGAGCAGCCGGCGGCCGAGGCTCTTTTTCTTCTTCGGCTTTTTGGCCTTTTTCGCCTTGCGGCCGTGCTTGCCGGCCGCGGCCGGGGCGACCTGCGGCGGGCAGCGGCGGGCATCCGGCGCGCTGCGGCGCGGCCGGGCGGCATCATCCGTCCACTGGCTGGCATAAGCCTGCTGCGCCGGACGCTGCTGGGCGGGGCGCTGCTGCGCCGGACGCTGCTGGGCCGGACGCTGTTGGGCCGGGCGCTGCTGGGCCGGACGCTGCTGGGCCGGACGCTGCTGGGCCGGACGCTGCTGGGCCGGGCGCGGCTGTGCGGTATCGGAAGCGGGCCGCTGCGTGCCCGTGGGGCGCGGCGGCGAGGAAAACAGCTTCAAGAGGCGACTCCTCCTTTATGTACGGGAAATTACGAAGGGCTTGACGGCCGGGCGCGGAAAATGTTCCGCACGCCGCGGGAAAAACGGGAAGGCCCGCCGAGCGAGCCTTCCCGGAAACGTGCAGGGGTGCGGCCGATCAGCAAAGCTGCGCGCCGGCGGGCACGCTGTCATCGAGCATGAGCAGGTTGAGCTTGCCGTCCTTCTCGGCCGAGAGGAGCATGCCGTTGGAGGCCATGCCCATCATCTTGCGCGGCGGCAGGTTCAGGATCGCCACGACGGTCTTGCCGACGAGCTCCTCGGGGCGGTAGTATTTGGCGATGCCGGAGAGGATCTGCCGGTCGGTGCCGCTGCCGTCGTCGAGCGTGAAGCACAGGAGCTTATCGGACTTTTTCACCGGCTCGCACTTGAGGACCTTGCACACGCGCATGTCGCACTTGGAAAAGTCGTCAATCGTCACATCCGGCAGCACAGGCGCGGACTTGGGCGCGGCGGCCGCTTCCTTCGCGGCCTTGAGTGCCTCGAGCTCGGCGATCTCCTTGGCCATGTCGATGCGCGGGAAGAGCGTCTCGCCCTTGTGCACCGTGACGTCCGCGGGCAGCACGCCCCAGACGGCGGCATTGTCCCACGTGGTCTGCTCCGCCGCGGCGCCGATCTGCGTGAAGGCTTTCGCGCAGCTGTCGGGCATGAAGGGCAGCAGCAACGTGACGGTGATGCGCAGCGTCTCGAGCAGGTTATACAGCACTGTAGCCAGGCGCGCGCGCTTGCTCTCGTCCTTAGCGAGGACCCAGGGCGCCGTCTCGTCGATATACTTATTGGCGCGGGAGATGACCTTGAACACCTCGATGAGCGCCTGCTGCGTGCCGAAATTGTCCATATAGCCGGCATACGTCCCGCGCAGGGAGGATACCATGGCGATGAGCTCGTCATCGAGCGCATCGTGCTCGCGCTCGGCCGGGAGCGTGCCGCCGAAGTACTTGATGACCATGGCGACGGTGCGGCTCAGGAGGTTGCCGAGGTCGTTGGCGAGGTCGGTATTGATGCGGGAGATGAGCAGCTCGTTGGAGAAGTTGCCGTCACTGCCGAGCGGGAACTCGCGCAGGAGGTAGTAGCGCAGCGCATCCACACCGTAGCGCTCGGCGAGCACGATGGGGTCGACGACGTTGCCCTTCGACTTCGACATCTTGCCGCCGCCGAGCAGCAGCCAGCCGTGGCCAAAGACCTTCTTCGGCAGGGGCATGCCCATGCTCATGAGCATAGCCGGCCAGATGATGGAGTGGAAGCGCACGATCTCCTTGCCGACCATGTGCACGTCGGCGGGCCAGAACTTCTCGTAATCGTCGTACTTGTCGTTCAGGAAGCCGAGGGCCGTGCAGTAGTTGAACAGCGCGTCGACCCAGACGTAGACGACGTGGCCGGGGTCAAAATCGACCGGGATGCCCCACGTGAAGCTCGTGCGCGACACGCACAGATCTTCCAGGCCGGGGTCGATGAAGTTTTTGATCATCTCGTTGACGCGGCTGGCAGGCTCGAGGAACGTGCCGCTGAGCAGCAGCTCGCGCACGGGCTCGGCATACTTCGACAGGCGGAAGAAGTACGCCTCCTCCTCGGCATAGTGCACCTCGCGGCCGCAGTCCGGGCATTTGCCGTCGACGAGCTGGCTCTCGGTCCAGAAGCTCTCGCACGGCGTGCAGTACATGCCGGAATACTTGCCCTTATAGATATCGCCCTTGTCGTACATCTTCTTGAAGATGCGCTGCACGGCCTCGACATGATAATCGTCCGTCGTGCGGATGAAGCGGTCGTTGGAGATGTTCATCAGCTTCCACAGCGCGCGCACGCCGCCGGGGCCTTCGACGATGTTGTCCACGAACTGCTTGGGCGTGACGCCGGCAGCCTCGGCCTTCTCCTCGATCTTCTGGCCGTGCTCGTCCGTGCCGGTCAGGAACATGACGTCATAGCCGCACATGCGCTTGTAGCGCGCAATCGCATCGGTCGCAACCGTGCAGTAGGTGTGGCCGATGTGCAGTTTGTCCGAAGGGTAATAGATTGGGGTCGTGATATAAAACTTTCCTTTGCTCATACTGCATTCTCCTCTGTATTAGTCTTCACCGGCGTCACCGGGGTCGTAGACGGACGGATAGGGCGTCGGCTGCGGCTTCGGCGTGGGGGTGGGCGTCGGCTTCGGCGCGGTGCTGGGGGTGGGCGTCGGCTTCGGCGTGGTGTCGTGCGAATGGTAGGTGCTGTTGGCCTCGACGGTGCGGCTGATCTGATTGCCGTCCTTATCATAGACGGTGCGGTAGGTCGTGGCGCGCAGGCCGTTGGCGGTGTAGCTCATCTTGACGTAGCTGCCGTCCACATCCGTGCCCCAGATCTCGACCGTGACGCTGCCGTTTTGGACATACGCCTTGATCTCGATCGGGTAGTCACGGTTGTTCGTAAATTTGAACTCCGGCCCGCCCCAGCTGACCGTGGCGTCCATACCGGGTTCGATATAGGCCACGGGGAAGTAGTGGCAGGTGCGGGTGTTGATCTTGAGGTTGGAGACCATGGCGCAGTAGTACAGCGTGGACGACACCTGGCAGATGCCGCCGCCGACCTCCTGCACGACCTGGCCGTTGGAATAAGCGCCGGCCTCCTTGAAGCCGTTGGCCTTCGTGCGCTGGCCGACGACGTCGTTATACGAAAACGTCTGGCCGGGCTGGAGAATGACGCCGTTGATCTTCTCGGCGGCGAGCTTCACGTTCGTGATGCGGTTGCTGCTGCTGCCGGAGAGCGAGGTGGTCTTCGTGGCGAGCTTGTCGGCCAGGAGGTGCTGCTGCAGGCGCTCCTGCGTCATCTCGGGCTGCGTGAGCGTGGCCGGGATGGTGACGGTATCGCCGTTGGCGGCCGCGTCCCACAGGGGCTGGGCGGCGGCCACGTCAAACTGGATACCGACCTTGCTCTCGGTGGCGGACTGGGTCTCGGGGTCGTAGCCTGCGTTGACCGGGTCGCCGCAGACGGCGTCGTGCAGCTCCTGCAGCGTCATCTTGTCATCGCCGCTCATGTCGACCGGGTAGGCCGACGTGCCGAACTTGCCGGCGCGGATGTCGCTGAGCACGCGGTCGGCGACGGCGGCGGGGTCGAGCGTGATCATGCTCGCGCCCTTGACGACGAGGATGGCGCTGTGCGCCTCGTCGATCTCGATGCTGCCGGCAGAGAGGCTGACGTTGATCTCGGCGGCCTCGCGCTCGATGCGCGTGCGCAGGGCGTCGGCGTCCATGTCGGCAAGGTTGTCCGAGGCGACGTCATGCCCCTTGAAGGCGCAGCGCAGCCACGTGAAGAAGTTGGTGAACACATTGCCGCTGCGGCCGTAGGCATAGGCCGTCTCGGCGGCGGCATCGGGCGTGGCGTCAAAGCCAATCTCCGTCGCGGTGACGGTGATGGACCGGTTGCCGGGGAAGGTCATGGTGAGCACCGGGGCGCTCGTATCGTCCCAGCCGGCGGCGCGGATGGCGTCCGCCGCGGCGGACTGCGTCATGCCGCCGACGTCCGTGCCGCAGACAGAGACGTTCGGGAAAATGGCGCTCTTTTTCGCCACGAGCACCATGCCGACGGCACCCGCCGCCACGAGGACGGCCAGCACGATGAGCACGACGCGCACGGCGATCCGGCCGCCGCGGCCGCGCGGTTTTTTCTCTTTGGGCGCCGGCTGCTGCCGGGCGTCGGGCGCGCCGTGGCGCGCCGGCTGCTCCTGCCGGGGCACGGGCGGGCGCTG
>OIXA01000027.1_pt1 | contig 162122 bp, 128 predicted proteins | sample 1587721 | NCBI WGS metagenome assembly OIXA01 (sample SAMEA3888900, study PRJEB22519) | human gut metagenome | biome: human gut; feature: human-associated habitat; material: faeces | place: Denmark | collected 2013 | reverse complement strand
ATAGACCGAAAAGACGCACAAAGATTACCAAGTTATTTTTTAAGGATTACTTAAAGAGCTAAATAGACCAAATTTTACCTATTTTTCCTATATTTGTAAAATGTGACAAGCAATAAGCGGCCAATGACAAAATTCGGCAGATTTTGCTGACATTGGACGATTACTAATACTAAACGACTATATTTTATATGGAGGAGAACAGAACATCCCTGCCGGAGAATGCGCAGAGAGAGCTCAAACCAGGAGAAAAATACCAACCACTCCTGAGTCCACAGAAAAATTATCCCGAAGTAACCCCATACTCAGTATGCGTAGGTCTGCTGATGGTAATCTTGTTTTCAGCAGCCGCAGCTTACTTGGGACTTAAGGTTGGACAAGTATTCGAGGCTGCCATACCTATCGCCATTATAGCAGTAGGTCTGACCGGCGCACTCGGAAAGAAAGGAGGACTTGGACAAAACGTCATCATTCAGTCTATCGGAGGATGCTCCGGAGCAGTAGTGGCCGGAGCTATATTCACTCTCCCTGCTATATATATACTAGGTGTAGAAGTGAATTTCATGCAGATGTTCCTCTCTTCATTACTCGGAGGAATCCTCGGAATTCTGTTCCTGATTCCGTTCAGAAAGTATTTCGTAAAGGAAATGCATGGAAAATATCCATTCCCTGAAGCCACAGCCACAACTCAGGTCCTCGTAAGCGGCGAAGGAGGAGGAAGCAACGCAAAGACATTGATCCTAAGTGGCCTGGTCGGCGGACTTTACGATTTCATCATCGCGACATTCGGAGCTTGGAGCGAAACGATAACCACGACAGTGATGCACGCAGGACAGTACGTGGCAGACAAAGCTAAAGTCGTATTGAAACTCAACACAGGTGCAGCTGTCCTCGGTCTCGGCTATATTGTCGGTCTGAAATACGCATTCATCATATGCTGCGGAAGCTTCTTGGTATGGCTAGTCATCATCCCTTTGATGAACGTTCTCTGGGGCGGACAAGTCATTGACCTTATGAATTCCGGTATCACCCAGACAATCGGTGACATGTCCGCGGACGAAATTTTCCGCAACTACGCGCGCCACATCGGAATCGGAGGCATCGCTACCGCCGGCATCATCGGAATCATCAAATCCTTCGGAGTGATCAAGTCTGCCGTAAGCCTCGCGGCTGGAGAGTTTTCCAAAAAACCGGGCCAGAGGGAGACTAATATAGATAGGACAGATGAGGATATATCCATGAAAATCATCGTTTTCGGTATTATCATCACCCTCTTGGCCGTGTTTGCGTTCTTCGCTTTCGGAGGAGTCGTTGAAAACATCTGGCAGGCATTGATAGGTGTTCTTATAGTCGGTATCATCTCTTTCCTCTTCACCACAGTTGCGGCCAATGCCATCGCAATCGTCGGATCGAACCCTGTCAGCGGAATGACCTTGATGACATTGATCATAGCCTCCCTCATTCTGGTAGCGGTGGGCCTGAAAGGCAATGTCGGTATGGCGGCAGCCCTCGTCATCGGCGGAGTCGTCTGCACAGCACTTTCTGTCGCGGGTTCTTTCGTGACCGACCTCAAGATCGGTTACTGGATTGGTTCATCTCCTAAGAAGCAGGAAATCTGGAAGTTCGCCGGTGTCGCTGTCGCAGCCGCAACCGTCTGCGGAGTAATGCTTGTGCTGAACAAGACCTTCGGATTTACCGGAGACAATGCTCTGGTAGCACCTCAGGCCAATGCCATGGCAGCTGTCATCCAGCCATTGATGAATGGTGGCGGAGCCCCTTGGATACTCTACGGAATCGGCGCATTGATAGCTATAGTATTGACAATGTGCAAGATACCTGCACTTGCATTCGCTCTCGGAATGTTCATTCCTATCGATCTGAACCTTCCTCTGCTCGTCGGCGGCGCGATTTCATGGTTCGTCAGCACGAGAAGCAGTGATGAGAAGGTCAATGCTGCAAGACAGGAGAAGGGTACTCTCATCGCATCCGGATTCATCGCCGGCGGCGCACTCATGGGAGTCGTCAGTGCGATTCTCAAGTTCGCAAACGTCGATATGTACATGACCGAGTGGCAAGCTGCTTACGGAGAAGCGATTGCTATCCTGCCTTATATCGCCATCATAGCTTTTATCACCGGAGCAGCGATGAAAATCAAAACTGACAAAAACGCATAACACATAATATTATATGGAAAAAATACTTGACAGATTCCTGAGATACGTCTCCATCGACACACAGTCTGACGAGAACTCAGAATCACAGCCAAGTGCAGCAAAAGAGCTGGACTTGCTGAAATTGCTTTGCAAAGAACTGAATGATATGGGAGTAGAAGCCACACTCGACGAGTATGGCTATGTTATGGGTACAATACCTTCCAACATTGACAAAAAAGTACCTGCAATCGGTTTTATCGCTCACGTGGATACTTCTCCTGACGCATCTGGAAAAGATGTCAAACCTCAGATTATCAGCAACTATGATGGTGGGGATATCGAACTCAAAGGTATGCCTGGACTCGCACTTAAACCGTCAGAATTCCCTGAACTGCTGAACCACAAAGGAGAGACATTGATCACAACCGACGGTACTACCCTCCTCGGCGCAGACGACAAGGCCGGTGTGGCGGAAATCATGAACGCAGTTCAATATATCGTAGAACATCCTGAATTCAAGCACGGTGAAATCAAGATCGGATTCACTCCTGACGAGGAAATCGGACGCGGAGTCGTAAAATTCGACGTGAAGAGATTCGGCGCAGACTACGCATACACCATGGACGGAGGAGAAATCGGAGAATTGGAATTCGAGAATTTCAACGCTGCTTCAGCCAAGATTCATATCCAGGGACGTAATGTTCATCCCGGCTATGCGAAGGACAAGATGAAGAACGCCATCATTATCGGTATGGAGTTAAATGACTTGCTTCCTGTAGGCCAGCGTCCTGAGCTCACAGAAGGTTATGACGGATTCTTCCACATCATCAGTTTCAACGGAACTGTGGAGGAGGCTGATTTCGGCTACATCATCCGCGACCATGACAGGAAAAAGTTCGAGGACAAGAAAGAGCTTATCCGCAAATGCGTGGATTTCATTAATATGAAATATGGCGAAGGCACTGCTACTCTGGAAGTTAAAGACCAGTACTACAATATGCGCGAGCAGGTGGAGCCTTACTATTTCATAGTGGAGAAAGCAATCAAAGCCATGGAAATGGCCGACATCAAACCAAAGATTCAGCCAATCCGCGGTGGCACCGACGGAGCAAACCTCTCATTCAAGGGACTTCCATGTCCGAACATTTTCGCCGGCGGACTGAATTTCCACGGAAAGATGGAGTTCGCTACCCTGGAGAACATCGAAAAAGCATCTCAGGTGGTATTGAATATCATCAAGCTTTACGCTGAATAGACCATAAAATGCTATATATAAAAAGCAGGGATAACCATCACAGTCATCCCTGCTTTTTTATCATAATACAGATGCGATGCTAACACATATAAGATGAACCACCAGAGACTAATCTGTATCAACTTCCTCTGTCTGAGCATCTTGCGCACCACGCATAGCCTTCTTCGCCGCCTCACGAGCCGCAGCTTCAGCAGCACGGGCAGCTTTCGACGCAGCTTTCCGATCCTCACGCTCCTTCTGTTTCAGATACACCGCCTTGTACTTTTCCAGACGCGCATCATCCACCTTCTGCTGATCCAGCATCTTCAGATAAGACTTGAGCTTCTTCTGGCGCAACTTCGCCGCCTTCTTGTCGGCCTTCGCCTGAGCTTTCGCCGCATCCAGGCTATCCAACCTCGCCCATTTCGCCTCGCGCGCAGCTATCTTCGCCTGCCGGGCCGCAAGTTTTGCCTGTCGGGCAGCTTCTTTCGGGTCGGTTTGGGTCAATGCCAATGTATCTTTGGCTGCTGCATTGTTTGATAATGAATCAGTTACAGAAGACAGCGAATCTACAGGTGAGGTCACTTTGTTCAAAGAATCCACCTGAGGCAATGCCTGAGACAACGAATCGACGGCATTGACAATACCCGTAGAATCTGCATTGGCCTTTAACGCCTCAGCCTCCTTGCGGGCAGCCTCGCGCTTCGCCTTTTCTGCCTTGTCCTTCTCGATCTTCTTGTAGACGCCGGACATATATCCTGGGAAATACTTGTCAGTAAAGGTGAAAACGGTCCTTGGTCTGGCAGCGTACTTTCTGCGCTCGGAAGGCCTGACAGTCAATGGGGTAATGTCGCTCTTGCCGCGCGGGCGCTTGTCCGGAAGCCAGTTGAAACCCTTGAGCACACGCTCCTCGCGCGTCATCTGGGCCACCGGATAACCATCATTCTTGGCAGTATCGAAATAATAGACACGGTCGAGATCGCCATCCTTGAACGTCGCATAAAGCATCTTGGCCTCGCTCTTGTTCACCGTCGCGTAAACACTGTCCTCCTGAAGATAGAACACGGCATTGGCATCACCGAGGGCATCGAAACGGGTAAGCGCACCTGTGGTGTCGAAATATGCCAGCATCTCAGCCGCGCGGATCTGGTCGAAACAGAGAGAGTCCTCCTGAACGATTATGAAGGCATTCGACATGAGACTCGCCTTCTGGAGGGAGTTATTTCTTATCACGGCATAGAGGCTGTCGGCAGAATACTGTCGTCTTCCTTCGTTCCACACCAGAGGCTTCTGATATAGTCTTACGAGAGAGTCCAAACCGCTGTATTCCAACGAGTCACAGGCTATCTGGAAATCACTCTTGAAAATTTTCACATTCTTGAGGGCTGTAATGAAGTTCACCTTGGTCGAGTCGTTGTTCACTGCCAATGAATCTGTCCCCACTGCAAGAGAATCTGCTGGTACTGACAATGAATCCGTCGGCATGGACAATGAGTCTGCGGCCATAGAGAGCGAATCGGTCGCCACTGACACAGAATCAGACTTAACCACAACAGTGTCAGCGTCTTGCGAAATATCTGCAGGTTTAATCGCCGCAGACTTGGACGCCGCCTCAGGCTTCCCGAGCGGAATCTCGTCGGCCTTTCCAGATGCGACATCAACATCCGCATCTGAAGCCTCAGCAGTTTCAGACTTCTTGGCACCTTTCTTAGGCTTAGGACGATTAGGATCATTCTCCGCCGCCTTGGCTGCTGCCTCAGCCGCCTCTTTAGCTGCGCGCTGACGATATGACTGCACAGCATCGGTGGACAAAGCCTCTACACGAGCCTTCGAATTCGCCTGCTCGGCAGCATTGACCTGAAACATCATCTGCATCCTGGCGATGAGGGTGTCGGCACCGAAATAGACGGTATCGGGCGCGGATTCTTTCTCTTTTACCACACCGATGACAGCGGGCTTCCTGGTCATTTTCAGCTGGGAGAGCGAGTCGGTGTAATGCATCTTCCCGGCGAGAGCCGACATATCTCGCGTAGTATCAGTCACTTGCGCGTTGCCAAGCAACTCTATATCCTTCGTGTTCCTGAAATAAAAAAGCGAATCGGCCCAGCCTTCCTGAGTGTCGCTCATGCCGTGGACAGATTTGTTGAAGAGGAATATTTCTTTATTGCGGTCATACCATCCGGCATTGGAAGACAACATGTTGTCATCATGCCAGGCATCGGTGGCATAGCCGAAAGTCGCCTTGTTCGTCGAAGCATTGTATTCCATAGTCGTGGATTTCACAAATATGGAATCGGTGAACATATTCACGTCGTCTATAAACGTAAACAGCTTAGTCTTAGAGTCATACGTACCGCTCTTGCTCTCTATGATCTGACCTTCCTTATCCTTCATGGAACCGCCGTTGAAGAAGACGGCGACACTGTCCCTCGTGTTGTAATCCAAGTACTCGGTTCTAAGTATATTATGGTCCTTGTCCTCAAGTTGCACCAGTGAACCGCGAAATTCCGCCAAATCCCTGTCCACGTAATATGTGAGGCGGTCTCCGGTAAGCACAGTCTGGTCCTGAAGAATCTTCACATTGCTTATGGCGAAGATTTCATTAGTGTTCACATTCCACAGAGCAGTGTCGCAGATAAGGTAGGTATCATTATGCAGAAACCTTGCAGGTCCGGTAACTTTTCTATAGTCAACTCCGTCTTTTTCAATCAATTCCATCGACTGTGCACTGAGCAGACGCACAAGAGAATCCACCTGACTGCTCTTTTCTTGGGCATTCAGGCGGATTATAGTCAACAGAAAAACTGATATCGCTACAAGTATTCTGCGAAATGTCATATCTTAAAAATTTATTATTTACCCGCTAACCTCGCGTCCTGTCTCACAATAGTATTCCAACCTTCGCGGGAAAAATCACAATCTTTAAAAATCGGATCGATCGTGATATATGTCGTTTTTATCTTACTGTCAATGAATTCGTCTATGGCCTCGGTCTGTTTCTTCATCTTGGCCTCTTCAAGCATGGTGCTGTAATCATTTTCGAACGAAGCCGGATGTGCAGGGATAATCTTATCCACACGGATAATCTTATAAACAGTATTTCCGTCACGGCCTTCATTGTCCTTAGACTCTACAGGCTCGGAAATCTCACCCTCCTTGAGATTCTTGATAGCGGCATAATCCTCAGGTTTCAACTGGTCGATTTCGAAATATGAAGAACCCGTGTTCGGGTCAGCCATCTGACCGCCGTTGGTCTTCGTCGCCGCATCCTGAGAGTAGAATTTCGCTGCCAATGAGAAAGTCACGGCATTATTGTGAATTTCTGTTTTCAGGGAGTCCAACGTCTTGAATGCCTTTTCCTTATCCTGCTCGGTGTACTGAGGTTTGATGAGGATATGGCGGGCGTTGAACATATCTCCTTTCTTGTCAATGACTTCGATGATATGGAATCCGTCAGGGGTCTCGACAATCTGCGAAATCACACCCGGCTTAAGTGACATGGCCGCGTCAGAGAAAGCAGGCCAGAAAATGGACTTGGATGCCATTCCGAGTTCTCCACCCTTTCTTGCGCTACCCGGATCTTCAGAATAGATTCTCGCAAGAGTACTGAACTTCTCACCGTTTATGATTCTCTCTCTTATGCTGAGCAATTTCTCTTTCACAGCCAAGTTTGCAGCCTCGCGGTCCGGATAGATACAAATCTGACTGAGCTGATACTTGATCGGAACCATCGGCAGGTCCTCAGGATCAGTATTCTTTATATAGTCTTTCACATCCTGCGGAGTCAGTTCCGGAATCTTGGACGCGATCTGAGACTGCATCTGCTGTGTAAGTGTCATATCTTCAAGCTGTTGTCTCCACTCCTGACGAAGTTTGTACAACGGCTTTCCATAGAAATTCTCAACTGCCTCATCCCCTCCGAAATTTGTCCTCACCTGATCCATACGCTGAGCCAATGAGCTGTTCACCATCTCCTGATTCACCGACAAAGAGTCGACACGGGCCTGCATGAGAAAAAGTTTGGACTCAAGCATTCTCTCCAACTGCTCGCAACGCATATTCTTGTCTGAAAACATTCCCTGCATGCGCATATACAAAATCTCTTGTTCCAGCTGGGACAATGATATCATCTCATTTCCGACCACGGCTACAGTCTTATCAACAAGTCCACCAGGATAAACCTGCGCGGAACCGCACAATGGTAACATTACAGCCGCTATGGCAAGAGTCAGTTTCAGAATATTTTTCATATACATCGATGTTCTAATAAATCACGAAATTTTCTTGGTTGCGCGCATTCTCTATCAAGTCCCGTTCCAAACCGGAGAGCAATGCTTGTTTTCTTGTTCCGAGGATTATATCTTTTATCCTTTCACGATAAAACTCCACAGGACCTGTTTCTCCGGCCCTCTTCATTTCAGAGATGAAAGCGATATTTAGAGTTCCCTTATTGTCAGGGAGTTCAACCACCCCGTTTTTCATAACGGCAAGCAGTGAACCATAATCAGTTCCGAACTCTCTGGAGAGTCTGACCATATCCACCCACCTGTTTCCGAAATCAGTATATTTTATCGCTGAATACAAGGCCATGCTATCCGCTTCTATCTTATCCGCAGTCTTGGAAGAAGACATCTTCTTCTTGATCACCGCCAGATTCGGAGAATCCGCAGAAATGCTCATGAATCTGGCTTTCGCTATCGGAATCTGAAGCTTGAAATTTTCGATATGGTCATCATAATACTTCTCGATCTGAGCCATGGTCACTGCCGTGTCCAATCTCTGATTTATGAATTTCTGCTCATACCTGTATTTCAGAAGAGACCTTCTGTAATCCTCCAGTTCCTTCTCCACATTCTTTTCGTTCTTGGACAATTCTTTCTCTGCGACATCTATGAACACCATCTCAGATGCCCAACTGTTAATGTATTGCAAAGCAAGACGGGTGCTGTCCTCCGGCGATGCGGAATTAGGAATATAATCTTCAATATCCGTTTCATACAACTTATGGCTGCCCACTTTTGCTATGACTTGGCCATCATGTACAAATGATGTAATCGCCTTGCACGAATCAAGCGCCTGCAAGACGATTACACATAACCCTAAGGTCAGGATATTTCTGACTTTGTTCTGCCTCAATTTATCTCGAATAATTAGGAGACTCCTTGGTAATAGTCACGTCATGAGGGTGACTCTCCAGGAATCCGGCATTCGTAATACGTACAAACTGAGCCTTACGAAGTTCCTGAATATTAGCAGCTCCCACATATCCCATACCTGAACGGAGACCGCCGACAAGCTGATAAACGACTTCGGAAACAGTACCCTTGAATGGAACCTGTGCCACGATTCCTTCCGGAACGAGCTTCTTGATATCCTCTTCCATATCCTGGAAATATCTGTCTTTCGAACCATGCTCCATAGCCTCGAGAGAACCCATTCCACGATAAGCCTTGAACTTTCTTCCGTTAAGGATGATAGTCTCACCCGGAGACTCCTCAGTTCCGGCGAAAAGTGAACCTGCCATAATGGTGCTGGCACCTGCCGCAAGAGCCTTGACGATATCGCCTGAATAACGGATACCGCCGTCAGCAATCACAGGAACACCTGTTCCCTCAAGAGCTTTGGAAGCCAACATGACTGCCGTAAGCTGAGGCATACCGACACCGGCGATGATTCTGGTAGTACAAATGGAACCAGGTCCGATACCCACCTTCACGGCGCTTACACCGGCATCTGCCAATGCTTTTGCACCCTCTCCGGTAGCGACGTTACCCGCAACAATCTGTATATCTCTGTTCTTGAACGCCTCGCAAGCCTTGGCGATAACACCAAGCACTCCTACTGAATGTCCATGTGCAGTATCGATAACGACCGCATCCGCACCGGCGCTCACCAACATTTCGATTCTGTCCAAAGTATCAGACTTCACACCCACAGCCGCAGCCACAAGAAGACGGCCCTTGGAGTCCTTAGAAGCGATAGGATTATCCTTGATCTTCATAAGGTCCTTGTAAGTGATAAGGCCTACAAGTGTATTGTCATCATCCACAACCGGAAGTTTCTCTACCTTACTGCTTCTGAGGATGCAAGTAGCCTCCTCAAGGCTGATGCCTTTCTTGGCAGTAATCAGATTTTCCTTAGTCATCACCTCCGAGATAGACAACTTCCTGTTATCCTGGAAACGAAGGTCACGATTAGTAATGATGCCAATAAGCTTACCGGCATTGTCTACAACAGGAATACCTCCGATATGTTGTTTAGCCATAAGTGCAAGAGCATCACCGACGGTAGCTTCAGGACCGATAGTAACAGGATCATAAATCATACCGTTTTCGGCTCTCTTCACCCTCCTGACCTGTTCGCACTGCTGCTCTATAGTCATATTCTTGTGGATGACACCTATACCGCCGGAACGAGCCATGGCGATAGCAAGATCAGCCTCAGTTACAGTGTCCATCGCAGAAGACACAATCGGAGTGTGGAGAGAAATCTCTCTTGTAAATTTAGTGGAAACATCTACACTTCTCGGGAGAACTTCCGAGCGCGCAGGTACTAGTAAAACATCATCGAAGGTAAGACCTTCCAGAATTTCTGAATTTACGAACTGCATTGTGAACTATATATTTTGGCAAATATACTAAGTTTTATTTATACTTTGGTCGAATTCCCTAAAAATCGCTTAAAAATATACAGGACTGTCTTTCACCACGCCTGAAGTGTAAGGCTTTCCGTTCTCGTCACAGATACGGCGGACCCTGACTATATTCTGCGCGCCGGAATAATAATTATCAGCCGCAGGATCCAGCGAATTCAGCCTCACCTCCTGAGAAGAATGAATGATACACCCGTTTCCGATATACAGCGCCACATGAGTGATCCTCTCTTTAGAAGTCAATGTCGCTTTCTTCCCGAAGAACACCAGGTCGCCAGGCCGCAGCTCGCCCTCCGACTTCCCGGGATCGAACCCGTCGAGGGTTATGTCAATGCCTTCTTTCGCCTGCTGTGAGGCATTCCTATATAACATCACCCCGTTAAGGAAGAACACAGTCTTGGTCAGACCGCTGCAATCCAATCCCTTGGAAGAATAACCGCCCCACATGTAAGGCGTTCCTATAAGCATCTTCGCAGTAGAGATAAGATTATCCGCAACAGCACAGCGCGACTTGGCCCAAAGAGCGAAATCCGACAAATCAGAACCTCTTACATATCCTTTTCTTCCGTCCGGCAGAACGACACCAAGAAACCCCTTGGATTTCAACGCCTTACCAGAATGACTCATACTGACTCTCATCAAATCGCCCATCACCAGGTCACTGATACGTGCAGCATCTTTCTTAGGTTCCGCAAACACCTCACTCCAAAGAACTGTGCAGATATACTTGGGCGCAGCAGTATATTCTTGAAGCTGAACACTATCCATAGGCACAATACCCATGTCTGTAGTCCAAGCCTTATAATCCGGAGTACTAATCTGCAGCCAATACCTGTTGCTCCCATGAATCTTCACAGGAGTGCCCATAAGAGCCTGAGTTTCAAGTTCTGAGCTATAGTCCGGCTTCGAACGCATGAAGTTCGCCGAATACTTGACCACCCCAAATTTCTGCTGCCCGAAAGCTCCTGTGCATAAGGTCAATGCTGCCAGTGCAGTAATAATTATACGTTTCATTCTCAAAGTATTTTCCGTAAAGATAATAATTTTGGTTATATTTGTAAGTTGTAGTAAGCATTAAAAAATAAATTGGTAAAGAATTGTGATGGATTTTCGAGGATAGATTCCTTTTAGAAGAAGGAGTGTGCTGGACGCACACGACTGATGTGAAAAGGAATATAGACCGAAAAGACGCACAAAGATTACCAAGTTATATTTTAAGGATTACGTAGTAGCACAAAAAACAATATGAGTAAAAGAGTTCTCGTTTCTGGCGGAGCCGGTTTCATCGGCAGCCATGTAACAGTCGAACTGATTCAGTCCGGCTATGAAGTTGTAGTTGCAGATGACATGTCCAACTGCGACATGACATGTTTCGAAGGCGTAAAGAAAATCACAGGCAGGGAAGACATTCCTTTCATCAAGATGAACTTCTGCGATCTCGACGCAGTAAACAAACTGTTTTCAGAATTCCAGATCGACGCGGTTATTCATTTTGCTGCGTTCAAGGCTGTAGGTGAATCAGTTTCAGAGCCTGTAAAGTATTACTCCAACAACCTCTCGTCATTCCTCAACGTGATAGAGGCTGCCAAGACACACGGAGGATGCAATGTACTCTTCTCTTCTTCCGCAACCGTTTACGGAGAACCGGATAAGCTCCCTGTAACAGAGGAGTCTCCACGTCAGCCGGCAACATCTCCATATGGCAACACCAAGCAAATTTGCGAGGACATCCTCAGAGATTCCGTAAAGGCATACGCTCGTTTCGGAAATGAAGTTACCCCAGGTGTCCACAAAGATGGCTGCATTAAAGGTATAGCACTCAGATACTTCAACCCTATAGGAGCACATCCGTCAGCACTTATCGGAGAACTTCCGAGAGGCGTTCCAAATAACCTCGTACCGTTCATCACACAGACAGCTATCGGCAAACGCGAGTGCCTCAGCATCTTCGGTAACGACTACCCTACTCCTGACGGAACCTGCCAGAGAGACTATATCGACATCGTCGACTTGGCCAAGGCTCACGTCTATGCTGTTTCCAGAATGCTCGACGGCAAGATGGAAAAGGACTACGAAATCTTCAACATCGGCACAGGACGTCCTGTCTCAGTTCTCGAACTCGTAAACGCATTCGAGAAAGTCAATCACGTGAAACTGAACTACAAGTTCGCACCACGCCGTGCAGGTGACGTAACAGCCATCTGGGCTGATCCGACCCTCGCCAACGAAAAACTCGGCTGGAAAGCAGAGCGCACCGTAGAGCAGACCCTCGAGTCCGCCTGGGCTTGGGAAAAGCACCTCGCCGAGACTAAATAAACATAAGTAAATCAGCGATTTACCAATATAAATATCGGAGGCAGCCGGTAGGCTCCCCCTGGGATCTGTAGCCACCCTCGGCTCCATAAGAGGGACACGACGCAAAGCGTCGAGGGGTCTCGCGAAGCGAGACGGTCCCAGGGGGAGTCTACCGGTTGCCGCTGAAGCAAGACCAGGAAGACAATTCGCCGATAAGCACTATGCAAAAGAGGATGACCGAATCGGTCATCCTCTTTGTCTTATGGTACGTTACGGGATTACTCGCCGTCCTTTTCTGCTACGATAGCGCTGAGCTTCTCGTAAAGAGCGTCAGTCTTCTCGAACATCTCTTTGCGAAGACCTGCGAACCATGCCTTTCTCATCTTAGGTTCTACCTTAGCATTAGCCTTATCCTTAAGGTCGTTGTAAAGATCGACAGCCTCGCTTACTACCTCAGCCATCTTCTCAGTACTCTTATGAGGGTTAAGTGTGATGAACAATGAGCAGTCATCCACGAACTCACCTACAAAATACTCGACATCTTTCTTGAAATCTCTTAGAGTCATAATATCTTAAAATTTAAGTGTTTCAAAACATTTCTATTTCGCAAATGTAGTGATTTTTTTCATAAATCACACCAAATTCATCAATACAGACGGCCTTGCCACGTATTTCGTTCAGAAAGACGCTCATCCAAAAGATGCAAAATCTGGAAATTACGTATAAGTCCCCACTGAGTCTCATTCACGAAACGCGGCGGCACCTCCCCTGCCACACGCTCAATATACAAATCCGGCCTCAACCTCTCCAGAATATCTATCACCATATCCAGATAATCCGGCAGAGAAAGACGCAGAAAATCCTGCGGCACAGCAGCAAATTCTTTCTCCATCCTTGTCCCCTTAACTATCTGAAGCTGATGGAATTTCACAGAATGAAGAGGCAGCGAACTGATAAATCGGCATTGACCTAAAAGCATCTCACGGGTCTCGCCCGGCAGGCCTAAGATAAAATGCGCGCCCGGCTCCAGCCCCCTCTCGGCAGACATCCGCACAGCCTTTTCTGCGACAGCCACATCATGACCGCGGCCCACCCGCAACAGAGTCTCGTCATAGCACGACTCGATCCCATACTCGACCTTCACCACCGGATGTTCGAAACCATCCCGATGCCAGTCGCCAAGCCCCTCGCCAGCCTTCAGCCCAGCCAGAAAATCCAACTTCTCCTCATCCACGCAATCCGGCCTCGTGCCGATGACGATGCCGACGATTTTCGGGTGGGTCAATGCTGCCAGATATAGTTCCCTCAGCCTGGGAATAGGGGCGTAAGTATTTGAATATGACTGGAAATACGCAAGATAATGCTTTGTATTGCGATATCGTACCTGGTGAAATTCTATGCCCTCGTCGATCTGCTCGGCAATCGATTTCCCCGAAGTACTGTACGAAGGATGGAAAGCGGCATTGTCACAAAACGAACAGCCTCCACGCCCCACCGTGCCGTCACGATTCGGACATGTAAAACCGGCGTCTATCACAAGCTTCTGCAGACGCTCACCGTACTGTCTTCTGTAATACCCTACGAACGTGTTGTATCTCTTACCCTCCGGAAAGAGCTCCGGCATGGTCTCATTATAACTTTCCATGCCGCAAATCTATTAAAAAGTCAGTATCTTCGCAAAATAATAATCATGGAAGATGAGCAGAATACATAATATTGCGGTGGCGTGCATGATGATGCTGTCAGGATTTGCGACTATGGAAGGGCAGACCGGCGACAGACAGACGGCCGCGCAAAAATACATTGACATAAAAATGCAGGAAGAACCTTTCAAGTCCGGACTGGTGGGAGTCCTGGCGGTCACGGCGAAAGGCGACACGATAGCTGAGTTCAACAGCTCGCGCAAACTGATACCGGCATCCAATACCAAGCTGATTTCCACAGGTTTAGCTATCAGGGGCCTAGGACCGTCATTCCGCTTTTCCACTAGGCTCGGATACTCCGGATACATCAGCAACGGAACCCTCCACGGAGACCTGTACATCATAGGAGGCGGCGACCCGACCATCGCATCCGGCGATAGAATGACTATGAAAACCGACAGTCTGTTCGCCAAATGGACCCGCGCGCTGAGAGTGGCCGGAATCAGGAAAATCCACGGACACGTCATCGGTGACGGCAGGTTTTTCGACGGCCCTATCGAAAATGACACTTGGTCATACAACGACCTCGGGACCGATTACGGAACCGGCGGGAACGGTCTCTGCTTTAATCGCAACATCCAGACTTTCAGCGTCTCCCCAACCACCGTCGAGGGTAAGGTCAATGCTGAAGTAACATATCCGGCTACCCCTTGGATCGAGTTCCGCAACTGCGCGGTCACCGCACGTCCCGGCACAGGAGATAACCTTTACCAGTTCAACACGGACCTCGCCCCAGTAGCAGAATTACGTGGTTCTCTAGCCATCGACAAGGGACAGAAAAAGGAATCGTTCAGCAATAAGTTCGGAGCGCTCACATGTGCATGGGAATTCGCCAAATATCTGGAGAAACTGGGAATCAATGTCACAGAAAGCCCTGCAGACATCGACCCGTATGACAATATCCGCTATACCGAAGCATGGGGAAAAGACAGCACCCGCACCGGATTCAGATATGGAAACATGGCTGAAAGTCCGGAAAATCTTACACTTATATACGAAACCAAATCTCCTTCACTGAAAGAAATAGCCAAGGTTACAAACAGCCGAAGCGACAACTTCTATGCAGAGACATTAATCCGGATGCTGGCGAAAAAAAGAACTGGATCAGCGAATTACGATTCCTGCAAGGTGGTCATAATCAGGGAGATGGATTCTCTGGGCGTAGACATGTCCTATGGTGCGCAGATTAAAGACGGCAGCGGACTTTCGCGCCACGACTACATCGCACCGGAATTCTTCTGCCGTTATCTGAAGGCCATGTCAGCAAGCCCTGTTTTCAAGCAATGGCTTTATACTGTGGGAATTGCAGGTGAGGGTACTATGGCGGCAAGGCTTCAGGGCCAGTCCGAATCTCTGAAACACCGCATAAAGATGAAAAGCGGTTCGATGAATGGTGTGCTATGCTATAGCGGATACGTAATGCCGTCCCCCGGAAAACCGGAAGACGACATGATAATATTCTCCATTATGACGAACAACTGCCCTGAGGGAGGTTCGAAAGTGAGGTCGTTTATAGATGGCCTGCTCATGAGAATAGCCAAATAAGCCTATTCTTCTGATAGTATAAAAGAAAGAGTATCAGCCACTTCCTCGACGACTTCCGTGCGGCCCAAACTGTCGGTCTGCACAGAAATCGTGTCTACAGGAACATCTGTCACTTCCACAGGTTCAGCTGACAATGGGGTCTCCATTCTACTTGTCAATGTCATGATACCGACAGCAACAGCCACTGCTGCGACGGCAACTAAAATGGACAATTTGTCCAGGTTTTCGCTCTTCATATTGTTCGTTAATTTTTAAATAAACTTCTGACCAATGCCGGAATATCGGCGACTTTTACTATTTTTATTCCCTTCGGCGGATTGTCCACAGACGAGAACGAGGATATATAAATCTTCTTAAAACCGAGACGAGACGCTTCCGTTACGCGTCTATCTGTCTGATTCACAGGTCTTATCTCTCCGCTCAAGCCCACTTCACCGGCAAAACAGATATCAGACGAAATCGGGAAATCGAAATTGGATGATAACACGGCGCAAACTACGGCCAGGTCGCAAGCAGGGTCCGTGACACGCAATCCTCCTGCCATGTTCAGGAACACATCCTTCATATTCAACTTAAACCCGGCACGTTTTTCCAGCACAGCAAGCAACATATTAAGTCTGCGGACATCGAATCCGGTAGCCGAACGCTGAGGTGTACCATAGGCAGCTGAACTTACAAGGGCCTGAACTTCAAATAAAAAAGGCCTAAGTCCATCCAACATGGCACAAATGGCCGTACCGCTCAGTCCCGCCTCATGCATAGGAATAAGCATCTCGGACGGATTAGTCACTTCGCGGAGTCCCTTCCCGGTCATCTCGAACACCGCCAGTTCGGACGTAGAGCCGAAACGGTTCTTTATACTTCTGAGTAAACGGTATGAACCCTTGTTGTCCCCCTCGAACTGCAGGACCACATCCACTATATGTTCCAGAATCTTAGGTCCGGCGATATAGCCATCCTTAGTGATGTGACCGATAAGAATCACCGGTACACCGGACATCTTCGCGAAATGCAGCAGCATGGCAGTAACCTCTTTTATCTGGGTCACTGAACCGGCCGAAGATTCGACATTCGGAGAAAACATGGTCTGGACGGAATCCACGACCATAAGGTCAGGCTTCAGCGCATCTGCCTGCGCTATTATATTGGTAATATCTGTTTCGCTGAAAATGAAGCAGTTGGAATCATCGCCACCGAGACGGTCCGCACGCATTTTCACCTGTCTGGCGCTTTCCTCACCTGAGACATAGAGAGTCTTCATCCCGGGAGACCCCAAAGGAATCTGCAGGGACAATGTCGATTTTCCTATACCAGGCTCACCACCGATAAGAACCAGCGAGCCGCGTACAATTCCACCTCCGAGAAGTCTGTCCACCTCTGACATACCGATGGACATACGATTCTCCGATGAAGAGTCTATCTCCTTCAGATGCAATGGTTTATTTCCTGAAGAAACCGCATGGGGCTGATTTCGCGACGGCTTTCCTGTGGCTACAGTCTGCTCTACCATCGTATTCCACTCCCCACACGCAGGACAACGTCCCATCCATTTGGGGCTTTCGTTGCCGCAGTTTGTACAAAACCACAATGTCTTTTCTTTCGTCGCCATAATCTAACCGTTTTTCCACTTATGCAAAGATAGCACAAGTAATCCTTATAAAAGCAAAAAAAAAGCAGCATCCTGAGTCTCCTCAAGGTACCGCAATCTTTTCACTCGCCCGTCTAATGGGCGTCAAATGGTTTTTGTCTGAATTACTCAGCAGATGTGCATGAGGTGCAGCTTGTTGAATCAGCACCAGCGCAGCATGTTGTATCAGCAGCAGCCTGAGCAGCAGCGAGGCTATCAGCAACCCTTACACTGTCAGCTTTTGCCTGAGCAGCTTCCTCTGCCTTCTTGGCAGCGTTATTTCCGCAAGATGCAGCAGCAACCATCATGGCTACAACTGCCAAAGACATAAATACCTTTTTCATGGCTCTTACACTTTTAATAGTTAAACAATTAACTTTTTTTAACGGCGCGAAAGTACGCACATTTTCTTAATTATCAATGAAAAATCTTTATTTTAACGTTCTACTCTCCCTAAACAACTCCATTCCATGGATATTTTCACCGTCAATGTGCACTCTCAGAGCAGTTCTCTCTATATGCCACCCCTGAATTCCGCAAGCTCCGGGATTAATGTAAAGCAGTCCGGCAGCAGAATCATTCTTCACCATAAGTATATGGGAATGACCGCAGACGAAGATGTCCGGATGATATTTGGCGATCAGATCTCTGGCTTTCCAGTCATACTTCCCGGGTCTGCCGCCGATGTGCATCATAAGCACCCTATGTCCCTCACACTCAAAGCACTGATACTCCGGATAAACAAGACGGATATCCTGGCCGTCGCAATTCCCGTACACCCCTACCAGAGGTTTGAACGCAGCGATTTCATCAGCGAAATTCAGACTTCCGCCAAAATCCCCCGCATGCCATATCTGGTCTACGGGGGAAAGAAATTCCTTGAACTCAGGGCTGAATACGCCGTGAGTATCTGAAATTATGCCGATATACATTATAACTTAATGATAATGTTCTTCTTATACATAATCCACTGGATGCAGAAGATGATAGATGCGAAGATCAGTGCCCAAAGCAAAGACGTGAACTCGTTAGCACCGAAGTATGCAGCTGAAGAGAAGCCGAAGAGTGACAACGTCTTGACTATCACCGCAGAGAGAATAAACGCCATGAGAGCATTGGTACCCATGATCTTGAACACCCTGAACGGCTTTTCGATACCCTTTACATCTATCACGAACGCGAGGAATGCCAGAACGACCATCGCCCAACCGCCCGCGTAAAGCACGTAAGACGCCGACCAGAGAGGCTTGTTGATAGGGACCCAAATGCTGAGGATTTCTGCCAATGCCAATGAGATACAGCCATATACGAAGATCCTGGCAACAGTATAGGCAGGTGCGCAAGTCTCGTCAGAAGGATTCTGGGCATGTTTTCTGGATGATTTCAGAATCACGTCACCTATGAGATAACCGAGCAATGCAGAGCATGCACCCATCAGTCCGCCAAGCAAGCCTTCAGGATCGAAATCCGCTCTATCTCCTGACGGAAGACGATATCCATGGTAAACATGGTCAGAGCCTACCAAAGCGACATCGATCTTACCTGAGACATTACCCTCAAGGGTAAACGGACCCGGATCCGAGCCGAAGAGAACAAGGATTCCGGTATAAACCACGAACAATGTCGCGATTGCGCCCATAATCTTGCCAGGCTTCTTGAGCCACAATGCGATAATGCCGGAAATCACATAAGAGATACCGATTCTCTGGAGCACGCCGAAAATACGCTTGTGTCCAAGCCAATACATGAAATTATCCCAGAATGACTGGTCGCAGTCATGCAGGGAAGTCGGGAAGAACGGATAAAGCGTGAGGAGGAATCCGATGAGGAACAATGCCACGCCTCTCGTTATGATTTTTTTCAATGCTGCCTTGCAGATTCCATCATATTTGGAGAAAGAAAATGCCATGGCGCAACCCATACAGAATACAAAGAAAGGATATACGAGATCTGTCGGTGTACAGCCATCCCATCCGGCATGCCTCAACGGAGGAAAAATCATGCCCCATGAACCGGGATTATTCACGATACACATGAAAGCGACTGTCACGCCTCGCAGCACGTCAAGTGAAATATATCGTTTCATATCTAATATATTTGATTGGTTTACATGTAGTTATAGTATACTACAGCAACTGAGCCCAAAGCGGCGGTCTCAGTCCTGAGACGAGAGTTGCCGATCTGAACAGGGATGTAGCCTGCCTCCATGGCAGCTTTCACTTCTTCTTTCGAAAAATCTCCCTCCGGACCGATAAGTATGGTGACTGAAGTTCCGGAATATGTGCCCAGCACCTCTTTAATGGAATGTCTCGGCGCCAAGTCATCGAAACAGCAGGCGATGAGTTTCAGAGAATCCACGCCAGCATACTCACGGACAAAGGCATTGACAGAAACCGGCTCCTGGATCAGGGGGATGGCGGATTTGAGCGATTGCTTGGCCGCCGACAGGAGAATTTTCTTTAATCTCTCCATTTTCACGACTTTACGCTCAGAGTGGTCACCGATTACCGGGCAGATGCAGTCTACTCCGAACTCGGTCGCCTTCTCGATGAACCATTCGAAACGGTCGATATTTTTAGTCGGACATACCGCCATCGTGAGGTTATAACCATGACTTCCCCACCCCGGATGCGTCGAGATAATCTTAGCCTCCGCAGCCTTCGGCGAGTCAGAAACGAGTTCACACTCATACATGGTGCCATGCCCGTCGATTATGCAGACATTGTCACCATTTCTGTGCCTCAACACCCTTACGCAATGGGCGGATTCCTCTTCGCCCAAACGGCAGAGTCCGTCAGATACGTCTTCAGTCCAGAATATTTCCATGCTTAGCCTCTGATGATTTGGATTTCACCGTCCAGACCTACCTTAATAATCTGTGAAGACTGGCCCGTGGCACCGGCTTCGAGTGACGGCTCCACGATAAAGTCCACTGCAGATTTGATGACGTCAGGAATATCTGCGAATTTTTGCGGAGTAGGTTCACCGGAGATGTTCGCCGAAGTGGAAACTATCGGACGTCCCAGCTTATAAGTCAAGTCTTTGCAGAATTTCATGTCAGGGATACGGATTCCTGTGGTCTCATCCTCGGCTACCGCATTGTAAGCAAGGAAATGTCTGTCCGCAACAGGACGCTCCCCTTCTGCCGGAGCTTTTCCGTGAATGGCACCCGGATAGATGATTGTCATCGGTTTGTCGTTCACTTCCACGAGCTGGATAGCCGCGTCAGGAATCTCTTTCACGAATTTGCAAATCATGTCCATGTCGGACGCAAGCAGCACAAGTGCCTTACTGTCAGCACGATGCTTAATTTCATAAATCTTAGCCACCGCCTCCGGGTTTGTAGCGTCGCAGCCAAGTCCCCATACTGTATCGGTCGGATAAAGTATGATGCCGCCCTCCCTGAGCACTTTAAGGGTCGCGGTCAATGTTTCTGAATATTTTGCTTCTGTCATATTATAATTTAATTATGGCTTCCACCGGATAATGGTCCGAATAATCACGATGAAGAACAGTATGTCCGACGGCATTGAACCTCTCCGGAAAAAGTATGTAGTCTATCCTGAGGAACGGGCGCATCTTCGAGAAGGTGTATCCTGTACCGATGCCGGCTTCCTCGAACGAGTCTTTCATTCTGCGGCTCAGGCGATAGTAGGTGTAGGACATCGGATTGTCGTTGAAATCGCCGGTCACGATGGCTTCCACGGGGCAGGATTCGATATTCCGCATGACATCATCCACCTGTTTCGGTCGTCTGACTATCGATTTGCGCATCTTCTCCTCGGTATCTTTCATCGCCTTCTTATAGTCGCTTTCCAATGATGAGGCCAGGCGCGTGAGGGAGATGTTATAGCTCTGGAAATGACAGTTGTACACGCGCAAGGTGGTTCCGCCGATGTCGTAATCCGAGTACAAGGCCAGATTCGCGCTGCGTTCGAAATCTATTTTCCCTTTTGTCAATGCCGGATAACGGCTGAGGGTAACATTCCCGTAACAGCCTCTCTTATTTATATTTACGAAATACTTGATATCGTATCCGGGCATTTTCGAGCTGAGATAAGAGCGTACCTTTTCGGGGTTGTCCATGTAAAATTCCTGGATGCAGATTATATCCGCGTTCCTGGATTTCATGAAAGCCATGGCCGAGTCCGCACATTCTTCCCACGAAGAGAACCTGCTGTTTTGGGCCAATGCGAACCGTCCCACGTTGTAAGTCAATATCTTGACACCGCTTTCGGCATCCATATCTCCGCCGTCAGTAAAGCGGAAGAATTTTCCTGCCATGAACACGGTAGGAAGCAGGGCCAGAAACGGGATTACAAGCGCTTTGGATTTACGCAGAATCGCCCATACGAACAGGAGAAAATTGCATAAAAGCAGGGGCGCGAACAAAAGTCCGAATATGGTCATGAACCACGCTTTCGCCGGATTCACGTATGTCGATACATAGCTGAGCAGCAAAAGAGCCGCGGAAATTATCATCAATGTCCGCGAAGTGATTCCGAAAAACAGACTATGTTTTTTTCTTGTCAATGCCAATTTATCAATATAGTTTACCTTGTCTGCGCCACATTCTTATAAGCAGCCAGCCGAAAAGCATACCGCCGAGGTGTGCGAAATGTGCCACGCCGTCAGCAGTGCCTGTAATGCCTGTAAATAATTCTATAGCAGCGAATATGATGACCATCCACTTGGCCGTAAGTGTAACCGGAGGGAACAGCAGTGTAAGCCTGGACTGCGGATAAACCATGGCATAACCGATGAGGACACCATAAATGGCTCCTGAAGCACCCAGTGTCGGGGTCATAAGCAAATTATGATATGCCATCACCTGCTCATTAGCCATAAATATCTGAGCTTCAATCCATTCTACTCCAGTATGCAAAGCCACCGCACCCAATCCTGTCACGAAATAGAATATCAGGAATTTCTTCGAACCGATAGATCTTTCTAACACGGTTCCGAACATCAGGAGCGAATACATATTGAAGAAGATATGCCAGAATCCGCCATGCATAAACATGTGGGTGATAATCTGCCAAGGTCTGAAGAAAGGCGATGTCGGGTAGAACATCGCGAAGTTGGCCACCATGAACTGCTGGTTCACAAGTGTGGCGATGAATACAAGAACATTGATAGCAACAATATTCTTGGTTACAGGCGGGAGGGATGAGATAAATCCTCCGAATCCGCCACCGTAATTATTTCCGTAATAACTCATTTCTAAAAAAGTTTGTCCAGATAATCCTCTGAAAGGATCGTCATAATCTTATGTCCCTTGCTCGTAAACTCGGAGTTCGAACAAGCGAAAAGGGCCGTCATCAGGCTCTTGGCCTCCGTGACAGACTCCACCGGCCTGCCTTCAGCTGCTTCCATTTTGGCAAATTTCTCAGCCATGGCCGCGTTCAACATTCCCGGAAGAGATGTATGTTCTTCTGACAGAATGATAAGCACGTCAGCCATAGCGGCTTCCACACTGCTCTGGTCGACCTGGAACCCTTCAGGCATTCCGTTTACCACGATGGTGTCGTTTCCGAAAGGAGCTATATCGAAGCCCAGTGCCCTGAGCATATCCAGATGTTCGTCGAATACAAGTCTGTTTTCCTGTCCCACAGCTACTTGCACAGGGAACAATGTGGTCTGGCAAACATGTTCTCCGCCGCTCAGCGCCCTGAGGAATTTATCATAGAAGATGCGTTCCTTAGCCCTGTGAATATTTATGGCCAACAGACCTTCATCCACAGTCGTAATGATGAATTTTCTGCCGACAAGGATGATAGACGGCTGAGATACAGCACGTTCCTCAAACAGTTTTCCGTAATCGTCTTTCGGTGCCACATAGCCTCGCGTGTCGTATCCACCATAGGCAGGATGCTGCCCATACCCTGAGAAATCGGCATTGACCTTACCCGAAACAGGCAACGAAGGGATGGGGCCGGCGGAAGCTTGGTTTTTGTCCTGGACGGGCGGGAAGTACGGGATTTCGCCGCCGGGAGCCGGGTCGTCGAACGGGTTGTATTCGGGGTCGAAAGCGACGTTCGGCTGCAGCACATCGGGACGGAACCTCTCGAAATTTTCGCTGAAGACCGGCAGCTCCGCCATATTTTCTTTATCGAAGTCAATGCTGGCGCCGAAGGAGTTGCGTCCGAGGGATTCTTTCACGCAGGCGAACAACACTTGGAAAACTACGCTGTCGTCTTCGAATTTCACTTCGGTTTTCGTCGGATGGATATTCACGTCTATGGAGTGCGGATCCACTTCCATGAAGATGAAATATGACGGCGTGGTGCCCTGAGGGAGCATATTTTCGTAGGCGTTCATCACGGCCTTGTGGAAATACGGACTCCTGAAAAATCTGCCGTTGACGAAGAAGAACTGGTTTCCGAGAGTTTTTTTCGCCTGGTCCGGGCGGCCTACATATCCATTTATCTTGACTACCGTTGTTTCCGCGCTTATGTCCACGACTTGGCTCACGACGCTGCTTCCGAGCAGGTCTTGTATCCTGTATTTCAGCGACTTGGCCGGTTTCAGGACGTGAATGTCCTTACCGTTGTTCATCAGTCGGAATCCGATTTCCGGTCTTGTCAGAGCGACTCTGGTGAATTCTTCTATGACGTGACGGAGCTCGACATTGTCCGACTTCATGAATTTTCTGCGGGCCGGGACGTTGTAGAACAGGTTCCTGACGGAGAAGTTGGAGCCGACCGGAGTGGAGATCTCTTCAGTCGAAATGTGCTTGGAATCAGCGAATTCCACCTGGCAACCGACCTCATCCCCGTCTCTACGGGTCTTCAACGTAACTTCGGCGACCGCCGCGATGGAGGCCAATGCTTCCCCGCGGAATCCGAATGTCGTTATGTCGTTCAGGTCTTCGGCTGTCGCTATCTTGGAGGTCGCGTGTCTTTCGAAACACAGCACCGCCTGATCCGGAGACATGCCGCACCCGTTGTCTATGACTTGGATCAATGTTCTTCCGGAGTCGGTGAGAATCACTGTTATCTGCGTGGCTCCTGCATCCACAGCGTTTTCCATGAGTTCCTTGACTGCCGATGCAGGTCTCTGTACGACCTCGCCGGCAGCGATCATGTTCGCTATATTGCTTGGCAATATCCTTATATCCATGGCCTTACAACAAAGCGTAGAACTTGGTTATATAAATCATCACAACAAAAAAGAGAACCAGTCCGATAAGAGTTATGATTCTCTGCGCCTTGTTGGAGCCGCGTTTCTTTACGCCGGAGCGGAACGAGCCTCGGATGTAAGATCCGGGGACATAAGTCTCATCCTTTTTCTCAAGAGAACCGTCCACTTTACCGAATTTCTGCTTGAGTTCATCCTTCTCCTTATCGTAATATATTGGTTTATAATCGAAAACCTTATGTTCGCTTTCTCCGAACCAGCCGAAATTTGCCATATCTTTCTTCTTTTGGAAGTTCAAATTTAACAATTTTTCTTTACTTTTGTTACCGCTTGAGTATATGCGACTTAATAATATTGTTTACAACATGGAATTTTCGAATAAAGAATGCCCTATAAAAGTGGGCAACGGATATGATGTTCACCAGATTGCATCTGGTCTACCGATGTGGCTCGGCGGTGTAAAAATCGATTCTGACTGCGGTTTCGTGGCACACTCGGATGGAGACGTGGCTATTCACGCATTGTGTGACGCACTCCTGGGCAGTTTGGCTCTCGGTGACATCGGCCATCATTTCCCGGACACTTCGGACGAGTGGAAAGGTGTGGACAGCAAGAAATTACTGGCAAAAGTGGTGGAACTGGTTCATGAAAATGGTTATGCTGTGGGCAATGCGGATATCACTATAGCTCTGCAGCGTCCCAAAATCGGGAAGTATGTGGAGCAGATGCGCAGTGTCCTGGCCGAGGTGATGGGGATAAGTATCGACTGCGTTTCCGTAAAGGCGACCACAAATGAGAAGATGGGTTTCGTAGGGCGTTGCGAGGGATGTCAGGTATGGGCTTCTGCGGTGGTTTGGAGAGCATGAGTAACTCGAAAAACAGTTCCCAATATGAGGCTGCGGATTGTTTTCGAGTAAGTAAGCGTAAAAAATCACAAAAAACTAAGAGAAAAATTTGCAGAATCAGAAAAGAGTTGTAAATTTGCAGTCCCGTTCCGAAAGAATGGGACAGAAATTGAGATATGGTGTAATGGTAGCACTACAGATTCTGGCTCTGTCAGTGAGGGTTCGAGTCCTTCTATCTCAACAAAATCTGGTCTCCGACCAGTCATGGCGGGTTAGCTCAGCTGGTTAGAGCGCATGATTCATAATCATGAGGTCCGCAGTTCAATCCTGCGACCCGCTACGAAATTTAAAGCCTCTGCTTTTGCAGAGGCTTTTTTTGTTTATCGTGGCTGGGCATTTCGGGGTCGGCGCGGCCGTTCATCGTAAACTATTGATAACCAGACGGTTCTATAACGCCACCGCGCCGACCCCATATTTTTTAGGAGGGTCGGCGCGGGATGTTTTTGTAATATATTGATATTCAGTGTCTCCAAAATCCGAGGCGCGCCGACCCCTGAGGCCCGCGCGACACTCCGACACGTAACTGCGGAGACGCTTACTACAAACTGCAGGTATAGCCGAGTTTCTCGATGGCTTTCCTGAGGGTAGCTTCGTTTGTCTTAGCCGGATCGTAAGTTATTGTGACAGTTTTCTTTTCGAGGTCCACTTCCAGAGCTTTCACGCCCTTCTCGAAAGAAATATTCTCCTTAACCTTCTTCACACAGTTCTGACAATGCAGACCGACATTAAAAACCACCTTCTTGGTCTCCTTTTTAGGAGTAGCGGAAATTACTGATGAAACCTCTACAGGTGAAGCACTTGCAACTGTAGAACCCGCCATGACGGCCAATGCCGCCAAAATCATAGTCTTATTCATAATCTTATCTTTATTTCCAAAGCGTGAATCTCGCGCCCAAATAATATTTCGTACCCATAATCGGTCCCCAAACCGCGCTCGCATCGAAATCCCCGCGGGAAGTATCGACACCGCCGTGGCCCGAATGACCTGCCTCCGCAACTGTCGTACCGATGATGACATTTTTCTGCCGGAAATTCGTCAAATTTTCAGCCCCAAGGTATAGGTCAATGCCCTTGAAACGCTTGGTGATTTGCAGATAGAGCAGCGGGAAAGTCTTCGTAAACCCGTCAGCATAAAACAGTTCGCCATTTGCGTCTTTAAGATCTTTCATAAAATCATAAACCCTGGATTTACCATTTACCGAAGCCGTAAAATCGAAGACCCATTTGTTAAGATTCGTGGCGAACTGAAGATTCAGGACACCTTTAAACTTGCTGACCATTGGGCGCTCCATAAGACCCCTTCCTTCGAATTCCATCTTCGAGTCAGTATAGCGGAACGTCGCAGTAACCGTAAATCCACGGAAAGGAACCACATTAAAATCCGCCTGATAACTATTTGTGTATGAGCGTTTCCCGTCGAGCGCATAAAAGTCGATGGCATTTACCCCATGATCATAGTCCACAACCATCTGCTCACGGAAACGTGTTCCGAAGTAATCCAAACTCAAATATGTATCACTTGTGGCTCCGAACGGAAAATAGAAGGTAGCATTTCCGCCAAATGTCCAAGCATCCTCGAGAATATGCTTGTCATATATTCCCGTGAAAGATTTTCCTGTGGAGAATACTCCGATATTATCTAGGAGAGGAAGGGCACGTCTAAGTCCACGTCCGCCATTTGCGCGTATAACTATCTGCTCTATAGGGCTATACTTTACAGTAAGACGAGGCGAGAACTTAAATCCGTCACCTTCGAAAATATCACCGCGGACGCCTACGATGGAAGAAAACTTATCGCCAGCATGGAATGTATATTCCCCTGCCACTCCACCGGTATAAAAAGACTTGACTTTATTTCCCTGTTCGAGTGTCTGCGCCGCCACTTTTCTGTAGAAATCCTCCGAATATCTGTCCGCCGTTCCTCCGAGAGATAGTGTAAACTTGTGAGAATCATTTATTTCATCCTGGAAAAGGACATTGACAAAACCCGAATTCTGGCCGGCGAGGTATTTTGTGGCGCCGAACCACGAATCCATGTCGGAGAGGGTGTAGTCAGCGACGAACGCGATATTTTTCGCATTGTCCTCGCTGATAGGCACGCCTACTTTCACGTAGGCATTCAGCTGCCTGTTCGTGATATCGGAGCCCCAAGGGGAGGTCGGGGTCAATGTATATGCTTTATGGTCATATCCGTCCTGCCCTCCCTGACGTTGGTCCTGAAGTGCACGGAATCCGAAGCGTACCTGAACGCCGCTCTGGCTATAGTAGAGCCAACGGTTGGCGACATTGACCTGAACCATTTCGGGATCGTCGCGGAAGCCGTCATGGTTGTGGTCGAAGGTCTTGAAATTTCCGGAGACGTGGCCGAGCAGGACTGTGCTCCATTTGTCGCCCATCTGCAGGGATGAGGCGATGTTGAAGTCGGTCTTGGAGTCGTTCATCACTGAGGCATTCAGGAACAAAGGTTTCTCGTCCGTCGGTTTACGGTACTCCGTATTTATCTGACCAGTAATGGATTCTACGCCATTCACTACAGATGAAAGACCTTTGGAGACTTGTATGCTTTCGAGCCATTGACCCGGAACATAGGAAAGTCCGAAAGGTGCTGCGAGACCGCGCATGGCAGGCCTGTTTTCATCGAGCATCTGGGTATATACGCCGCTTAGTCCGAGGAGTCGGATTTGTCGCGCTCCGGTGACTGCATCAGAGTAGCCGACTGTGACGCTGGCAGAGTTTTCGAAACTTTCAGCCAAGTTGCAGCAGGCCATCTTCTTAAGTCCTGCGGAGGAGATTACCTCGGTTCTGAGTTCTTTGCCGCGGGAGAGGAAGTTGCCGTCCTGTCTGCCGGTAAAGACTGTCGCCTGGAGGCTGTCCTGGCGGTCTTTGTAGATGCCGGTGGTGTCCGGGGTTTGAGCCAATGCCGCTGAAGCGCTGGTCAGCGTGGCGGCTATAGTTAATAATACTTTGTTTCTCATAATTTTTAAGTCCGTTTTATCGGACATAAATATAAGATGAAATTATTAAAGCGACAAGTTCGGGTTGCGTGGTTGCGGCTGGAGGTCGAACTCACCCGCTCAGGTACTGCGTAATTCGCGGTCTGAGTTCCGCCTCCTGCCGCTGGCGTAACATGGATGTAGCTAACGTTTTATCCGGTAGAACCATCCTTTGCCCGGACAAAAACAACCAAAGTAGACTTTTGTCCGGTAGAAAACGTTTTAAACCGAACGAACTAGACGCCTACAGATTCCAAGAGTTCAGTTCGGCGAGGGCGAGGTGGTAATCACGGTCGGCCTGGAGAGACTCGTCAACTACTGAATAATACAGGCTCCAATCCATGATTTCATCGAGAATGGAGATTTCGCCATCTTTAAACTTCGTATTAATCAATGAGATAGACTCTTTAGCCATGGCCAGCGACTCATCCAACTCAGAGGAAATAACCTCCAGACTATGCGTCTTGTCATACAATCCTTTAAGCCTCAGATAAGCCTGACAATTCACATCACGTTCCTCCAGCTTGGCAGCATTGACAGAACTGCGGGCCTGCATACTCTTGCTCCTGACAGACCACAACGGAATAGATATTCCGAAGGTAACTCCGTGAAAATTACTATCTTTTACCAGTTCCGCCATATAACCGGCAGTGAACGAAGGCCAATTAGACATACGCACCGACTGCGCCACTGCAGCATTGACCTCAACATTCTGGCGGGCGAATTTCAGTTCCGGACTTTTCCTGGCGGCCTCGGCGTACCAAGCCTCGAAATCCTTAGGCAGGACCGGCAGGCCCTCGAAAGACTTTTGGTCGAAACTTATGGCCTCGCCTCCGTTCAGTCTCTGAAGATCCGTCATAAGCGACTGACGCTCAATCTCATTGCGAGACAAAGCATTCTTCTGGGCTAGGTAAGCGATACGCGCATTGTTCATCTCCACAGCATCGATCTCGCCCTTCTCGAACATCTCTCGGCTAAGCTTCTCCAGCTCCGAAGAACGGTCCAGTCTGGAAGATAGTTCGGAAGCCATGGCATTACACCAAATCAGGCGTATGCAAATCTGCTCGGTTTCCAAGAGAACACGCTGTCTGTTAAGCGAATAACTAAGATCCTCCAAGCGGGTCTTTGACTCACTGATTTTCTTGCGTGTACCCGAGAGGGCTGCAATATCGAAACTTTGAGATATAGAAATATCCTTTCTGGTTCCGACATCTTTTGGCCCCCACAAATAGCCGAAGCCGATTTCAGGCGACTCCAGCGCACGTTCTGCCTGGAAAGAATATTTTTCAGATTCACTTTGTTTCCTCAAAGCGATCAGTTCTGTATTGTTCTCTTCTACGCTTTTCAGCACATCTGCCAAATCCTGTCCAAAAGCGGCCTCTGTAAGGAAGGCCATGCAAAATGCAAGGACGATAGTTTGTAACTTATTGATATTCATATATGCAATTTTTAATTTTGCAAGAACGTCATGCCTTTTTTGTAAGGTCATGACTTCTTACGACTGATCAAAGTATAGACTACCGGTATCACAAATCCGTTCAAAAGGGTGGATGTGAGAAGACCTCCGAGCAAAACCTTAGCCATCGGACTCTGAATTTCGTTGCCCGGAAGTTCGCCTCCCAGAGCCAGAGGAATCAGTGCCAATGCTGAGGTCAATGCCGTCATAAGTATCGGATTAAGTCTTTCCAATGAACCGGTCAAAACGGCATCATGAAGAGACATGCCGCCCTGGCGGAGTTCATTGTATCTGTCGATCAGCAACATACCGTTGCGTGTCGCGATACCGAACAGAGATATGAAACCGATAATGGCAGGGATACTGATAATCTTGTCCGCGAAGAAAATCGCAAACACACCACCGATAAGGGCGAGAGGCAGGTTAAGAAGCACTGCTGACGCCTGACGTATATCTTTAAACTGTCCATAGAGCAAGAGGAAGATAACCACAATCGCCATCAACGAAGTGATAAGCAATGTTCTGGTCGCGGCCTGTGCGCTTTCGAACTGTCCGCCATACTCCACATGATATCCTTCTGGCAGTTCCACTTTATCTTCGATCTTCTTACGTATCTGATTTACAGCGCCTTGCAAATCACCATCAGAAACATTGGCAGAGATCACGATCTTGCGTGACACATTCTCTCGATTAATGGTGTTCGGGCCGGCCGCTGAACGGATTTCGGCGATTTGACCGAACGGTATCTTTCCTCCGGCTGCATCCACAGGGATATTTCTGATTTCGTCAATGGTGTTGCGGCTGTCATCTGCAGCCTTGACTGTCAAATCGAACACCTGGTTGCCCTCGTAAACCTGTGAGACCACTGAACCGGCAAGATATACCTCTACCATATCAGAGAACTCTGACGGGGTAATACCATATTTGGCCAGCATCTCGCGTTTCGGCGTAATCTGAAGCTGAGGACGTTCTATCTGTTGCTCCACGTTAAGATCCACGACACCAGGGATTTCGGAAATCTCTGATTTGATCTTGTTGCCGAGCTCAAACATCTTGTTCAGATCTGTACCGAAAAGTTTAATGGCGATGTTAGCCCTTGTACCTGAGAGCATTGCGTCGATACGATGCGATATAGGCTGACCTATTTCGACATTGACCCCAGGTAAAGTATTCAGCTTTTTCCTGATTTCGGCGACCACCTCGCTCTTGTGACGCTTTCCGAGCTCGAACGGCGCCTCGATCTCAGAGGTATTCACTCCGAGCGCATGCTCATCGAGTTCGGCGCGGCCGGTCTTTCTGGCAACAGTCTTGATTTCAGGGACGGTCAGGAGAAGTTCCTCGGCTTTTCTGCCCACGTAGTCGGATTCCTCAAGAGAGACGCCAGGAAGGGTGCTGACGTTAATCGTGAACGAACCCTCGTTGAATGCGGGAAGGAAGCTGCTGCCGAAGCTGAAGAACACTCCCAATGCCACCGCAAACAGGGCCAGAACGCCGCCCAAAGTGGTTTTCTTGTGCGCGAGCACCCACTCCAATGCCACGTTGTACACTTTCTGGAGCCATCTCACCAGCGCCGGATCCTTCCCCGCCTTGTCGCTGCTGTCGCGTCCCAAAAGGAAGCTGCAGAGGACTGGGGTCAATGTCAATGCTACCAGTGTGGAAGCAAAAAGCGCTGTGATAAATGCGATTCCAAGCGGTCTGAGCATACGTCCTTCCATTCCTGTGAGGAAGAAAAGCGGAACGAAGCTGACTACGATGATGAATGTGGAATTCAATATAGGAAGACGGACTTCTCTGGAGGCGTTGAACACCACTTCGGGAATCGGTTTCCTCTCATTCTCAGGAAGTTGACGATTCTTTCGCAGATGCTTGAACACGTTCTCCACATCGACTATGGCATCGTCTACCAGCGAGCCTATGGCTATGGCCATACCGCCGATACTCATGGTGTTGATAGTAAGTCCAAACGCTTTCAGTGTCAATATCGACACGAGGAGTGAAAGCGGAATGGTCACAAGTGAAATCAACGTGGTCCTGACATTCATCAGGAAGAAGAACAGCACGATAATTACGAACAATGCTCCTTCATAAAGGGATTTCTTTATGTTGTCGATAGAACTGTCTATGAATTTCTGCTGACGGAAAATATCTGTGGCGATATTTATATCGGAAGGCAACTGTGTTTTGAGATCCTGGACAGCATGATCCAGTTTTGCTGTCAGATCTATGGTGCTGGCATTAGGCTGCTTGGTCACTGTCATCAGGACAGCAGGCTTGCCCCTATGGGAAGCAGTTCCGAGTTTAGGTGCTTTTGCTCCGGCCTTAATTTCGGCGATATCGGACAATGTTATAGGAGCGTCGCCGTCCATTTTCACCACTGCACGTCCGAGTTCGGCAGCATTATCCGTAGACAGGACACCTCTTATAATGTATTCATTACCATACTCATAGAGAACTCCACCGGCAGAGTTGCGGTTCATATCCTGAGCTGAAGCTAAAACTTCCTGAAGCGAAATGCCGTAGTGGCGCATCTTCTCAGGAGAAAGCAGAATCTGATATTCTTTAATATCGCCTCCGAGGACTGTTACCTGAGCGACGCCGCCAAGTGAGAGAAGTCGTGGTCTGATAGTCCAGTCCGCTATGGTGCGGAGGTCCTGCATGGATGTCTTGTCGGAAGTAAGACCCAAGATGAGTACTTCACCGAGAATAGAGGACTGCGGTCCCAAAGTAGGCTTTCCGCAAGTCGGAGGAAGAGATTCACTTACTTCCGCGAGTTTCTCAGAGACGATCTGTCTGTCTCTGTAAATATCTGTTCCCCAATCGAATTCCACCCAAACCACTGAGAAACCGGTAGTAGAAGAAGATCGTACACGTCTTACGTCGGTAGCACCGTTCACAGCAGTCTCGACAGGGAAGGTAACAAGTCTTTCGACCTCTTCCGGAGCCATACCTGTGGCCTCTGTCATCACAACTACCGTAGGGGCGTTCAAGTCAGGGAAAACATCCACATCCATGTGCTCCGTAGTATAGAGTCCCCCGACAATCAGCAGAACTGCCGCCATAAGTATGAACAGTCTGTTCTGCAGTGAGAATCTGATTATCTTGTCAAGCATAACAATATACTATTAATGGTTGTGAGTATGTCCTGGAATAGAGCCTTTTACAGATGCGAGCTTTACCTGCATAGCGCCTTTGGTCACCACGATGTCGCCCTCATGAAGGCCGACTAGGATTTCCCTGCGAATACCGTCGCTCTCTCCTATTTTTACTTCTTGCTTCTTGTATTCAGTCTCGCAGACTTTCAGATAAACGAAGTAAACTCCTTGTTCTTCTGTCAATGCTGTTTCAGGTACTGAAATGACATTATCTTTCTGACCTTCAATAAGGTAAATATCACAGAACGCACCAGGCACAAAGTTACCTGCGTTGTTGAATTCGAATATTACAGGAATATAGAAAGTTCCTTTGGCTGCTGTTCGTCCTGCAGAAATCAGTCTTCCGCCAAGGTTCTTGAGACTGACGGTTTCTGATGAGTAAGAAGGTTTGAAATTAGCGCTGTAGATGCGGTTCGCGCTGGACCAGTATTTTTCAGGCAAATCAGCTCTGAGCTGGAGCCTGTTGTTCTGGCTTACGACTGCAATTGGCTGTCCGGCTTCTACGTAATCACCGTCATTGACAATAACTTGTGTGATATAGCCGGCCATCGGAGATACGACTGAAAGTCCTTTTTCTCCGAACTTTCCTTTATAGGCTTCGTAGCTGGATTTGGCTGTCTCGTAGTCTTTCTTCGCCTGGTCGTAAGACTTCTGAGAAATAGCATTGACCTTAACAAGACTTTCGGCTCTTTCGAAGGCTTTTTCAGCGGCATCGAATTCGGCTTTAGCCTTGGCTACAGGGTCGCCGGCGGCCATTTCTTCAGAGGAAATCACGGCTACGGTCGCGCCTTTGGAGACTTTGACTCCCGGAAGGATTCTGCTGCCTGAGCCAAGTGTCACGATTCCTGATGTGGTGGCTACGACGGTTTTTTCATCGCCCTGTGCCGGCAGGATTTCACCGCTTGTTCTGATTACGGCGTTGAATGATGCAGGCTGTACGGTCTCGATTTCGAGTTCTGCCGCATCTGCCTGAGCCTTAGTGAATTCGATTATGCCAGGAGCATGGTTGTGAGACTCTTCGGCGTGGGCGTCGTGGCTGTGGCCGTGGTCGTGGTCATGCGCGTGTTCTGCGTCATGATTGTGGTCGTGATCGTGATCATGATCGTAGTCATGACCATCGTGTGAGTGCTCGTGAACCTCATGCTCTTCAGCTTCATGGCTGTGAGAATGGTTCGAATTGTTTCCGCATCCGACAAATATGGCCAATGCGGCTGTCATTATATAATATGGTATATGTTTCATGGCTGTTTATATTTGTAACTTTAGTTTCGCACTTGCGAAACACGGCTTATGGAGCCCGAGAGGGCGAAAGCAAGTCCCTTCCCCGAGACTCAGGATTTAGGGTGAGGGTAACGTGTACTCAAAAAGTGCGTGGGGCTTAAAGCCTTCGAACGAGTGATAACCCTCAAATAAGAGCTTGCGCTTAGCAAACAGCCGATGACGGAGGGCCACGTTTCCACTGCACGCGGGACAGACACGTGGACAATAATTTTATGTCGACAGGAACCTGACTTACATGCTCCACTTCGAAAAGAGGACTGTCAGGCAACAATAATTCAGGTGTAATCAGTTCAAAAGCAGTAAGATACGCAGAGACATCGACGATTCGTTCCGCGATAGTCACGATAGAATGAAGATGAACATGTCCACCTTCATGGGAATGTTCCATATCGTGGTTAACCTCATGGTCAGAGTTGCAATCATCGCACGCATCTCCTTCGATGGCCCCGTTATCTGCAAAACAGATGTAATCTATATGACGGAAAGTGTCTGCTTCTGTACAGTGATGGTGATGCGGAATAGCCGACATGAGCAGCAACATAAATGTCGCTACGCACATAACAACTTTAGAAATCCCCGTCCGCATAAGCATCACTCAATTAAATCATTTTTGCAAATATAGTCATAATCTCCTGCAACCTAGTTGCAACCGTTGAAAAATTTCTGTAACTTTCGGAAGATATTTGAAGAAAGAGGATGTAAGGTATGAAAGTGGCTGACGGATACAGCTTTGCCAGGAAAGTTGTAAATGTGTTGATGGATGAGGGTTTGGCGGTGGCGGATCTTCTTGTCCCGAGGGAGTGCGCGGTCTGCGGAAAAACGCTCCAGCTATACGAAAAACATTTGTGCATTTATTGTGAAGCCGACCTGCCGTTGACCAGGTTTTGGGAACGGAGGATAAACCCTATGGCTGATAAACTCAATGCAAAAATTCAGGAGAATATAACCGCCCACGAAGAGAACGAAGTACCAGTAAAGTATTCATACGCAACGGCTTTGTTCATCTATCACGGCGAAAATCGCTACAAGAGAATCCCACAAAGACTTAAATATCTCGGCGACATTACCGAGGGAAAATATTATGCGGAGATGCTCGGCCGGTTCATGAAAAACTCGGAACTGTTCCAGGACATTGACATGATCATACCGGTACCACTGCATTGGTCCAGACAGTTCAGGAGAGGCTACAATCAGGCGGAGGTTCTGGCACGCGAGCTCGGCCGGGTGCTGAATGCGGAGGTCCGGACCGACATTCTGGTGAGATCGCGGCGCACGCAGACGCAGACCAAACTGGATGTCGCCGCGAAAAGCCAAAATGTCGGCAACGCCTTTTCGGTTCGGGTCAATGCCATTATAACCAATAAGTTACGGCATGTCTTAATCGTAGATGACGTGTTCACGACAGGCGCTACAATGTCCGCCTGCATGGATGTCCTACAAAAAGTTTGCGGCCCTGAGACCAGACTCAGCGCCGCAACATTAGGATATGTCAGTAACTATTAAGATCTAAAGCCATGTCACGCCAGCGGCGGGAGTCGGAACTCGGGACGCGAATTGCAAAGCACCTGAGCGGACGAGTCCGAGCTCCTGGCGCAACCATGTCATACTAAAGCGAGTAAGTCTATGCCTTCTTAGGTTTCGCTGCCCGTTTCACCGACTTTGCTGAAGGTTTCGCAGGCTTCACCGCTTTCGACGCCTTAGCAGATGCCTTCGACGCCGTCTTCCCAGACGCTTTCGCACCACCCTTGGATTTTGAAAGCTTTATCGCCTTCTGGACCTTAGCCTTGCGTGCAGCCTTGTCACCTTCCCCTGCTGCAGGCTTAGGTGCTCTTGTAGGCTTCGCAACAGGCTCTGCAACAAACGATTCAGCGGCATTGACCTCAACCGGAACTACCGGCGAAGCCTCTTCAGCAAACGACCTATCTTTCTTAAAACCGTCTCTTCCGGCTGAACGTCCGAGTCCTGCGCTGAATGGCTTTCCTTCATCGGAACGGCGCGACCTTGAGGGCCTTTCCTGGAGACCTTCTTCCGAACCGGCGAACCTGTCATCGCGGCGGAAACTCCTGCCACGCTTGGGAGACTCCTCATCATCGCGTCCGCGGAAATCACCAGTACGTCCCTCTGACTTATCACCGAACTTGCGGGTAGACCTGCCCTTGCTGTCAGTATCTCTGCGACGTGTTGTCTTGTCGAAAACTTTGGCAGCCGGACGACGTTCCTCGTACTGGCCAGGAATATCCTCATGATGGCTCATGCGATCCTCATTACCTGTTTCAACAAGTTCATAATCAAGAAGTTTCTGTTCCAAGTCAGTAGACTTGACACGAATCTTCACAGGGTCACCAAGATTATAAATGACGCCGGTACGCTTACCTACTATGCGGTAATGATCCTGATCGAACTCAAAGAAATCCGACTGGATGTCACGAAGGGCAACCATACCCTCGATCTTAGTCGGTTCGATCTCCACATACATTCCCCACTCGGTAAGACCGGAAATATGACCGTCGAACTCGCCGCCGACCTTGTCCTGCATAAACTCCACGAGTTTATACTTCGTGCTGGATCTCTCAGCCTCAGCTGCAATCACCTCACGCTCGGAAGCGTATTGGCACTGCTCCTCATAATAACTCTTGCTCTGAGAATCCGCACCATCGAGATACATCTGCAAAAGCCTGTGTACCATAGTGTCAGGATAACGGCGGATAGGAGAAGTGAAATGAGTATAGAACTTGAATGCAAGACCATAATGGCCGATATTGTCAGTACTATAGCAAGCCTTGGCCATCGAACGCAATGCAAGCATTTCGATAGCTGCAAACTCCGGCTTGTCCTTAGCTTCAGCCAGGAGTCCGTTCAATGCCTTTGCGAGTTTTCGTCCATCCTCAGCCTCTTCCATCTTATATCCGAAGTTCCCTGCAAACGACCTCAAGCCGGCGATCTTCTCACCGTTAGGTTCATCATGGATACGATATACGAAAGTCTTCGCTGACTTCTTGGCCACGCCATTCATCTTGCCGCCTGTCGCAATAAACTCAGCCACAGAACGGTTCGCAAGCAACATAAACTCCTCGATAAGCCAGTTGGCCTCCTTGGACATCTTCTGATATACACGAATCGGACGGCCCTTCTCATCGACCTCCACCTTCATCTCAGGCCTCTCGAAACTGATGGCTCCGGAAGCAAATCTACGTTTTCTGAGAATCGAAGCAAGTTTATGTAATGTAAGAATAGCCTCTTTAAGTTCACGAGGAATCACGCAGCCTTCATAAACGCCCTCACCCATCATGGCCTCAGAACGTCCTACAGCCTTAAACTCGGCAAACGAATCACCGGATGGTGACTCCATATCGTTCTCAGGAGCAGCCACTTCAGCATTGGCCTGAGCCTCTTTCGCGCGACGCTCGGCAGCCTCAGGCGAAGCTTCGAGTATAGGATCCTTCACAGCCGAATGGATGCCGTCGGTACCGCCGCGGAGCTCCATATCCAGAGCCTTTTCGCCGTTGTCGATAACCTGCTGGGCAGTCTCGTAAGCGAATCTGTAATCGGACTTAATCACCGTCCTGCCGAACCAATGTCCTACGATGCCGGCGAGCGGAGTGATTTCAAACACAGCCGAGAACGTAAGTTTCTCCTCATTAGGACGGAGCGAACAAAGCTTGTTTGAAAGCTTTTCGGGAAGCATCGGAACAGTACGGTCCACCAGATAAACTGATGTTCCGCGGGACTGCGCCTCCTTATCTACGACCGAACCCGGTGTAACATAATAAGATACATCAGCGATATGCACACCGACCTCAAAATTACCGTTGGACAGTTTCTTGAATGAAAGTGCGTCATCGAAGTCTTTCGCATCCTCTGGGTCTATCGTAAATGTCAGTGTATCACGGAAATCACGACGTGAACGTATATCTTTCTCTGTAATTTTATCAGAAATCGCATCTGCCGCATTCTCGACCTCAGGCTCAAATCTGTAAGGCAGACCATACTCGGCGAGAATCGAATGCATCTCCGTATCATTCTCACCAGGCTCACCCAAAACGTCCACCAAATGGCCCTTCGGGTTAGGCTCGCCCTTCTCCCAGCTGTCCACCAGGGCCGCAACTTTCAGCCCCGAATGCGCTGTCAACTCCTTCGCCACGCCATCGACGGTCTCGGTCACCCCAGCCACCGCAAACTCGCCATTGCCAAGCGACTTGAGGTACCCTGATTCAGGGACCGCAGCATTCCTGCGATGGAGCGAATGTCCCTCCAGATCGGTTATGTCAATGCTGATGTCATATGGCATTACTCGGCTCTGCATCAGGACCCAAGCCTGATTTCCGACCACATGGAGAATACCCGTAAACGGTTTGCGGGATCTCTCTACCACCTCGAGAATGACACCCTCCTGTCTCTTGTCATCCGTCTTTTCCTTAGTGACGGCCACGCGGACGGTATCAGCGTTCAGGGCACCCTTGGTACGGCCCTGTCTCACATAGATATCATCTTCGAGTTCATCGACCTTGACAAATACGAATCCGTCACGTGTCATCTGAACAGTACCCGTATACTGAGGGCACTCGTCCAGTGGTTTATCATTGTCCTTGCGGCCTTTACCGGAAAAGCTGCCGCCTTTTTTACCGAAACCGCGTCCACCGCGTCCGTTGCTTTCCCTTCTTCTTGAATCTTCGTTTCTGCGTTCGCCGCCATTACGTCTTCGTCTGTCAAATGCCATACTTCAAAATATTATTGTATAATAACCTACAAATTTACGAATTACTTGGCAATATTCAAGATAAGTAATCCTTAAAAGGGGGTCCGAATTTTGATTTGTCACGGAAATACGTTAAAATCGCACCGTTTTTCAAAAGCAAAGAGATATGACATTGACAGGATTGGACAAAAATAAGATTTTAGGAAACTTGGCTTCCTTCTCCGCTTACACGATTTTCGGGATAAACATAGTGACATGCAAAGACTTGTCGAGCAGCCACTTGATATCACCATTGGCATTGTTCTGTCTAAGAGCCATCGGCGCAGGTCTGCTTTTCTGGATTCTGTCGTTTTTCTGCCCGAAGGAAAAAGTGGCGCTGAAGGATTACCCGAAGATATTCGCTGCTTCATTCGTAGGCTTCTTCCTCGTACAGTTTTCATTTTTGAGCGCCATTCCTGACGTGACACCGATGACCTGCTCGATCATCAGCGCATTGACACCTATATACACGATGTTTATCGCTGCATGGACCATCAAGGAACCGATTACTTGGAAAAAGGCCGGAGGAGTGTTCCTGAGCTTCTGCGGAATAGTTTTCCTGATTATAAACAGCAACACTGGAGGCGGCGGAGCGCAAAGCACCAACCTGAAAGGTGTATTGCTGATGATTACGAACGGTCTGAGTTTCGCAACTTATCTCGCACTATTCAAACCGTTGATTTCCAGGTACTCTGTAGTTACTTACATGAAGTGGATTTTCCTCTTCGCGTTTATCATGTCTGCGCCTTTCTGTGGAAAAGAACTCGTGACTTTCGACTACGGACAGCTTTCAGGTATCATAATCATTGACCTAATCATTCTTATCGTCTGCGCGACATTCCTCGCATACTTCCTGATCTCTTATGGGCAGAAATACGTGCGCCCGACGATGGTCAGCCTCTATTCCTATATGCAGCCTATCATGGCGATAGCCATAAGCATCATCGTGGGCATGGACACATTGACCTTCACTAAGGTTTTGGCGCTGTTCGCGGTGTTCACCGGAGTCGTTCTCGTAAGTTTCAGCAAGAGTCGCGCACAAGAAAAGACAGAATCTTAAAAACTATCCGTATATTTGTAAGTTATTTGCGATTAAAGATTTTTAATATGGAAAAGAGAAAAGTTCTTCTTATGATTCTCGACGGATGGGGAGAGGGCAAACATGACCACTCTAACGCCATCTACACAGCAGGAGCTCCGTTTATCGACTCCCTTAGAGCAAAGTATCCGATGAGCCACCTCCTCACATGCGGTGAGGCTGTAGGTCTTCCGGACGGACAGATGGGTAATTCGGAAGTAGGTCATATGAACCTCGGTGCAGGACGCGTTGTTTATCAGGACCTTATGAAAATAAACAAGACCTGCCGCGAGCACAAGTTGCTGGACAGGGCTGAAATCAAGAGTGTTTACGATTATGTAAAGCAGAGCGGCAAGAAGCTTCACCTCATGGGCCTTTGCTCTACCGGTGGCGTGCACAGCTCACTCGACCACTATTATGAGTTCCTCAACGTTGCTAAGGAATGTGGTATCGACAACGTATTCGTACACTGCTTCATGGATGGTCGTGATACCGACCCACACAGCGGAAAGGGATTCATCGAGGATCTCGAGAAACATATGGCAGAGAGCACCGGAAAAATCGCTACTGTCTGCGGACGTTTCTACGCTATGGACCGTGACAAGAGATGGGACCGCGTAAAAGAGGCCTATGATCTTCTCACAGCCGGAAAGGGCGCTGCTTTCACCTCTGCAACTGACGGTGTACAAGCATCTTACGACGCTGACGTTACCGACGAGTTCATCAAGCCTATCGTGATTACTGACGCTGCAGGCGCACCTCTCGCAAAGGTAGAGGAAGGCGATGCTGTCATCTTCATGAACTTCCGTAATGACCGTGCACGTGAAATCACATCAGTTCTCACACAGCAGGATATGCCTGAGCAGGGAATGCACATCATCCCTAACCTCTACTACTGCTGCATGACTCCATACGATGCTGCATTCAAGGGCCTTCACATCCTCTTCGACAAGGAAATCGTAAAAGACACTCTCGGAGAAATCGTATCGAAAGCAGGTCTCCGTCAGCTCCGTATCGCAGAGACTGAGAAATATGCTCACGTGACATTCTTCTTCAACGGCGGCCGCGAGACTCCGTTCGAGAACGAGGACAGAATTCTGGTTCCTTCTCCTAAGGTTCCTACCTACGACCTCCAGCCGGAAATGAGCGCACCTATCGTTACCGAGAAACTTATCGAAGCTATCGACAGCGACAAGGAAGATCTCATTATCCTGAACTACGCAAATGGTGACATGATCGGCCACACAGGTGTATATGACGCTATCATCAAGGCTGTCAAGTGCATCGACGGCTGTGTAGAGAAAGTCGTTACTGAGGCTATCAAACACAACTATGTAATCCTCATCACCGCTGACCACGGCAACGCTGATCACGCAGTGAACGAGGACGGCACCCCAAATACCGCCCACTCGCTCAACCCGGTTCAGTTTATTGTTGTCAATGCCGGTGATGCAGTGAAGACTGTGAAGGATGGTGCACTTTGCAACGTGGCACCTACGATCCTCAAGCTGATGGGACTTCCTCAGCCAGCTGACATGGATGCAGAAGCATTGATCTAAAATAGACAGTTTTATATAATAAATCGGCCATCAGAACTTCCCGCGAAGTCTTGATGGCCGATTTTATTATGTCTAATAAGGAACTTACTTTATAAATCCTTTCTTCAGGAGTACCTCAGCGATCTGTATCGCATTGGTAGCCGCACCTTTACGGATATTGTCAGAAACGCACCAGAAATTAATTCCGGACTTTACTGAGAAATCGCGACGCAGACGTCCTACGAACACATCATCATGACCGAGAGCAAAACGTGGCATAGGATATACCTTGTTTGCCGGATCATCCTGAACAGTAACCCCTGGAGTATTTTCCCATATCTTGCGAATGTCTGCGAGATCGAAATCCTTCTCGAATTCCAGATTTATAGACTCAGAATGACCTCCTACGACAGGGACTCTGGCAGTTGTGGCAGAAACTCCTATGGTATTGTCTCCCAAAATCTTATGGGTTTCGTTAACCATCTTCATCTCCTCCTTGGTATATCCGTTCTCTGTAAAATCATCGATATGAGGAATGATATTCTCATCGATAGGGTAAGGGAACTTGGCTGCATATTCTCCCCACTTGGCACCTCCACGCTCGAGTTCCATCTGAGCCACAGCCTTGTTTCCGGCACCTGTAACACTCTGATATGTAGATACTACAACTCTCTTTATATGATATTTTTCATGAAGAGGAGCCAGAGGAAGCATCATCTGGATAGTAGAACAGTTCGGGTTCGCGATGATGAAATCATCCTCGGTAAGTACATCGGCATTGACCTCAGGCACAACAAGTTTCTTGGTCGGATCCATGCGCCAGCATGAGGAGTTGTCCACTACGCGACAGCCGACAGCGGCGAAACGGGGTGCCAACTCTTTGGACGGACCGCCGCCTGCGGAGAAAATTGCGAGCTCCGGCTTGGCTGCGATGGCCTCGTCAGCACTGATCACAGTATATTCTTTTCCGCTGAAAGTGACTTTCCGTCCTACAGAACGCTCAGAAGCCACCGGAAGAAGTTCAGTTACAGGGAAATGCCTTTCCTCAAGCACTTCCAACATTCTGGTGCCAACCAAACCTGTGACACCTACTACTGCTACTTTCATATAGTCTAGGTTTTACTTTTACAACAAAATATCGTTAAGCACACCGGATGCTGTCTGATAAGCTCCTGCACCTGCTCCCTGAATCACTAATGGTGACGGATAGAACGATGTCTGGATGATGGCCGCGTTATCTGTGCCACACAAATTGTAGAGCGGGTTGTCAGGGCCTACTGACTTGAGACCCATCGTCGCCTTAAACATTGGCCTACCCGGAATATCTGATGGGATAGACTCTATCGAAGCGACGAATCTCTGGCGGAATCCCTTGGATGCAGCAGCCTGGTATGAAGCCGCGAAATCCGCCTCATGCTCAGCGAGTTTGGCGAAAAATTCAGGTACCTTTCCCTCGAAGAATTCAGGTCCGAGAATAGGGTCGATGTTCACGTCAGCCTCGTTGATTTCAGCACCTGCCTCACGCGAGAGGATGAGCAGTTTGCGGAGCACGTCGCGTCCGCTTAGGTCGAGCCTCGGGTCAGGTTCAGAATAGCCTGACTCCTGAGCTGTCTTCACCACGTCCGCGAAGGTCTTGCCGTCTTCACCGCCCTTGTATGTGCTGAATATGTAATTCAATGTCCCTGAGAGTACTGCGTCTACTTTGTAGATATCGTCGCCGCTGTTTACGCTGCGTGAAATGGATTCGAGAATCGGGAGTGCCGCACCGACTGTGGTCTCATAGCGGAGAGATACTCCGTTTTCCGCAGCTGATGACTTCAGCTTTCTGTATTGCTCATACGGAGAAGCGAAAGAAATCTTGTTGCTGGCTACTACAGAATAGCCTTTCTCGAAGAGATTCAAATACTTATATGATATGTCGGATGACGCTGTGCAATCCACGAAAATAGAATTCTGGAGAGAGAGCTTGGAGAGTTCCTCGAAGAACGCGTCGTTTGCGGCAGACTTGCCTTCGGCCAAGCTGCTTTCGATTTTGTCGAATTTGATACCTTCTCTGTCAATGACATATTTACGGCTGTTGGAGATACCGGCGATATGAAGGCGTTTTCCTGTGCTGGCCGCAATCTTGTCCCTGTCACGGGCGATAATATCCACAAGTGCCTTTCCTACAGTACCATAGCCTGCTATGAAAAGGTTCACATCCTTATATGGAGACTTCTCGAAGAATTCGTTGTGGATGTATTTCGTAGCCATCTTCACATCCTCTGATGCCACGATTACGGAGATATTTCTTTCTGAAGAGCCCTGGGCAACTGCACGCACACCGATGCTTCTGCGTCCGAGAGCCGCGAGCATACGGCCTGTAGTTCCACGCTGATTCAGGATGTCATCACCTACGAGGCATACGATAGAGAATCCTTTCTCGACTTTCAACGGGTTCAACTTGCCGAGTGAAATCTCATACGCAAAGCATTTGTCCACAGCATCTTTCGCTTTGGCTGCATCTTTTTCGGACACGGCCACACACATGGTGTTAACAGAAGAAGCCTGAGTGATGAGGATAATGCTGATATTATTCTCGCTCAGTGTCTGGAAAAGTCTGTATGAGAATCCCGGAACACCTACCATGCCGCTTCCTTCAAGTGATAGAAGGGCGATATTGTCCGAATTGGAAATACCTATAATCTTATTCTTTCCGCGTGGAGGATTCTGCTCGATAAGAGTGCCCTCCCCTTCCGGATCGAATGTACATTTCACGAAAATAGGAATACGCTCGGCCACAACAGGCTGGATAGTAGGAGGATATATCACCTTAGCTCCGAAATGTGAGAGTTCCAGAGCCGCCCTGTAAGAGATATGCTTGATAAGCATGGCCTGAGGTACTATCTTAGGGTCAGCCGTCATCATTCCAGGAACATCTTTCCATGTCTCGAGAGCCCTGGCCTTGCTGCCTACAGCATAGAGTGATGCAGAATAGTCAGAACCGCCGCGACCGAGGGTCACCATACGTCCCTTGTCATCTGAAGCGATGAATCCAGGTACGATGAACAGTGAAATGATCGGGTTGGACTCTATCATTTCATTTACATTGGCGAAAGTCACAGCGTTGTCCACGACTTCACGACCGCTAATGAGGCGAGTCCTGATGATATCTCTGGAATCCACCCATTTAGTAGGGATTCCGACCGAAGCCATCTTGGTCGCGAGAATCCGGCTGGAAAGCAACTCGCCACAACCCTGGATAGCATCGAGGCTGAAGGTACTCAATTCACCGAGAAGGTACACACCCTTGATGATTCCGCGGATCGACGCGAAAGTCTCGTCGCAGACCTCGGTAGACTCCTCGTGCTTCTCCATCGGAAGAAGCTCCTTGATCAGCCGATGATGTTTCTGCTGGAGTTCGTCCAGGAGCTCCGTGTAAGAGCTGTCATGAGCCGCGGCGAGATTGCCTATCTGGATCAATGTATCTGTGCATTTATAAATGGCAGAGGCGATTACGATCGTTCTGTCTCTGTCCACTGCTCTGGCGATAATGTCCGCCGCCTTGAGCATATTGGCCGCATCGGCAAGGGAGCTGCCTCCAAATTTAAGCACCTGCATAATGTTATAATTCGTTTACTATAGGTCTGATAATTTGTTCCAACTGTTTGGTTTCCAGAAGGAACCCGTCATGTCCGAAATGGGATGTAATCACATGATAGGTAGCATTCGGCATCCTTTCAGCGATTTTTTCCATTTCGTGTGGAGGGAAAAGGATATCACTGTCGATAGCGATGAGATCTGTCTTCATCTTTATCGTACCGAGCGCCGCTGTCTCACCACCTCTTCCACGTCCTAAGTTATTGCTGCTCACACTGCAAGCAAGATAGTAGTATGAATAAGCATCGAAACGGTCTGCAAGTTTCGCGCCCTGATAGCGCTGATATGAACAAGCTCTGTCCGCAAACAGGGTGTCATCAGACAGTTCCGGCTGCTTCAGATTATATCCGTCATCGCATCTGTAAGAAATCATGGCGATCGAACGGGCGCACTCGAGACCTTTCCGGCCACCCTGAAGACTCGCGCACTCGCGGAAAGTCTGATCCGCTTCCAGCGCCATTCTCTGCGACTCCTCCAACGCTGACGCCCAAGGACTTATGCGAGAGGTGGTCGCGATATAGACGGCCCTGCCGATAATTTCAGGATGCATGACAGACCATTCGAAAGCCTGAAATCCGCCAATGCTTGCGCCTACGAGAAAGTCGATTTTGTCAATGCCGATGTGACGTCTGACTTCATCGAGTCCGTTCACGATATCTCTTACGGTTACTTTAGGGAATGTGAAGTAATATGGTTTTCCGGTTTTCGGGTCTATGCTGGACGGACCTGAGGAGCCATAGCAGGAGCCTATCATGTTTCCGCAGACCACGAAATATTTGTCCGTGTCGAAGAGTTTTCCCGGGCCTACGAGGTCTGCCCACCAATCTCCGGCATCAGAGTCTGCTGTCAACGCATGACAGATCCAAATTACTTTCATTCCTTTTTTATACTCCATCGGTGACGTATGATATGCCACCTCAAGAGTTTCGACGCGTCCTCCTGCTTCAAAGGAGAATCCGTCTTCATTCCTGTAAATATGTCGTTTCATGTTGATATACAAAAGAAGGTTACGAAAGCATCTTAACGATGCATTCGCATTGACATGGCTGTCATAAAGAATATGTAGTAGAAGCCTTTCATTTTTTCGAATTGCAAATATAATTAAAGTATATTTATTTACGAAATATTGGACAAGTTGTTTTTTGTACTGCAAAATTGGTTATCTTGTATTTTTTAATGATTACTTAGATTGTATTTTTGCACTAAATGTTAGACACTCTATAATATTGAATAACGAGATAATGAGACGAATATTCGCATTGACAATAATAGTGATGATCGCCGCGGCAGGGTGCGGCAAGGTGGAGCTGAGAACTTTGGATGGTCTGAGGCAGGAGGTTTACGCACGGCCAGACAGCGTTCTTTCGGAGCTGGAGCGTCTCAGGCCGGAATTTGTATTCAACCGGAACAAGCGGTTACGGTCGGAGTATCATCTATTAAAGGCTGTGGCTCAAGATATTGCGTATCCAGGAGTCGAGGCTGCAGACCTTCGGAGCCTGACACTGACTGCGGATTTTTTCGAGAAGAGAGGACCGGCGGACAGGCGCATGGAGGCTTGGTATTATCTGGGAAAGGCTCAGTTCAATGCCGGTGATTACAGGAGTTCGATCATTTCATTTACACGTGCGGAGAGGATTTGTGATAAACTTGATGACCCTGGAAAGAGGGGCAGCATTTTGCGTGACATTTCCAAAACGTTCAGAGCTACAGGAGATTACAACGAGGAGATTTCATATTTGAATAAGGCGGCTGAAGATTTCGACATGGCAGGCATGCCGTTCAACAGCAGAAATGTGAGGTTCGAATGCGGCGTGGCGAATTATAATGCCCAGAATTTCGTGGCGGCAGAGGAAATATTCAGATCCATGATGTACGAGGCACATGCTGCTGCAGATACTCTCCTGGAGGTCAGATGCCTGGAATCTTATGCCATGCTCACGCTGGAGCAGGAGGAGCCGGATCCGGGGCTGGTCATCAGTCTGCTTTCAAGAGTTGCCAACGAGCTGCATTCACCTCTGTCGAGCATCGACCGCGGAATGTTGGCCTATGCGTATTCATTGGCAGGGAAAAGGACGGAAGCTATAACCTGGATGAAGCGGGCGAATGCTTCGGCGGAAAATAAGTATGAGGCGAGTCAGGCGAAGTTCCGCGAGTATCAGGTGATGGTCAGGGACGGGAATTATAAGGAGGCGTTGAAGGCGTTGGAGAGTGTGATGGAGTATAGCAACACTGTAGATATCGCAAGGCTCAAGAAATCAGCCGTTTCCGCGGAGAAGGAGTATTTCCGTCAGGAGAATGAGTTGAATGCCATGAGGCTGAAGTCGTCCAGGATGACGATACTTGTCATCGTAGCGGCAGCATTGATCCTGATATTCTCTTTCATCAGCTATTTCCGGTATCGGGATTTACAGGCAGAGAAGCGAATAAGCGAGGAAAAGGCTGAGGCTGAGAGGTATATGAGTATAGCGGAGGACTTGCAGGCGAAGCTTAAGGCGGCGGACAAGAAGCAGGTGGCAGCCAAGCGTACCCCTGCGGCAAAGACGGATATGCTGGAGCGGCTTTGCGAGCAGTATTATATTTACGAGGGGACGGAGAATCTGCAGCCGAAGGTGCTGAAGGAGGTCAAGTCGATTATTCAGGATTTGCGTACTGATGCGAAGACACTTAAGGGGCTGGAGCAGACACTTGACAGGAATTGCGGGAATTTGGTTTCGAGATTGCGGGAGCAGTTGCCGAAGATGAAGGATGAGGATATAAGGTTGTTCATTTTCGTAGCGTCGGGGTTCTCAAGCACAACAATTTCCACGATTTTAGAGAAAGACAAAGGTATCGTTTATAATCGCATCTGGAGGCTAAAGAGTAAGATCGACGGGTCGGATGCTCCGGACAAGGAAGATTTTCTTGCGGCGCTGGGGCGGTAGTTTTTCTCAAAAAATAGTGATGGCTGCAGGTTTGGGTTTTTCCTGCAGCCATCACATTATTTCAAACACATTAATACTCTAATTCTCAAGTTTCGCAAGTTATCAAACTTGCTGAACACAAGCACTTATTTGAGGGTTATCACTCGTTCGAAGGCTGTAAGCCCCACGCACTTTTTGCTTACACGCTACCCTCACCCTAAATCCCTCCCCTCGGGGAAGGGACTTGCTTTCGCCCTCGCGGGCTCTAAAAGCGGTGTTTCGCACTTGCGAAACTTAAGTCAAGTTTTTTTTATTTCATGGGTTAGTTTCCGAGCGCAAAGATAGTGGGTTATATCGGCTTTTTCCTAACAATTTGCCCTATATAATCTCTCTTTTACACTTGCTAACCCATTGAGTATCTGCGTGTTATACATTCGTATTTCACTAAAATCTCTCACTTTTTGTAATTACTTGGTTATCAGGTAATTACATTTTAGCTCTTAAACAGCGATTTTTGGCATGGTAGCAGCAGGAGTTCGGACTCATCCGCTCAGGCTGCGCAATTCGCGTCTTGAGTTCCGACTCCTGCCTGCTGGCGAAACGATATTTTCCAACGTTAGGAATCTACTAGACGATGCCGATCGGCGGCATGGCCCAGGGAGCGAATTGCGGAGCACCTGAGCGAAGGGGCCCTTGCAGCCGGCGGCCACCACGCCTACCGAAAATGAAAAATCTAACCGATATAGCTGGTGAGAAGTTTCAGGCGAGTGTCGGGAGTGAAGGTCACTCCTTTGGAGGTGGCCGGAATGAGGACAGTTTCGCCCTGGTGAATGGTGAGAGCATTGTCGGCATCCTCGTGATCGGTAAGCGTTCCGGAGCCCTCGATACACATCACCGCCAAGAACGAATCCAAAGCCGACAAATCCTTCGTGAACGGCTTGTCGAGATCATACTGACTCGTGGTAAAATATTTACAACTTACCAACTCATTTTCGGCATCCTTCTTCTCCGTATAATGAGTTCTGTAATCCGGATAAACATTATAATCGATCGCATCCTTCGCAAGCTCGGTATGCAACTCGCGAGGCTTTCCGTCCAAACCAAGTCTGCCATAATCGTAAATTCTATACGTAATGTCAGACGTCTGCTGAATCTCCGCTATGAAACAACCGCCACAGATGGTATGTATACGTCCGGCAGGAAGGAAAAACACATCCCCGGCATTGACCTCAAACCTGGTGAGAACATCGGTGATGGTGTTGTTCCCGACCCTCTCCACATACTCCTCGGGGGTGATTTTCTCGGAGAGACCGGCCAGCAGGTGCGCGCCCTTGTCGGCACCCACGACATACCACATCTCGGTCTTGCCCTTGGAGTGATGGCGCTTCTCGGCCAACTCGTCGTCCGGATGGACCTGAATGGAGAGATCCTTCTGAGCGTCAATGAATTTGATCAGAAGAGGAAACTCGTTGCCGGTATTGGCGTAGACCTTCTCGCCGACGAGCGCACCCTTATATTTCTCCACGAGTTCAGTGATGGTCATGCCTTCGAACTCACCGTTCGCGATTACGGATTCATGTCCCTTCACGCCGGAAAGCTCCCAGCTTTCACCTACATTATGCTGATCTGTAACGACTTCCTTATACGGAGCGATTTTCTCGCCACCCCATACAACAGTCTTGAGTATGGGTCTGAATTTTAATGCGTACATAGTTTTTATTTATCTAACTAATTGAGGGCAAACGCATAAGCAAACAAGTCTCGTCATTATTAATGAAAACAGGAACGCCGAATTTCTCCTGAAGAAATGGTCCGAGAGCCACTCCGTCACGGAAAGATGGAAAATTCGGGAGCCCACCGCCGATAATGCCGTTCGGATAATCCGCCGGACCAGGGAAAGCGAAGCTGATGGCCGCCGGCCGTTTTATATATAGCAAGTCGATTAAAGACCGCGTGCACGAAGAAGTGCATCAGGATCAGGCTCAGCATTTTCACCACAGAACTGACGATAGAGAACCATCGGCTCCTCGCTTCCACCCTTTTCGAGGAAAGTCTTACGGAACTTGATGGCCATATCGTGATTCCAGAGGCCCTTGCTCTCCCAGAACTCGAACATATCCATATCGATAACCTCTGCCCAGAGATATCCATAATATCCGGCACCATAAGCACCGCCGAAGATATGGCTGAAGTAAGTACTTCTATATCTCGGGATAATCTCGTCGATCAGACCGATCTCTTTGCAGACATTCTTTTCGAATGCCTCGATATCCAAGCTGTTCCAGTCTGTATCAGCACCAAGTTCATGCCATCTGATATCCAAAAGCGAAGCAGCGCAAAGCTCTGTAGTAGCGAATCCCTGGTTAAACTTGGAAGCATTGTTAATCTTAGCTACGAGTGAATCAGGAATAACTTCGCCGGTCTTGTAATGATGAGCATACTCAGCAAGAATCTCAGGCTGGAAAGCCCAGTTCTCGTTAAACTGAGAGAATGTCTCCACGAAATCATGCGCTACTGCTGTACCACTCACTTCCTTGTAACGGCACTTGGAAAGAAGTCCGTGAAGAGCATGACCGAACTCATGGAATGCTGTCTCCACCTCATCGATAGTAAGAAGTTTGACAGTATCGTCAGGCTGGCCGAAATTGCAGACATTGACCACGATAGGGCGTACATCCTTGCCGGATGCATCCATATACTGGTCACGGAAATTGCTCATCCATGCACCGCTGCGTTTGGTGCTGCGAGGAAGCATATCAGTCATGAAAAGACCTATAAGACTGCCATCCTTGTCAGAAACTCTGAAGACCTCTACCTCAGGATTATAAACAGGATATCCGTTAACCTTTTCAATGTTAAGGTCATAGAGTTTCTCAGCCGCCTTGAATACACCCTTACGAACATTAGACAACTCGAAATATGGCTTGGTCTCCTCCTCATGCAAATCATAGTCAGCCTTGCGGACTTTCTCTGAATAATACCACCAGTCCCATGGCTGAATCTTGGAACCTACAGGAAGAAGGCCTGCTGCGATGTCCTCATCCATGAACTTCTGCATTGACTCGATCTCATCTTTAGCCCTTGCGACAGCCTTGACCATAATCTTTTCGAGGAAGGCGTCGACAGTCGCGTGATCGTGAGCCATCTTATCGCTGAGAATCATGTCAGCTGCGCAGTCATAACCGAGCATCTGTGCCTTCTCAGTGCGGAGACGGATTATGTCGACGAGAGTCTGCTTGGTACTGTTAGCGTTATCATGTGCACCTCTGGTCGAATAAGCCTTGAATGCAGCCTCACGTTTTGCACGGTCTGCACATGAAGACATGAACACAGGATAGCTGGAAACAGGAATTCCGATCTCTGCCTTGAAAGCATTGTTCTCAGCCAAAAGGTCGTTTCCGAACTTCTGTGAAAGGGTAGCGAGCTCGGCATTGATCTCCTTGAATCTTGCCTGCTCCGCATCAGAAAGCGAGATTCCGTTATCGACGAAATATTTATAAAGTTTCTTGGTAACCATGTACTGCTCTCTGTCGAGTGATGAAGAATCAGCATAAACTGCTTTCACTCTCTCGAAGAATGCCTTGTTCATGAAAATATTGTCGGAGCTTGCGGTAAGAAGAGGGGTAACCTCATCCATAACGGCCTGCATCTCAGGAGTTGCGTCTGACTCTGACACGTTATACAACACGCCGAGGGTCTTCGCAAGAATCTCTCCGGAGAGTTCATACGCTGCGATGGTATTCTCGAATGTCGGCGCAGCCTCATTGGTCACAATAGCATTGACCTCAGCCTCTTGCTGTTCGATTCCGGCCTTTACGGCAGGCACGAAGTCTGAAGTCTTGATTTTGTCGAACGGAGGAAAAGCGTCCGCTCCTGTCCATTCCGTGAGGAATGGATTTGTGTTACAAGCTGAAATAGCCATAACTCCAAGTGCTGTTAAAACAAGTTTATTCATATCGATATCCGATCAGAAGTTAATAATCTGATTACCACCACCAAGCTACGTCGGCAGGATTCTCAGCCTTTATAGTCTGAGCCTCCTCAGGACCTACCACTGAAGGAAGATTTGCAAAGAGATTTACATTAATTCTCTTCTCGAGGTCGCTGATGGACATGCAATATTCCTTTTTGATAGCCGAGCTACTATAAACTTTATGTTCGAGGTAGATGGCGAATCCCATGTAACCTGAATGACCTTCTTTGCCGGACTTGCTGTAACGGAGGACAGCCTTGTAATAAGCGACCGGAACAGTGATCTTCTTTCCATTGTTGTCCAGAGCATATTTTGTACTGCCGTCAGGAACACAACCGGTTACAACATAGCAAGTGTCAGTGCCTGATTTCTTGGCCCAACCACGAACCTTATCCTCAAGTTGTGCCCAGATATCTTCGTTAAAGCCTTCGTGAGTCTGTGGAGTCATGTTGGTATAATAGAATGTCATTACGTTAGCCTCATAGTTCAGACGGTCAGCTGAAGGGCACTGGTGTCCACGTGCAAACCAACCCGCATTACCCTCTTTAAAGCCATTGTAGAGCACGGCCTGTTTGTCGGCCGGGATAAGAGGATCCGCACCCCACTTTTTTGTACGCTTGCCGGAGCCGATAGTCCATGCGTTAAGCGGATAAGCCACCCAATGCGCTACCTTATTGTCGTAATCGTATGCAAATGAGTAGTTTCTGGTCTTAGTATTACCTATCGTCATAGAATGTGTAAAGAAGCCCAGTTCAGTTCCCTCAGGCATGCCCGGAAGTTCGAGCCAACCCACTTTCGCCTTGTCTCCGGTTGTGACGCTGCTGTCCCAAGCCTTCTGGGTAAGGGTCAATGTTGCCTTGCCATGTCCTGTTCTAAGGGTAACTATAGCGACTCTTTCCGCATCAGTCGTATTAGGTTTAACCTCCATCGGGATGCTGGACTTGCTACCTGAACCATTAGTCTGAGATATGGTCAACCATTTCGGAGCATTTCCGTCTTCTCCTTTGCACGAGATGTTCCAAGATCCTGAAGCCTTGACTGAAAGATATTGAGCACCACCCCTGGCTTCGATAGGGTTTTCCTGTGCGGTAATTTCTGCCTTTACGGCATCTTCTGTAGTATTGTCGGAGCAACTGTAGAGACATGTCATGCCCACTACTGCCAATGCTCCCAAAAGCAATGACTTGAAATTCATAAAATGTTTGGTTATTTATTGCGTAATAGAAGGCAAAGATAGGCAACATCCGCGAGATTAACAAAATCATTGACCTGCACAAAAGAAAAACGGGCGACCCGATAACGGGCCACCCGAAAGAAAGTGATAATATATTTGGTTAGATATTTATTTCGCCAAAGTAATCTCTATCTTTGAGAAGTATGCAGCACCTAAAGATGCATTCTTCAATGTGAAGAATTTATAATCACCTGAAGAGAGATCGAAAGTCGCAGTAGTTTCAGTCTTGGATGCAGTAATCTCATTGCTCTCAGGTTTAGCAGATGAACCAGCAAACAAAGTCATATCGAGGTTCGTTTTCTTACCTTCTTGAGCTGTCAATTTAACTGAAAGAATCTTCTTAGAGAATGCTTTCGCATTAGCGATATAAGAGCCGCCTTTCTTCATCTGAATTCCGGAACCGAAGTTCGCAACATTGAGAAGATATACCTCCTGTCCACTAACTGTAAATTTAGCTTCCTCTTTCGGATAAGCTTCTGGGAAGTCGTCAACTACAATAGAAATCACTTCACCAGGGGTAGGAGTAGGGCCAGGAGTAACTGTGCCGCTGTTTCCCTTTGTTACGAGGAATGCATTGCCGACCTGCTTTTTGCCGTTGAATGAAGTAGAAACACCTACGATAGTAATCTCATCACCATCTTTGATGCCCAATTCCTGGAATTTCTTCTTCTCTCCACCGTAACCGGCTACGAGGCCATATACATATACCGTTCCGGTCGCATCAGTAAGATCGAAGTTTCCATAAACATCGCCATCCTTAATTCCGGAAACCTTACCGGAAATACGGTAGTAAGTCTCTTTATCGTCAGCCTTGGCAACGAAGTCTTTGATAGTCAAATCCTTTACAGTCTTGAATGACTCTACGGATACGTTCTTCATCTGAGGCTCTTTGTTGAAAGAAGTCTTAGGTCCGACAACAGTGATGATATCACCTTCGTGAATACCCATGTTGTTCCACTGCTTGCTCTGGCCCTTCGCATCGAGAACGCCATAAACGTAGATCTCGCCTGTAGCATCCTTAATGTAGATATTGCCGTACTCGCTGTTCTTATCCTTGGAAATGTAACCTGAAACACGGTACTGGGTAAGACCATCCTCAGCTTTAAGAACCTCAGCTACAGTAGCGTCGATAATGGAACCATCCTGAGTAAGAGTGAACTGTGCTGTATAATCTTTCCCGCCGGAAACTGTCTTGATGACGATATCAGCCTGACGTTTTCCCTCAGAGTTCGCAGCAACACTGAACTTCACCGATGCCTCTTTACCATTAGAAGAGATACCAGCTACTGATACCCAAGACTTGGCAGCGTCAGGGAGAACCACCTCCATGTTAGTTCCTTTGCAGGTAAGAGCAACCTCGAGAACACCGCCTTCCTTAGGAAGAGCCTCTGCAGGAGTAAGTGATTCGATCTTTATGAGAGACTTCTCGATAGCGATTACAGTCACGTCAGTAAGCTGAACTGTACCATTATACGTCTTCTTAGGACCTTCTACAGTAACGATGTCACCAGCCTCGATACCGAGACTCTTGAAGTTCTTGGTAGCACCATTCTTATCCAAAGTACCATAGATAGTAAGGTCACCGGTAGCATCGATGAGGTGCCAGTTACCATACTCAGTATTGTAGATATCGGTGCAAGTTCCCTTAGCACGATAAACGGTACCATCCTGACCTGCAGCAATCTGCTTGTAAGTAGAAATAGGAAGATCTACCTTTTCAGTCATCTGGATAACGTTGATAATCTGAGACTTGCTTCCGCAGTTAAGATAAAGCATAGCCTCCTTTGTAGCTTTAGCAGCAGTAGCTGAGAAAGTAACAGTAATGTCCTTTCCGGCAGCACCTGATGCAGGCTCTACCTTGAGCCATTCAGGGACACCGCTGAAAGACCATTCATCCTTCGCATTGAGAGTGATTTCGGTGGAACCGCCCGCAGCGTCGATGGCTACGTAAGACTGCGACACCTTAATCTCGTCAAGATACGCCACCTTTTCATCTTCGCAGCTGACGGTCAAGGTCAATGCTGCAAGAAGGGCTGTAAATATATTTCTAAGTTTCATAAATTCTTGACAATAAATTAGTTGAACATGTACTTGATACCGATAGACGCATACCAGCACTGTCCGATGGCGTGGTTAAGTGTCCAAATCTTGGTATCTCCGCTTACAGCAGCTGGAGTAGAGAATGTTGCATAACCGTCAGCATCTACACCGGCATACTTGAGAATACGTCCTGAGTTGAGTTCAGGGTTCATGTACTTGCTTACGCCCCATGAAGAGTTGAAGAGGTTCAGCAGGTTCTTGATATCGCAGCTGAGCTGGAGAGTATTCTTGGTATTACCGATCTTAACCTTGAAATCATGCTTGTAGCTGAAGTCTACACGGTGAACCCATGGGCTGTAAACGCTGTAAGCCTCAGCATATTTACCCTGATGATTCTTAAGATATTTATCCTTGTGGACAAACTCCATGAAACGGTCACGGTCATCATCAGATACGAAACGGAACTCGCCATTCTTAACCTGAGAATCTGTAGGGATGTAAATAGAGTCATAGTCATAACCGTCACCATTCATATCTCCGTTAGTCATGTAAGAGTAGTTGTTACCGCCTCTCCAAGTCTCATAGATGAAGCTGAAGTGGTTGCCGCACTTGTCGTCATGAGTGATAGAAGCAACGATACGGTCAGGAGTTACGTATGAAGAGTTGTGAAGTCTCGCATTGTTAGGACCCTCGTATGTAGGGATATAGGTGAATGCTGAAGAAGCATCAGATCCAGGCATACCGGTAAGTTCCTTTGAAACAGTGTGAGTATAAGCAGCCATGATGTGAAGACCGCTTACAGGGGTCATGTTCACTGTCAAGTTGCCTGACCAGCCGTAACCCTTGCTTGTGTTGGTAAGAACATAAGCGCTTGGCATATTGGTGGTCTTGCCATCCTTCTCGTATGTATATTTGAAGTCCTGGTAGATAGGTCTGTTGTCAGCACCGTTGAATCTTGAGAATCCGTTTACATCCTTAATACTCCAGTCTGAGATGCAGACAGCGTTCACAGTCTTGTTGAAAATACCCTCAGCTGTGATGGAGAATGGGAATGATGTAGGGAATGAGTAGTCTACAGCCAAAGAAGTCTTCCATACCTGAGGCATCTTGAACTTCTTGTCCACTGCAGCGAATGAAGATGAAACAGTACCCTCATCAGGAGAGATCTTGTCAGGATAACCCATAGAAATGAGTTTGTCATGGAGTGCAGACATGGTAGCCTTTCCGTTGGCGTCAGTAACGAGACCGCCTGCGAACTGAGTCATATCAGTCTTGGTACCACCGTTCTTGCCATCAGAGTTAAGTTTTGCCTGATACTGAACCATACCTGAGTTTGTAGGCATGTTGGTGAAGAATACGAGTGGAAGACGTCCTGAGAAGAGACCGGTACCACCACGTACCTTAAGAGTCTTGTTTCCGAATACATCCCAAGTGAAACCTACTCTTGGTGAAACGGTAAGCTTAGATGTAGGCCAGCTGCCTGTATCAACGTGTTTTCCGTTGAAGTCGAGGTCGTTCACCTTCTGGTTGGTCGTAAGGTCATCGTTATCGAAGAAGAGACCATCGAAACGGATACCGTAAGTAAGCTTGAAGTTATCATTTATAGACCAGTCATCCTGAGCGTAAATACCTGCTCTGTGGAATCTTACACGGGCAGCAGGGTTCTTCTCACCATCATAACCATAAGTCATGCAGACTACCTCAGGAGCTGCTCCGTTCAAGAAGTCATCGAGGCTTCTGTAACGGTAGTAACCTGTACCGTTTCTCATGTATGCGTTGTCAGCCATCTGATACTCATAGCTCAAACCACCGATAATCTTGTGGTCGCCGAGATAGTAGGTAAGGTCATCCTTAAGATTGAACACGTTGTTGTGCACACCATTGTTCCATGTGAAGAGCTCATAACCGAGTGAGATGTAAGGAAGAACAGAGCTTCCGTCATCTTTACGGATATCGATGAATGGGAATGGGTCTGAATTACTTCCACGGACATCATCCATCTTGGAGTATGTTGCGAGGAACTGGTTGGAAATCTTGTCTCCGAAACGGCTGTTCAAGTCAAATGAGAATGAGTGAACAAGCTTGTCGAGGGAGTACATAGAGTTCGCATAAGACATACCATATTTAGACATACGGTACTCAGGTGAACGGGTACCACCATCCATAGATGATCCGTTAGGTGAGTTCCAAGCCTTGTCGAGAGTGTAGTTATAACGAACTGCAAGGTGATGATCCTTGTTGATGTTCCAGTCGAGACGTGCGAGAATCTTTCTGTTGCTCTCGTCTGCAGGGAAGTTAGTGAAAGAACCTGTATTATAACCATATTTCTGCTTCACGAAATCGGAAACCTTCTGAAGGTCCTCGACGGTAGCACGGGAAACATAGTTGTCAGCATCCATGACACCATCCTCAGAAGCTCTCCAACGGTTAGCTACAGTAGGAGTCTTCTCATACTCATAGTTAACGAAGAAGAAGAGTTTGTTCTTGATGATAGGGCCACCGAGAGTAACACCGTAGATAGTGTTGCGGTCCTTAGCTCTTGCACCTGAAATCTGCTCACCATCAATAGAATCACCACGAAGGTTCTCATTCTTGTGATATACGTAAGCGGATCCCTTGAATGTGTTGGTACCTGACTTGGTAATAGCGTTGACACCACCACCGATGAAGTTCGTCTGACGAACATCGTATGGAGAAATAACGACCTGAAGCTCTTCGAGAGCATCGATGGAAATAGGGCTTCCACCTCCAGGAAGTTTGTCGCTAAGACCGAAGTTGTTGTTAAAGTTAGCACCATCGACAGTGAAGTTAGCTGTACGACCGTCAGCGCCTGCGAAGCTCATGCCGTTTCCACCATAAGGTGAAAGTCTGGTAACGTCAGTGATACTTCTGCTGACAGTCGGAAGAGACTCGATCTGCTGGCTGTTGATGTTGGTAGCAGCACCGGTCTTTTCCGTGCTGAATCTGGATTTGGCTGTTCCGATTACAACAACCTGCTCAAGGAACTCAGTAGACTCCTTAAGAGTTGCATTCAGGTTGTAAGTTTCAGCGAGCTGAAGAGTTACATCCTTAAAGACGAGGGAGGTGTAACCAACTGATGAGACCTCGATTTTGTATGGTCCACCTGAACGCATACCATTGATGGTATACTGTCCGTTCTGGTTAACAGTTGCTCCGTAAACAGTACCGGAAGGTTCGTGGGTGGCAACCACTGCCGCTCCAACGACCGGTTCTCCTTTTTCATCAGCGACACGACCTGCCATAGAGGACGTAGTCACCTGCGCATAGGCTAGCGTACCTGCCAACATGGAAATGCCGGCAAGCAACAGATGCTTTAATGAATAATTCATAGAGAAATAATTATTGTTTGTTTATTTTGTCGCAAAGTTATGCTTTTACTTACAAATATAAAAATCTAAAGAGGGTAAAACTCAATAATTTTTGATTTTTGTCACATTTTTCCGCAAAAACGTCAGGTTAAAGAAAATCAGAAAAACTCTTGCTTTTTAAAAAATTCTTCGTAAATTTGCGGCTCGATGTGGAGAGATTTGCCTGCTTGCAACCACGTTAAAAAATGCTAAAATGTTGACATTCAAGACCTCGTGAGCATTGAGGTCGCTTTTCATATCAATGTTTTGTGTTTTTGTGACGTCTCCACATCAGTGGGACGTTTTTTCGTATCTACACGTACCCGAACGGCTGTCAGGAGCCGTAAAACGACAAAAACGCAGACACCTGCACAGCCTGCGCGGCAAGGTTTAAAATAAATATCGAATATGCATTATTTATTCACATCAGAATCTGTTTCCGAGGGACATCCTGATAAGGTTGCGGATCAGATTTCAGACGCCATTCTCGACGAATTTCTCAGACAAGACCAGGAATCCAAGGTAGCTTGCGAAACATTCTGCAGCACCGGACTTGTAGTTGTCGGAGGCGAGGTTCGTGCGGAGCATGCTTATGTGGATATCCAGTCCACTGTCCGCAAGGTTATCAACAACATCGGATACAATAAGGCAGATTACATGTTCGACGGCAACTCCTGCGGAGTTCTGTCAGCTATCCATGAGCAAAGTGCCGATATCAACAGAGGTGTGGTACGTACCGACCCTGATGAGCAGGGTGCAGGAGACCAGGGCATGATGTTCGGCTATGCCTGCCGCGACACTGAGGAATATATGCCTCTTCCTCTCGCCCTTTCTCATCTGACACTCCAGGTACTGGCCGAGATAAGAAAAAAGAGCATTGACCTTATGCCTTACCTGAGACCTGACGCGAAGTCACAGTTCACCATCGAATACGATGAGAACAACCATCCTGTGCGCGTTCACACCATCGTGGTTTCCACCCAGCACGACGAATTCGTGGCGCCTGAGCTCGGCAACATGTCATACGACGAGGCGGTAAAACAGTTCGGTCTGGAAAGAGTGGACAAGGCTATGCACGACAAAATCGAAAAGGATGTCAGAGAGATCCTCCTTCCTAAGGTTCTCGAAACTCTTTCTGAAAAGACTGCAGCCCTCTTCGACGGCAATTTCATTCTCCACGTGAACCCTACCGGAAAGTTCGTAATCGGAGGTCCTCATGGCGATACCGGTCTTACAGGACGTAAAATTATCGTGGACACATACGGCGGACGCGGTGCTCACGGCGGCGGCGCATTCTCCGGAAAAGACCCTTCAAAGGTCGACAGATCAGCAGCTTATGCGGCAAGATACATCGCGAAGAACCTCGTGGCTGCAGGAGTCGCAGATGAAGTTCTCGTACAGCTAGCTTATGCCATCGGCGTGGCAAGACCTGTCAGCATCTTCGTAAACACTTATGGTACAGCCAAAAACGGTCTTTCGGACGCCATCATCGCCGAGAAAGTAGGTGAGATTTTCGATTTGCGTCCTGCCAAGATTATCGAGAAGTTCCAGCTTAAGAACCCTATCTACGAACCGACCGCAAGTTATGGACACGTAGGCCGCAAGCCATACACGAAAGCCGTCAAGGTAATCCGTGACGGAAAAGAGGTGGAGAAAGTTCTCCAGTTCTTCGGTTGGGAACTCCTGGATGCCGTGCCTAAGGTAAAAGAAGCATTCGGCCTGTAATTACTCGCCGCGCTCCATCGACCGGCGGAGATCCTTTTCCTTAATGGATTCACGCTTGTCATACTGTTTCTTGCCTCGCGCAAGAGCGATATTAAGTTTGGCATAGCCATTATCTGAGATAAAGAGCCTTACCCCTACGATGGTGAGGCCCTTTTCTTTTACCTTCTGCTGAAGATGACGCAGTTCACGCTTCTGCAACAGTAATTTTCTGTCACGCATAGGCGCATGCTGCCCCCACGAACCCCAAGTATACATGGCGATATTAATTCCACGCACAAAAAGCTGCCCGTTGTCGAAATAGCAGAACGCATCGGACATGGAAGCCTTACCCGCACGGATAGACTTGATTTCCGTCCCGACGAGGACAATTCCGGCCGTATAAGTCTCCAGGAACTCGTAATCGAACGAGGCCCTTTTATTATTTATATTCACTCTGCTCTTCTTCTCTTTCGCCATAATACTTCATTTAAAATTCATCCGTTACATACGGAATCCGCAAATATAAGAAATATTCGCTATTTTTGCACACCATAAAGAATGCAACAAGACTATGTCCACAAAGAGACCTCATACATTCACCACCATCGCAGAACTGCCGGATCCGGAAATAATCCGACCGGAAGAAATACTGCAACAATTTGAAAACAAAGACATTGACCTAATCTGCGTACTCGGCCCCACCGCTTCCGGAAAAACCCGCTACGCGGTAGGACTCGCGCACGCGCTGAACGAGTTGAGAGCGGTCAGGGTCAATGCCGGTGCGACAAATTGCGACTCTGGGGTCAAGCCGGCAGGGGCCGAAATCCTGTCCGGAGATTCGAGGCAGGTCTACAGGGGAATGGACCTCGGTACAGGCAAGGATCTGGACGAATATGGCGACATCCCGTATCACCTTATCGACATCGTAGATGCAGGTACCAAATTCGACCTGTACCAGTATCAGAAAGCATTCGAAAAAGCATACAAGGACATTTGCGACAGAGGTGGTATACCTATATTATGCGGAGGATCAGGACTTTACCTGGAAGCGGCTACTTGCGGATACTCCATTCCCGACGTTCCACCGTCACCGGAATTAAGAGCCGAATTGGAAGAAAAGAGCACAGAAGAACTCGTAGAACTTCTTTCTTCTCTGAAAAAACTCCACAACAAGACTGACATAGACACGAGACAGCGAACTATCCGCGCCATCGAGATCGCCATGTGGCAGAAAGAGCATCCGGTCGAGAACACTTGCTATCTTCCGAAGAAGACATATTATATAGGTACGCTGGTTTCACGCGAGGAACGTAACAGAAGGATAGACAGACGATTGGACGAGAGAATCGCGGAGGGTATGGCAGACGAGGTCAGGAGACTGCTGGACAGCGGCGTGCCGGCCGAGAATCTGACATACTATGGTCTTGAATATAAATTCGTTACACAATATGTATTAGGAATTCTTTCTCTCGACGAGATGAAGACCCTTCTCGGAAATGCCATCCATCAGTTCGCCAAAAGGCAGATGACATGGTTCCGAGGAATGGAGCGCAAAGGCATAAAAATCCATTGGGTGGAACCTTAGCAACTCAAGTTTCGAAAGGACGAAACACCGCTTTTAGAGCCCGCCCGAAAGCAAGTCCCTTCCCCGAGAGGAGTTACAGTTAATGTTTTCTGGAGGCCTGCATGCTGCCCGGAAGGAAACGCGGAGCCTCAGCCTCACGCCAGTAAGCCGCATCGAAATCAGGACTGACAAAAGGTCCTTCATGGTCGATGGTAAACGCGATATAGTTTATCTTGAATCCCTGCGACAGAAAATTCTGCTCGTAGAAAGTCTGGACTTCGAACAATGCGTCTACGGCAGCTTCCCCGCATACTGATGAAAATTCCGACGAATACAGAGATTCCCGCGGATTCTCAGCCGCACCACTCTCCCCTACACCGTAAAGATTTGATGTAGAAGCAAGTACATGCAGATTATTCGCAGCGCAGAGCTGCTTGGTATATTCATATAGGAATGTGCTGTCGGTCTTAAGATGAACGATTCCGCCCGGTTTCAGGAAATGTCTGTAGCGTTCCAGGAACATCGGACTGGTAAGGCGGCTGTTCTCGCTTTTCATCTGCGGATCCGAGAAGGTCAGCCAAATTTCGGAGATTTCTCCGGGGGCAAAGAACGCCTCGATAAACTCGATACGGGTGCGGAGGAAAGCGACATTCTGCAGACCTGTTTCAGTAGCGTATTTAGCTCCCTTCCAGAGCCTTGCGCCCTTTATATCCACTCCGATATAGTTCATTTCCGGATTACGCTCGGCGAGGGCCGTCGTATACTCGCCCTTACCGCAGCCCAGCTCCAATACTATCGGGCAGTTCCTGCCGTGGAACATTTGTTCGGACCAATGCCCTTTTACAGCATGGTCTCTGAGGTTCAATGGTGTCCAAACTCCACTTTCCTTGTTTTTCAATATATCTTCCGATGCTGGCTGCAGCAGACACGAGAATGTCTCGTTCTCGCTGAATTTCTTCAATTTACCGTGTCCCATCCGTTATCGTTCTTCGGTTTCTTCTCTTCTGACACGGATGCCCATGCCGTACAATTTATATTTGGTAAGAGAATCTTCCGGGGTTTTCACATACATGTTCCATATCCCGTATTCGACAGGTTTCAGATGGCTGCGATACGGGGAATAAATAATTTTCTTGTCGTAAGATGCCTCGCGGACTTCATCACGTCCTATTTCCACGTTTTCCTCATACAGTTTTCCGTCAGGCGACTCCCAAACAATGCACAACGGCATTGACCTGAACGAAGAGAACCGGCGGTCCCGGCAGGCGAAGGATGTCAGCAAAGACACTGAGTATAAAGAGGTTGAGTCCGACATATCCACGGCGAACGCGAACCTCCCGAAGTCATCCCGACCTGAAACGGGGATAAAAATTTCTTCTGAGGCCGGCCTGGAGCAGGCGGACAGGGTCACGAGGACCAGAAGTTCCAATATCGCGAGGAACCTACTCATTCGGCTTGTTTTCTACAGGTTTCGGCTGACGGCGATTCTGCGGTCTGCCGCCCTGACGTCTCGGGGCGCGCGAGTCCTGCCGGTTTTCGCGAGGACTATTTTCGCGTGCATTGTTCTCACGAGGTGCGTTCTGTGCGTTGTTGTCGCGTGGAGCACTATCGCGGTTATCGTCCCGATTATTGTCGCGCGCAGGCCCTCTCTGGCGACGAGGCTCAGCTTTCTGCTGCGATTTACGACGCCTTCTTCTCTCCGGCGCATCGAAACGGGTGATGCTGTCATCGCCCACCGCAGTGATAAACTCTGGAATTTCAGGCTCCGGTTCGGTCTTCAGAGACTCAGGCTTGATGCCGTTGCGGTTCATCTTTATGACCTCACGGACCTCAGACGCAGCCAATGGGTAAAGGCTGGCCATGGAGCCCTTGTCATATGAGAAATACATCACCTCTTTCAGGATATCCGTCTTCATCAGATAAGCGAAACCATCCTGGAACTCAAGCGGTTCCGACACGCGCGGAATCCTCGACTGTGCATCCAAGTAAGTCGCCACCTCGTAGTTCAGACAGCATTTCAGCTTGCCGCACTGCCCCGCCAATTTCTGCGGATTCAGCGACAAATCCTGGCAACGCGCAGCCGCCGTGGAGATGGATTTGAAGTTCGTGATATAGTTCGCGCAGCACAATTCCCTGCCGCAGATACCGAGTCCGCCGATAAGCCCGGCTTCCTGTCTGGCACCTATCTGCTTCATTTCTATCCTGATACAGAACTCCTCCGCAAAGACCTTGATAAGCTGCCTGAAGTCCACGCGTCCGTCAGCTATATAATAAAAAATCGCCTTCGTGCCGTCGCCCTGAAACTCCACGTCGCCGATCTTCATGTCGAGACCGAGTTCCACAGCTATCTGGCGCGAACGGATCATCGTCTCCTGCTCGCGGGCTATCGCCTCCTGCCATTTTTCGATGTCCAGGCTCTTCGCCTTGCGGTAAATTTTCTTGAATTCCGTATGTTCAGGGTCAATGCCTTTACACTTCATTTGTCTTCCGACGATAGGGCCGTCGAGGGTGACGATTCCGAGGTCATGTCCGCTCTGCGCTTCGACGATCACCAAATCACCCATCTTAATACTCTGTCCGGAAGCATTGACATAGATACCTTTACGAGTATTCTTGAACCTGACTTCGAGCAAATCGGAAAACTCTCCCTGGGATATTCCCTGGAGCCAGTTATAATCTTCGAGTTTGCAGCAACCCCTCCTGTATGTGCAGTTCAGCTCATCGTTGGAATCGCGTGTCACCATACATCCGCGGCTGCAGTCAAACTGTATATTTTCGTTATTGTCCATTAACTTATCCGTATTAAATCACAAACAGGCGGTCAACCATGTTCGTAAACACCATTTTCTGATTAACATTCCTGACGACCAGCATGTTGGCCCTGCTGATTACTGCCAATGCCTTCTGGCAGAATCCCTGACTGCAACGTTTGGCCGCGTCGTTGAAAAAATCCATGTCTTCAGGCCTGATTCCGGCTATCGCACCCATATCGCGCTGAAGCATGTATATCTTTCTGACACAATCGCCTGCAAATTTACAAAAAGCTTTCTGTTTCTCGCGAGAATCCAACGCAGAAATCGCTTCCCCGGTTTCGAGGACCCGCATGAAATCCCGCCCCAAAATTCCGTCCATCAGTTGCATGAACAGGTCCATCATTTCGACGTTCTCATCATGTTCAGCCAGGCTCCTGATCGCCACCCCGATACTGCCGGTCGCAAATTCCGCCGCATACTCGGCCTGTTCCGGGTCAATGCCTGTCCACCTCGGAAGTGCTTTGGCGATTTCTTCCTTCTCCGCAGGCAGGACTCTTATCAGCTGACATCTGGACCTGATGGTTTTCAGGACACGCTCCGGGTTATGCGTAACGAAAAGGAACATGGTCCTTTCGGATGGTTCTTCCACTATTTTAAGCAGTCTGTTCGCCGCGTCCTGGTTCATTTTCTCCGGAAGCCATATTACTACAGCTCTATAACCGTCTGTAAATGAAGATAATGACAGCGCGTTCAGAACATTCTTGGCATCCGCCACTGATATGGATGATGCTTTTTTCTCCAGTTCCAGAGTCTCATACAGTTCGTTCTCCATAAAGAACGGATTACGGATGAAGAGGTCTCTCCATTTCTGTATGAAATTGTCGGAAGTCACTTTTTCGCCTGCTACAGGGAAGACAAAGTGAATGTCCGGCCAGATGAGTTTGGAAATCTGGTTGCAGGACGGGCATAAGCCACAAGAATCTTCGCCATTATGTGACTTGCAGTTCAGATATTGCACAAAAGCCACAGCAAGAGCAAGGGCTCCACATCCTTCGTTCTCATGAAACATTATGGCATGAGGAACACGCCCGCTGTCAGCCATTCTGACAAGGGCTTCCTTTACTTCCGTGTTCCCTATGACATCTGAAAACTTCACGATTTTCTATATGCTACAAAATCAGCAATATCTGCCAGCATGGACACTTCTTTTCCGGTCCCCATGGTTCTCAATGCGGCTTTGGCCTTGCCCACATAATCCCCGAGGCTTTTTATCGCATAGTCCACGCCGCCGTTTTTACGTACGAAGTCCACGATTTTCTTCCTGGAATCGGCATCTTCGTCGGCACGGGCCACCAATGCACGGATTTCTTTTTCCATGTCCTCACCGGCATTGACAAAAGCCCCCAGCAGAGGCAGGGTGATTTTACGTTCTTCCAGGTCGAGGCCGGACGGCTTTCCCGTGAGGTCCCCGCCTTCATAGTCGAAGATATCGTCCTTGATCTGGAAGGCGATTCCCAGGCATTCGGCATAAAGTTTGGCGGCTTTGCGTTTCTCGTCTGAGGCGCTTACAGAGATGGCGGCCGTGTTCGCGGAGGCCACGAACAGTGAGGCTGTCTTGTTGTAAATTATTCTGTAATAATCACTTTCAGTAGTATCACAGGTGTCGGCTTTCTGTAACTGCAAGAGTTCGCCTTCTGCTAAATCGGACAGTGTGTTGGAGAAAATCCGGATGACTTTTCCGGAAAATGTATTCACGGAAAGTACGCTTTCGATGCCTTTTACCAGCCAGTAATCTCCCAATAGTACGGATGCGCGTCCTCCGAGCAGGGACATGACGGTAGGTTCGCCTCGTCTGACAGGGCTGTTGTCTGCCACATCGTCGTGAAGAAGTGTGGCATTATGTATAAGTTCCGCCGCTGCAGCGAAGTGTATCGTTTCTTCTGTGACAAATCCTCCGGAACAGGCTTTGGCTGTCAGGAGCGCGAGGACTGGTCTGACTTGTTTGCCTGAATGTGCGAGGACCCGCTGATTTGTCTTGTCCAGCAGTTCTATGTCGCTGGCCAATGAGGTATTCATCAGGTCCTGTACTCTGTCGAGATCCGGTTTTAAGTATTCTTTTATACTACTGAAATCCATAATGTTATAAAAGCATTATTTATCAGAACATATATGCGAGTGAGATGGTTACGCCGTTAAAGTTACGTCCGTCTTTGAATGCGCTTTTGATAGTCTGCCCTACTTGGTTCAGTTCGCCATCACTTGAATAGAGTGAGCCGAAGTTCCAGAAATATTTTGCAGATACCTGGAATCTCCAGACTTCAACGCCTGCACCGAGACCGAGTCCATATTCCCAGCGTGACAATCCGGATTTTTCGAAGGAAGAGGTCTTCAGCGTTTCGCCTGCTCTATTATCCTTGGCTTTTGCGAAAAGACCGTATCCGACAAATGGTTCAGCGAAAATATATGGTCTGAATGCAAGAAGATCCGGGCCCCACTGTATCTGGACAGGGACTTCGAGGTAGCCTACCTTGGCGTTCAGCTTGAAGTTGTCGATATTTGCGTCACTCAGTTTTGTTCCTTTGGTCTGGTAAAGGACTGCAGGCTGAATGGCGAACCCGAATGCAACAGGGAATTTGACCGTAAGTCCAACATGATATAGGCCAATATTGTCGGCGTTCATTCCTTTCGCATTGGAAGAAGATGACGTAAATCCGGCCATGAAGCCGCTTTTCAGGCCGCCGCCGGCGTAAGCACTTACGCTGAATACGGCAATTGCCATCATGACAATCGCCGCAACGGAAAAGAATCTCTTCATGATTCTATATATTAAAGAAGAGAATCGATCTTGGCAGCAATCTGGGCTTTAGGAACAGCACCTACAAGTCTGTCTACCATCTGTCCGTTCTTGAAGAACAGCAGTGTAGGGATGCTTCTGATGCTGAACTGTGCTGCAATCTCATCGCAATCATCGACATTGCATTTTGCGACTTCGACTTTTCCCTCATATTCAGATGCGATTTCATCGACAACTGGAGCAAGTGCACGACAAGGACCGCACCATGTAGCCCAAAAATCCACAACTACCGGAAGTGCTCCGGAAATCATATCTGAGAAATTCTCATTTGTAACAACCTTTGCCATAATTATAAGTTTTTAACGTTCATTCTACAAATATAACAATCTGATTTAATTTAACCAAAAGAGAACAACATGTAGTCGTCATGGTGCTTTCTGGACATCCTGGCGGATCCAAATCGGTATATCCTACTAAGATACAGACAGTTGCGACTTTATATTCCTGTCAGGTCCTATAAAAAAACATATAACTTGGCGGGTCGATAATATCGTATTTAATTAAATATCAGCAAAATACATCTATCTATGCCTGCCGGGTTGTCCGAAATTCACGTGGCGTTTCAACTTAGTCACAAGAGAATGACCGGCCCTGTCGAAAGCCTGTTATCCGAAATTTACGTAGTTGTTTCAACGCGCCCGGGACGGAGGTGCGGCCATGGGAGGTTCGCTTCGCTCATCCCTGGCGGGCTGCGCCCGCCTTCCCATTCACATAGCCATGGGCGGCTATGCCTCCCATGGCCGCACCTCCGTCCGGGCTTTGAAGTGACAGGTTGTTGGTAATGGTAAGGGTCGGCGCGGTTACGCTCTCCATGCGTAAGCGTCTCCGCAGTTACGTATTGCTGTATCGCCCGGAAGGGGTCGGCGCGGTCCTTCCTTGTAAGACATTGACAATCTGGTGGTTATATAGTACGCCCGTGCCGACGGCCTGTTTTTGGGTGGGGTCGGCGCGGCACATTAGCATAACTCATTGATAATCAATATCTACATAATCGAAGGCGCGCCGACCCCTGAGGCACGCGGTAATGGTCCACGAAACAAACTACATGACCAATCTCGAGGATATATGACTGAGCGAAATCGAAGTAAAGGAGTTCCGTTATAAATCCACGTGTCGAAGCAGCAGGAGGCCGGAACTCAGGACGCGAATTACGCAGTACCTGAGCGGACGAGTCCGAGCCTCATGACGCCACTATGTCTTCCGTTTCGACTTCCGCGAATCCATTTGGTACCACATAAAACGTTTTTCCGGAACAAAACGCATCAGCTGAATGATTTGGTACCACTTAAAACGTTTTCGCGGTACCGTTTGTGATGAGCTTGGGTATAGATGTTCACATGGATGTCGCGGTAAGCGTCTCCGTTATAAATCCACGTGGCGAGGCGGCAGGGGGTCGGAACTCGGGACGCGAATTACGCAGTACCTGAGCGGACGAGTCCGAGCCGCCTGACGCCACTATGTACAAATTTTGATGTATCAAAAAATGTTTATATTTTTGTATCAAAATTTGCACATCATGGCAGCACCTTTTATTTTTGGAAAAATAGCTGAAGGCAATAACTTCATTGACAGAGAAAATGATACCAAGAGGCTTGCGGATAATTTCATGTGCCTTACGAACACCATCCTCATTTCACCACGACGCTGGGGAAAAAGTTCGCTTGTCCATAAAGCAGCCAAAGAGGCTATGGCCAATGATCCGAATCTAAAGGTTGTATTCATTGATATATTCAATGTCAGGACCGAGGAAGAATTTTTCAGTAAATTCGCGTCAGAAGTACTTAAACAGACAGCCACATCTGTCGACAACATCTTGAATGCCGTTAAAAAATATGCTTCTGCCATTGTTTCCGGACTAAGTTTCGGTGACGCGGCTGCACCTACATCTATACAATTCCAAATAAAGGAACCTAAGATGAGCATTGACGAAATCCTGGATCTTCCTGAGAAGATTGCGGCAGACAGAGGGGTTAAAATTGTCATCTGCATCGATGAATTCCAGCAGATCGGCATGTTTGATTCTCCAAAAGCATTTCAGGCGACGCTTAGAAGCAAATGGCAGCTCCAGCAACACGTATCGTACTGTCTATATGGCAGTAGGAGACATATGATGATGGAAGTATTCGGGAAAGTGTCCATGCCATTCTATAAATTCGGAGCTATCTATTTCCTGGAAAAGATCGACCCGTCTTTCTGGCCAGATTTTATCTCACGCGAGTTTCGGAATACGGGAAAAGCTATTTCGTCTGGTCAATGTGAAAGGATAGTTAAGCTTGTCGACAATAACCCATATTATGTTCAACAGCTTGCACAGACCACGTGGCTCCATTGTCAGGGTGATACTTGTTCCGATTCGGATATAACTGATGCTTTCGATGAGATCCTTAGGCAGCAGGGCGAGCTCAATAGGGCATTGACACTTTCGCTGACTATTTCTCAGCAGAACCTTCTTCGTGCAATGTCTGCCGGAGAGAAGAATCTTTCTTCCCAGAAAGTAATGACAGAATACAAGTTGAAGTCCAGTACCGAAGTTTCCAGAGCTAGAAAAGTGTTGATTGCCAATGATATATTGGACGATTTCGGCAAACAGTATTCCTTCGAAGATCCGATATATGAATTTTGGCTTAGGAACGTATTCTTTAAAGACTAGAATCGTCGGCCACTACACGTTGACTTACTTGGTCATGGATGTTAATATGGATGTCGGTGACGGGACATGGTTATTTCAACGCGCCCGGGACGGAGGTGCGGCCATGGGAGGTTCGCTTCGCTCATCCCTGGCGGGCTGCGCCCGCCTTCCCATTCACATAGCCATGGGCGGCTATGCCTCCCATGGCCGCACCTCCGTCCGGGCTTTGAAGTGACAGGTTGTTGGTAATGGTAAGGGTCGGCGCGGTTACGCTCTCCATGCGTAAGCGTCTCCGCAGTTACGTATTGCTGTATCGCCCGGAAGGGGTCGGCGCGGTCCTTCCTTGTAAGACATTGACAATCTGGTGGTTATATAGTACGCCCGTGCCGACGGCCTGTTTTTGGGTGGGGTCGGCGCGGCACATTAGCATAACTCATTGATAATCAATATCTACATAATCGAAGGCGCGCCGACCCCTGAGGCACGCGGTAATGGTCCACGAAACAAACTACATGACCAATCTCGAGGATATATGACTGAGCGAAGTCGAAGTAAAGGAGTTCCGTTATAAATCCACGTGGCGAGGCGGCAGGAGGTCGAAACTCGGGACGCGAATTACGCAGTACCTGAGCGGACGAGTCCGAGCCTCATGATGCCACTATGTCTTCCGTTTCGACTTCCTCGAATCCATTTGGTACCACATAAAACGTTTTTCCGGCACAAAACGCATCAGATGAATGATATGGTACCACTTAAAACGTTTTCGCGGTACCGTTTGTGATGAGCTTGGGCATAGATGTTCACATGGATGTCGCGGTAAGCGTCTCCGCTATAAATCCACGTGTCGAGGCGGCAGGAGGTCGGAACTCAGGACGCGAATTACGCAGTACCTGAGCGGACGAGTCCGAGCCGCCTGACGCCGGCAACCACAGCGGGAGGGGTCGGCGGATTTAATCTTTGTAATATATTGATAATTAGACGATTCTAAAATATCAATCCGCCGACCCCCACTAAAAATATGGGGTCGGCGGATGATTTTATTGTAACTTGTTAAAACTTAGCACTTTCAAAACTAGAAATCCGCCGACCACCTACGGCCCTTGGCTGACCTCTTTCTGTGTTTAACGCTTACTAAAATGCCTGGTCGGCAGTCCAGGTGAAGGCGCGGAGACCCAGGTCGGGAGTTTCTTCGTCCTTGGTCTTGAGGTCATTCAGGATGGCCTGGACTTTATCATCCTCGGCGAAGGCAAGAATCGCGTGATTCTGCACCGGCCATGCGTGATTACCATAATGAGGTTCACCATTTACGGAACCGCGTCCGTCAATGTCCTGCCAACGGGTAAAACCCCTTTGGGCATGAGCATCAAGCACTTCCACGATTTCCTCGTTGTATGCCTGGTTATATGCTATAAATATTGCTTTCATAATTTCATTAATTTTACCCGGGGAATTGCGACATGAGAGTCACGCCTCCCCGGCATTGACCTAAGCCTTCAGCGCGGCAGCCTTTTTGGCGAGCTTTTTCTGCTTGTTCTTTTCCTGTCTGGTCGCGAATACGCAATAGATGGTAGGAATGAGAATGAGAGTTACGACAGTGGAGATCGAAAGACCCCAAGCCACGGTGATACCGAGCGACTTCCACATCTCTGAACCCTCACCTGTACCGATAGCCATAGGAATCATACCGAGCACGGTGGTAAGAGTGGTCATGAGAATAGGACGCAGACGGCTACGTGCGGCAGCTACAGCGGCATCGAGAATACCCATGCCTCTCTCTCGGAGAAGGATGAGGTAGTCGATCAGCACAATACCGTTCTTCACTACGATACCGATAAGAATCAGAATACCGATCATCGCCATCACACCGAGTGCAGTGTTCGTGAGCCACAAACCGAGAATCACGCCGACGAATGCGAACGGAACGGAGAACATGATTACGAACGGACTCATGAAGGACTCGAACTGAGATGCCATCACCATGTATACGAGAATGATAATCAGCACCATAAGAGTGATGAGGTCGGCGAACATATCCTTCTGGTCCTCATAGTCACCGGCGATGACCACATCGAGTTCTGAAGGGATGTCCGTATCCTTGATTATCTGGCTGGCAGCGGTAACACCATCACTCATCGCATGAGAACCGTCGATGATACCTGTGACAGTAATCATACGCTGTCTGTTCTTACGCTCGATGGTAGGAGGAACTTCGGTTTCGATAACGGTTCCGAGATCCTTGATACGGATTCCGTTGCCGGCGCCGTTGTAGATGATGATATTTTCTATATCTGAAACGCTGGTTCGGAATCCTGGAGAGTAACGGACACGGATATCATATTCCTCACCATCCTCTCTATAGTAAGAACCTACTGTTCCGCTCATCGCAGCACTTACAGCAGCAGCTGCTGAGGTAGAGTTCAATCCGTTGGCAGCGAGCTTGACCCTGTCGAAATCCACCTGATACTCAGGAGTATACTGGTCACGGCTGAGTGTCACCTGTGCAAATGCAGGGTTACTGAGCATCTTGTCACGGAGTTCGTTGGCGATCTGGTCGGTGGTCTGGAAATCATAGCCGTAAATCTCGACTGCTACGGAAGCAGCGCCACCCATTCCACCCATACCTTCAGATACGGTACCCTTGTGAATTTCAGGGTATTCCTTAATGTCGGCACGGATAATATCAGCGATTTCACTTGCAGAACGCTTACGGTTTTCCATACTTCCGAGGTTAATGTTCATGGAAATAATGTTGGAACCGTTAGTCTGCATACTTGCGAAAGAGTTGTCAGAATCGGCCTGTCCGAAAGTATAACTACAAATCTGTATTTCAGGAACTTCGGAGCGCACTCTGTCGTAGAATTTCCTTGCAAACTCACCTGTAACTTCCTGAGAAGTACCGGCATTGAGCTCAAGAGAAACAGTCAGACGACCTTGGTCGGCATGAGGGAAGTACTCGGTTTTCAGAGCCGGTCCGAGAAGCAGAACTACAGCCAGGAAGATACCGAATGCACCGAAGATGACAGTCTTTCTGTTGCGTACCGCCCAATTGATGACCTTTGCATATCCTTCAGATATGGCATTGAGGCCCTTGTCGATAGGCGTGAAGAGGATATCATGGAGTTTGTTCTTCTTCCTGCCCGCACGAAGCATTCTCGAACAAAGCATAGGCACAAGGCAGAGCGCACCGCAAGTGGAGACGATCATGATGATGCTGACGATCCATCCGAGCTGGCGGAACATGATACCTGACATACCGGTGACAAGGGTAAGAGGCAGGAACACGCAAAGCATTGTCAATGTGGATGCCATTATGGAGATACCCACTTCTTCAGTACCATGGACTGCAGCCTCTTTCGGTTTCTCTCCCCTCTCAATATGGGTCGTGATATTCTCAAGCGCCACGATGGAGTCGTCGACCACCATACCGATGGCGATGGACAATGCTGACATAGAGATGATATTCAACGTGTTACCTGTAGCGAACAAGTAAACGAGTGAAGCCATGAGGGAGATAGGGATGGAAAGGATAATGATGAATGTCGCTCTCCATCTTCCGAGGAACACATAAACCACAAGCATCACGACGAGGAATGTGATTATGATGGTTTCCTTAAGGGAGTTGATACTGTTTATGATGTTGCTTGAACTATCGATGACAGTCTCGATATGAATATCGGAAGGAAGGGTAGGTTCAATGCTCTTCATTTCCTTGAAGACACCATTGATAACATCTACGGTATTGGCACCGGTCTGCTTCTGAATGACAATCTGAGCTGAGCGTTTTCCGTTAGTAACGGCCTGCTGCTCTTTCTCCTGCTCACCATCATTGACAGTAGCTACATCCCTGAGATAGACGGCATTACCATTTCTATAGGCAAGGACGATATTAAGCAACTCCGAAGGATCCTTGAACTCTTTCTGAATACGGAGGGAGAAAGTTTCTGAGCCAATGTCGATGCTACCCGAAGGGATGTTACGGTTTTCCGCAGAGATAATGTTGGACACAGCTGCGATGGAAAGGCCGTAAGCCTGCATCTTGTTAGGATCACAGTAAACTTGGATCTCACGGGTAGGAGCACCTGAAACTGATACTGTTCCTACGCCCTTTACTCTGGAGAGAGGTGTGGTTACCTTATCGTCCAGAATCTTGTCAAGTCCAGGAAGGCTCTCATCTGCTGTTGCAGAAAGAATGAGGATAGGCATATCGTCCGCACTGAACTTGAATATCACCGGAGTCGAAGCCTGGTCCGGCAATGTCGAAGAAATCATGTCCAGTTTGTCTCGGACGTTGTTTGTAGCTTCTTCGATATCGACACCATAATTAAACTCGAGGGTGATGATAGAAATGTTCTCCTTGGATTTGGAGGTCATGTCCTTAAGGTCACTGACACCATTAAGTCCGTTTTCCAGAACCTTGGTCAGGTTCGTCTCAATATCAGCCGCACTGGCTCCCGGATATGAAGACATCACGAGGATGACGTTCGCATCGAAGTCCGGGAACTGGGCTATAGAGGTTTTCATAAACGAGAATATACCGAAGATCGCAAAGGCTATGAAGACCAATGCAGTCGTAACCGGTTTATTCACCGCTGTTCTATATATACTCATGTCAATTATTCGTTAATTACATTATAATCAGGCGATTACTCCTGCACATTCACCTTGCTTCCGTTCTTGAGGCTTGCCTGTCCCTTCACGACGATCTTGTCACCTTCTGATATGCCTGAAAGAATCTCATACTCGGTACCGAAGTGACGTCCAAGTGTTACGACAGACTCTTTTACAGTACCATCTGACTGGAGAACGAAAATACTTCTAACACCAGAACCCTGCTGTTTTACGATACAATCGTCAGGAACTGCAATGTTGTGATTCGTACCGAAATCGATGTTAACTCGGGCATACATGCCAGGTCTGAGTACACGATCCGCATTGGCAACATTGACCTCAACAGTGAAGGTGTGGGTCGCCGGATCGATGGTCGGGAATATTCTGGCGATGCGGCCGGTGAAGGTCTTTCCCGGGAGGGCGTCTGCTGTCAATGTCACTTTATCGTTCTTTTTCACTTTCGTATAATCAGACTCTGAAACGCCGACATACAATTTTACCGGGGTAATCTGCTCTACGACATAAATAGGGCTTCCGCCGTACATGTCACCCTTGTCATAGTTTCTTGCGGTGATCACGCCATTTACAGGTGAACGGAGAACAGTATTCTCGAGTAAATTGGCATACTGGCTGCGTGTCACGTTGTATTTCAGCTCCATAGCGTCGAAATCCGACTTGGAAACACCGCCCTGCTCATAAAGTTTCTTGAGACGGCTGTATTCCAAAGAGTCATTTGCCAAAGAGAGTTTAGACTGGTTAAGGCTGACATCATCCATCTTGGCAACTATCTGGCCTGCCTTGACGAAATCGCCGACTTCCACATAGATTTTCTGTATTCTGGAAGGGCTCTGAGGAGCGATATTGTTCTTCGCGTAAGCTTCTACTATAGAAGAATATACGTCAGACTGAGGAACATCTTTAGTCTCTGCAGTCATTACCTTCACATTGACAAGTCTAGGCTCATTGGCCGTAGCAACTTGCTCAGCGGTCTTATTGCTGCTGTTTCCGCAGCTTGCTGCCATCACAGCGGCAGCCACGTAAGTGATAGTCTTGAAATTCATATTTTTCATTGTCTTATTATCTGTTATTAAGGTCTACGTTACCGTTGTCGTCGATGAAGTCATGTCCGAGAATCTGCTCGAGGCTGGATTTGGCGACAACATATTCATAAATGCTCTGAGAAACAGCAAGTTTCGACTGAGTAAGAGCAAGCTGTGCATCATTAAGTTCCGTAATGGTGCTGCGTCCTACATTGTATGACTGTGCTGCGATGTCATAAGCTTTCTGAGCGGTTTCCACTCCATCTTCGGCCGCAGCGAGACTCTTCATTTTAGTTTCCATCGTGTTGAGATACCGACGGATAGCGATCTTAAGCTGTCGCTCGGTGTCGTCCATCTGAATGGCCAGTTCCGAAGCCTGTGCCTTTGCCTGACGCACGTCGTTGTAGCGCTTGCCGCCCGAGAAAATCGGGATATTCAGGCTCAGCCCCACGTAAGAGTAAGGAGTCCACTTGTAGTCGCTGAACTTGAAGTCGTTAGTCATCGCGTTCAAACTGTAGGAGAAGGTCAATGCCAATGAAGGTATGTAAGCATACTTTTGCATTTTGACGGTCTCGGCGAGCTGGTCTGCCTGAATGGCAAGCTGACGCATGGTTGTATTATAGTCGAGTGTCAATGCGTCAGAACTGTAGTTGTCAGCTGCCATTGTGTCAGAATAATCTCCGAGAGCACCGGCCACGTCGATATCCTGGTCGAGACTTACACCCATCACGGCTTTAAGCTGCCACAAAGCGAGGATAACTGAGCTTTCTGCGTTATAGACGTTAGGGATAGCATTCGCTACAGTGGATTTGGCTCTTGTGTAGTCGAGTTCAGATGCCTTCTGTGCGTTGTAGCGCATCTGTGTCTGCTCGAAGTTCTTTACTGCATTATCATAAACGTCTTTATATACATTGAGCGCTTCCTTGGCGAGGAGCACGGCGTAATAAGACTGCTTAACCTGTGTCACCATGTCCAATCTGGATGAACGGGCTTTCTCTACGGCAAGTTCCACATTCTGGCCTGAAATCTTGAGGCTCTTCCAGAGCTGGGCATTGATGAGTGGCATGGATGCTGAGACTCCGAGGTTATATGTATTCCAACGGCCGACTTCGATTCCGCCTCCGCCGGGCATTCCTGCCATAGGGGAACTTGTTTCAGAACCGGTGGAACCGCCTTCTGAACCTTCAGAACCTGAGCCTGATGATGAGCCGCCGCCCATGAAGTCGCTCATGTCCATATCCATATACATGACCTGTTTCTTGATGGTCCTCATGAATGATCCGGTAATATCGATCTGAGGAAAGAGTGAGGCGTATGATCCTTTCTTCGCGTAACCAACGCGTTCGATTTCCTTATCAGCCACTCTGACTGAGGCGTTTTCACTTAACGCGATCTTCAATGCGTCGTCCAACGTGATGACCGTAGCGGTCTGTGTGCTGTCCACTTCCTGCGCCACTGCATTCAGGGACATCGTCACCGAGGCTGCAATCAGCAGTAATCTCGGAAAGATTTTCTTCATAATATTAAACTCCAATAATTAATTATCTAATAAAATCACGTGAGGCCAATATCGCAAAAAATAAACCAGATTTAGACAATAAATGGCGATTATCTCTACATTTATTGTCTAAATTACCCCTAAAACAGTAAAATACTGTTTTGGCACCGTGTTTCTATATCTATTTATCGCTTTTTCAGAGTATGGACGGCCTCGGCAGGCTGCTTTTTAATATATGCGTAGATAAGGAAACCTACGCCCAAAAGGATAAATGGAATGCTTAGCAACTGCCCCATATTCAGAATCATATTATCCTCAAATGCCACCTGAGGTTCTTTTATAAATTCTATAAGAAAGCGCATACCGAAACATACGATGAAGAATATGCCGATGAATGTTCCTCTGTAGACTTTGTCGAGCTTGAATTTGTACAGATACATGAGGCCTATTCCGAGTATAAAGTAGCTGAGTGCTTCGTAAAGTTGGGTCGGATGTTTAGGTTCCGTTTCGCCTCTGAGGTCAAAGATGAATCCCCACGGAAGTGTGGTGACATCTCCGTATATTTCTGAGTTCATGAGGTTTCCGAGGCGGATGAATGTGGCAGCGAATGCCACGGCTATACAGAGATGGTCAAGTAACCATACGAAGTCGAAGCCGTTTTTACGGCCGTAATGATGTGCAAACCAGAGCATTGCAAAGAACAACACAATAGTGCCGCCATGGCTTGCGAGACCTCCTTTCCATGGCATGAATATCTCCAGGAATCCCTGCCAGCTTCCGAAGTAGTACTCCGGCTGATAGAAGATGCAATGTCCAAGGCGTGCTCCTACGATGGTTCCTATAAGTAATGTATATAGGAGTGGATCCAATAATATTTCAGAGATTTTTTCGCGTCTGAAGAAACCTCTGAAGATGAACCATCCGAGGATGAATCCTGACACGAAGAGGATGGAATACCATCTGAGGCCGAAGGAGCCGATATGGAAAATAACTGGATCCACATGCCAGTGGACAAATAACATTTTGAACATACGTAAATATATTAATAGCCCATTCCGGCTGTCCATTTACAACCTCGTTAGACCGAATAATTTACAAATTTACGCATATTTTCGGATTTCTCTTTATTTCACCCAAGTATTCCTCGTCTCCTGATTAAAACTGAAAAACGAGGTCTGCGCATTGCCACGACTCACATCCGCCAAAACCTCCGACTTAAGCAAATGAGGTTCCTTAAAAACGCTGCTGAATACTCGTCAACACCTCATCCTCGACACTGCCCGGAGTACACGAAAAAATCTGCTAAAAGAGGTAGCCCGAAATGACTTCCGGACCACCTCGATTATTTCAAATTCGAGCCAATGCCGAAAAGGCATTGACCTTAACAGAATTATTCCTCTACAGCTGCGACTCCCGGGAGGACCTTGCCTTCGATAGCCTCGAGGAGGGCGCCACCACCGGTGGAGATGTAAGAAACTTTGTCGGTAAGACCGAACTTGGTGCAGCATGCTACTGAGTCACCACCGCCGATGAGTGAGAAAGCACCCTCAGCTGTAGCGGCAGCGATAGCATCACCGATAGCCTTGGAACCGGCGCAGAACTCGTCGCACTCGAATACGCCTGCAGGACCATTCCAGAGGATAGTCTTGCAACCCTTGATAGCCTCAGCGAATTTCTTCTGGGCCTCAGGACCGGCGTCTACACCCTCGAAACCTGCAGGGATAGCAGTAGCTGGAGCCACCTTGATCTCTGCACCTGGCTTGAGAGACATTGTAGCGAAATCAAGACCATTGGTAACGACAGCGTCAGGAGCCATGATAAGCTCTACACCGTTCTCCTTAGCCTTTTTCTCTACGTCGAGAGCTACATCGAGCTTGTCCATCTCTACGATAGACTCACCGATCTCTCCACCGTGAGCTTTAGCAAAAGTATATGTCATACCACCGCAAAGGATGAGTTTGTCGACCTTACCGAGAAGATTCTCGATAATACCGATCTTGGTAGAAACCTTAGAACCACCCATGATAGCGATGAAAGGACGTTTGATGTCACTGAGGACATTCTTGACAGCCTTTACCTCTTTCTCCATAAGAAGACCGAGCATACGATCCTCAGGTTTGAAGAATTCAGCGATCACTGCAGTAGAAGCATGTTTACGGTGAGCTGTTCCGAATGCATCCATAACCCAGCAGTCAGCATAAGAAGCGAGTTTCTTGGCGAACTCCTTCTGAGAAGCCTTCATGGCCTTCTTAGCCTCTTCGTATGCAGGATCCTCTTTATCAATTCCTACTGGCTTACCTTCCTCTTCCGGATAGAAACGAAGGTTTTCAAGAAGAAGAACCTCACCTGGTTTGAGGGCAGCAGCCTGAGCGTCAGCCTTCTGGCAGTCAGAAGCGAACTGTACAGGAACACCGAGCTCCTTGCTTACAGTATCCACAATCTGAGAAAGAGAAAGTTCAGCTTTAACCTTTCCCTTAGGTTTGCCCATATGTGACATGATAATGAGTGAGCCACCTTTTTCAAGAATGAGTTTGAGAGTAGGCAGTGCACCACGGATACGGGTGTCATCTGTAATTTTGCCGTCCTGGATAGGAACGTTGAAATCGACTCTCACAATAGCTTTCTTACCTTTGAAATCGTAAGAACTGATGTTTGATGCCATATCTATAATATTGTTAAGTTTAACTTTTTTCTACTTAAGTATGCAAAGTTAATAATTTTCGCGAAAAAACTATTTCTCCCCGCAGTACATCCTGCAGATACCGAAAGTAAACGCCTTATGACGGACATTGCGGAAACCACACTCCCGCAAAGTGTTCATAAACACCTGCTTCTTCGGGAAATTCAGCACCGATGCCGGCAAATAACGATAAGCGGACTTGTCCCCCGAAATATTACCGCCGATAAGTGGCAGGATATGAACGAAGTACAAATTATATGCCCATCTCATAAGGAAATTGGACGGAACGGAAAGTTCCAGGATAACAAGCTCTCCTCCAGGCCTCAACACCCTCAACATCTCCTTCAGACAAGCCTCCCTGTTCTCGAAATTGCGCACTCCGAACGCCACCGTAACCCTGTCGAAAGCCCCGTCATCAAAACGAAGATGCTCACAATCCCCGACCTCATACGAAATCATATCCCGCAATCCCTTGGCCTCCACCTTCTTACCCATAATCTCCAACATCCCGGACGACAAATCCAAACCTGTCACGTGTCCGGGACAACAACTCGGATCAGTCCCCTGCTGATGACAGCGCTTAGCCCTCCTGACCATTTCCTCCGCGATCGCAATCGAAAAATCGCCCGTCCCGCACGCGATGTCCAGCACCTTCATACCGCATCCTTCCGCCTTCAGTTCCGGCTCGCCGACAGTCTGCTTGAAGATTTGGGTCAATGCCCGTTTACGCCAAGTTTTGTCGACGTCGAGCGACATGATGTGATTCAACCTGTCGTACTCCGGAGCGATATTGTCGAACATCTCCTGGATTTTTTCTCTCTTAGGCATATATATAATTATCTTCTAAGTCTCACTACTATACTGAGCGGCAACACTTTACCGAAACGGTCCCTCAACGCCAGCTCGCCAGACTCCATCTCATAATCCGTACATCTCTTGGCAGCCACACGACCTCCGCGCAACGCAGCCCTTACAGACTCTGCCGTAGTAGGTTCCGTACTGAAATACCCCGGCTCCTGCAATCCGAACGCCTCACGTACAACAGTCTCCCCCATCATCGGAGAAAAACCGTTGGAATACAGATTCAACACCAGGAAACTGTTCTCCGGTGCCAAAATGGCATTCACCGTCTTCATCATCTCGAAAAGACACTCATCCAGCTTCCATTTTTCGCCGTCCGTTCCGTGTCCATAAGCAGGCGGATCGAGGATAATCCCCTGATACACATTACCTCTCTTAGCCTCACGCTTCGCGAACTTCATCGCATCCTCAACGACCCATCTGATACCGTCCAGCCCGCTCGCATCCATATTCCCATGCGCCCACGTAACCACCTGACGCACAGAATCCAAGTGAGTAACCTCCGCCCCCGCAGCCTTCGCCGCCAACGACGCACCACCCGTGTACGCGAACAGATTCAGCACCTTCGGGCGCCCATCCGGCGTCTGCCCGGCCGCCTTCCTCTGTGTTTCTGTCAATGCCGTTGCCCGGTCTGCAGCCACGAGTTCTGAAGTATTCCTATAAATGTAGTCCCAGTTCGGAGCCTGCTCCGGGAAAACGCCTACATGCTTGAAAGACGTAAGTCCAAGTCTCAAAGAAAAATCGAGACCCTTCTGTTCACCGCGATACTTTATATACCACTGGTCATCAGTACGTTTAAGACGCTCCCACGTACCGCTGTCCTCTTTGCCGGCCTTCGAAAACCCGGCTCCCGGACGGAAACGAGTATGCGCCATGCGCTCCCATTCACCCAAAGACATTGACCTTCCCCACAGAGCCTTGGGCTCAGGCCTTATCATATAATAATTACCGAATCTCTCGAGTTTCTCTCCCTCGCCGGAATCGACAAGTTCATAATCCTTCCAAAAATTTCCGGGATATTGTACCATCTATATATCTAATTATGAATCGATTACTTAAACACCGAGCAAACTCTTCCTGATCGCCGTCTCCACAGTCAACTGCAACTCTTCACGCTTGCTTTCATCCTCCACCTTCGCAAGTACAGGGGCGATAAACGAAATCATCTGCAGCACACGAGCCTCATCCTCCGGAATTCCACGGGAACGCATGTAAAACTGCTCATCCTCATTGAGCTGACCCACAGTCGCACCGTGCGAACACTTCACATCATCAGCATAAATCTCCAGCTGCGGCTTGGCCTCCGCCTTCGCACCCGAAGAAACGATAAGATTATGATTCGTCTGATAAGCTTCAGTTTTCTGAGCATCAGGAGCCACAACTATCTTTCCGTAAAACTTCACCTTCGAACTACCCGCAGCGATACCGTTGAACAGCTGATATGAAGTACAAGAAGGAGCACGATGACGCACCTCAGTACGGATTTGCACCTTTTCATCGCCACCGCAAAGATATAATCCTGAGACATTTACGTCAGAACCTTCACCAATCAGATCTACCGCCAAAGGAAGGTCGACGCTTACTCCCGGCAGCACCAAAATGACCAGATTCACCTTCGCTCCAGCACCGACGATAACATTCCCGAATGGGAGTTCTGTCAATGCCGATGTCTCTCCGCCAAGTACGATTACTTTCTCATAGCTCTCACCCTCAGCCACTTCCAGCGTCCTTTCATTTCGTACAAGAGGCAGTTCCACATAATGTCCCGCATCATGTTTCGGAGCAGGATTAAGCCTCTCGGAAATGCTCATCTCCGCCTCATTCAGACATTTCTCAAGAGCATTGTCATCATAAATACCCATAACAACCTCCTTTAGAAAATGTCATAACCCTTCTCCTCGATCTCATCCACAAGCTCACGTCCGGCAGTGGCAACTATCTTTCCGTCCTTCAGGACATGAACAATATCAGGAACAATATAATCCAGCAATCTCTTGTAATGAGTAATCACGATGGCCGATTTCTCAGGAGTATGCAGAGAACGCACACCCTCAGCCACGATTCTGAGTGCATCCACATCCAATCCGCTGTCGGTCTCGTCCAAAATGGAGAGCGTAGGATCCAGCATAGCCATCTGGAAAATCTCGTTACGCTTCTTCTCACCTCCGGAAAAGCCCACATTCACCTCTCTCTTGGCAAACTCAGGACGCATCTGTACGAAAGCCATCTTCTCTTTCATAAGTTTCAGGAACTCACCGCCTTTCATCGGTTCGAGGCCCTCTGACTTACGCTTCGCGTTGATAGCGGTCTTCATGAAATTAGTGATGGTCACGCCAGGGATTTCTATCGGATACTGGAACGACATGAAAATACCGGCCCAAGAACGCTCCTCAGGAGACATCGCCAGCAAATCCTTGCCCATAAATGTGATGCTTCCCTCAGTGACCGTATATAAAGGTTTTCCGGTGAGCACACTCGACAATGTACTCTTTCCGGCACCGTTCGGTCCCATGACAGCGTGAATTTCGCCCTTTCTGATGGTCAGGTCAATGCCTTTAAGGATTTCCTTGTCACCTACCGATGCATGCAGACCTTTGATTTCCAACAATATATCGTTTGCCATATCTCTAAAGTTTTATCTAACCACAAAGATACAACTTATTTGCAAATGATTTACGAGTTGTTTTTGCTGATAAGCAGACAATTTACTATATTTGCCTGACAGACATCAAAGGGGTGCCGCACAAATTCGGCTGAGATCATACCCTCAAAACCTGAAGCAGATAATGCTGCCGTAGGAATTGAAATCCATGTTATCCTATATTCTGCGGATGACAATCTCCCCCGGTGATGGCTACGCTAAATAATTTAAACATTTAAGATATGGGATATCAGGCATTTGACCAGTATGCATCAGAATACGATGCATGGTTTCTGGAAAACACCAACGTACTTGAAACAGAACTCAGGCTTGTGGCCGCGTGTCTGAAAGACTCGGGAAAGATTCTATCTATCGGATGCGGAAGCGCATTGTTCGAGAAACTTCTTGAAGACCGTTACGGCATCCGCATAGAGCACGGCATAGAGCCTGCTGAAGGAATGGCGAACATCGCAAGAAAACGTGGATTCGACGTGGAAATCAACACCGCGGAAGATGCCGACTACGGCGAAAACCTCTATGACACAGTTCTTTTCAACGGATGTCCATGCTATATGCAAGACCTCGGACTTGCACTCAGAAAAGCACACAGGGCACTCCGCAAAGGTGGAAAAGCAGTAGTCATCGACGTCCCTAAGGAAAGTCCATACGGACTTATCTACAACCTTGCACTCGCAGTGGGAACATGGGACCATCCGCTTCTCGAAGGTTGCAAACCTAAGGACCCATATCCGATAGAGCTCGTAAAACAGGCTTCTTGGCGTACCACAAAGGAAAAATCAGACATCATGAAAGCCAACGGATTCGGCAATCTGGAATATAGCCAGACACTTACACTGGATCCTCACTACTCCTACACCGCGGTAGAAGATCCTGTAGAGGGCTATGACAGAGGCTCTTACGTAGCCATTATAGGTTACAAGGAATAATCCGCCACAGGACAAGGAGCACAATCATGAGCTGGAGTGAAGAAGCATGGCATAAAATCGGGCCGATTCTGGAGGAAATCCACAACCATCCTTTCGTGAAAGGACTCGCTGACGGAACCCTTCCAAAAGAATCGTTCGCAAGATACCTCACGCAGGACAAGATTTACCTGGCGAACTATGGCCATGAAATGCGGGACCTGGCGGCGATGCTGCCTGAAGGAACGCTACAGGACCTCTACAGAAAATTCGCTCAGGAAAGCATTGACACAGAAAACGCGCTTCACGAACAACTCGCAGAGATGGGCTTCGAAAGCATTGACAATGAACCTCTTGCGGGGACTTTGGGCTATATGCGGCACACATCGGGAATCATCGCGGAACGCGATTTGGCGGTCTCGATGGCGGCGATGTTGCCCTGCATGTGGGTTTACAATGAGGTCGGCAGCTACATCCGGAGCATCGCCAGACTCGAAGGAAATCCTTACCGGAGCTGGATCGAGTGCTACTCGTCGACGATGATGGACGAGGGTACGGAATACAGCATCAGGCTGACGGATGAGCTCGCCGAAAAGGAGGGGCCTGAAAAGCGCGAGAAGATGACCCGCGCATTCGTCGAGTCCGTCAAGTTCGAGCTTCTGTTCTGGGACCAGAGTTATTAAAATTATAGAGTAACATGAAACAATACAAAAGAGTTCTCACGATAGCAGGCAGCGATTCCGGCGGAGGCGCAGGAGTCCAGGCGGATATCAAGACCATATCCGCGTGCGGTTGCTATGCGGCATCTGCCCTGACTGCCATCACTGTTCAGAACACATTGGGAGTCAGCGCCGTGCATGCCGTTCCGGTAGAAATATTGGAAGGCCAGATAGACGCAGTGCTGTCAGACATAGGAGCGGACGCTATCAAAATCGGCATGCTCCACTCCTCTGAAGTCGTGCATTGCGTCAGAAAAATGCTGGACAAGTTCGATGCGAAAAATGTGGTATTGGACCCCGTAATGGTCTCTACCTCAGGGCATAGACTCATCGAAGAGGAAGCCATAGCATCATTGGTTTCAGACCTGCTTCCGAGAGCGAGAGTCATCACTCCGAACATTCCGGAAGCGGAGATTCTGCTCGGCGGAGAGAAACTTTCCGTCCAGAAAGAGCTTCCTGATGCTGCAAAACGTCTCGCAGACAAATGCGGAGCCAGCGTTTTGCTGAAAGCCGGACATCTCACGGAAGAAAAACTCGTGGACATTTTCTACGACGTCGAGGACGGCAAGATTTACGAACTGCCTTCAGCACGTATCCATACGAAAAACACCCACGGAACAGGATGTACACTTTCATCCGCTTTCGCATCGATGTTGGCCAAAGGCTTGCCTCTTCCTGAAGCGGCAGCGGCAGCCAAGAATTATATAAATGATGCCATAATCGCCGGAGCGGAATATGAAATCGGACACGGATTCGGTCCGGTGAAACATTTCTGGGCATTGTGGAAACAAGACTAAAGCATGAATATCACAGTAAACAGCAAGTCTGTGGAGACCAGCGCCTCCACACTCAAAGAATTGTCCGAGCAGCTTGGCTGGCCTGAAAAAGGTGTCGCCGCAGCCGTCTCGAACAAGATGATTCCCCGCAGCGAATGGGCTGATTTCACTCTTACAGAGGGGGTCAATGTTCTTGTAATCAGGGCTTCTTGCGGAGGTTAACAGGCTATGTTCCAATACATTTCACACTTCACCCCGACTATCGGATATGTAGAGGGGATACGCATGGCTCTGGAAGGAGGATGCAAATGGATCCAGCTTCGCATGAAAGACGCTTCCGCGGAAGAGGTTCTTGTCAATGCTGAAGAGGCGCTTCCTCTGTGCCGTCAGTACGGAGCGAAATTCATCCTCGATGACCATGTGGAACTGGTGGAACGGGCAGGAGCCGACGGTGTTCATCTCGGAAAGAATGACATGCCGGTAGATGAAGCCAGGAAGATTCTCGGAAACGGGAAAATCATCGGCGGCACGGCCAACACCATAGAAGATATCGTCCGTCTGCATAAGCAAGGCGCTGACTATATCGGATGCGGTCCATTCAGATTTACCACGACTAAAAAGAAGTTGTCCCCGGTGCTTGGACTCGAAGGTTACAAGAGCATTGTCCAGAACATGAGAGACAAAGGCATTGACCTTCCCATAGTTGCGATAGGCGGGATAACCGTCGCGGACATTCCGGCCATCATGGCGACAGGGGTGACGGGCATCGCGCTGAGCGGGGCGATCCTGGGCGCGGCAGATCCGGTGGCGATGACAGAAAATATATTGAAAACTTTGGAGCCTTTCGAAAAACAGGGCTCCGGATTATAAAAATTATAAAATGGAAAAATTGATTATTGCAGGAAAGGAATTTAATTCCCGACTTTTTCTCGGAACCGGAAAATTCGATTCCAACTCTCTGATGGAGAAAGCAATACTCTCATCAGGCACCGAAATGGTGACTCTTGCAATGAAGCGTGTGGAACTTGAAGACAAGGAAGACGACATGCTGAAGCATATACAGCATCCGGGCATCCAGCTTCTTCCGAACACTTCAGGAGTAAGAAATGCTGAAGAGGCGGTTTTCGCTGCACAGATGGCACGCGAGGCATTCGGCACCAATTGGCTTAAACTGGAGATTCATCCGGACCCGAGATACCTTCTTCCAGACTCCATAGAGACCCTGAAGGCTACTGAACAACTTGTAAAACTCGGCTTCGTGGTACTTCCTTATTGTCAGGCTGACCCTACACTTTGCAAGCATCTCGAAGAGGCCGGAGCTGCAGCAGTCATGCCTCTCGGAGCGCCAATCGGAACAAATAAAGGATTGCAGACCAGGGACTTCCTCCGCATCATCATCGAGCAGGCCACTGTTCCTGTCGTAGTGGATGCAGGTATCGGAGCACCAAGTCACGCTGCTGAGGCGATGGAAATGGGAGCATCTGCTTGTCTGGTAAACACCGCTATCGCAGTCGCAGGCGATCCTGAGGCTATGGCAGTCGCTTTCAAGAATGCAGTAGAGGCCGGCAGAATGGCATTCGAAGCAGGACTTGGCGCACAGAGCAACGGATTTATCGCAGAAGCAAGTTCTCCGCTTACAGCCTTCTTGAATGAAGAATAAAGGAGGTAGGAATGTTTACAGATGAACTTGCAAAAATAGATTGGGACGAGACGACCGCCAAGATCGCGGCCAAGACCGACAGGGACGTAAGACGCGCTTTGGGAAAAGAGCACTGCGACGTGGAGGATTTCATGGCACTGATCTCCCCTGCCGCCGAGCCTTATCTCGAAACCATGGCTGCGCTCAGCCGCAAATACACGGAGGAGAGATTCGGAAAGACCATGTCGATGTTCATTCCTCTCTATATAACTAACTCTTGCATAAATCATTGCGTATATTGCGGATTCCACGCGACCAACCCGATGCCGAGGGTAATTCTGACACCGGAACAGTGCGAGGACGAGTACAAGGCGATAAAGAAACTGGCCCCGTTCGAGAATTTGCTGATAGTCACCGGAGAGAACCCGGTAAAGGCCGGCGTGCCTTATCTCGCGAAGGCTCTCGACATCGCCAAGAAGTACTTCTCGAACCTCAAACTCGAGGTGATGCCTCTCTCTGCTGAAGATTACGCCGAGCTCACCCATCATGGAATGAACGGCGTCATCTGCTTCCAGGAGACCTATAACAGAGCACATTACAACATTTACCACCCACGTGGAATGAAGGCCAACTTCGACTGGCGTTGCAACGGCTTCGACCGTATGGGACAGGCCGGTGTACATTCCATCGGGATGGGCGTGCTCATCGGTTTGGAGAAAGAGTGGCGCACTGACATAACGATGATGGCTTACCATCTGCGCTACCTCCAGAAACATTACTGGAGAACCAAATACAGCGTAAACTTCCCGCGTATGCGTCCGGCAGAGAACGGCGGATTCCAGCCGAATTGCGTGATGACTGACAAGCAGCTCGCACAAGTCACCTTCGCCATGCGAATCTTCGACCACGACGTAGATATCTCATACTCTACCCGCGAGCCGGCCAACATCAGGGACCACATGGCTACCCTCGGAGTCACCACCATGAGTGCCGAGAGCAAGACCGATCCGGGTGGATATTACACCTATCCGACAGCGCTCGAACAGTTCCACGTAAGTGACGAAAGAACTGCTGTAGAGATAGACAGACGTCTGAAAGAACTCGGTCGCGAACCGGTGTGGAAAGACTGGGATGCCAGCTTCGACAAAGTAAATATTAAATAACTCAAGTTTCGCAAGTTATTAAACTTGCTGAGTGCAAGCGCTTATTTGAGGGTTATCACTCATTCGAAGGCCTTAAGCCCCACGCTCTTTTTGCGTGCACGTTACCCTCACCCTAAATCCCTCCCCTCGGGGAAGGGACTTACTTTCGCCCTCTCGGGCTCGATAAGCGGTGTTTCGCATTTGCGAAACTTATATAAAATAATCTATGGATTCAGCAGAAAGATATTCCAGACAGATTATGCTTCCTGAACTTGGGGCGGAGGGTCAGAAAAGGCTCTCCGCCACTAAAGTTCTGCTCTTTGGCGTAGGCGGATTAGGCTCACCTATAGCCACTTACCTCACCGCTGCAGGCATCGGCACCTTAGGGATAATCGACGCTGACAAAGTGAGTGAGTCGAACCTCCAGCGCCAGACGCTCTACTGCGAGTCCGAGGTCGGAACCAGCAAGGTCGAGTGCGCCAAAAGAAGGCTTCACGCCCTGAACGGGAGCGTAAAAATCGATACCTACGACTGTTTTTTGTCTAAGGTCAATGCCGAAGAGATCATTTCGTGTTACGATATCGTCGTCGACGGATGCGACAATTTCGCCACACGATTTGTCGTAAACGATGCCTGTCTCGCACTCGGCAAACCTTATGTCTACGGCAGTATTCAGGGTCTCAACGGACAAGTTTCCGTATTCGGAATGCCCGACAGCAATGGTAAAATCCACTCTTACAGAGATTTATACGATGAGGAAGAAATGATTTCCATGACTCCGCCAAGCAAGGCTGTGCTCGGCATCACGCCGGCAGTCACAGGCAGCGTGGAAGCGAATCAGGTGCTGCAGATAGCAGCAGGTTTCGGAGAACCGCTTATCGGAAAACTCTGGAGCATCGACCTGAGAACCATGGAATCTTATATCATCGAACTGCCATGAAAATCATAGTCATAACCAGACCAGACTTCTTCGAGGGTGAGACGGAATTAGTGAACAATCTTTTCCGTGCGGGAATGGAGCGTCTGCATCTGCGCAAACCGAAATCATCGGAAGAAGATCTCGCATCATGGTTGCAAAACATTGACAGCCAATATTATGGCCGCATCGTTCTTCATGATCATTTTAACCTGATATCGAGGTTTCCGCTCGGGGGCGTGCATCTTAATTCACGTAATCCGGAGTATCATAAAACCACCGCTGAGCAGGACATTACAATATCCCGCTCATGCCACAGCATAGCAGAGATAATTCAGTATAAATCCAAGTGCAACTATCTGTTTCTCAGCCCGATATACGATAGCATATCCAAAGAAGGATATGGCGCTGCGTTCTCCCGCATTGACCTGAAACAGGCAGCCGACAAGGGGATTATCGACAGTAAGGTGCTCGCGCTCGGGGGTGTCAGCCTGGAGTACATTCCGGAACTCCGCTCGATGGGTTTCGGCGGAGCTGCGGTTTTGGGCGCGCTATGGCAGGCGAAGGAGCCGACAAGGTATCTTAAAGCCCTGATGGAGGCTTAAGCTTTTTTCTTGTAAAGGCCTGACCAAGTGATGAGCGACCACACTCCATTAATGAGGTAGAGGCCGCAGACAACCGGCATAAATACGTGGCCTACAGAGATATGCATCGCGAGCTGGAATACATTTACCATGAGCCATGCTATCCAGCAATCCCATTTTTTCAGTGCTGAAAGGAACTGCGCCACGAGGATGAGTACGGTCACGCAGGCATCCAGGTAAGGCACCGGATCTGAAGGAATCTTTCCGGGGAAAACTACGTTGCCTACCAGACTGATGAACCAGCCCCAGCCTGCCGCTATAACGAACACGGAAGCGATGGCGATGATACGCTGCTTCCATGACAACATAGTGACTTTCAGCGAGTTACTGTCTTCAGAGCTCTGCTCGTCCTTACGCGGATGAGTCCAGCGATAATGTCCGAGAACATTGATTCCCAACGAAATAGGCTGAAGAAGGAGGTTCGCGTAAAGGTTCTTGTTCCAGAACATCAGGAACAGGAGTACAGAGTAGAGATAACCTACCCAGAAATTATATTTGCTGTTGCGTCCTGCGAGGAACACACAGGTAAGACCTATTACGGATGTAAGCAGGTCTATGAGGAGGACAGGTGTGTCCCCGCCTATAGTGAATAATGTAAAATTTATCCAATCCATTTGTTTACTTCACTTAAATATCTACCCCAAACGAATATGTCTTCAAATGGGACAGATGTATATGCCATAAGCATTGTATTCTACTAACCTACTGAACCTTCGAGAGATACCTGAAGAAGTTTCTGCGCTTCCACAGCGAACTCCATCGGCAATTTGCTCAGCACCTCACGCGCATATCCGTTCACAATCAGGCCGACAGCATCTTCAGGACCGATTCCGCGCTGATTGCAGTAGAAGAGCTGGTCCTCGTTGATCTTGGATGTGGTAGCCTCATGCTCCACGACAGCAGTAGCGTTGTCACTTCTGACGTCAGGGAAGGTGTGCGCACCGCAGAGCGAACCGATAAGCAAGCTGTCACACTGCGAGAAGTTACGGGCTCCGGCAGCGCCCGGAAGCATACGTACAAGACCACGATAGCTGTTCTGGCTATGTCCTGCAGAAATTCCTTTGCTGACGATACGGCTCTTCGTGCCCTTTCCGATATGAATCATCTTGGTTCCGGTATCAGCCTGCTGGTAATTGTTGGTCACAGCGACCGAATAAAACTCGGAAGAAGAGTAATCACCTTTCAATATGGTACTTGGATATTTCCATGTTATGGCGGAACCTGTCTCGACCTGTGTCCATGACAGATGAGCACCTTCCATACATATTCCCCTCTTAGTCACGAGGTTAAGAATACCGCCCTTTCCGTTTTCATCGCCCGGATACCAGTTCTGGACCGTGCTGTATTTCACATCGGCATCTTTCATGGCCACGATTTCCACCACCGCCGCATGAAGCTGGTTCTCGTCACGCATAGGAGCGGTACAACCCTCCATATAGCTCAGGGTAGAACCTTCGTCTGCCACGATGAGAGTCCTCTCGAACTGACCTGTTCCCTTCGCATTGATACGGAAATAGCTGGAAAGTTCCATCGGGCAGCGCACGCCTTTCGGGATATAACAGAATGATCCGTCACTGAATACGGCTGAGTTCAATGCTGCAAAATAGTTGTCCCCCGACGGCACTACTGTAGCAAGATACTTGCGCACAAGGTCCGGATGATCCTTCACGGCCTCACTGAACGAGCAGAAGATAATTCCGCGCTCAGCAAGCTCCTTACGGAATGTCGTGGCGACTGATACAGAGTCGAATACGGCATCCACGGCAGCCACTCCCGCCAACATATCGCGCTCACGCAGAGGAATACCGAGTTTGTCGAAGGTCTCTGCAAGTTTCGGATCTATCTCCTTAGGCCTGTCAGAGTCTTTCTTCGGAGCAGCATAATATATAATATCCTGATAATCAATATGTGGCATATCCAGATGTCCCCAGTCAGGCATCTCCATTTTCTTCCATTTGCGGAATGCGTCCAAGCGGAAGTCCAACAGCCACTGCGGCTCCTCTTTCCTCGCGGAAATCATACGCACGATGTCCTCATTCAGGCCCTTAGGTATAAAGTCCTGGTCGACATCCGTCACGAAGCCTTCCTTGTATTCTTTCTTCGTTATGTCTTGAAGCAGTTCCTTCTCTTCTTTAATATCCATAATAAATACTTAGTATCTGTTATTTCATGTCATCAAATTCCCACAAGCTCACCAACACCCTGAATTCCAACCATTTACAGCGCCATCAAATCCGCAAGCACGATAGCTGTCATGGCCTCTACCACAGGCGGTGTACGCAGCGCGAAACAAGCGTCATGTCTTCCAGGAATCTCCAGAGTCTCCATCTTTCCGGTAGTGAAATTGAATGTCTCCTGAGCCTTTCCAATGCTGGATGTAGGCTTGAATGCCACACGGAAAACTATCGGATTACCATTAGTGATTCCGCCATTCACTCCACCGGCTCCGTTTTTCGACGGATGACAAACTTCAGGGTCCTTAGACCAGCAGGCACAGACATCGTCCCCGCCTACACAGTCGAAAGGATCATTATGTTCCGAACCCTTCATCCTGGCCGCCTGAAATCCGTCTCCGAATTCTATGCCACGCACTCCCGGAATCGCAAAAATCGCGTGAGACACAAGGGATTCCACCGAATCGAAGAAAGGCTCGCCCACACCAGCAGGCACACCATCCACGCGACATTCCACCACGCCGCCGACCGAATCTTTCTCCAGAATCACCTTGTTCAGCACCTCTTTCCAGATCAATGACGGTGAGAGCAGTTCGGTATCCACGCCTCCTATTTCTTCCTGGGTCAATGTCTTCAGGGCGTCTTCCCTGCTCACTCCCCCGACTTCGAGGATTCTAGCCTTAATCGAGCACACACACATCTTCTTGGCGATCACACCGGCTGCCACGATAGGAAGTGTAAGTCTTCCGGAGAAATGTCCTCCTCCACGCGGATCGTTGAAATCCAGCCACTTGACACTGGCAGTATAATCTGCATGTCCAGGACGCGGCATATCGTTGAACAGCTTATAATCACCGGATTTGGTGTTCTGATTCCTAAAAATAATAGCCAATGGAGCACCGGTAGTATATCCGTTGAAAACGCCGCTCAATATCTCCGGTTCATCAGCCTCGATTCTCGGCGTGGTTCCCTTAGGTCCGCTCTTACGGCGCAAAATATCCTCGGTGAAATCTTCTTTCTGGAGAGAGATTCCTGGCTGAACGCCGTCCAGCACCACGCCTATCCCATCTCCGTGAGATTCTCCGAATATCGAAACCCTGAATTTTCTACCGAACGTATCCATTTTATATCCAATTATTTATCCTACTTGTTAATTATTTTCCCGAAAAGTTCGAAGAAAGTCGGGAATGATTTGGTAACACAGTCCGTATCATCTATAACTATCGGACTGTCCGCTCCCAGTTCTGCCACCTTGAGCGCCATCACCATACGGTGATCATGGTTGGAAGTATATGACCCTCCGCGCAACATCTTACCGGTGAGCTGTCTCTGAGCAAGAGAATGTCCTTCGATTATCATCTTGTCACCGGAAATCTTGGCCTTTACACCCATCTGAAGAAGCATGTCGAGGATGGCTTTTCCTCTGTCACTTTCCTTGTTTGCGAGTCGCCCGACACCGCCTATCTTGCTGGTACCCTGACAGAAAGCCGCGAGCACAGAAATAATCGGGAACAAATCAGGGCAGTTGTTGGCATCCACTTCGAACGCACTCAGAGGAGCTCTCTGGACATGAATATCGCCTTTCGGATCATCGTCACCGAGCTGCGAGAGGCTTGCGCCGGCCTCCATGAGGATGTCCATTATGGAAAGGTCCGCCTGGAGAGAACGTGTATCGAGACCCTTCAGGTCCACTCTGCCGAACACCGCCCCTGCCACGAGGAAGTTCGATGCTGAGCTCCAGTCGCCCTCTATATCCATTTCTGCAGCGACATATTTCTGTCCGCCCTTGATATGCAATGTCATACCGGTGCAGTCGTTCCAATCCTGCGACTCCGCGAACTCCTTGTCCCCTTCCATGTCACACCAGACTTTCACGCCGAATGCCTTCAGGACATCCATAGTAATGAACAAGTAAGGTATGCTCTTAGGGTCTTTAAGATGAATCACCGTATCTTCCTCCGCGAACGGCAACGCCATCAGCAGACCGGAAATGAGCTGCGAACCGCCAGCGCCGGAAACCTCCGTTTTGCCGGCATTGACACAACCCTCAACAGTCAATGGGACAAACACTTCCTCGCTCTCGTGCGCCTCATCCGGCACGAGTCCTACCCCGAACGCGCCCATAATTTCTTTTGCGCCTTTCAGCGGTCTGCGGGTCAATGTCTTTTCGCCGGTGATGTGAACTTTTCCCGGCCCTATCATCGAGATGAGCGGAATCATCATTCGTGTAAGAAGCCCCGACTCGCCGGTATGCAATTCGCTGAGGGTCAACGATTTCTTCGCCGCGCCTATTCCTTTTATGGTCAATGCCGATGAGTCTTTGGTCACCTTTCCGTCTTTATACGAAATGCCGACCGTGACTTCTGCTCCGAGCGCTCTGGCCACGGAAACAGCCGACTCGTTGTCTCCACATGGAGAATATCCGCGGAGAACTGACGTTCCTTCGGCGAGTGCAGCAGCGATTATGGCTCTCTGCGCAAAACTCTTGGAGGATGGCATGGTCACCGGCATTCCGCCTACGAAACATCTGTCACCATAAACCAGACGGCACATCTCAGTAGTGCTGATCTGTCCAGGAGCAGCCGCATCTTCTTCTGTCAGAGCGGCATATGTATAAGGAGCACCTTTTGCAAGGCAGTTTACTCTGGTATCACGTCCGAGTTCACCCATAGAGAATGCTATGAGCTTTCCCGGTTCGAAACTGTCATAGAGAGACAGGACTCTGTCTTTTCCTTCTTCAGTAGCTGTGGTAACTATTTTGGCGATATCTGCACCCAATGCGAAACACTTCTCTGTCAGCGCTTTGAGAGCTTCGAGAGAATCAGTGCCCATAAAATCGTGATATGAACGGACGAGAACAGTACCGCATTCTCTGGTTTCCCTGCGGATTCGTTTGGACATCATGGCCGGGGCCTCAATTTCGAGATCAGCAAAGGCTGCTCCGGCATGAATGGCCGTAATGAGCCTTGACTCAGCTTCTTGTGCTGCTTTCGTGTCCAATTTCTTGTCGTCCTGCTTCTGTTCTGCATCTTCCGCATCCAACTTTTCCCTGATTTCACTTACACGGCATGTGGCAACGAGCGGCACATCCGATGTGGAAAAAAGTTCTTCTGTTTCATCCTGGGTAAGGGTGCACCTGTCCAGACGGATTTCCGCCATTTCGATCTCACCGCTTGCGAGAATGTCGTAAATCTCGTCCAGAGTTTTATATTGTATTGTCGTGCAAATCATTTATCAAAAAATATAACTTACAAAGATAATTATTTTTCACCTTGAGTCAAAGGCCGAGAGGGTCAGCTTTCCGATTACTTGGAAATCCAACTTACAACATCATCCACAGGAAGGTCTTCGATACGGACATCACCGATGGCACGGATAAGTATAAAGTGTACTATTCCGTTTTCGGATTTCTTGTCTTTTTTCATGGCCTCGGCAAGCGCAGTTATCGGATATGGACATTCCACAGGGAGTCCGCAACGTCTGAAATCCTCTGTAAGTTTTTTTACAATACCCTGTGCTGCAACAGGTTGCGATTTATCATCCGCATAGTAATATTCTGATGCTTCAGCTGCCATGATCATGCCCATAGCGACGGCTTCGCCATGAGAAATCACGTGGACACCGGCATTGACCCCACCCATGGACTGCTCGCGATTGTGCGCCTCCCATTCGATGGCGTGGGCGAAGGTGTGGCCGAGGTTCAGCTTGCGGCGCTCGCCCATCTCGAACTCGTCGCGCTCCACGACACCGGCTTTCACCCTCGCAGCAGCCGCTATAAGTTCCTCAAGTTCAGCGTGGTGCGACGCGATAGCGCTCGTGTGGTCGGTCGCGTCGTGAATCTCGGAAAGAATCGTGACGGCCTTCTCGTAATTATCGCCCGAATCGTCGATGATGAAAGTCTTGACCAGCTCAGCCGCCCCTGAAAGGAAGTCTCTGTAGGTCAATGTCCCCAGAACTTCAGGGCAGACGTAGGTAAATTCCGGCTGCCTTATGACACCGAGAATATTTTTATAGTTTTCGAAGTTAACTCCGGTTTTTCCGCCGATGGCCGCGTCGACTTGGGACAGGAATGTGGTCGGAAGGTAGGCGAAACGGATTCCTCTCTTGTATATGGATGCTGTAAATCCCGTCATATCAGTGGTTATGCCACCTCCGATCCCGAGAAGCATGGCATTTCTGTCGGCATGGTTTTCCAGAAGCCAGGCGCAGATTTTCAGGATGTTGTCCATGGTTTTGCCAAGTTCATCGGCTTCCAACGTAAAAGTTCCGCGGAAATTTTCAGGGAGCGATCTCGCTACTGCGACAGCGAAGTTTTCAGTGTTTTTGTCCGTTATTATATAGACTGCAGGATATTCCCTGAGGTATTCTGCGACGCCCTCAGCTTTACGTCCTGAGTAAATTCTGCAAATTGCCATTTTTCGATAGTTTAGAGTAATGATGCAAAAATAACAAAAAGCGGTGGAGATAATCTAAATTATTTGCTATATTTGCTGGTGTATGAAATGGACTAGGCAAATATTGCGCAGTCAGATCGCTCTGACTGTCTTATGTTTATCGTTTTCGTCACCGACTGTTCAGGCGTCGGAAGTCGATAAGTTTTTCGCGGGGTCTGCTCTGACCGAAACCTCCCCTGAAACAGCTGCAGATAAGGTCACAGGAAAGATATCCACAGTCGACGGAGAACCGTTGGCAGGGGCAAGTGTAATGATAAAAGGGACCAAAATCGGAACCACTGCGGACATCGACGGAAACTACAGCATAAAGGCTCCAAGCGAAGGAGAGTCTTATGTACTTGTATTCCAATATCTTGGAATGCGCACAAAGGAGATTACCGTCAGTTATCAGAGGAAACTGAACGTCCGCCTGGAACAGGATAATGAACTGGACGGTTCCGTGATCGTCGGCGCTTACGGTACCAAGCAAAGCCGTGAAGATCTGATCGGAAGTGCGTTTCAGGTGAATGCAGACCAGCTTAAAGACAAACCGAAAACCCGCATTGACAATCTCCTTAGCGGACTCGTTCCGGGTATGAGCATTGAACCGAACACAGATGCCGCAGGCACGACCCGAAGCCGTTACGAGACCCGAATCAGGGGCGAGGCTTCGTTGAGCGCGTCGAACGAGCCTCTCTGGGTTATCGACGGGGTGCCGGTCTACACTGGCGGAAGGACGAATCAGATGGTGGGGACTTCTTATACCGTATCACCGCTTTCGTATCTGAATCCTGATGATATAGAATCGATTACAGTTTTAAAAGATGCCGACCAGGTGACGATTTACGGTGCCGACGGATCCAACGGAGTCATCCTCGTAACCACCAAATCAGGTTCCAAGAACAAGCCGCTCACTGTCAGTGCGAGGGTAAATTTCGGCGTCGCCACCATCGATAAAAGTACGCAATTCCGGATGATGAGCCAGGAGCAGTACCTCACTGTCGCGAAGGAGGCTTGGGTCAATGCCGGAAATAGCCTGGCCAATTTCCCGTATCAGGACAACGATTACAACACATATTCCACGACGGATACCGATTGGTCGAAAGAGTATCTGGGTGTCGGTACAAATCTGTACGCAGACTTGTCTCTTACGAGCGGTACGGAGAAGACATCCAATTATGTAACAGGCTCTTACTATCAGACGAACAACACCGTGAAGGGTGACAGCCAGCAGCGCTTTTCTTTCAGGACCAGGAATACTTTCGATTTTACGAAATGGCTGAAACTCAACGCGCAGCTTTCCGCTTCCTATAATACTAATGACCTTTTCCCGCTTTACAGGGGATTCCTCGAGACGCTTCCGATTTTGGAGCCGTATATGAGTGACGGGTCGTTCAGGCTTTATAATAAGGTCTATTCATCCGGAGGCTGGGTCATGCAGAAGTTCACGAAGAACGAGGTGCCTTCCCGTGAGGCCGACACGAACAAACAGCGTTCCGTGGTGACTTCCGCCAACTTCTCGCTGGAAGCCAAAATCATTGACGGATTGAAGTTTACATCACAATACGCCATCGACTATACCCATAGTCATGAGGATATCTACTACTCCCGACTGACGCTGAACGGTATGGATTCGGCGGGCAATCCGAAGGGCAGTTCCCGCAGGGCTGACGCGTCATATATGAACTGGACAAATGTCGAGAGGCTTAACTTCGACAGGAAATTCGCGGAGAAACATAGCGTCAGCGCTTATGCCGGCATCGAGTTGAGACAGGTCAAATATCAGACCTTGTACGCTACCGGAAGCGGATTCATGAATGACAATATCCAGGAAGTCGGTTATGCGGATGAAGCTTCCAGAAAGGGCTACAGTTCGGCGAATATCGAGCGCAAGATGTCTTTTCTCGGAAGAGCCGTATATTCTTATGATTCAAGATATTACGCCTCGTTCAACATTAGGCGTGACGGAAACTCCGACTTCGGTGAATACTCCCGTTGGTCGAACTTCTGGTCAGCCGGCCTGTCGTGGAACATCCATAAAGAAAAGTTCTTCCACAACGAGCGGATAAAGATGCTGAAACTCAAGGCCTCGTACGGATTCACAGGAAACTCGCGAGTGGACACTTCCGGCGCGGACGGCACCTACGTCTATGGCAGCAGTTACTCATATGCCGGCAGCACCGGAGCCGTAATCGGCTCTGTACCAAATCCCGGCCTTTCATGGGAGAAGACCAGGATGGTCAATGCCGGTGTACGTATCGAGCTCCGCAAGATTATAGACATCGAGCTGGAATATTATAACAACGTCACCAGCGACATGTTGAGCAAAATCTACGTTTCACGCGTATTATCCTCAGACAGAATATCTTCCAACATAGGAAGAATGAGAAACAGCGGCATTGAACTAAACCTTTCCAGCACGAATTTCGCGAGGAAGAACTTCACTTGGACGACGAACTTCAACATCGCGCACAACTCGAACAAGATTCTCGAGTTATACAACGGGGTCCCGACCAGCTTCGGTTCTTATGCGTGGATGGAGGGGTATGATTCGCAGACTTGGAATCTCGTGCGCTGGGCAGGCGTAGATCCGAGCGACGGTTCGCCTATGTGGTATGACAAGAACGGCAATATCACCCGCACTTTCAGCACTGCGAACAGGGTGCCGTACAAGAGCAAGACGCCTCTTCTGAGCGGAGGACTCGTAAACAATCTCAGCTGGAAGAACTGGACACTCTCGTTCCAAATCAATTATCTGATAGGCGGTTACGCATTGCCTACCTATGCGAGCATCTATTTTAAGGACGGTTACGACATCATAAGCGCAAATCAGGCTGTGGAGGTCTACAAATACAGATGGACGACGCCTGGAGTGCCTTCGAAGTTCCCGAAAGTTTCTCAGCTTTCGAGCAAGTCGGCGATGAACTCCACAAGGTTCATTTACAACAGGACCAACTTCGATTTGACCAACGTGGCGCTGACTTACAACATTCCTGACAAGGTGCTTACTAGACTGCGTCTGAAGAGCGCGTCGGCATCCATGGTCATCGACAACCTCTACATTTTCACACCGGACCAGAAGAGCGGTCTGAACTCTTACAAGACCATGATGTATGGTTATCCGCGGACAAGGACATTGACACTGGGAGTCAATATCGGTTTTTAGGACATTTAACGAAATTTGAAAATGAAAATTCTGAAGAACATATTAGTCTTTCTGTCAATGCTGCCGCTTCTGGCCTCGTGTCATTTCCTGGAGGTGGAAAAGACTGGTAAGACATCTATAAAGAACTTTTACTCTGATATTTACGCATTGGATGCGGCGGTGGCTGGAACCTATGGACTTACCTATAAGTTCTATGACACGTACATGATTCTGTACCCTGAGGTGGCGGGAGATTTAGTGCGTTTCCAGGCAGGGACTTCGGAGTGGAGGCAACAGTTTGATTTTATCTCGGACGAGAGCGAAGAGACGACCGCGGTGGGTTATATATGGAAGAACGGATATGAGATTATCGCCAATGCCAATGAGGTTATCCAATATGGCCCGTCTGTTTCCGAGCGTTTCCCTCAGCAGGCCTCAAGCGTGAACAACTACCTGGCGCAGGCTTATTTCCTGAGAGCTCTGGTACACTTGGATTTGTGTCTGGCTTATGGACAGACTTATACGTACAGTGACGACGCTTCGCATCTGGGAACAGCAGTGATGACCAATATTCCTGATGTAAAGGAGAAAATCGCAAGAAGTTCAGTTGCAAATACTTATGCGCAGATCCTGAAGGATTTGGAAACAGCTCTCGGACTGTTTTCGAAAGACTGGAGCAAGGGATGTTTTTACGCTTCTCCGGCTGCTTGCAAAGCATTGATGGCCAGAGTTTATCTCTACATGGGCAGGCATGGGGACGCTTTAAAATGTGCTTCGGAAGTCATTTCCGATTATGGACTTTCGCTAACCCCGCGTTCCGATTACGTGGCGATGTTCTGCAAGCGAAAGGAAGGTCAGGAAGCGATTTTCCGTCTCAACGGTCTTTCAGCGGGAGCAAAACTCAGGTCGACTTTCGATTACACGAGCCCGCAGATGTATCCTTCCGGCAAACTGCTCGACATTTTCAGCACGGAAAGCAGCAAATGGGCAGGCACTGACATCCGTTCCGAACTGCTCTCATATACTGACGCCAACGGAAAAAGCTACAACGGCGTCTGTATGAAATTCATTAATACAGAAGATATTGCAGAAAGCGAAAAGAGATACGACCCGTTCGTGCTGAGGCTCTCGGAGATGTACCTGATAAGGGCCGAGGCCGCTTGCCATGAAGGAGATCTCACCGCCGCTGCCGCAGATATCGCTACGCTCGAGGCTCGCGCCAGAGGAGTGAAAGTCTCCGACATAAATTTGGTTTATGCCAATGCCGATGAGTTGGATGCGATTATCATGAATGAGCGCATAAAGGAGCTTTTCCTGGAGGGCCACAGATTATTCGACATTACGAGAAGGCATGAGACATTATCCAGAGACACCGGATGCGGCTCTTCTTTGCTGTCCATGACATTTCCGGATGACAGGTTCATCCTCCCTATTCCGCTCGTGGAGCTGGACGCAAACAAGGATATGCAGCCTAACCCTATAAACAGCACAAAAAGATGATAGACAAGATATTAAATAAGGTCAGCAGCGTTTGGGAGCTGTGGAAAAAAGTACTTGGAGTGGCAGCATTGACCCTGACAATCATGGTGTGCGGCTGCAACAGGCTCGAGTCTTTCGAGGGGGCGTTTGTGGCGTTCGACGCGGCGAAGTCGTCGGTGGTCAGCATCGATGCCGAGGGCGAGTTCACCGGCTCATATACAGTGCATTACACCGGGCCTAAACCTGCAGCGCCGATAGTCGTTTCGTTCGAGGTGAAGTGCGGTGACGGATTGGCCGAGGGCAGGGATTACAAGGTGGCTACGGCCGGGGGAAAGATTACGTTTCTGCCGGGCGTTTATGAGCAGGTAATCAAGATCGACTGGCTGCCGCACGATATCGATGTTTCGAAGGACAACACGGTGACTGTCAGCCTGGTATCAGCAGAAGGCGTAACGCTCGGGTATCCGGGACCGGATAAGCTGATGAAGGATCTGGTAATCAGAAAGTATAGTTCCAAATAATCAGAATATATTAGTAATCAGGCATATATTTATGCCATAAATTTTTATGCTTATGTTTAAACGGACTTTATTGGCAGCTCTGGCGAGTGTAGCACTCTTCGCTGCCTGCGACAAGGAAAAGGAAAAAGAAGAAGTTATCCCCGTTTCATTCTCATCTTTCGGCTTTTATGCCAAGGACAATGCTGATGTACTGAAGACTGACTATATCGTAGATAATGTAACATCTGACGCTATCAGTTTCACTCTCCCTTATGGTACTGATCCTGAGGCTCTTAAATCTCTCGTTCCTGAGTTCACGGTAACTGAGGGGGCTTCTGTGAATGTAGCTGATGCCAGTGGTGCTCCTGACGGAAAGGATATCGTCAGCGGTGTTACTGCAGTGGATTTTTCTTCTCCGGTGCAGTTGGTTGTATTCTTGAAGAATAATTTCAAGGCTTATAGCGTGACTGTGAAGATTGCGGAGCCTGCCAAGTGGGGCAAGGTAGCGGAGAGTTCATTGGTCATGAAGAGTAATCCTGCATTTGCAATCAATCCTAAGGATGGTGTCCCTTATGTGGCAGGTTCTTCTGTCAATGCCGATGGTGTAGCTGAGCCGCATATCCTTAAATTGGAAGGCGCTGAACTTAAGGATGTTGCAGGTGCATTGGCAGCAGGTAAATCTGACGGATTTGCTATCAATTTCGATGCTTCCGGTATACCTTTCGTGGCATTTGCAGACGGTTCTGTTTCGAACAAGATGTCTGTCGTACGTGTAGCGGACGGCAAGGGAAGTTATGTAGGTGAAGCTGGTCAGATGTTTGCGACAAGTGCATCTTTCAGTTCTGTCGCTGCTGTATTCCCGGTTTCCGACAAGGATATTTGGTGCGCTCATTATAACAACACCAACAAGGTGGCTGTGCCTAGAAGAGGTCTTAATTTGGCGCGTTTCGATGGTTCTGCATGGAGCAATGGTCAGGCTATAGAAGGAAGAGACCCGGCTGCTTATGCAAACGGTGTCTTCGGAAAGACTATCAACGGTGAGTCTTATCTCTATGCTTATGGAACCAAGACTTCTACTATCGCAAGCCACATTTCCATGTATAAACTGAACAATGGAACTTGGTCTACGATTTTCGAGAATTTGGAAGTGGCTGGAACTGATGGATCTACTGTAGGTGGATACAGCGCATTCTTCTCTGATTTCGACGTGGCTTCTGACGGAAGTATCTATCTCCTCTTCGGTGCGACATTCGACGGCGGAGACAATTATGAGTTCGGTGTTGTAAAATATGATCCGGTTTCCAAGAAACAGCTTCTCGTAGGTGGCGCCATGACTGACGTTCTCGTTTCAACTAAATACACTATGGGTTCTATCGCATTGGACAGCAATGATGTACCTTACGTTGCACTGGCTTACACTGATGGTGATGTAAAGAAGACTGCTGTAAGGCATATCGATTCCAAGACCAAGACTTGGTCTGAGCTTACTCCACTTGGAACCAATGCTTCTTTCGCTACTATCCGTTTCGACGAGAGCGGAAAGGGTTATATAGTTTCTGTAGAGGAATCTGAAGCAGGAGGTAAGTATGTGCTTTATTCTACTGCAGAGTAATATCAGATGTAATTGATTATTACCGGCTGTCGCTATTCATTCTTGTCTTGGCGATGGCCGGTTGTTTTGTTTTTCATGATGTTCAGCAATCGTCGAAACTCTTTATTTGAACTTTTCCGGCTAATGGCGGCCGTTACATTGGCATTGACCTGTACCTTGGCGGGAAGCGTGCAACTTTCGGGGGCCGAACGGCAGGGGCGTGTTTTGCGGGTGGCGCTGGTCGGGGATCCGCAGGTGGACAATCCGGTCGAGATGGGGTACGCGCGCCGGTCGATTTATCGGGATCTGCGTGGTCGCCGAGACTTGGACCTGTGCATTTTCCTTGGGGATCTGGTCAATGACAATATGTCGTTATTGCCTGAGTCTCTGGGCGTTATAGATTCGCTTCCGTTCCAGAGTTTTATGGTTCCGGGGAATCATGACCGGGATGTTTATCGTGGTTCGAAAACGTCCGGTTCAATGTCCCGTCAGCGAGATCTTTCCACCTGGCGTAAGTTAGTCGGCTATGTGGACACGAGTTTTGTGCGTGGAAATGTGCGGTTCATCATGATGAATAATGTGCGGCATGCGGCGGCCGGAATGACGGATTATGTGGGAGGTTTCACAGAGAAGCAGAAGCATTGGCTTGATTCTGTGCTGGTTACCGACGTTGCTCGTGGCGGAAAAATGTCGCGCGACAGTGTCGATCGTAGCAGAAGACCGTCACGTGGCAAAGTTACACCGGCATTGACAATACTCGCAACTCACATTCCTTTCAGTCAGATGAAGGGGCGGGATTCGGTGCTGGCGCTGATTCCGGAGCACACGCGGATACTTTATGTCAGCGGGCACACGCATTTCGTTTCCCGGGATGATTCGATTCCGGAGGTCATCGCCGGTGCGACGTGCGGGAGTTGGTGGCGTGGCGTAAAGGATTCAGACGGAGTGCCTTACGCATTGCAGAGTTGCGGTGCGCCCAGGGGGTATTTCGTCGCGGAAATCAGGCGCGACGGGGATTACACGCTTCGGTATAGATGTGTCGGAAGGGATGATGAGGTTTCGGTTTGGGGAGTACGAGAGGAGGGTGATGGAGCTGTGAGGCCGGAGGATAATATCGTCATGGGAAAAGGTGGCTCTGAGGGTGTTACCGCGAAGGATCGCGGCTTTGTGAGGGCGAAGAAAGATAGCGGAGTTTATCGCTTGTATATCAATGTTTTCGGTGGTGCTCCTGATGGAGTGGTCAGGGTGCGCGGGGCTCGCAGATGGCGGATTGTGTCTCATGGTAACGAAGTCTGTGTGGATAATGGTTCCGATTCCCCAGATGCGTTCATGGGATCGCCTCGGAAGAAACGCTACTTGGTCTGCGAACGGAGCACCAAAACAGCGCCGGAAGTGGAACAGGTAATAGAGTTCAACGCGTCGATGTCGCGCGACTACCGCAAGTCCCACCGCGACGAGTTTATCTCCCTCCGCCGCAAACCGTCCACCCACCTCTGGCAGACCACCGATTTCGTTTCCGGCCCCTTACCTGTTTATGTCAATGTCGTTTATCGTGATTCGCACATGCGTTTCCGGCAGCGGGTTCCTGTCACAGTGGTCAGCAGGCATTAAGTTGCGTTCACGGCGGCGTGTTCACGTCACGGGGTCCCGCAGTCATTAAGTTGCGTTCCCGACAGCGCGTTCCTGTCACGGTGATCAGCAGGCATTAAGTTTTTCCCGCACTGGGGCTAACGCTACGAAAACCATCTGGTTTACGGCGATTCTTTCCGGACAAACTCGACAAATTTGCCATTTGGTACTGCGAAAACGTTTTAAGTTACACCAAATGTCTTTAAATAATCATTTCGTTCTGGAAAAACGTTTTATACGGCACAAAATTGATTCGCTATGGCTTGTTAAGTAAGCGTTAAAAAATGAGGTAGGTAGAATGAAAAACGGAATTTTGTATCGTTATTTGGAAACAAACTACTATCTTTGTATCGTAATTCAAAAACGAAATGGGCACCAATAAACTAAAAGTGGTGTTGACAGAAGAAGCACAAGCCTTTTTGGATGCACAGCCATTAAAAGAAATAGCATTATGGCACAGATGAAATTGATACCTGCGGACAATATGAAAGATAAACTCTGGGGAAAAAGAGGTACACCAGAGCGCGAAGCAATGGAGGCTAAACTCAAAGAAGATGTGAACGCCTATATTGTAGGCGAAGCTATACGCAAGGCTCGATTGGCGCAAAACCTTACACAAGAACAACTTGGTGAGCGTATTGGTGTGCAGCGTGCTCAGATTTCCAAGCTGGAGAAAGGTACAAGTGTTATCACATTGCCAACAATGAGTCGTGTATTTCAAGCATTGGGTATAGCGACAGCAACCCTTGATTTGGGTATCGCGGGAAAAATAGCGTTGTGGTAATTATATATGACAACATCTGTTCGGGTACCGTGTCGTAGGCCGGTGCGCGACGGTGCCCAGAGAGCGAATTGCTAGACACTGACGAGGCGACAGTTGATACCGTCACGCAAGCGACAGGAGTCGGAACTCAGGACGCGAATTGCGAAGCACCTGAGCGGACGAGTCCGAGCTCCTGGCGCGTCCATGCCTCATTAGTAAGTAAAATCACCCCTGTTACAAACAACTGTAACAGGGGTGATTTATTCTGGAAATAATAAAGTAAGCACCGAAAAACAACTTGGTAAAGATCTGCGATGGATTTCCGAGGTAAGGGATTCAACCGAATAGACGCACAAAAACCACCAAGTCGTTTTCTAAGGATTACCATTCCTAAAGTATAACACCTGCAGGAGTGATACGGATCTTGACTTCGGAATCACCTTTTTCGAGTTCGATCTTGAACCAGTCGCCGGATGGGGTTTCCACGTACTCGGCGTCGTCAATTTTCCAGGATGGATATGAAGCGTTCAGCTGAGCGAGGACTGCCGCAGGGAGCTCATTCTTGCGGACATCCCACTCGGTGCGGAGCCAGTTGTAATCCTTGCTGAAATACACGTCCTTGCCACGGCCTTCGTGAACAATCTCCACTTCGAACTCGCCATCATCAAATTCAGTATCCATGATTACCGCTCCGGGATACTTCTGAGCTACAAATTTGGAAAGCTCAGACTGAATGTCTGCCGGGAGATAATCCTCGTAATCGTAGTCAGAATCGATATCCACGACGGTCTTAATAAGCGCACCGCTCTCAGAATAATACAGATCCACTTCCTTCTCGATATTGCCGGAACGAGTCTCTGCTTCGATGACATAGAAAGTCTCCATGCCGCTTCTCTCGAGCTTGTCAATATCCTCAACCTTCCAAGTAGCATACTCACTCGCCTGGAACGCCGCCTTAACAACCTCTGGGAGAGCATCGTACGAAATCTCACTCTCAGTCATACACCACTGGCCGGCGCGGTTGAACCATACTGAAAAATCAAATTCAGAACCTATGGAACGTGTCGCCACCTTGTTGAACTTCGCCACGTAATAACCATTCTTGGTCGTCCATTTCACATTTACCGCATCAGGGTAACGCTGAGACAACTCTACTTTTGCTTTCTCGTTTATCTGGCTGTCAGCCGAAGCTTTATTGCAGCCTGCAAGTGTCATCAGGCAGATGCACATTGCTGTAATAAAAAAATTTTTCATTGCACTATAATTTATTTATTTATAACTATCTGTCCAATCCGATCATGTTCAGTCGCTTGTCGAACTTCAGCTCCATGCCATTGTCCAACTCCAGCTCCAAATCGCCATCATCATACTCAGCCTTGACGATACAAGCTTGCGGATAAAGATCATTGACCTTAACAACAGCGGGCTGCGGGATAATTTCCTCAGGGATGCCGGTGCGGTAGCGGCTGATTTCCTTCCACTCGCCGCTGCGGCGGAACTCGAGCTTTGTTCCGTCAGTCAGCACGACCTCATAGGACATTTTCAGCAGGTCCCGGTCCTCCTTCGCGAACGCTATCTTTTCATCTTGAAAATGCTCCGAAATGAACGCTAACACATTGTCAGGCAGCGATTCAGGACTTGTCGCCTTGTCACGCACGAGCGTCGACAGGTAGTATCCCAATGCCCCTGCGGCCGCTAGCGAAATGATTACTAAAATGACCTTCTTAAACATAATACTGCTTTGTTTGTATTGCGAAATTATAGTACAATTCTGGAGTAAATCTGTAATTTGCCGCCAAATTCGAAAAAAATTTAAAATTTTACGCAAAATCGATGCATCCCGTTCATATAAGAATAGGTCAGCCGCATCCCGTTCCTGTCGGCAATAGTCTTGGCCAGCGCCAGCCCGAGCCCGGTCGACCCCTCCTTCTTCGCCCCCTGAAAAAATCTGTCGAAAATCCGTCTGCTGTCCAAAGGCGAGTCGCCACTGTTCTCCACCACCAGTTGGGTTTCTGTCAATGCCAATGTAACTTTTCCACCCTCAGGGCTGTGGACAAACGCGTTCTTTATAAGATTGGTCACCAAAATCGTGGCAAGAGTTCCGTTCATCTTTATAATCACCGGTGAATCAGGCAGTTGCACCGAACAAGTTATATTCTTACTGCTGAAAATCTCAGCATATAACTCTTTCTGAGACAGCAACATAGACGAGAAGTCCACATCAGTCTGGTCAGGGAACTGCCCGTTGTCGATTTTCGTGAGAAGAAGAAGCGTCTTGTTAAGTCGTACGATGTGTCCGAGCTCGCGTTTCATCTGCACGAGTTCGCCTGTGCTCTCCTCATCTAATGTGTGATTGTCCAGCATCCAGTCGATTCTTCCTCCGAGCACAGCAAGCGGCGTCTGAAGTTCGTGAGAGGCATTGCCTATGAACTGTTTCTGTTCCTCGAAAGCCCTGTCGGAACGGTCAGTAGCGTCAGTTGTAACCTTCTCCAATTGACGGAATTCCATGATATCCGAATCTATAGACAAGCGACTGTGAGACTTCCCCGGAGTATAGGCATTGAGCCAATCAAGAATCTTGTAGAGCGGGCTCATGCTTTTCTGGAACACGAGGAGCGTGGTAACGATAACCGTCAGCAACAGAATGAGATACAACGCGAGCACCCACCAAAGGACAGTCGTTATAAGATCCTCTTTTTCGATGGTCGGGGTGGCGACTATGAGTTCGTAGCAGCGGCCTTCCCTATCCCTGAATATGGTCTTGAGAAATCTCGCAGGCTCATCCTCATCGGTCTCCCGGATATAGAAATTCGCATCGTAGTACTCCATACTGGCATGAGAATTCGCGTAACTCTCCGTGACTTCGTTGATACTGTAATGGCCGTCTGTCATAATGTTCGTCACGGGCAGCGGCTTTCCGGACAACTTCTTGACCATCAGCTGTTCTGCATAACTTTCAAGCAAGTCGTCGGCCTCGTCATTGATCTCATCCACAATGACGAAGTAGAAAATCATCGCCCAAAGGGCTATGACCGGAAGCAATGCCATCGAGAGGCGGACTGCGATGTTGTGAATCAGTTTCATTCTTTCGTGACGAGTTTGTAACCAAATCCGTAAACGGACTTGATTTCGATGTCAGCTCCGGCTTCTTCCAGTTTCTTGCGGAGGTTCTTCACCTGCGAATATATGAAGTCGAAGTTGTCTGTCAAGTAGATATCGTCGCCCCAGACAGCTTCGGCCAAGACGGATTTGTCGACCATATGGCCCGGCCTGAGGAGAAAATATTGAAGGATGTCGTATTCTTTCTTTACCAGGGTCAATGTCTTTCCTCCGACTTCGACTATGCGGCTGTCCGGATTCAGTTTCACGTTTCCATAGACGATTTCATTGCTTCCGCGCCCGCTGCTCCGTCTGGTCACGCTCTTGATTCTCGCCAGGAGTTCCGCGGTATGGAACGGCTTCGGCAGGTAGTCATCCGCGCCTTCTTCCAGCCCGATGACTTTATCCTCCAATGAGTTGCGCGCCGATAGTATGATTACTGTCAATGATTTTCCTTCTTTCCGGAAGGCTTTCAGGAGGTCCAGTCCGTTTCCGTCGGGGAGCATAATGTCCAGCAGGACACAGTCGTACGAAAACATGGACAGTTTCTCCCACGCTTCGCCGTATGTCGAGGCCACTTCCACGACATAGTGTTCTTTCAGCAATGCTCTTGCAACCAGTTCTTGCAGAGATTGTTCGTCTTCTATAACCAGAATTTTCATGGCCGAAAATTACGAATAAAATCTGGAAAGATTCTGGAATTGTTCCAGAATCTTTATCGCTTACGAAGAGACTTGGCTGCGACAGGAGGTCGGACTCGCCCGCTCAGGTACTGCGTAATTCGCGGTCTGAGTTCCGCCTCCTGCCGCTGGCGTAACATGGAGGGAGAACTCGATAATTCTCGAACTGTTACATTTCATCCCAGCCGGGGTTCTGAACGAGATTCGGATTACGGATGATGGCGGAGCGGGGAATGGGGCGTAAGTATTTGTAGTCGAGCCATTTTCGGGAACATTCGTATACGAGATAGCCTTCGTTGTCGATGGAGAAACTCTGGTCTTCGCCGCTGTTCTTCACTATAATGGAGGTGCTGCTCCAGGTGTCGGAAATGGAGAATCCGGGGTATGAACATGTTTCATCGCCGACGTAAATTCCACGCCACTTGCGGACGTTGCTGTCCACGAGAAGGCCCTTGCCCCAACGCATGATATCATCCCAGCGGAGAGTCATTTCCAAGCAGAGTTCGATGCCTCTTTCACGTCGGATTTCCAATATCCACTTATCCAGGGTTCCGGCATCATCGAGAAAATATTCACGCATGTATTTATCTGGATATGAAGGAATTACAGACTTCACGCCAGCCCTGTTCCTCAACGGGGCTATAGTCATATTCCAGACAGTTTCGTCCATCTCCCCCATTTCAGCCTTTGCCTCGGCATAATTCAGGAGCACCTCCGCGTATCGGATAATCGGAAGACTGTTCCAACTTTTCTCGGAATTCATCACCCCGTCATTGTCATCGTCGATACACCATTTAATAGGCTGGTAACCCGTCATCGTTATATTCCAGTCAGGGCTGTAAGGGCGCTCTTTTCCTCCGGTAACGCGCTTATAATCAGGGCCGACGACAGTCTGAGCCATACGTTTGTCCCTATTTTCGAACTCTTCGGTATATTTCAGCGTCTTATAATCCGCGCGGTCAGTAAACGGAGTCCCGTCCGTCATCAGATAGGTATCCATAAACTGCTTTATGAGACTGATTCTCGTGCTGGTCGTAGGCGAAAAATAAATCCACGTAGCATCATGACAGACTCCCAAAGCCTTACTGAATTCACGTCCGAAAATCACCTCTTCCGTTTGCAATGAAGCGCTTATGAAAAGCGAACGGTAATCCTTTGCGAGCGTGTACTCCCCTGATTCTATGACCTTTAGGGCTGATTCAGCTGCCGCCTTGAGAAACTTCTCCCCGCCTGTCTGCCAAGGCTCAAGTGTCGAAGGATCGACGCTGTGATATTTCCTGTAAGTCCCCTCGTAAAGGCAGACCCGCGACATAAATGCCAACGCTGTCCACTTGTTTATCAGGACCGAGCCGCGCGTGTATTCCGCTGAGGATGAGCACATTTCACCTGCCGCCTGAAGATCTTCGAGAATTTTGTCCATGACGAATTCCCGGTTATCCCTGGGTTTTGTCAATGCTGCCGTGTCGTCGGTGCTGATGGTCTTCTCATACCATGGAACTGCACCGAAGCGCTTCACCATGCCATAATAAAACCATGCGCGCCAGAAATGTGCAACACCGGTATAATGACGATAAACATCGGCATTGACAATACCCTTACAGCGGGTCATATTATCGAGCATATAATTCACGCGCCGGAGGGACTTCCAGTCGGACTCGCTCCAGCCGGTCTGGTTGTCCGGAGAGAGATTGCTGTCAGCGCGGAGCAGGTCGGAGGCGACAGACATGGCGAAGCAGTCAGCCTTGGCCGAGCCTCGGGTTATGGTGCCAACCGTCGGAATCATGTTCTGGAGGAGTCCGGTGGCGTAAAGTTCGAGGTCTTCTTGCGAATGCCAGAACTCTTCGCTGGAGATTTGGTCGAACGGCGAACGGGTGAGAAACGCGTCACATGAACTGAATATCAGTATGGTAAATATGATGATTATCTTTCGCATAGTATTCAGAATGTGAGGTTTATACCGAATGTATATGTTTTCAGCATCGGGTAGGAGTAGCCGTTGCCGGTCTTTCCGAGACCCGGTGTGAGGGTGTTTTCGAAGTCGGAGTCGCCGCTGGAGATTACTTCCGGGTCGAACATGTCTGTATGTCTGAACATCGGCGACCAGGTGAAGAGGTTTTCACCGGTGAAGTATAGTTTCAGACCGGAGAGGCCTATTCTACGGCACATCGCGAGCGGGAATGTGTAGTCCAATGTCAGGTTTTTCAGCCTGATGTATGAGGCGTCCTGGAGGTAATGGTCGTTCTCCCATGTGAGCGGGCCGTTGTTTCTGTTCGCTGCAAGGGAAACCATTCTGGTCCAATACGGACGCTTGTCCATATTGGTCACAATCCAGTTGTCGGAGGACTTGTCCACTTTCACGCGGTTGTCGCCGGTCTGGCTCTTCATGAGGGCGTTGTAGGCGCGGTTCCATTTCCCCCAAAAGAATCCGGATTCCGTCCATGGATACCAATCGCGTTTTCCCACGCCCTGCCATAGCATGGATAAGCCTATTCCATTCCAGTTCAATGAGATACCGAAGCTGTACTGGAGTCTCGGGGACTGGTTTCCGATAATGGTCAGGTCGCCGTGGTCGGAAAGTGTACGGTTTCCGACAGACATTTTCCCGTCCCCGTCGAGGTCCACGAATTTAAGGTCGCCGGCGTAGGCACGGAACATTTCCCCGTTCTTGAAGAATGAGTAGGACGGGCCTGCTTCGGCTTCTGCATTGGAAGCGTAGATACCGTCTGTCTTGAATCCCCATATCTCTCCGATTTCCATACCTTTATAATATGTAGTGAGATCACCGGTGGCGTTATAATATGACGTCACGTAGCTGCGGCTGTCCCAGAGCATGGCTTTAACGGAGTACGAGAAGCGTTTTCCGGCGAGTCGCATAGAGTCGTGCCAGCCTGCAGAAAGTTCCCAGCCGCTCGTCTTGAGACTGGCATAATTACCTGACGGAGCGGAACTTCCGAGCACATGAGGAAGATCTGGGCCGACGGTATAGAGATCTGTAGTCCTGCGGCGGTAGAGGTCTGCCGTAACGCTGAACTTGTGGGCGAACATGGAAAGGTCCATACCTATGTTGTATGTGGTCACTTTCTCCCATGTCATGTTGTCCGGAACCAGGTTCGGAACGGATGTATAAGGTACGCGCATGCCGTTCAGGACTATGGTGGTGTTCGCCACTGATGAGCTGCCGGTGGCGCGCATTGTTTCGAGATACTGGTATGGGTCAATGTTGGCGTTCCCGAGTGAGCCGACGCTGACACGTAACTTAAGGTTACTTAGGCATTGACCTGAACAAGAGCGAATCCACGGTTCATCCGAGATGCGCCAGCCGGCGGAAACTGACGGGAAGAAGCCCCATTTGGAGCGGGTCGGGAACTTGGAGGAGCCGTCGTAACGGGCGCTGAATTCGGCCATATAGCGGTCTTTCAAGGCGTAATCGACGCGGGTGAAGAAGCCGACGAGGCCCCAGGATTTGCCGCCGGATTCGGTGGAGTAGTAGTCACCGTCCATCAGGGTAAAGCTCGGCTTGGACGGGTAGAGGTTCCCCTGGCGGTAGGTCTTGGAGGTCTTCTGCACGTAGTCTTCCAGGTTCCAGCCGGCCATGATGGAGAGTCTGTTATGGCGTCCGAGTCCGGGGGTGAGAGTGCCGACTACGCTGGTGGATATGTAGTCCGTCTTGTAGGTTTTGTTTTCGAGGGAAGAGCTGGCCTTGTCGGTACCGGAGACGTCTGTTCCGGACCAATAGGTGTATTTGTTTTCCATCTTGTCGCGCACGTGTCTGCCGGCCCGATATGTAAAATCCGCACTGAGTTTCAGGCGATTGCGGATAATGTCTAAGGTCAATGCCGATGTGCTGGAGATGGTCATTTTGCTGTTTTCCTGCCATGATGTGCCTTCTGCGAAGGAGGTGTAGCCAGAGCGTACTGCCGTTTCGGTCCATGTTCCGTCAGGGTTGCGCAAAATGGCGAACGGGTAGGCGTAGAGGTCCAACTGCCTGGTTATCATCTGCTGGTTGTTTACCATAGGCTGATGATAGGTGCTTTTCATGAAGCTGATATTGTTCGACAATGCCATCCAAGGGCGGATTTTCACGCTGCCTTTTGCCCGGAAGTTATAGCGGCGGTATTTCTCGTCTCCTACTTTATATATGCCGTTATGGCCGTAGTATCTTCCTGACACATACCAGTTTGCGTCTTTCTTTCCGCTCTGCACTGTAACAGAGTGGGAGGTGGCTATATTGGTCTCTCGGTAGATTTCGGAGAGCCAGTTCGTCTGGCCGTAGTAGGCGTAGTTTCCGTCCGGGTTCACTTCGCATGTGGTCATGTCGCCGACGCTCTTTTTCCGTTTCAGTTCGGAGAACCACTTGTCGGAGTATGGCATGTAGTTGTTGAATTTGGACGGAACCATGGCTGCCGGGGAGGAATTCATGTATGATTCCCGCCAGGCTTCCACCCATTCGACAGGGTCGGTAACGACGTTGTCTTCCCACTGGATGGTCCGGCCGATGAGTGATACAGAACCGTCGTAAGTCACTGTGGTCTTGCCCATTTCCGGGTTTCGTGTGGTGATGAGAATTACGCCGAAAGCGCCTCTTGCTCCATAGACGGCGGCTGAGGCTGCGTCTTTCAATACTGTTATGGAAGCGATGTCTTCAGGGTTGAGCGCGGTCATGTCGCCTTCCGCACCGTCGATGAGGACGAGGACTTCACCGCCTTGGCCGAGGGTATTGGATCTCTGCCCGTCAGTCACGCGGGCGTTGAAGCTGTTGTCAACGCCTCTGATGGTGATTTTTCCGGAGTGTGTGAGTTTTCCGTCGGTCTGTATGATGTTCAGTCCGGGAATCATTCCCTGCAGGGAGCGGACTACGTTCACGTTCGGTCTGTTGGCGATCTGGTCTCTGGAAAGTGTTTCGATAGAGCCTAAGATGTCGCGTTTTTTAGAGGTGCCGTAGCCGATTACAACTACTTCATCCATAGAGTATTGCTGTTCGTTCAGGACGACGTCGATATGGTTTTTGGTGCCTGCCGGTTCGGTGGTTCCTGCGAATCCGACGAAAGAGTACCGGATGATGTCGTTTGCCGCCGCCGGAAGTTCGTAGTGGCCGTCATAGTCGGTGAATGTGCCGATGTCGGTGCCGCTGATGTAGACGCTGACGCCTGCGAGGGGCTGCCCGTCCGCGTCGCGTACGGTTCCGCTGACCAGGTGTTTTATTTTTGTCAATGCCGGTGTGTCAGGGGCCATTTTCTGGAGTATGACTACGTCGTTTACTACGTTGAAGGTTATGCCGGCTGGGGTGAAGATCTCTTCGAGGAGTCGTTCCACGGGGACGCGTTTCAGGTTTATGTTGGACGCGGGCATGTGGTGGGATGAAATGGAGTTGTCGTATGAAAACACGATTCCGACCTGACGTGTTATGGCGTCGGTGACGTAGCGAAGTGTGGTGTCTTTATAGGAGATCCTTATGTCATATCGCTGTTTATCAGGTTGTTTTCCGGCGTGTGCGTCGACATGGAGAAAGCACATGGTTATCAGCGCGATAATGAACAACAGGATTCGCTTGTCGATTTTCCGTTTCATATCTTGCAAAGAAACATATTTTTCGCGAAAAATCCCAGAGGTCGCGGCTGGAAGATTTGGTTACGGCAGCCAGGCGGCGGAAGGGATTCCTATGTTCAGTTTTTGCATTTGGTTCCAGGAAAACGTTTTAAGTTGCCCCAATGCTTCACGAAAATGCATTTTGTTCTGAGAAAACGTTTTAGGTGGAACCAAATGTATAATTAACGTGGTGGCGGCCGGAGGTCAGACTCGACCGCTCAGGTACTGCGTAATTCGCGGTCTGAGTTCCGCCTCCTGCCGCTGACGAAACGGGGATATGGTCGGGCAAAACACGTTACAATATTATTTCAGACAACCTGGCAGGATGATTCTCGTTGATTTTTATCGTAACCAACTGATAGCTTGGTATTTATAGCACTACAGGGCGAGAAATCATCTGCCAGGTTGTAGGTTTTTTCATAGGACTTGGCAGGTGGTATTTATCACAACTCGCTGATAGTCAGCAAAATCACTCATTGACAGCCTGCCAGGTAGTCCAAAATTGGCGTGGCCAGGTTATCCGAGATGAACGTGGTCGCGGCTGGAGGTCAGACTCGACCGCTCAGGTACTGCGTAATTCGCGGTCTGAGTTCCGACTCCTGCCGCTGGCGTAACAGGGATTCGAGACACATAATCGCTACGCAAGCCGGTCGGCGGCATGGCCTGCAGAGCGAATTGCGAAGCACCTGAGCGAACAGGCCCTTGCCGACGCCGGCAGCCATGATAATACCGCCAGGGTGTATTGACGCAAAAAGGCTGACCAAAATGGCCAGCCTTGAAAGAAGTCAGTAGTATTTAGAAGCGCTAAAGTGTTTTTAACCAATCGACTACGGCTGCTTGCCACTCGTCGTGATACTTAAACTTCTTGCTCATGCCCCAGCCATGTCCGCCGGAAGGGAAGATATGCAATGATGACTTGATGCCGTATTCTTTCAGTTTGGCGTAGAAGATCGCACTGTTCTCGGCTGGAACTATCTTGTCATCGTCACTGTGGAAAAGCAGTGTCGGAGGGGTCGTCGTATCGATGCGTTTCTCGAGGGAGTAGTCCTGACTCGCTCTGGTCGCAGCAGCCTCCTTACCCATCAGTTCGTTGAATGTGCCTGCATGACGTTTATCCAGGTCGGCTGAAATAACAGGATAGAAAAGGATCATGAAATCAGGTTTCACCTTGGATATAGTGCCCACTGTTCCCGCAAGATAGCCGCCGGCAGAGGTTCCTGCGACGCCGACTTTGTGAGGGTCGATTCCAAGTTCCTTCGACATGGACCTCATCACACGCAACGCCTCGTCGGCATCGTTGCCCGGAACTTCAGGGTGACCATTCGGAAGACGATATTTCACTACAGCTGCTGTGACGCCGATGGATGCAAACCACTTGGCCTCGTTATGTCCGTTGCCCATGGACAGGTTCGCATAGCCGCCACCAGGGAAGAACAGAATCGCCTGACCTGTAGCGTTTTCGCCGGCCTTGTAGATCCACATTTCAGCAGAACTGGTGTTCTTCACCTGACCGGGCTTGGTTTCCACCTCAGGAGTTGTGATACCGTTGGATGTCGGCGCAGAAGAATTATCCCAGAGGACAATGTGATAGTCCTGCGCGTAAAGAGCTGCGGCTGACAATGCCGCTGCCACTGTGATTAGTATTCGTTTCATTATCAATAATGTTATTAAGTCCATATCATGCCGGCGGTCAGCGCCCGCCAGCTCAAGTGCTTCGCAATTCACTCCCTGGGCACAGCCGACTGGCGGCGATCAGTGCCAGTTGGTTGGTATCCTCGAAAGTAGCGCCGCCCGTGGCACGTATGCCGTCGAAAGGTTCGCTGGCGCTCATCCTTCCCACTTCGTGGGCCCCTTCTCACAAGGCCACGGACGGCCATGCCTTTCGATCGGCACACGTGCCACGGGCTCTTTGCTCCACGGATATCTCATGCAAACAAAATGGTGTAAAAAATGGCACTTTTTTACACCGTTTATTTCATTTTATTCAGTTGGTGTAAAAAAAGGCACTTTTTTACACCAAATTCGCGACTCAGCCAATGCACCACCGTGCTACAATCCATGTTACGCAAGCGTCCACGAGGCGGAATTCAAGACGCGAATTGCGGAGCACCGGAGCGGATGAGTCCGACCTCTTGACGCAGTCATGTCAACTATCATATGTCGCCACCGGACGCAGTATATCCACGTGGCGCAAGCGGCGGGAGGCGGAACTCAGGACGCGACTTGCGGAGCACCGGAGCGGATGAGTCCGACCTCTTGACGCAGTCATGTCAACTGTCATATGTCGCCACCGGACGCAGTATATCCACGTGGCGCAAGCGGCGGGAAGCGGAACTCAGGACGCGACTTGCGGAGCACCGGAGCGGATGAGTCCGGCCTACAGACGCGGCCATGTCGATTGTCAGCGCCCGCTCGCGCAGGTCACCTTTTCACCGATGAGGGAGGTTATGATCTGGAGCACCTCATCTATCGTGTTGGAATGACGATAATTAAAGGTGTAGCGCCTTGTCGTGTCAGCCGCTTCGCAACTGAGCCGAACGTGATACTCCGACTCCACCTCTCTAAGAATATCATCGATAGACGCATTCGGGAGAGTAACCAAATCATACTCCATGCTCACCTTCCTGGACGCATCCACATTTTTCAACTCGAACTTACCATTTCTGTAGATGGCAGACTGCCCCGGAAGAAGCATCGCCCTATCACCGGACTTATTCTCCACACGAACAGAGCCTCGCTCCAGAACCACCTCAGTACCAAGCGAATCCGCATCGATACAGAAAGCCGTTCCAAGCACACGCACACTGATGTCATTCCATGCGGACACCGTAAAAGGCGCCTTCGCATTATGAGTCACCTCGAAATACGCCGACCCGTCCAGTTTCACACGCCTTGCCCTACGGCCATATTTACGAGCCACGGAAAGTTCCGCGCCTGGCTTCAGCCAAACTCGGGAGCTATCCTCCAACACCTGACAAACCACGCGATCACCGGCATTGACATAAACCTCAGGGAAAGCATTGACCCAACCCTTGCCGGCGAAAGCCAGTCCGACGAGCAGGAGGATCGCGGCGGCAGCTGAGCAGAGGCGGCGCATCAGAAGGGCGGTTTTTTTGCGGGCGATTTTCTCGCTCACACCGCGCATGAAGGCGTCGGCATCCATCACGGCACAGCCCTCGCTTCGGGTGGCGTTCATGATGTTTTTCAGCTCGAAAAGTTCTTTCCGATGTTCATCGGATTCCTGAAGCCACGCGTAAATCAGCTCGTTTTCAGCTTCGTCGGTCTTTCCTATAATGTATTTGTATAATAATTTCTCTTCCATCTTCTTGCAATCATCTGTCTATTAAACAATCTAACCGACGTTAGTACCTAATACCACGAGCGCTATCAGCAAAAGTTCGTCCTTCGGGAGCATCTTTCGGAGCTGTTTCAATGCCGAATAGACGTGGTTCTCGACGGTGCTGAGTGAGATGCCGAGCTGTTCGCTGATTTCTTTTTGCGGCATGCCGTCGATGTAACACATGCGGAAGACTTCCTGGCATTTGTCGGAGAGTCTGCTGACGCACGCTTCGATTTCATGGGACATGTCCTCGGAATACATCCGGCCGATTACAGGATTGTTGTCCGGATCGGCATAACTGTGGAGCATGCTTTCGATACGCGCCTTGTAAGACGCTTCATATTTTTGTGCGTAGTTATGTGATTTGGAATAGTTTACAGCCTGATTGAAAACCGAGCGCAGGAGGTAGCCGTAGATGGGTCTCGAAGGATCCAGCCTGTCGCGCTTCAGCCACACATTGGCAAGGACCTCCTGCACGATATCGTACGACCAGGCCCCGTTCAGGAATAATCCGGCATATCGCACCAACTGCGCGTAATAGAGCCGGCACATCTGGTCGAAGGCCTTTCTGTCGCCTGACCGGATGGCTGTCACAAGTTGTTCGTTGTCCATGTCAATGTCGTTTTAATCTAAGTTCTATAATCGAAAAAAGTTCTGACGGGATAGAATTTCCGCCAGAACAATATGACAATCTGCGTTTGGAAGCAATTATTTCTTAGCTTCAGTAGATCCGCCCTCTATCATTTCAGGCTTGAGCACTGACTCGGCCGCAGGTTTGCCCTGAATCATGCCGATAAGGGTATCCACAGATTTCTCACCGAGTTCCTTGAGAGGCTGTACGATGTGTGTGACAGTGGTAGAGTACAACTGATAGATGTCACTGACGTCGAATCCGATGACAGCGATATCCTCTGGCGTCTTGAGACCGAGGTCACGCATGGTCATGAGCACAAGGGCTGACAGTGAGTAAGTAGGAAGAAACAAGGCGTTGACTCCTCTGGAAATGGCATCCTTGATGATAGCAGGAACTTCCTCATTTGCAGTAGCATATGAAGTATAATGAACGTTGGACTCCAATCCATGGGCTGCCATGGCGTCCTTGTATCCTTTCTCACGCTGCTGAAGGCTGGAGATTCCGAGTGAGTATGAAATCATCTCCACGTTTTTGTAACCGTTCTTGAGGAACAGTTCAGTAGCCATCTTGCCGGCCTCCTGGTCATCGAGAAGGACTTTGCCGACATTCTCCATGTCTTCGATATCTCTATCGAGAAGCACTACAGGAACACCTGCATCAGTAGCCTTGCGGATAGCGGCCTCGCCACCTGTACAAGGGGCTACGATCACGCCGTCGATATTGTGTGCAAGGACTGCATCCATCACACTCTCAAGTCTTTCCGCACTTTCATCAGAGCTTGCGAAAAGAACAGTATAGCCATAACTCTTCGCCTTATCCTCGATACATCTGGAGATACCTGCGAAGAATTTATTTGAGATATCATTTGGGATCACTGCAATAGAGTTCGACCGACCGCTTCTCAGCGATGCTGCAGCGAAATTTCTTCTATATCCAAGCCTCTGTGCCACCTGCAGCACACGTTTCGCAGTGTCTACATTTACAGGGCAATCAAGATTTCCATCTTTGTCTCTTTTTGCATTCATTACGAAAGAAACAAGCGTAACAGAAACCTTGGCTTCACGAGCTACATCGCGGATAGTAATTCTTTTCATAACTAAAACACCTTCAAATTAAAACGTTCTGATCTAAATCATCGTGCAATTTAACGTTTTTTCTATAAAATACCAAAGGTTTGTAATATTATCACATCGATTTATTGATAATAGTTGTAATTTCGAAACAAAACTGGTACTTTTGTCCCGTAACATACAACTTATCTCATATGAAAGCTCTTGTTATAGAAGACGAAACAATCGCAAGAAATCTTCTTGTGTCTGCCATCGAGAAATTATTTCCTGATATTGAGATCATTAAAACCGCAAGCAGCGTCACTGAGAGTATCAATTTTCTAAATCAAAGCACGCCTCAACCAGACATAATCTTCATGGATGTCATCCTCTCTGACGGAACATGTTTCGACATATTTCGCAATACCACCATCAAAAGCCACGTTATAGTTACTACCGCATACGACAAATACGCAATAGATGCATTTGAGAAAAATTGCATAGATTATCTACTAAAACCAATAAAAGAAGATAATCTCAAACGAGCAGTGGAAAGATGCCGCAAGGATAATCTTAAACAACACACTATTCAAAAACTCCTCGAAACAGATATTATTGAAGGGAGAAATTACCAAGAATCGATTATTATACACACAAATAGTCGAGTCTGCTCCTTAAAAGTGGAAGATATAGCATATTTCTTCTCAGAAAACAAAGATAGTTTTGCCGTGAGTAAACTCGGAGAAAAAATTTGTTTCAGCGAAACACTGGACTTTATTATGTCTTCTGTAAACCCGAACAAATTTTTCCGAGCCTCCAGAGGGTTAATAATATCTAAAGACGTCGTGAATTGCATAACAAAGTCCTTGAATGGGCAACTTCATCTAAGCATCAGCCACCCACTCAAGGACGAAAACAATATTTACTGCAAACTAATTGTATCCAGAGCCAGAGCTAAAAACTTCCTCTCTTGGATCAGCAATTAGTATCTTTTATATTCCACAATCAACGCAGTATTTGCCGGCACAACAGTGGCATCGGAAATTTCTATCTCACCACCAGTAAGAACATTAACACCTCCTCTGAGGCCTGATGTCATTTCAGAGAACCGAGACCAAGTCACATTGGCGTTTTTGTCTGAATTATTCAAGAAAACGAATACTAAATCCGTATCATTATACCTGAAGTACGCATAAGTATTATCCTCAGGAATAAAATGCATCGTCTTACCGGTGTGGATCACATCCTTTCCTTTACGCCAGGTCAATAAGGTTTTTACATATTCATGTAAATCTGCCGCGCCAGCCCATTGTGCAGATTTCGCAGCTTCCTTGCGGCCCCCTTCACTAAACAAATCTATAGAATCACCCTCCCATCCTCCGGGGAAGTCCATTCTAAGCCGACCATCATCTCGACGAGAGGTCCCTATAGTAAACATCAATTCATCCCCATAGAACATCTGTGGCATTCCCCTCATAGTCGCAAGCATAGCAAAGGCCAATTTCATCTTATCATAACTACCGCCGAAAACATCTCCGATACGTGCAGTGTCATGATTTGACCAGAAAAGCAACACTTTATTCAAGTCCGAATACTGGAAATCTCTTGCTATCGTACTATAAACAGACTTCATGTCTCCTTGCTTCCGTCTGCCTTCCCTCTCACTAACCGCATTTACCTCCGACGCGAGAGGAAGATGAAGGGCGCCATTCACTGCATCCCTCAACGGAAAATCCATAACCGAAGGAAGTTCCGACTCGAAGCCATCCGGATTCAAATGACCTTTCTGCCAATAAGCGACCATATCCGGATTTGAATTCCAATTCTCGCCTACAATGTTGAACCATGGGTACTCATCTGTCACAGCCTTACACCATGCAGCCATAGGAAGCTTCTCATTATAGAAGTATGTATCTACTCTGAATCCATCCAATCCGGAATACTCAATCCACCATATGGCCCACTGCTGAAAATATTTAAGCAAATATGGATTATCCAGATTCATATCAGGCATTCCCCTCGAAAACCAGCCATCTTCCATAATTTTTTTATCTGATGATGAAGCATGCGGATCGAGAGCAAGAGAATACATATGATTAGAGTTAAAATATGGCTCATTCATATGAATCCAATCCGTAAATGGCATATCCTTCATCCACCAATGCTCCGTTCCACAATGATTCGTCACTACATCCATTATTATCTTTAGCCCCTTCTCGTGAGCTTTGGAAACCATTTCACGATATAACGCATTGTTCCCAAAACGAGAATCTATGTTATAATAATCCGAGCAAGCATATCCATGATACGACCCGCGTCTTGCATTATCTTCCAAAAGAGGAGTGGACCAAATAGCAGTAGCTCCAAGGTCTGCAATATAATCAAGATGATTTATAATACCTTGAATATCACCACCATGTCTTCCCATAGGAGATTCCCTACGTGCACTTTCCTCCGTATTTTCCGTAGAATCATTTGAAGGGTCTCCATTGGAAAACCTATCAGGAACAATCAAATAAATCACGTCTTTGGATGAAAAGCTTTCCCTGGATTCTGTCCTTTTGGTTCCAAATTCATACGCATAGTAGAATTTCTTTTTCCCGCGTGTAAAAATCAAGTCATATACTCCAGCTTTGGCAGACTTATCCACAGCGACATCAATAAAAATAAAATTCGGATTGTCCGCCTTATGCACTTTATCTATCTTGAGTCCCTTACCTTCCAATTCCACTTCACACTCACTAATATTTGGTCCCTGAACCATAATTTGAAGGGAGGTATTCATCCCTATCCACCAACATGGCGGTTCCACCCTGGTTATCTGCGACTCATCAGCGGGTTTGACCTTGGCAGTCGAAACAAGACAAACGACTAAAGCGACAAGTGTTGTAATTATCTTATTCATGCAATTCGGTTTTTTAATAAACAACAGTTACTTCAATTTCCCTATCAGCAGGCATTGACCCGAGCAAGACCGTAGCTTCCTGAGCATCAGCATCATAAAGAAACTCAGACTCTATTCCAGAGACCTCAACCGAAGAAGGCTTCTTGTCCAGGCCTCCGAACAATAAGGTCCAGTTCCGGTTCGGGTCAATGCCTTTGTACTTGCCCTCACGCGCAAAGATTGTCACCGAGCAAGATTTCGATGTGGAAGTTTTAGCAATTTTTGTAGTAGCGTATTCACTATCATAGGCTTGGCTCTCTTCATCATCCTCATAATGAGTGTAACTACTCTTCCCATATCCAGGAGCGACAAATAGACGCAATTCATTGCTTTTGTCTTGGAGGTTCTGGATCCCCTGTCTCGCCATTGGCAAAATCGAACCTGCTCGGACAAACCATGCGTTTTCCCCAATCGAATAACCGATAGTATAAACTTGCCCACCTTTCAATAGTTTCTTATGGGCCATATCATACCACCATCCATCGGGAAGCCATACTTTACGCTCTGCAAGACCTGTCTCTTTATCTATTGGCGTACAGATAGTTGCTGCGAGTATATTGTCGCCAAACATATATTGTTCTTTATATGAATATGCTTCATCATCCTCGGGATAAGAATAATACATCGGACGACAGATAGAGACACCTGTATCATAGGCCTGACGGGCCGCATCATAGATGTAAGGAGTAAGAGAATACCTGAGTTCAAGTGCCTGCTTCATATATTCAAAGTGGTCCGGAAACATCCAGAAACGCCTTTCTATGATTTCCGAACTTGTACAATGCGTCTTGAACAAGGGCGAAAAGACTCCATATTGAAGCCATCTGGTATAGAGTTCAGGGTCCGTCGGATCATTCGTTCTTTGCATATGACCACCGAAGTCATGTCCCCAATACCCATAACCCACATTTGACGCTGTAGCTGTGAAATATGGCAGATATGCCAATACTGACCACAATATGTGGGTATCTCCAGAAAAGCCGATCTGATATCTATGACTGCCTAAACCTCCCCATCTGTGATAAGTCATCGGACGCGGCGCCTCTGAAGCAGGAAGATCTCTGTGCATCCTGACTTTATCATTAAAAAATGTATAATTAAGCCAAAATGTATTACTCAGGCCATCAAGATATTTACTTTGTTTCCATTGCTGCCAATCAAGCCACCAGAAGTCAACGCCTTGTTTTTCAAGAGGGTGAATAACTGTCTGAAAATAGGCATTGGCCCAACTTTTCTGGCTCATTCTGAACGGGACAGGGGCATGGTATCCGGCCTTAGCCGTTTTGCCGCCCAAAAGAGATTCTCCTCCCTTATAAACGTAGCCTTCGGGGCCATCATATTCTGTATTACGAGAAAGATAATCTTCTACAAAAGCAGAATACGAGTCCTCACGCGGACTGATACCGGATGCAGGATGAAGATTTAAGGATGTCTTAATCTTCATACTATGCAATTCATTAAGAAAGCCCTCAGGATCCGCAAAAAGATCTCTGTTCCAACTATATCCAGTCCAGCCGATTCCTTGTCCAAACTCATCCTTGCGATATTTCCTTGCGCTCCTTTGCCACGTTTCATGCCAGTCCATGTCAATGACCATTATATCGATAGGAAGTTTTCTAGTCCTGAATTCAGAAGCAAGTTCCAAAAATTCCTCATCCGAATAAGCCTTAAAACGGCTCCACCAATATCCGAAGACGTACTTCGGCGGCATAGGAATCTTGCCTGCTATCTTGGTAAAATCACAAAGTGCCGACTTATAATCATGACCATAGGCAAATAAATATAAATCCTGGGCGTTCTTATCAGGTCTCTCATAAACCCATTCCCCCCAATCCGAAGAATCTTTTTCGAAAATATGTCTGCCGCTTTCATCCACTACTGCCCAGCCATCTCGGGAAATAATTCCCTTTTCCATCGGATCGTTGTTGTTTATCCTGTCCGCTCCTTGGCAACCATCCAGTGTCCTTGCAGTTCCCATAAGATTCCCGGAATCATCTGATCCAAGATTCCACTCAATGGTTTTGCCTTTCATTTTGAATGAAACTGAAAGATTGTTTTCATCAAACCTGTCAGATCCTTTGTAAACCAGAACTATAGAAGATGTACGTATCGTCAGATTATCTCCACGGCGAGACACTTTATATTCAGGGACCGGAAGGCATCTGTTTACTACGGCGAGAGTTGCATGATCCTCAAACTTTCGGTCTTCAGCCCATTCCATACGGATAAGACGATCCGTAAGTATGGTAAATCTCGCATTGCCGGAAATCACTTGCGCCCGAGAATCGGCTATCGGATTATTGTCCGCAGCCATCGACCAAGCCATAGTCAGAAAAAATGCAGATATAACTATTTTAAACAATTTCATATATTTTCAATTATTTTCCTAACTCGAGAACGTATGCCGCACGGGCCGGAATGATTATAGGTTTGGTCAGATCAATGTCGACTTCCGTAACAACATCACGGCCTTTAGTATTATTGCCTATAACCTCCGAAAAGCGAGTCTCATCAAGGACCCTTATAGTATCACTGCCATTTAGAATAACCAAGACTGTATCTTTACCATCAGTGCGTGCATACACATAGCATTTAGAGATATTATCTGGGGTATAATGAATTAGTTTTCCCGCCTTTACAGCATTTGAAGAACGTCTCCAATTAAGAAGTTTACTCATATAGCTCCAACATTCGTTCTGATACTCCGAACGACCTGCCGGAGTAAAGGCATTGACCTTATCCTCTTTCCAGCCTCCTGGAAAATCAGCTCTCAGGGACTTCGGACCGGCCATAGCGATTTCGGTTCCATAGTATATCTGCGGAATGCCCCTGGTTGTAAGTAAAAAGGCTGCACCCTGCTTGAATTTCCAGATAGGATCCCCTTCATCCATAAATCTGGCAATATCATGATTATCCAGAAAGACCAGAACATTATCCGGATCAGGAATCAAAAAGTCTTGAGTAAGGCACTCGTAAATCTTAAAGAGGCCTGCTTCTGAGCCCTCTGAAGTATTACTCTCCTTCAAGAATTCACGTTTCGCCGTAAATGTCAAATCGAAGTCCATAACTGTTTTCAGGTGAGAGTCAGAATCATTGACAGATGAGTTTCTCTGCCACCATCCTGCAGCTGAATTACGTGGATACCATCCCTCGCCTACGATGTTGAAATCCGGATATTCGGTTTCGATTTCCCGGCACCATTCTGTCATAAAGTCATAGTCTGCATATGGGTATGTATCCATACGAATACCATCTATTCTGGAATATTCTATCCACCAAATACTATTCTGTATCAGATATTTGCCCAAATGCCTGTTCCTTTGGTTCAAATCAGGCATACCTGCAGTGAACCATCCGTCCACAAGAATATCTTTTTCACTGTCCGGCGCATGCGGATCCATGAGAACCCATTTATAATGAGTCGTATTTACAAGGGTGCCAGGGGCCTTGACACTATGTGCAATTATCTTATCCTTCTCTTCTTGCGGCAATGATTCAAATTCTTCTATCGAAGATGGAAGATTAATTTGATTTCGACGTCCCCACCCAGACTGCTGGTTATTTCTCGGATTACGCATTCTTTCCGAAGCTTGTTCTGCATACCAATTCTGATTAAACCAATCTGATGAAGGAATATCTTCTATCCACCAGTGATTAATTCCAGAATGATTGAATATCATATCCATAACCACCTTTATGCCTTTACTATGGGCAATATCGATCATAGAGCAGTATTCTTCATTCGAGCCCAATCTCGGATCTACCATATAGTAGTCGGAAATCGCATAACCATGTGACTGACCTCCTTTGTTAAACTGCACAGGATTTAGCCACACGGCAGTCACTCCTAGGCTGTCGATATAATCCAGATGATCAATAATCCCCTGAATATCACCGCCATGCCGTCCTCCACCATTACGATCTACGGCATATCCATCAAGCACATCGTTATCAGGATTACCATTAGAAAATCTATCAGGCATTATCAGGTAAAGTACATCCGCTGAAGAGAATCCCATCGCCCCGGGTTTCGCATTTCGGCTTCTAAGTTCAAGTTTCCTGGAGAGTACCTTACGATCTTTCCGAAATTCAAAACTGAGCTCCCCCGGCTCAGCACTTTCTGAAATATTCAAATAAACAACCAGATAATTGGGATTATCCAGTCGGCATATTTCTTTCACACTAACTCCAGGATACGACTTCATACTAAATTTAGAGGAGGCCAAGTCTTCTCCATGGAACATCACCTGTAATTCCGTGTTTTTCATACCTGTATACCAGAACGGGGGTTCCATCCTGTCGATGGAAAAAGCCCCCAATCTGATACAAGCCACAAGTATAGTAAACCAAACAAGTACTGTTTTTCTCATTTTATTGATAATTAGGATTTTGGACAAGTCCGGCATTAGCAGTAAGCGCTCTCTCCGGTACAGGGTACCATTCATACTTTCTGTCTCGCTTTGCAGGAAGGTCATATCCAACCTCCGTTGTACGACCGAAAAACCACCATTGGCCCTGAGTAAACTTATCGAAACGGCGCAAATCCGTACGTCTCCTATGACCTTCATCATAAAACTCAAGTCCCCATTCACTTAACATACGATCCATATCGAAAGCATCAGAGAAACCACGAGGAGCCTGATCTTTGGCACCTACCAGTGTCCTTCCATTTACGACCGAACCGTTTTCCCAATCATTTGCAGAGAAATAACGTTTACGCACACTATTTACGAGGTCTTTCGCCTCAGATGAATTACCCTCCCGGAGAAGACATTCAGCATAAGTGTAAACCACCTCGGCAAGACGGAATTCCACCACATCTGCATCTGCCATGGTCTTTCCTGTAGATATCGGATAATACGGGTACTTTACTGAACGAAGTCCACTGTTGCTTTCACCCCAACGAGGATTTTCCACAACCTGAAGAGGGTGATTTCCTTTACCCCTAAAATTGCCTATCTGGTCGACATAGACATTAAGCATACCTGCACGATCCGCATCGCCCTTTTGAGGTTCTCCCTTACCATAGTTATCCCTGATAACGCCATCCATGAACAATCCTCCCCAGTCTGTAAGATCACCACTAACATCAGAATTGTTGTATGGTGCTACAAGACGGATATCTCGAGGATCAAAGCGCTCGCGAACAGCTCCGAGTTTATCTCCGTATGGCGCATCCAAGAAACATTTGGCTTTTTCCTTGTCATATCTTTCCGCGATAACAGTAGATTCATATCTTTCAGTTATCTTCTTGATAGTTCCATCAGCACGCCATGTAGTATCATATCCGACAACGACGTTCTTCACACACTGTGAATAAAAATCGCTACTATTGTCAAACGAAGGAGTCACCGCACAGCAATTCCAGCCGGAATGAACTGATTCCGTGTTGAAATAATTCGCATACACGTAGTTCATAAATGGGCCGTTGCGCATATTCGTGGACTTGGTATTATATACCCTATCTGAACAAAACGCAAATATTATTTCAGGACATTGGGTGTCATTATCCGCAGAGTAAATGGACTGATATTTAGGAGCTATGCTGTAAGTTCCGAACTTTCCGTCAAGAATGTCCTTAGCCAATAGTTTACATTCATCGAACCGCTTCTCTCCAGTGAAAATTTCAGAATTCAACAGAATACGCATTTTTATCATGCGGTTCATGGCTTGATTGCATCGGTTCACAGAACCATTGACAGGAAGACTTGCATAGGTCTCATCAAGTTCATTTATCATCCATGTGCAGATTTTGCGACATCCTTCCTCAAAAGTAGAGCCTTTCATCGCTGATTCCGGCAATATTGATGTGTCCGTACTAGTCGTCAGAGGAATAGTCCCGCCAAAAACTTCAAAGACATTATAATAACAGTAAACCCTGAATGTCCTGACTTCTGCCATGTATTGGTCAAATTTTTCCTTGGTGATTCCAAGTCCTGTATGTCCAACAGTCTCCAGATCAGCTATAAAGTTATTGCACAAGCCGATTGCAGACCAGCCTTTATTCCATATCTGATTAACATAGTTGGACATAGGAGTCCACGTATGAGTAGAGAGAACGAACTTATCTGCACCATCCCATCCCCAGCTTCCGCCATTCCAGGATCGCCATGAAATCTGATCTGCAGACAACTCTTGAGCATACCAATAGTGTTCTGACAAGTCCCCCTGTTCCTGGGCATAAATATTAGACATTACTTGTTTGACAGCCGTCTCATTCTTGAGATATGTCGAAGCAGAAAGCAATGTATATGGACGCTCTTCCATATCGAAACATCCTGACAGAATCAAACCTGCCGCCAACATGGAGAGTCCCTTCACGAGTATATTCTTATTCATAGTATTCATATTTAGAATCTGGCTGATACGCCCAATGTAATAGTAGAAGTATAAAGGTTCGAAGAACTTGCAATACCTGGAGTAAGACCGACAGATGAAACTGTAGACGGATCCACTCCTGAAAATCCTGTCAATGTAAACAAGTTTGTAGCAGCCACATAAATATTCACAGCATCGAAGCCAAGTTTGTTTTGTTTAAACTTGAAATCACGACCTATGGAGACTTTTTCCAATTTGAACCAATCTCCTTTTTCAAGGTAAAAAGAGTTCAAATAATCATTGTCTGCCGTAAGATGCGGATATTTGGAATATGCGGTTTTAAGCAAGTTATCCTGAGTACATCCAGGAAGTCCATATGTCTGAAGTTGCGAGTTCCAGATATCCATTCCTGCAAGACCTCTTCCGTTAACTGTAAGATTCCACTGCTTGTATTTAAGTGTAAAATACAATGAGAAACTATGTTTTGGCAAAGTATTTCCTATTATAACTTTATCATCATCAACGCAACTTGTCTTAGATCCTGTACCGCCATCAGCCTTATGATGAAGGAGCTGTCCCTCTTCATTGTACCCCGCATATTTATAACCTCTTAGGGATCCTATTCTAGATCCTTCTTCCAAACGGAATCTATATTCACTACTTCCACGAGTTTCTATGCCTCCCAAATCGATATACGAAGCGGCATAAACATCATTTCCAATACTCTTGAGGAATGCATCACTATATGAATATGTTCCACCGACAGAGTAACTCCAGTTCTTATTTATGCTGTCACTCCAGTTCAATGCGACCTCAACGCCTCTGTTTTGTGTAGAGCCCAAGTTAAGCTGGATAGTAGAATATACATACGGAGGCTGTGGAGCCGCATAAGTATAAAGAAGGTCTTCAGAACGTCTGTCGAAGTATTCAATAGATCCAGTAAGCCTTCTTCCAAGAAGTTCAAAATCCACACCGTAGTCATATACAACAGCTGTTTCCCATCCAAGGTTAGGATTGGCATTTCTGGTAATGCCGTATCCTCCAACCCATTCGCCATCCATAAAGTAGTTTGTCCCTTTAGAACTATATGTTGCGAGTGAAGCATAATCATCTCCGGCGTTTCTTCCTGTCACACCATATGAAGCACGTATACGAAGCTCATCAAGCCAAGTACGTGTATTTTTCATAAATCTCATATTGGAGATGTTCCAAGCTGCCGAAACCGCAGGGAAATAACCGTACTTCTTATTCTGTCCAAACTTGGAACTGCCTTCATATCTCAATGATGCTGTTGCAGTTATCAAATCATTCCAAGAATACGTTACTCGACCGAATACACCTGCCAGTTTATTGAACACCTTACTTGAACCCATAGACGCAAGGCCCTTGTTCAAATATGTACCGGAACCGATATTATACCACAAGAACTGATCATACTGAAAATCTTTGTTATTCATATTATGACTCTGACCATCATACTGCGTATATGAATATCCGGCAACTGCCTTAAGATTATGTTTGCCGATACTGAGATTATAGTTCGCCATCCACTCAAAGTTAAGATTCAGACTATGACCGGCCGAAATGGATGCAGAACCTTTGTACTCGTTCCACATCTGACACACCTGCATTGAGGAAGGCGTATAACTGTAACTGTAATTATTATCATAACCAACAGATACTGTTGCGTTTGTGGTGACCAGATGGTTCGAATTCTTGAAGATATATGCTTTTAAGTCTTCCTGCAAATTCAGAGCAACATAATGGTCCTTATTGGTAGGCAACTGATTATTCTCCACAGAGTTGGTAGCTCCAGTAGCATGTGTTGGCCAGAAATATCCTGTAGGGGTATTTTCATCATATACAGGACGAGTAGGATTCATAAACCATGCTCCTGTCAGATTAGCATCATTTCCATGATTAAGTCTTGCACGAACATTAGCATTCGTACTCAATTCCAATATATCACCAAGAAATTTCTGATTCATAGCAAAGCGGAGTCGGTATATCTCAGTTTCTTTACTTTTATACAGTCTATTTCTCTTAGTATAGTTAAGTGAAAGGCTATAATTGCTTTTAGATGTAGATCCGGCAAATGTTATATGCTGGTTTAAATCATATGCAGGCTTGCCATTCTTAAGCGCTTTCCAATAAGCTTTATCTTCTCTTGCACCATAATCAGTCTTATTTCTTCCTGTTTCCTGATTCATAACAAGCCAATCTTCCAGGCCATATACTTCGGGCATTTTATGAAGCGCCTGAACAGAGAAATAACTGTCATATGTAACTCTCACTTTTCCAGACGCTCCTGCACCTTTTTTCGTGGTAATCAAAATAACACCATTTGCGCCGCGAGTTCCATAAATAGCTGCGGAAGCACCATCTTTCAATACTGAAATCGACTCAATATCTTGTGTCGACACATCATTCAAGGATGCTCCTACAACGCCATCGATAACTACCAACGGGGTGTTTCCACCATTGAGAGACGTAGCTCCTCGAATCTGAAAAGAAGAACTCGAGCCATCTGCAGACACATCAATATTCAATCCTGCAACTTTTCCTACAAGAAGTTGCATAGGATCTCCAGCTGCGGCTTTATTGAAATTATCAGCATTGACACTGACAACAGAGGAAGATATTTCCTTTTTGCTTAGCGAGCCATAGCCCACAACAACCGTTTCAGCCAGCATTTCAGTATTAATTTGCAAAGTAACGGTAGGAGGTATTTGAGATGCTTTATAAGACATCGTCCGATAACCTATCGCACTGATTTCCACTACCGCATCCGCGCTGCTGACTTTTAACACATAATCACCATCGCCACCTGTAGATGTTCCATTTGTTGTCCCATGTTCCATTACGGTAGCACCGACCATTGGTCCGGTTTCATCGAACACAAGGCCTTTAATCTCGTAGACCCCTTGTGCAGATGATAAGAATGACATTACCAAATTAAGAGCAATGCCAATAAGAATAGCTGTAATTTTATGCATAGAATAACTTTTTAGTTATTTAGTTATTAGTTGTGCGGCAAATTTAAGGCAGTCCTCCGTCAAAATAACACTTGATAATATTTTTACACGGATGAACGGGAGATTTCTAAGGATGAATGAATTTAGGACTTTGCGTTTCAGCAGAATTTGTTTAGTTTTGCCCTCATGATTATTAAACAGTTAAAACATTCTATCATCATCCACGCTTTCGCAGCACTTCATATTGTCATGACATATATGAGCCTGCGCTCAGGAATTATTGATAGTCGTCTGCTGACTCCGCTGACGCTACTTATGGTAACATTGATTTGCATGGCCGACAATATCCGGTTCAGCATTTCCACAATCCTTATGATAGTTTCCAACCTCATAGGATATTTTATCGGAATGTCTATGATGAGGGATGTCGCACATCTATTCCACCTTAATCCTGTAGCTACCCAAATGATATCAAGCGGTTTAACTACTGAAATCATAGGTTGGAGTATTGTTATATTCCTAAATATCACACACTCTCATTTTCGCAGGACAACTAATGATCAAAGAGCAGGGAGGTACTTTTTATCACTTATCTTTGTCATGTTGTTCATATACATTATAAGGTTATCATTTAACTTATTGTCTAACCACGATCTTTTTCGTAATCATATTGCCTATGGTTATATAAAGCGTTATTTCGATAATAGCCTACTCGCAGCAATTATGCTAATCGCTTCCATAAGTCTGGTAAGGTTTATTTGTCACAAGAATTATCAAAATAGAATCACAATGATACTAATCACGGGTATCGCAGTGACAGCGTTGGCCGCATTATCAGCACTGGCATGCCAGTTTTCCTACTCGATGGAACACGACGCAGCTTTTCCAGACCTTATGGACTACCTAAGGTATTTTACCATCGGACTATTGCTTCTGTATTCTGCCATCATATTGTTTTACCTTATCATTTCCTCTATCGATTCTACGCAAAGAGCCAGAAAGGCTGAATATCAATATATTAGTTTACGAAATCAATTAAATCCTCATTTTCTTATTAATTCTTTAAATGTCTTAGATGGCCTAATCATGACAGATAGGAAAGAGGAATCTGATTTATATCTTCATAAGTTGTCTGATATTCTCCAATATCGCATGATGACGGAGGACACTCCTCTTATTACTCTCGAAAAAGAGATATTAAATGTTACGAATTATATTGATTTATTGAATATTAGATTTGGAAGCAGTCTGATAGTAAAAACTGATATTAAAAAATCCGATTTGCAAAGGCTTGTAGTTCCTTGCACTATCCAACTGCTCGTAGAAAATGCCGTGAAGCATAACGCGCTGATGGAAAACCGACCTCTGCATATTGATATTCATTCTGACACTATAGACATCACTGTTTCTAATAATCTTATACCGCGTTTCAGTAAATCAAAATCGACTGGATTGGGTCTACATTATATAAAAGAACAATATAAGATGCATAGTGATCGAGACATCCGAATACTTAGTACCAAAGAATCATTTACTGTAAAAATCCCGATATTATAATCCCCTAATTCTCATGAAAGTATTCATCATAGAAAATGAAGCTATTGCAGTGCAACAGCTGAAGAGTCTTCTGATAAAAACTTTCCCAAATGTGGAAATTGTCGGGACTTCCGGGTACGTAAGTGAATGCGTAAATTGGTTTTCCAATCCCAAAAACGAAGTGGATATCGTATTAATGGATGTCGAGTTGTCTGATGGAAACAGTTTCGATATTCTGGACAAAGTGGATATACATGCAAGTATTATCATAACAACCGTATATGATAAGTACGCAATAAAAGCATTCGAAATTAACTCCGTTGATTACCTTTTAAAACCTGTAAAAGAGGATGCTCTAAAAAGAGCTATCAGTAAAAGTCTAAAAAATTATAACGGCAGCGATATAGAGACGATTGTCTCAGCATTAGCACAAACTAATAAAGACAACAACGAAATCTACAAGCGGCGTTTCATCATACATTCCAACAATCAAATATATCCTATCAAGTATTCAAATATAGCCTATATATACTCAGAGAATAAATTAAACACGCTTGTCACTATAGACGGGAGATCATATATCACAGAGAAATCAATGAATGCAATTTATGATTCTCTAGACAAAAAAAACTTTTTCAGAGTATCAAGAAGTTGCATCCTATCCAGAAATAGCATCAAAGACTGGTATAAGATGTATGGAATCAGATACTCAGTTATCTTAGAGCCACGTCCTGATTTTAATGTTTATGTGAGTCTTTCACGCACAGACGCATTCACAAAATGGTTGAAAGAAGAGTAATCATTTCATATAGATTAAACCAAAAACGAAGGGCGCTCGAATCACTTCGTGCGCCCTTCACGGAAAACCAATTATTACTACTACACTATAATATTATGATTACTTCCAAAATTATCCTCCGATCATGACTGTTAGTCCGGCCATCACGATGGAAACCATGCTCATAAGTTTAATGAGGATGTTCAATGACGGACCTGACGTATCCTTGAACGGATCACCTACAGTGTCACCCACGATTGTGGCCTTATGACAATCGGAATTCTTGCCTCCGAAATTGCCTTCCTCCACGTACTTTTTGGCATTGTCCCAAGCCCCTCCTGAATTCGCGAGGAAAATCGCGAGGATGAAACCGGCGCCGAGACCTCCCACGAGGAGACCCATCACTCCGGCGGCACCCAGACAGATACCGGTGATAATAGGGACGATTATGGCGATTACTGACGGGAGAACCATCTCGTGCTGAGCGGCGAGGGTCGAAATTTCCACACATCTCGCATAATCAGGGCGCTGCTCTCCGGAGAGGATACCCTTTATTTCTCTGAACTGTCTGCGGACCTCAGTAACCATCTTCTGAGCTGCGCGACCCACTGCATTCATGGTAAGACCACAGAAAAGGAACGCCATCATAGCTCCGATAAACACGCCCACAAGCACGCGAGGGTTCATGATGTTAACATCGTAGTATGCAACTATATCCAGAATGGTCGCCGATGTCACATCCACGATCTTGTCGCCGATTTCGAGGGTCGTTCTGCCCACGTGAACCAGCGCAATTTTAATTTCTTCAATGTATGAGGCCAAGAGCGCGAGTGCTGTCAATGCTGCCGAGCCTATTGCAAAGCCTTTTCCTGTAGCGGCTGTCGTGTTTCCGAGAGCATCGAGGATGTCTGTCTTTTCACGGACCTCAGGGTCGAGTCCGCTCATCTGCGCGTTACCGCCGGCATTGTCAGCGATAGGGCCGTAAGCGTCTGTGGCGAGGGTGATTCCGAGCGTAGAAAGCATACCTACAGCGGCGATACTGATTCCATAAAGACCATTACTGATAAGTGACGGATCGAATGAGAATCCTGTAGCACAGAGATAAGAAAGCAGAATCGCGATGGCGATGGTGATTACAGGGATTGCAGTAGAAATCATTCCGAGACCTACTCCACTGATAATCACAGTCGCAGAACCTGTTTTCGCACTTTCTGCGAGTTTCTGTGTCGGCTTATATGAATGTGATGTATAATACTCTGTAGCTTTTCCGATAATCACACCGGAGAGAAGTCCGAAGATTACGGAAAGCGAAAGCTGCCACCAGTTTTCGAATCCGAGCATATAGAATATACCGAAGGAAACTACGGCGATAAGTCCGGCACTTAGGTTAGTACCGCGGCTGAGTGAACCGAGAAGTGACTGAAGGTCAGCTCCTTCCTTAGTGCGCACAGCAAAGATTCCCATAATGGAAAGCACTACACCTACGGCTGCGATACACATCGGGGCGAGGATTGCTCTGGTCTGTGCAGTGGTATCTCCGAAGAATGCTGAGGCACCGAGAGCCATGGTAGCGAGGATGGCACCGCAATATGACTCATACAAGTCAGCGCCCATTCCGGCCACATCGCCCACATTGTCACCTACGTTGTCGGCGATAGTTGCAGGGTTTCTAGGGTCATCTTCAGGAATATCAGCCTCGACTTTACCTACGATATCAGCACCTACGTCAGCTGCTTTAGTATAGATACCTCCACCGACACGTGCGAACAATGCCTGGGTAGAAGCACCCATTCCGAATGTAAGCATGGTCGTGGTGATAGTCACAAGTGTCTGAGATTCATTAGGATTATGCACAAATGCCTTCAACACGAAATACCATATGGAGATATCGAGGAGTCCGAGGCCTACGACTGTAAGTCCCATGACCGCACCTGATCTGAATGCAAGTTTAAGACCCGAATTAAGTGAACGTGAAACTGCATTGGCAGTACGTGCCGAAGCGTAAGTTGCAGTTTTCATTCCGATAAATCCGGCAAGTCCCGAGAAAAATCCTCCGGTCAGAAAAGCGAACGGAACCCAAGTGTTCTGGATATGGAAGCCGTAAGCCAATATAGCGAAGAAAATAGCCAGAACGACAAACACGATTGTTACCACTTTGTACTGCTGCTTGAGATAAGCCATCGCTCCATCCCTCACGTACTTGGCGATTTCTTTCATCGTAATTGTACCTTCACTCTCTTTCATCATTTGACGGAAAAAGAACCAGGCGAAAAACAGCGCTATCGCAGCTGCTGCCGGCACAATGTAGAATAGTGAATCCATAAAACTGTCGGTATTATATTGTAAGTTTCAAATCGAAAGATACTACTTTCGTTTGCAAATATATATATTTTTCGCTTTAGTGATACTCTTCTAAGCAAAAAATTAACATCCCGCCCATGAACAAATCACGGGCGAGATGCCGACAATATAAACCTAACAATCTAATTATTAATTTAGTATAGTATACCTTCCGTCTGCAATTATTTTTCCTCCATCGTACTTCAAAATAGTCCCGGAAGGGAGTTCATACACCACTACCGCCCCCTTCGGAGGTATAGGAATCTGTCCTTCGCCAGCCACTCCTTTCGAAAGGAAAGTTTTGGATATAATATCGAAAATATCCGCCTTTTCAGAAGTTTGGTAAGTTACAGTTTTTTCCACATCATACGGATTATAATATAGGTATACCGAATAAGGACGCTCCGAATAGAAGTCCGTCACGTTGCAGTCGAGTCGCAAAATACCTTCAACATCCGTTTTCTTAATCATTGACCCGAACACTCCTACAGGCGAGGTGCTGTATAGGCTGAACATCGAACTGGTCGGGTTCGTGCTGGTCCACGACGGGCCGTGTATTCTTTTCATCATCAGTTTAAGCTCAGTCACATGACTCCTCTCGCTTCCTGCTCCACATGCCACCCTCTTGCTTCCTCTGTCACAGGATTTTTCAATGAGCACAATCTCGCGCGGGCCAGTGTGGTCATACATCACGAAGTCGGTGACCATTCGCCCAGATGCTGCGTTGCGGAAATTTCAGACAACCTGGCGGGTCGCAAAAGAGTTATCTATTTGAATATCAAGATATTGCAATAAAATACACCTGCCAGGTCCTATGAAAAAACATACAACCTGGCAGGTGTTCTGACGGATCAATGTCAGCGTAACGCATTAAGTATTAGCGCATTGCGTCTTGTTAGAGAAACTGGCCATCCCGCCAGGTGGTCTGAAATATTATTGCAACATAGACTTACTGACAGCAGTTCAGAAGAATGAATAACGCATATAAAAGGAAAAAGGCTCGGAGAACAGAGAACGTTTGACTCACTCTTAAGCTGTATCGGAGTTCCTTTTACCCCAGAGGGATTGTGATATGCAAGAGTTATCGTAAATAGAATCAAAAACTTTTACTAACTTTATGATTGCTTGAGTGAATGATAATATGGAAGAGAGAAACGACATAGTAATCTACAAGTCCGAAGACGGACTGGTCAAGATGGAAGCGATGGTTGACCCGGTGAACGAAACAATCTGGGCCAATCAGAAAGCGATAGCCGCATTGTTCGATGTTACTGTGCCAAATATCTCCTACCATTTCAAGAAGATATTTAAAAGCGGTGAGCTGGATGCCGGCACGGTAGTTAAAGATTTTTTAATTACCGCGCAGAGTGGCGCCAGAGGCACATCTGACGAGAAAGTCAAGTATTATAACCTTGATGCCATCATATCCATCGGCTACCGGATAAATTCATTCAGGGCCACGAAATTCCGCATCTGGGCGACACAGGTCCTCAAGCAGTATATGCTCAAAGGATTCGCCATCAATCGGAACGCGGTATCCGAACAGAAATATGAAGACTTGAAAAAGGCAGTCGGCCTGCTTGAAAATGTATTCAGCAAGGAACTGCTACTCACTTCAGACCAGACGACGGATCTGTTCGATGTAATTCGCGACTACACATACGCCCTCGACACACTGGATGCCTACGATTACCAAAGCCTGAAAATCGCCGACACGACTGTCCCTGAACGATTCCACGCAACATACGAGAACGCCATCCAAGCCATCCAGAGCCTCAAGGAGAAATTCGGAGGAAGCAACTTGTTTGGTGTCGAAAAAGACGAATCCTTCCACAGTAGCATCGGACAGATATACCAGACCTGGGAAGGAAAAGACCTCTACCCAAGCATTGAGGAGAAGGCCGCAATGTTGCTATATCTTGTCGTCAAGAACCACTCCTTCGTGGACGGCAACAAACGAATCGCAGCCACGCTCTTCCTCTGGTTCATGCAGAACAACGGCATCCTGTACCGCCCCGATGGATCAAAGCGCATCTCCGATGCATCCCTCGTGGCCCTGACACTGATGATTGCCGAGAGCCATACGGACGAGATGGACACGATGGTAAAGGTCGTGGTCTGCTTGATAAACCGGAAGAACTAAAACTTTTCTCGAAACTTCCATCCGCTCTGGTCACTGCATTCCAGCTTTGCGGGGCGCTCTGGATTCTAGCCGGAATGGATTGGAAACTCGCTGCGATTCTGTTCGCTATCATGCCGGTCGCAGTGCTGCTGAGCAAGGGCTTCGTCAGGAAAATGCGCGGGCTGACATCTGACATAAGACGCTCCGACAGCCTGGTACAGAGCCACATATAGGAAAATATCCAGCATAGGACATTGATTTCCGCATTGGAGTACACCTCGAGGAGCACAGACGAGCTGAACAACCTCCAGGAGGGATTGCAGAAGAAAATTCTGGACAGGACGGACTATTCCATCTTTTCCAGGACAATGGTTCAGGCCGGATTCTCGGGAGGATACCTTTTCGTAATGCTCAGGGGAATAAAAGGTCTGGCGGCCGGGACGGTCAGTTTTGGAGAAATGGCGGCATTCCTCCAGCTCGTGTCCATGGTGCAGAGGCCGGTCGTGGACCTGAGCCGGCAGATTCCGGCATTCGCAAGGACATTGTCGAGTGTGGAAAGGCTGTGCGAACTGACCGGAATGCCATTGGAGGAGCAGGGCGAACCGATAAGACTCAACGGCGTTCCGGGAATCAGATTTTCCAATGTAACATTCTCATATCCTGACGGTTGCGAACCGGTACTCAAGAATTTCACATACGATTTCCGGCCAGGTTCAATAACGTCTGTGACGGGCGAGACAGGAGCGGGAAAAAGCACCATGGTCAGGCTTGCGCTGGCCCTGCTCTCCCCCGACGAGGGCTCTGTCACGATATACGACGGGGAGAAAGAGGCGGCCGCATCCCCTCTGACCCGCTGCAACATAACCTATGTTCCTCAGGGCAACTCATTGATCTCAGGGACAATACGGGAGAATCTCCTGCTCGGCAACCCGAATGCGGATGAAGCGGAGATGAAGGAGGCTCTTCACAATGCAGCCGCCGATTTCATACAGGAACTTCCGCTTGGGCTCGACACCGTCTGCGGTGAATCCGGAACGGGACTGAGCGAAGGCCAGGCCCAGAGAATCGCCATTGCAAGAGGTCTGCTCAGAGGCGGCAGGATAATGCTGCTCGACGAGCCCGCCTCGGCATTGGACAATGCCACAGAGGCTATTCTGATGGAGAGATTGAAGGAAGGGGCGGCCGGAAGGACCATTATCATGATAACACACCGCGAGGGCGCTGCGGGGCTCTGCGAAGGTAACATTGAAATCAAATAAGATATGACAGGTTTTGATTCAAGCATTTATCTGGACACGAGAGAGTCCATCACAATAAATACAGACAGGGATTACGATACCCTGGTCCGGGAGGTCTTCAATTCCGTGACATGCGGAAAGAAGGTATCCGAAATCGGAGGCGGACGGATTCTGGCGGACTATTCTTCCTGGAACCGCAACCGCTTCATTGTCTGCGATATATGTGAAATTCCTTCCGAATACCGCTCCAATCCGGACGGAGCTCACGAATACCGCATCGACATCAGATCCGGCGAAGGCTCCAGCATGGCCGGAGATGCCACCGCCGCCCTGATCTTCCTCGCATCCTTCTGGCTGGCAGGCAAATACTTCACGCTGAACAGCATTGTCCTGCTCATCACCGCCCTCTTCCTTGCCATTGCCTGCTCCGTCCTGCTCTTTGTCCTTCCTAAAATGCAGAAATTCGGGATTGCGGAGGCGGCAGAGGTCGCCGGCGAGATCAGGAGGGGGATACTGTCTTGACGCAATGTCAGCTATGGCTCAGGATCGGTTGATTTCACAATCGCTTTTGTGCAGCAATATAAAAAATAGCCTGTTTCAAATTTGCATAAGATGATATTGGTTATTTTTTGAAGGTCCCTAAATCGTTAAAGAGAAATATTGGCTCAAATTTCCTCTTCAAACCGCACCGAAGTTCAAATTTTATATATACATTTGAGAAATAAACGAAGCTACAATAGCCCTGATATAGAATTTTGCTGATAATCAACATTCTGTCTGAGTATTGATTATCAAACCTAAAAAATATTGATTGAATGAAAAAAACCTTTATTGTCTTAGCCTTAGCCGCAGCTTTGGCAGGATGTTCCAGCCTCAAGGACAGGTTGGACAAAGTGGAAGATGGAGTATCCAAGCTTGAAACCAGAATCTCGGATCTGGAAGAAAGATTGAAAAACATCGAATCAGACATTTACATCACATCAGTTTCCGAAATCAAGGATGAAAATGGCAATGTCACAGGAATGTCATTCACCTTGAGCCAGGGAGAGCCGATCATCATCAATTTCAGCGATGGAATCATTATTGACGAATCCGAGACCGAAGTCACATTCACACTTGCTGACGGAAGTTCCGTTGTCATACCTATAGTTTCCCAGGCCGAGAAATTCTCATTCAAAATCTGCGCAGAAGACAAAACAGCAATATTGCATGGCCAGAGCGTAACATTAAATTATTCAGTCTCAGGCACTGATGAGGATGTCGAGCTCTATTTCTCCCCGGATGCAGGATGGCTTGCGGAAAAGTCAGGAGATGGTACTATTGCAGTCACCGCACCGGAAAGCGGATCATTGAACGGCAAGGTAATCGTATTTGCTGGTAACAGTTCAAATGCTGCAATCGCCGCCATATATTTTGAGGAGGGATGTATATCACTGAGCAATAATGATTTTGATGCACCAAGAGAGGCAAGTCAGATCAATGTTCCCGTCAGTGCGAATGTGTCTTATGACATTGTCATCCCTCAGGATTGCAACTGGCTCACTTATGTGGAAACCAAGGCAATCCGCAATGAGATTCTGGTGTTCGATATAGCTGCAAATGACGGATACAAGCGCAGTGCGGAAGTAGTGCTGAGGTCGGACGGCAGAGATTTGTGCTCATTCAAAATCAATCAGGATGGAGACACCCCGGAAATCTCCGCAAATGCACTCGTTGGAAGTTGGACAGTGAAATATACAAATCAGGCAAATACTCCGCTGGAATTTACAATGCCGATTGTGGAAAGCGATAATCCGGACAAGGGAAACCTTATATTGAAGAGATGGTTCAACTACAGCAAGAGGGATAAGGAAGAGACTATATATGCCACATTCTCCCCAGTTGACATGACACTCAGCATCTCAACGTCAGAGACAGTCAAGAATGAATATGGGGATCAATGTGCGGCAAGGTTGAAAGACGGCTCGGCTATGTCTCCTATTGTGTTCAATGTTTCAGCCGACTGCAGGACAATTTCAATTGATCCTACCATATCCATCGGCACATATGACCCTATTTATGGAGCCGGATTCACTAATTACGGCAATGGATACTCTCTGACAAAAGAATGATTATCAAATGATTAAATACTATGAAGAATAAACTCGGATACAGGAGTATCATAGGCATACTGTCTGCCGCATTGATGCTTACATTGTTCCAGTCTTGCCGGAAAGACAGTTTCCCGGAAGAAAAGGATTTCACCATCAATATCTCGAACCTCAAGGCCGGATATGTATATGTCGATTTCGTGCCGAAAGATAAATCCATGCCGTATTTCTTCAACCTCGTGGTAAAGGAAGATGTGGCCGGCAAGACGGACGGGGATATTTTCTCCTCCGATATCGAGAATATCCAATATATTGCTGACAATCAGGGAGTTTCCATGACAGAAATCCTTTCCAGCGAGCTTAAGAGAGGGGATGTAAGGTGGAGATTTTCCGGTCTGATGCAGTCGTCAGAGTATACCATATATGTGTATGGGCTTCAACCTGACGGCACGAAATTGACTGAAATTGAAAGAATGGATTTCCGGACGCCGGCTGTAGAAAACGTCAACTGCGACTTCGAGATTTCGGTATCGAATATCCAGACAACATCCTTCACGGTAACTATCGCTCCGTCCGATGACGAATGCGCATATTTCTATGATGTTTTCCCGGCATCATATTATGAGGAATTGTGCGGGAGTCAGCCTGAAGGCATAATAGACTTCCTCCCAAGTTATATAACTGAACTTGCGGCCCAGAATCAGGTGGATGTTCCATATACAGTGTCGATGGTGTCATCGTTCGGGCCTGTTGTGGAGGACTTCACCTCCTCGAATGGACTGACAGCGGCCAGCCTTTATTTTGTTTTCGCTGTCGGCATCGGTCCGGACGGTACGGCGACAACTGCTCCAGTCGTAAAACAGGTCACAACAGCCGCCCCTCCGGAAAATACGTTTTCCGTCGTCCAGGGTCTGATCGGACATTCAGATGCTTCTTATTCTGTCGTGCCGGCGCATTCGGAATCGTATGTTGCCGTTTTCGAACGCAGCCGGTATTTGAAGGATAATTCAGGCAACTACCTGTCGGACAATGACATAATTAATGCTGTCATAGAATCGAAGGGAAGCACAATATCTTCAGATGTATATAGCGGCAATACAACAATCTACGAATGTCCTCTGGTGCCGGATGAAGATTACTGCCTGCTGGTGTTCGGCTATTTCGCCGGCGAGGTGACAACCGGGCTTACCAAAGAAGAGTTCCACACCTCCGCCGCATCTCCTGACCAGCAGCAGAGTTTCTCAATTATGAGCTCTTCAATTGCGACAGACTCGTTTGAGGTTTCATATAGTCCATATTACGAGAACAGGCCATTTATGGCAAACTATATGCCGATGTCCGATTTCATCAGCCTTGGAGGGAACCTTAATGACAAGGAAAGCATAAATGCTGCTGTAAGGAAGTATAACGACAACGTAATTGACGAACTTTACGACAGCTGGAGCCTGAAAGAATATGCAGACAGGAAGGAGTTCCTCCACAGAAGGCTGAACACCGCATATGTGTCATATAAGATCGAGGGGCTGAATCCGGGAACGGAGTATCTTTGCTATGCGGTCGGAATCACGGCTGATGGCACTTATACCACCGATGCTGCTGTTCTGAAAGTAACCACAAAGAGTGTTTACGACACTCCGCAGATTTCAGAAGTACTTCCTTCATACTCGGGGACATGGCTTACTCTGTGGTTCTACATCAATCCGGACGCTCCGGCGAAACTGTACGGATGCAGTTCATCAATCAATTCCAGAGATCTATATGACAAGTCGGACGAAGAGATTAAAGACCATTTCCTCAACGGATATAACTGGGAGACCGGCAGCCAATCTCCAAAAATGTTATGGCCTGCAAGCGAGTATTTCCAAAGCAGCGTCGGCAATGTATCTCCAGGCGATGTCGTATATAGCGCAGGAGTGCTCGTAGGTGACAATAAAGACTCTTATACTGTCTTCAGACATATTTATGAGGTTAAGTAATGAATAATTGTCTTTTAGTTTTGGTGGCCACAACATGCATTGTGGCCACCGCCTGTTCATCGTCAACGAAGCCGGCAGATCCTGACAATGGAAACAAGACCGAAACAGGATTCAAAGTCGGAGACTATTACAATCATGGCCTGATAAAGGGAATTGTTTTCAGTATAGACGAGACTGGAGAACACGGGATGATTGTTTCTCTTGATGAGAAAAATCTGAAGTGGTCCACCCTCGAGAACAGCGTGATTGCAGGTGCGACATATGTCAGCCTTGACTATGGGCTTGACAATGCAGATGGAATAAAAGGGCTCTTCAGCAATTGGGCCGAAACCTTTCCAGCAGTAGCCTGGTGCTCGTCCAAAAACCCGGGGAGCCTCAACAGATGGTATCTTCCCGCCGCAAACGAGCTTAGAATACTGCTGAATGAATGTGCAGGTAACCCGAACCTTGTTTCAGCCATCGGGCTCCAGTCTGGGAATCCTGTCAATCCCGAGGTAAGTTACTGGTCATCAACAGACGGTGGAGGCCAGATAGCATACTCCTACAAGTATCGGGAGAATATGTCACCGGATGAAGATCTGTATTCTCTTTTGCCCAAAGGAGAATCCCATCCCTGCCGTTGCATCTGCCGTTTCTAATATCCCCAGGATTGCAAACAATCATCACGGACTTGTGAAATATAATCATAAACAGGTATGAATAGTAAATTCTTGTGCTGTATTCTTGCAGCAATGATACCTACAACCTTTTTATCCTGTTCGAAACAGGAGGAGTCAGACAGATCGGCACCTGTCATCAAGACTGTTGGAAGAATCGTCGCAGCAAAGCCGGAAGGCGGTCTGTATGACATCGGTTATACCCTGACCGACAATATCAGCGGAGCCTCGGTCAAACCCGATGTCAGGTTGTTCAATTTTTCCTGCCCGGCGGACTGGTGCGGAGATTTCGGCGTGGACGACACAGCCGGCAAAATAATCTTCTCGGTCAAGCAAAACACTTCGGAAACGTCACGAATCACCTCGGTTACAGTGAAATACGGAGATTCGGAAGCGATGTTTTCCATTTCCCAGGCCGGGACTGGTGAAAACCCGGAGGCTCTCTCGAATATGAAGTTCGATATCAAATATGATATTGACGGGCCTAACGTCAAGATGACAGTGACTCCGGAATATGATGATGTCCGCTATTACATCGCATATTCCAGAAAGAGCGAGGTGGACAGTTACGGTGACAGGATACAGTCAGTCATCAAAGCCAATGTCGAAAAGTTCCTTACCGGCGAAATCAATGTACTCGTGAACTATGTAGGCTACACTTTTGACCAGGCTCTTGACCAATATGTCGGGAAAGGTGTCAGGACCGTTTCAATGTCCTTGAACGGCGAGTCCGATTTTGTAGGATGGTGCTGCGCGGTCAACAGTCAGGCAAAAGTCATATCAGATGTCGTGCTTAAAGAATTCAGGACAGGAAAGATTCCTCCTTCAGACAACATTCTTCAGCTTGAAATGACAGAGGTAAACTGTGACAGAGTCAAATATTCCGTAAAGACGAGCAACAATGACCAGTGGGCAAGCATTGTCGTTCCGGCGGAAGAGGTTGAAGGCAAGGATACTGAGCAGATCAGGGCCATGTTCAATGCCTATGAGGACGTGACGGCATATCTCCATTTCGGAGACTGGTCCGGCACGGCAGGGAATCTGGAACCGGGACAGGATTATTGCATCTTGACCTTCGGCTACAGCTGGGGAGCTCTCACTACATCAGTCATCAAAGAGTTTATAACCACGCCATTGATTGAGGATGGAGAGTCCGAATTCTCCCTGACCATAGGCAAAGTCACCCACTGCAGGGCTGTATGCGATATCAAGCCTACCCTTAAAACAAAACTGTACTATGCCGACATCCTTTATCCTGGGGAAACGGTTGAATCCGCTATCAATGATATTGGGTCCCAGATTGAATGGATGTCACAGAACGGATATGGAGACAAAGTATCCCTTCTTCGCAGAATAGGCTTCAGAGGGGAGGAATCATTTTCCAAGACCGGTCTTGAAGGTGGCACAGAATACCGTTTCCTTGTTCTTCCGGTAGATGAGACCACAGGCAATTTCGAATCCGCCATATTCATCTCGGATGCATTCACTACGCCTTATCCCGCACAGTCGGAGGCCTATATCAGCATTGACCACCCGAAATGGTTCTCCGGGGATGAATATGCCATTGCTTTCCCGGAGGACGGCTATGGAGCCGAAGGTTACGCAATGATGCCTGTCACTGTCCAGAAGCACGGTAATGTGGCTGACTACTGGTATTGTGTTTACGGAGCTGATTTAACGGATACCGCAAAGTTTACGGACGAGGCCCTCATCGGCTATCTGACCGGATTTACATATACTGATGAAAACGGAAACGAGCAGACGTATGAGGCTGACGGAATCAAAAACGAACCATACGAAGTCCTTGCCTGCGATTATGGGAAAACGTTGACACTTGTCAGTGTCGCCTATGATGATAATGACAACTGGGGACCGGTCATCAGGGAGAAACTCTTCTTCACACACGATGGAGACTCTCCGATTTCCGAGTTCAATCCTGTGTCTTCCGCCTACAGAATCAGTTCAAAACCGGAATGGAAATGAAGCATAATTACCGATATGCCGCTTCCCTGCTGTCAATGATCTGTGCCGGGTCAATTTTTCAGGCATGTGAAGCATCATTGTCTGAAAGCGAGACCGAAATGCGGCAGGAAATACCTGCGACTCTTTCATCGAAGATCGCCGGCGATGCGGAAGGGAGTTTTGTGGACGATGAACTGCTCCTTATGGTTTCCGAGGAGGCCTATCATTATTGGGAAGTTGGTGACAGTGTGGCACTTGCGGATATGGTACGGACAGACTTGCGGCTTGATTATTTTCGTCCGGCCCTTGAAGTCTTGCCTAAAAATGAAAAGCTCGCCCGCCAGCTGGGACTGGACAGATGGTTCGTAGCCGGTTTCGACGCCGGGACCGATGCCGTAAGTATTGCCACGAGACTTGCCTCTTCGCATTCTGTCGAAGCCGTACAGTTCATCAAAACCGGTTCATGCGCTCCTTCAGGGACAGTGGACAAGTATGCCGAAGACACCAGGAGCAATCCTTACTTCACGAATGATCCTCTCTTCCACTATCAATGGAATCTGTACAATGACGGCAGTCTAGACACTTATTTCAGCAGCGGTGCCGATGTGGGTGCGACATACGCATGGAACCTTTGCGGAGGTGACCCGAGAGTAGTGGTGGCCATAATAGACGGGCCCGTCAAATACGACCACGAAGATCTGGCGGACAATATGTGGGTGAATCAGAAAGAACTACAGGGCACAGAAGGGGTAGATGATGACAACAACGGATATGTAGATGACATCTACGGCTACAACTTTGCTCAGGGCAAAGGAGCCATAGACTGGACCGGTCCGGGTGAACTCGGACATGGAACACACGTAGCCGGGATAGTAGGCGCTGTAAACGATAACGGAAAGGGTATATCTTCAATAGCTGGAGGTGTGCGTGGCAAGGGAAACGGGATAAAGCTGATGTCCTGCCAGGTGTTTTATGGCGGTACCCGCAGTGCCTCTGACCTTCAGGTCGGGAATGCATTCATCTATGCAGCAGACAATGGAGCCAGCATAGCGCAATGCTCATACGGCTATGATGGTGGAACATACAAGAATGACAATGCCTATATAAACATTTGGCCGTTTGAATACCGCGGACTGAAATATTTCCTTGATCCTTCAAATTCAAATTGCGATGCCGTGGAGTCGAATGTGGCTGTTTTTGCAGCCGGCAATGAATCCTCATCGTATTCTGCATACCCGGGAGCTCTGCCTCAGTGCATAAGCGTGACCGCATTGGGTCCGGACGGTCTCCCTGCCGCATACACCAATTATGGTCTCGGCTGCAACATAGCAGCCCCGGGAGGTGACGACAATTACGGACAGACTTCGAAGATACTTTCCACAGGCATACCGGAAATAAACGGGGACTATGCCTGGATGGCCGGGACTTCAATGGCTTGTCCGCACGTTTCTTCCGTCATTGCTCTCGGCATGTCCTATGCACTTCAACTCGGCAGGCATTTTACTTCGGATGAATTCCGCGCAATGGTTTATGCCTCCGTAAATGACATTGACTCCCGTCTGACCGGAGGTATCAAAACCTGCCCGGACGGACAAACCATCAACCTCAAATCCTATTACAAGAAAATGGGGACAGGAGCTGTCGACGCTTGGCAGATGCTGATGCAAGTCGAGGGCGTTCCTTCAATAATAATCGAGAGCGGAAAGGAATGCCGTGTCAGCCTTGAAGAATATTTCGGAGGCGGATATGGCACGCTGACATACACCGGAGTTGACGTGGACCCTGTTTATGAATCAGCTCTCGGGATTACATCTCTGTCCGTAAATGGAGGATATCTTTCGATCAAGTGCGACAAGAGGGGCAGCGGCAAGGTCCGAGTCAAAGCAATAGCCGGAGGCTCTTATGCCGGCGGGCCAAGCGGAACCGGAGGAACATCGATTGAGAGGGAAATCTCCATATTGTCAAGAGGGATTTCCGGCTGGAACAACGGATGGCTTTAAGAATATGAAAAAATAACCGGCTTCAGTATTTGATAAGAATATGCGTTTTATTAAAATAATAATCAGGGCGGTCTTAGCGGCTGCGTGTTTATTGTCAGCCGTGCGCTGCTCTGAGAAACAGGATTTCCGCGCTGACATTATCGGGGAGTGGCATTTCTCGGGTATTGATACTGATGTTTTCATCAGCTTCGGCGGAGATGGCACATACGAGCTGTATCAAAAAATCGGTGATGGACGTTATCGCGGATATACAGGACAATGGAAACTGGAAAAGGACATATTGTCCGGAACCTATGGTGAAGGGATTGAATGGGGCAGTGCATATAAAGTGGACATAAGTTCCTTCGACACTCTGGTTCTCTCGGCTGTCAACGGTTCCGGAGAGAAGATTGTTTACGAGAGAGAAGATATTCCCTCATCTGTACGAGACACTGCCATCATCGTAAATTCCAATCAATGATGTGAGGTCCTGCAGACAAGGTAGCCGGCTCACAGAAGGGAAACCGGCGTGGATATATTTGGGGAATTGCTATATTTGCTGACCTCACGGAAAAATCAAATAGTTGTGTTGAGCAAGTTCAAGATTGGCATGCTCACCAGGGAAATTGTGAATGTGGCGGGAAAGGGTCTGAGCGCAGGTGATATAGCACAGGCTATGGCTGGTCCTGCAATGGCCATTGCAATAGGTTATGCACTCAAGGCACCGGCAATGGTGCTGTTTACACTGCCGCCTGTGGGTTATGCCGCAAATGCTATGGGAGGCGCAGGAGGTCCGTTCGCGGTGTACCTCGTCGCGATTTTCGCCAGCGAGATGGGAAAAGCGGTGAGCAAGGAGACGAAAATCGACCTGCTGGTAACGCCGGCAGCAACATTGCTGGCCGGATTGGAATAGCCTGGCTGACAGCGGCTCCGGTCGGAAATGCAGCGAATTCGCTCGGCAGGCTGATAATGTGGGCGACCGAACTTCATCCGCTGACAATGGGCATACTCGTGGCCGTACTTGTGGGCATGGCGCTGACATTGCCGATTTCTTCCGCTGCAATATGTGCCGGACTTGGGCTTACCGGTCTTGCCGGTGGAGCCGCACTTGCCGGATGCTGTGCGCAGATGGTTGGTTTCGCTGTCATGAGTTTTCGCGAGAACAGATGGGGAGGGCTTGTGAGTCAAGGACTTGGAACGAGCATGCTGCAGATGGGCAACATCCTGAAGAACCCGCGGGTGTGGATTCCTCCCATTCTCACGAGTATGATTACCGGCCCGGTTGCGACCTGCATTTTCCGTCTGGAAATGAATGGTGCGGCAGTCAATTCGGGCATGGGTACCTGCGGACTCTGCGGACCGATCGGTGTGTGGACCGGGTGGACTGATCCGGGCGCCTTTGACTGGACGGGGCTATTGCTGGTCAGTTTCGTGCTGCCGGCTGTCATCTGCCTGCTGATTGCATTGGTATTCAGAAAAATGGGCTGGATAAGGCCGGGAGACCTGAGCATTTGACGGGATTTTTATGCATACGGATTTTTGATTATTCTTCATTATGGACTGCAACAACGACTACATATACTCCGACGCGGAGGCATTGTTCTCCGTGGGAAAGCGTTTTCTTGAGGGCGACTGCCTCGAGAAAGACCCGGTGAAGGCGAGGGACCTTCTCTCCCGTGCCGCATCCCTCGGTCACAGGAAAGCGCAGGAACTTCTTCTTTCAATGGAGGAGACTCCTTCTGAGGATTCTCCTGAAGCCCGGGTCTGGGACGACATGGTCTCCGGACGGGAGTACGATGCGACGCATCCATATCTTCTTGAACGGCTCAACGCCACCAAGGACAGGATCTGGGAGTACAACAAAATGCGTCCTTCAATGCTGAAGGAACGGAACGAGCTGCTCCGGGGCCTCCTTGGAAAGAGTGATGGGGACACCTTCATCAACCAGCCGTTCTACTGCGATTACGGAAGCAATATCCGCGTGGGCAGACGTTTCTTCGCAAACTTCAACTTCACGGTGCTGGATGAAGCTCCGGTGACTGTCGGCGACGACTGTTTCATAGGCCCGAACGTCAGCATCTATACGGCCTGTCACAGCACTGACCCCGTCGAGAGGAACTCCCGCAGGGAATGGGCGAAGCCGGTGACCATAGGCGACAACGTCTGGATAGGAGGTTCCGTGACCATCCTCCCCGGAGTTACCATCGGAAGCAACGTAACCATAGGAGCCGGGAGCGTCGTGGTGAAGGATATCCCGGACGGCTGCGTTGCCGTGGGCAATCCATGCAGGGTCGTAAAGAGAAACATCCGATAAATCGCAGTTTATATGCAACGATAAATATATTTTCTGCATCTTTAGGGAAGTCAAAATATCGGCTTTGCGTTATTAACGAAAAATTCCAATCTGATATGAAAGATCTTATCCTCAAACTCTTCAGAATTACTCTTGGACTATTGGGAGTTGCAATGATTGACTCCTGCACTGCAAAGGTAGAATATGGTTGTCCTCATGCTGACTTTGAAGCAAAGGGCGTTGTTACTGATGAAGAAGGCAAAGGAATTCAGGGAATCCGTGTTGTCATCAGTGCCGAACATCCAAACCCCAGCTATACAGGTACGCCGATTGCGGATACATTATGGACAAATCAGAATGGTGAATATGACACTGGAGAGACATACCAAGAGTCATATGTCTATAATAAATTTGCATATATGGACAGTGTCAAGCTCGAATTCGAGGACGTTGATGGTCAAGAAAATGGTGGCGAATTCCAGAAGGTTTCCATTGAAGTACCCGTTTTCAAAGTTAAGGATGGCGATGGTAACTGGTATGATGGAGCTTATGAAGCAGGAGCCAATGTGACTATGACAAAGAAATGAATTAATGTCCGGATTATCCATCAAGCAGAAGATCGCACTTGAGCTGCAGCGTCAACTTGTGCGGGACAATATCGAAAAGCACCCATTGAGGCAACTTTTCTGGGAGAGCACACTCCGTTGCAACATGAAATGCCGTCATTGCGGCAGCGATTGCAAGGTGTCATCTCTTCATCCGGATATGCCGTTCGAGAACTTCGCAAAGGTACTGCGCCGCGTCAAGGAGAAATATGACTCTCATAAGATCATGATTGTCATAACCGGTGGCGAACCATTGATGCGTAAGGACATCGAACAGTGTGGACGAGCGATCTATGACATGGAGTTTCCATGGGGCATCGTTTCCAACGGACTCCTCATGACCCCAAAGAAGATTGAAGGACTCCTACGGGCAGGTATGCATTCAGCAACCATAAGTCTCGACGGATTCCAGGAAGAGCACGAGTGGATGCGCGGGATTCAGGGCAGCTTCAAGAATGCATCGGAAGCTATAAGGATACTTGCGAATGAACCTACCATCAAATTTGACGTAGTCACTTGCGTGAATAACAAGAACTATGAATCCCTTCCGCAGTTCAAGGAGTATCTTATTTCTCTTGGCCTCAAGAGCTGGCGTCTGTTCACGGTATTCCCTGTGGGACGCGCTGCTCAGGATCCGGAGTTACAACTGAGCAATGAAAGATTCCGCGGACTTATGGAGTTCATCAAGCAGACCAGAAAAGAGGGCAGGATTGCAGCAAGCTATGGATGCGAAGGCTTCCTCGGTGAATATGAAGGACAGGTCCGTGACCATCTTTTCACTTGTCAGGCAGGCATATCCATCAGTTCAGTGATGATTGACGGATCGATCTCAGCCTGTGCAAGCATCCGCAGCAATCTGGCTCAAGGCAACATCTACAGGGATGACTTCATTGATGTATGGGAGAACCGTTACCAGCCATATCGTGACCGCTCCTGGATGAAGACTGGTGAATGTGCAGACTGCAAGTATTTCCGCTATTGCCAGGGAAACGGCATGCACTTGCGTGATGAGAATGGAGAATTGATTTTGTGTCACTTGAAAAGATTGGAATAATACGAAAGGATTGTTTTTGCGATTTTGCAGAATGGAAGTGAACACGGAGAGTATTCAGTTGAACATGTACCAGACGCGAAAAGTAGACACGAAAATTTTATTTAGTTAATACTTATTTGCCGAAGTACAGTCATCTTGCCCGCCGGACATTCTTCGGGAATATATACAAGCTGGTAAAGGATCCTAACCTTGTATCAGCCCTCACCGGTCACGTAGAGGGCAGCCGCGCTTTCACCCGCTACCGTACGATTGATATCGATATGAAAAAGGACCTTGTGAAGATTTTGGAGGGAAATGCGAAGTAGGGTAAATTCCGGCAATTTTTTGATATATTGCCAAGATTTACCTATGTTTGTAAAAAAATTATATATGGATAGAATTCAGGATATAATAATGGACTTCGCTTCTGATTACCGGAGTTTCAATGCCGATGAAGCATTGAAATACTGTATCACTCGGGAAGTATCCACATTGCAATATGTCAGAAAAGTATTGATGCATCTGTGCTACGGTTCGTTAAGAAGAAACGCCATGTAGAACGGAATGGTGAGAAGTTTGTCGCTTCGACCTACGTTGTAGTCACCCAACTTGATTGCTGAGTCAACATGGTAGACATCATGGTTTTTCAGTATGGTCCTGGTACTCTTCGCATTGCCGTTTGTCGCCTTCACTTCCACCAGTGTGCATTTACCCCTGTAACGCATCAAAAAGTCAACTTCCAGACCTGTATCCTTACGGAAGAAGTAAAGCTTTCTGCCCATCTTGGTAAAAATGTCGGCAAACAGATTCTCGAAGATAGCGCCCTTATACCCAAGGAGATTGCCACTGAGGATATCTGCCTGGGTACCATACTCAAGCATTGACACAAACAAGCCCATATCTCCCATATACACCTTGAAGTAGTCATTGATAGCATTGCCGTCCAGCGGAAGCTCCGTGATGCAGGTATTGTAGCAACGCTTGATGATGCCGGCATCCTCTATCCACTGAAGACAGCTGATGTACTCAGACGAGCGGCCCCCTTTTTTAACCACTGAGTACTGGAACTTCTTGTTTTCCTTTGCCAGCTGACGTGGAATTGATTCAAAGCACTCACGTATCCTTGCCTTATCCTCGTCCGCAGCATATTTTACCATATCATCTTTGTACTCCTCAATGATATTCTGCTGGACCTCATAAACATCGCTGATGTTATTGGTCTCAAGGAAAGTGTTTACTGCCTCCGGCATACCGCCAACAACAGCATATTTGCGGAAAAGATCATTTAACGGGACATGCAGACCATCAGGGACCGGAGTCTCTTCATTGAAATGTTTCCTGATTTCATCGATTATGTTATCTGAAATACCGTTTGCCCACAGGAACTCCTCGAAATCCAGAGGATACATGTCGACAATCTTCTCATAACCAACCGGCACAGAAGCAGTCTTCTCTTCTTCCTTTTTCTTCTTTTTATCATCGCCATATCCCTTGACACCAAGCAGAGAACCGGTAGCTATGATATCATACCTGCCGTCCATCTTGAAAAATTTCAGAGCTGTCCTCGCGTCCTTGCAGTCCTGTATCTCATCAAGGATGATACAGGTGCTACCGGGAATGAACTTAACTCCACGCATGGAGGCAGAAAGATTCATAAGGATAGTGTCTACATCCTTTGCACCCTTGAATGCTAGTTTGAGCGACTCCTGCTTCACGAAATTGACATAGACAACATTCTCATAATTGCTTTCAGCAAAAGCAGTAACAGAAAATGTCTTTCCGCACTGACGTACTCCACGCACAATAAGAGGCTTCCTGCCAGGAGTCCTCTTCCACTTCATAAACTGCTCTTCAATCTTTCTTTTCAGCATAAGCGCAAAATCTATTCACAGAGCAAAGGTACAAAAAACCAAACGAGTTTCATAGCTATTTTACAAAATAACAAGGAAGTTTTTGAATAATCTCACATTTTCTTGTAAATTTTTTACACTTGCCTATCTTTGATTGTACCAGATGCGTTCGTGCCCAAGAAACAGTGCCAAAGACAGTAATTTTACCTATCTTTGTTGAACCTTGCCGCTGACTGTTTTCCGGCGCGGGATTGTGGTCCTTCGGTATCGATGGTCATCACCGGCAGGTCTAGCCATCATTGCGTAAGCTCTTCGCAATCAATTTGTTATAAGTTGTATATCGAGAAATTTGATGGAGGCAATTTCTCTGCATTCAACACCAAATACGCAAAGATGAGGCAGAGAGGCGAAGGCGACACATTGACCTTCGACATCGATCGATTCGGCAGAAAAAAGAGAGTGGGGTTCTTTTGGACAATTTCGGAACAATAACATTACACAAACAATTTAAATAAAGGAGAGATATGGATAATACAAAAAGGATAACCGGAGATACGATATTGTAAAATTTGCTAAATCTTAAATAAGTTACTTTTGAAGTTACCTCTTTTAGCAGTTTTAGTCCGTCATAAGAGCGATTTTTGCATTGGATATCGGACAAATATCGGACAAATTACAAAAAATCGGCCTCTCAGATACCTGAGAGGCCGATTTTCGTGATTCGGTTGGGATTCGAACCCAAGACCCACAGCTTAGAAGGCTGTTGCTCTATCCAGCTGAGCTACCGAACCATCCTATGTATCCGTTTGGCCGACAAAAGCCGGTTCGAACGAATCGGACTGCAAATATAGTCATTTTTCAGCGGATTGCAAGGCTTTTCTGATTTTTTCGCATTGAACTGGACCAAATTTATATCTGGATGTCGAAATTATCAGGAAAACTGCGGCGATAATCAGCAGGACTGCCAGAATCAGAGTAAAGACATTGAACCTGGACGCGAACCAGAATGCCAGCAGGAACATGGCACCGTAGATGATGTCGGCGGCGCGGCTGTTTTTCTGACCATATTTGATTTCGATGCGGTATTTCCAGAGTTTTGCTTCCTTTGGGGTGAGAGAACTATCGCGGTTGTTGCTCGGAATGCCTGTGCTGTCCGAACTTTCGGAGGCAACATCAGTGGGATGTCCGACTTCTTCCACGCCATCTTCATAGATATCGCATAACACATAACGAGTCTGGAGCAATATCGACCAATCGGTAAGAATTCTGCCGCAACCGAGATCAGCGGACTTCACGTCCGACGGCATAAGTTCCAAAACCCTGTGTGCGAAATCGTCAGGCTCCAAATGCGAAACTACATTCATTTCTGCGCCGACAGTCATCGACACGCTTGTATCCATTTCCATTGACTACGGTTTTCGATAATAACGGGACTATTGAGCCAAGAGCTGTTTTACTATGCCTGAAATAACTTTTCCGTCGGCCAATCCTGCCAAACGCTTGGTGGCTACACCCATAACTTTACCCATATCAGATGGTTTAGCGGCTCCCACCTCTGCGATGATTTCACGAAGCTTGGCCTCTACTTCCGCCTCGCTCAACTGCTTTGGAAGATAAGTCTCCAAAACCTTAGCCTCAGCCAACTCGTTTTCTGCCAATTCAGCTCTGCCGACTGCAGTATATTGTTCCGCAGATTCGTTTCTCTGTTTTGCAAGTTTTTGAATCAGCTTAATGATATCAGCGTCAGTAAGTTCCTTGCTGCCACCCTCTGATGTTTTTGCTAACAAAATCGCTGATTTGATAGAACGTACTGCATTAAGACGGACGGTGTCTTTCTCCTTCATCGCCGTCATTATGTCCTTTTGGATTTGTGTTTCAAGTGTCATAATGATAAATGTTAAATTCTCCACAAATATAACGAAATTAATCGACCGTTGTCCGGTGAGATCGTCTTTTCGATGAAGTGGGTAGTCTTGTCCCATATAAAACGTTTTTCCAGAACAAAACAGGTCTTATGATGCATTTGGTACCAGGAAAACGTTTTAGATGGTACCAAATTGATTCCTGATAGTCGAATCGGTCAGCGTGGATGCGTCGGGAGGTCGGACTCATCCGCTCAGGTGCTTCGCAATTCGCGTCTTGAGTTCCGCCTCCCGCCGGCCACGAATCCTAGAGTTACAGCCGTTTTAGATGGCAGAGAATCAGCTTGCCGTTTTCGTCGCGCAGGTGCATGCCGTTGCCGCGGCAGTAGCGGAACCATTTGCAGTCGGCACATTCATCCTTGCGCATCCACTCGCGGTTTCGATACGGACGGAACTGATTTTCCCAAATATCCATGAAATTATCCTTGTAGATATTGCCTTGATGATAATCCGCTCTGATGCTCGGGCACGCGGAAATCGAGCCGTCGGCTAAAACAGAACCGACAGAGACACCTGCCTTACAGAAGAAGAAACCATTGCGCACATCTCCCTCATAATTTCCGAGGAATCCTTCGCATCCGTAACTTACATCCAGACCTTCCTTGCGACAAGACTTTATATATTCCATCAATCCGCGGAATTGCTCGTTAGATAGCTGAAGCTCAGGATCTTCCGCGGCGCGTCCGACAGGGAATACCGTGAACATTCTCCATGACTTCACTCCCAGAGACCAGAGGAAATCCTTAATCTCAGGCAGCTTGTCGAAATTCCGCTTATTCACACAAGTCACCACATCCGAAACGAGATCCGGCGTCGCAGAAACCATGCTGATCGCCTCCGCCGCGCGTTTGAAACTGCCCGGAACGCCTCGCATCCATTCGTGATCCTCGCCGACCCCGTCCAGGCTGATCGTTATAGCCCGAAGTCCGGACTCCATGAGTCTGTCGAGTCTGGTTCTTGTCAATGCGAATCCGTTGGAGACCATTCCCCATGGAAATCCTTTCTCGTACATCTCCCTTCCGCATTCTTCCAAATCACGACGCATCAGAGGTTCACCGCCTGTTACGATAACCATTACCTTGTGAGGATCAGTTACTTTCTTCACATCATCCAGAACCTCCATGAAGGCGTTTTTGGGCATGTCTTTTACTGCGGAGTCGTTCTTGCAGTCACTTCCGCAGTGACGGCAATGCAGGTTACACCGGAGCGTACATTCCCAAAAAAGCTGACGCAGAGGATGTTGCTTGATTATCCTTTGCGTCAGGGCTCTATTCAATTCCAGAGCGATTCTGTGTCTGAAATCCAATGTCATTATTCTGATGCTTTCTTGTTCAGTTCGACATTGGCAGTGGCTGTGAACTCGCCTTTATACCAACTTTTACCTTTTTTCGTTTGCTCGTATTTTACCTTGCTTGCGGTTTTGGACTCGAACTCGCCTCCGTTGCCTGCTCCGTCGACATCATTGAAAATGACATCCAGAGACCTGTCTGAAGGAAAATCATTCTGTGAGAGCGAAAACTGTCCTTTTTCATCAGAATAAAGCGTATCTCTCTGTACGGTAGTCGCTGAGTACGTCTGTTGTGCCACGACTTGTATTCCCTTGATAGGCTTTCCGTTACCATCTTTAACTGAGCCCATGATTTTGTAGTCGGCATTTGGGCAGCCATACTCGCACCTTCCTGTGGGTATTCCTGGGATTTTGTCGCAAGATGTGACTCCGGCGAACCCCAAGATGGAAAATATTCCGCTTATCAGGCAGTTTAGCCAAGTTTCCATTCTCTGTTTCATATAGCAAGCATTTAAAACATACATATATTAGATGCATCGTTCCCGAAAATGTTGCATGACAATTCGATTTTTCTTGGATATCTTTATGTCTATGAATAACTTTGCCTACAACATTTGAAAGTAAATTAATTATGTTTAGAAAATACGTCACGAAGGCATTGACCTTAATCATAGCGATCAGCATCTCATTTGTCGCGTCAGCATTGACCCGAACCGAGGAACATCATACTTTCCGGCATCGGGGGATGGAGCGCGAGTACCTGCTTTATATTCCGGAGGGGATCGGGCCGGACGCGCCTCTGGTCATGGTGCTGCACGGCTATGGCGGACGCGCGATGAAAGGTGGTGAGAACTTGCGTGAAGTCGCTGACCGTGAGAAGTTTGCGGTTTGTTATGCGCAGGGTGCAAAGGATGCGAAAGGCAAGACTTGCTGGAATGTCGGCTATCCTTTTCAGGACGGATTGAAGACGGATGATGTGGATTTTCTCTGCAAATTGGCGCGTCATCTTCAGAAGAATTACAGCCTCAGCCGGGACAATACTTTTCTGACTGGCATGTCCAACGGTGGCGAAATGTGTTACCTGATGGCGTATCTGAAGCCTGATTTTTTCGCTGCCATCGCGCCGATTGCGGGGCTTACTCTCGTGTGGATGGACAAGGACCTTCAGTCGAAAGGCCCGGTTCCGCTCATGGAGGTTCATGGCACTTTGGACAAGACTTCCGCTTGGGCCGGCGACCCTGAAAATAAAGGAGGCTGGGGTGCGTATCTGTCTGTGCCAATGGCTGTTGCGAAGTGGGCTGTGGAGGCGAAGTGTACTCACGAGGTTACCGAAACTCTGCCGAAAAAGCGCAATGAAGTGGTGCTTCACCGGTATTGCGGCGGCGAACCTGCCTGGAAGGGAGGTCCTGAAACTGAGGTCTGGTTATATGAGGTCATCGGCGGTAAGCACAGCTGGGCCGAGGCCGATATGGATACCTGCGAAGAGATTTGGCGTTTCTTTAGCAAGTATCTGAAATAGAGGGTTTTTGCGGCTGCTATCGGTTTATGATTTCGAGTTCTTCCGGAGTGTAGAGAATCGAGTCGATGAAGTCCGGCGCCGTGTGCGCGAGAATCATGAACGCCGCCAGCGCTGTCAGGGTCAATGCCGCCAGAACGATTATGGCCCATCCGATGGTTTTTCGGATGGATTTTGTCTTGCCGCGGCTTTCGTTAACGGCGCCGGTTTTTCCCTCCATCGCGCTCGTCGCCATGGTTTCTGTCAATGCCGTTGTCACATTTTTTGCCTGTGTGCCCGCCGCTGCTATGGTTTCTGTCAATGATTCTGTCGAGCGTCCGGTGGCATCTCCTGTTCTGTTTTCGGTCGCGTCTCCGGTGGCATTCTCAGCCGCAGACTCAGTTGCATCCTTGTTTATATTCGTGCTTGCATCATCGTTTACGTTCGCGTTCGTATCCTCGCCTGCATTCTGTTTCACTTTTGCTGTAGCGCCAGTGTCTGTATTTTCAGACACTTCCTTGGTCACGTTCGCGGTTGCGACTTTATGGGCTGCACAAGTTGTAATTTCAGCCACGCCATCGGTTGCGCTTTCGTTAGCGTTCGCGGCTGCGACAGCTGTTGCACCATTAGTTGTAACCTCGATCTCGATTTTGTTTGTATTCTCAGATGCTTCCTCGGTCACGTTTGCGGCTGCGACATCATTGGCGGCATCGGTTATAATCTCAACAGAGTTTTTGGTCGCGCCTTCTGTAGCACCACCGGTCACGCTTTCGTTAGCATTCTCAGATGCTTTCTCGGTAACGTTTGCGACTGCGCCAATGGCTGCACCACCGGTTACAACCTCAGCCACGCCTTCAGTCCCTCTTTCGGTAACGTCCTCGGTAACGTCCACAGTATCGCCCGTATTTGCATTCTCGGACATGGTTCCGTTTACCTCACTTGTGTCGCTGCCTGCAGTCCCAGCCGTTGCTTTTCCTGTTTCTTCACTTGTGGCACTGCCTGTGGTGTTTTTTGAGGTTTCTTCAGTCGAAACGTTAGTACTTTCTATTGTAGCGGAGTCTGAAGTTCTTCCAGTTGCTGTCCCTTCTGCTCCATTTGTTGTGGCGCTGCCTGCTGCCTCGGCTATCTCTGTTCCGTTTACCTCACTTGTGGCGCTGTTTACAGTCCCAGTCGTCGCTTTCCCTGTTCCATCACTTGTGGCGCTATTTGTCGTAACTACTTCAGTATTAGGATCTACAGTTTCTGTTGTTACGCCGTCTGTCGTCGATTTTGTACTCTTGACTGTGACATTCTCTGCCGTTTCTGAGGGATGACTATTCTCTACGGCAACACCCTCAGTTACATCGGCATTGACCTTAACCTGCGCGGGCTCATTGGCATCTTCCTCGGGCGACAGGATGGCTCTCAGGGTGGCCATGGTGTTGGAAACTTCGGAGGTGGTCTCCTCGTGGGTCTTGAGTGATATCGGTTCCAGCCCGAATCCTTCCGGATAGATGTCCAGATTTTCGTCGGCTACGAAGAAGAAATAGTTTTCTTTTGTCGCTCTGAGTCTTCCGAGTCCCGGGAAAATGATGGTCTTTTTTACTTCCAACACTTTTCTGAGTTCTCTGAGGAAGTCACAGACGATGTCTGAGGCGATTTGCTTCTCGATTTTGTTGCTGCTTGCGTAGAAGTCTATAAGAGAGGTGTCCTGAGGATTCTCCTTTTGTCTGAAATATAGTCTTTTGTACGGCGGATTTATGGTATAGCCCTTGTCTGAGAAGACGGAAGGAACGAGTTCGGCTATGAAAGAGCCTAGTCCAGGCAGCGAGACTTCATCCTTATCAAGAATTATTTCCTTGACTATTTTAGACAAGAGGTCGATATCCATATTGATAATCTGTTTGTAAACTTTTTCAAATTCTATTGTTGGCAGTTCTCCGTCCACTCACCTTTGTGAGTATTTTCAGTCTGGTTCCTGTTTCTCATCTGTCGTATGCGCCCGGCACACTCTTTTTAAGAATCTTCAACCTTCGAAAATCCACAATCCATGGCTATTCGATTTCTAACGCTTACTGAGAGACAAAATATCGAATTTTTTTTCTTTTAGGTCAATGTCGATAATTTCCTTTCAATCAATGCGATAGATGTTCCGCGGAATGATCTGCTCAAAAATTTCTTTACAAAGGTAGTAAAAAAAGTCAAAAAAAATTTGGAAACAAAGAAATTTGTCGTACCTTTGCAATCCCGAAACAAAACAACGGGGTTTAAATTCCTGAATAGCTCAGTTGGTTAGAGCATCTGACTGTTAATCAGAGGGTCCCAGGTTCAAGTCCTGGTTCAGGAGCAAATAGCTTGGGAGCATAGCTCAGTTGGTTCAGAGCGTCTGCCTTACAAGCAGAGGGTCGGGGG